>Ga0224558_1001970_pt1 | contig 19976 bp, 16 predicted proteins | sample 714S32024metaG_FD_180682 | JGI IMG/M metagenome (GOLD analysis project Ga0224558, IMG submission 180682) | Peat soil microbial communities from Stordalen Mire, Sweden - 717 S3 20-24 | ecosystem: Environmental > Terrestrial > Soil > Wetlands > Peat | place: Sweden: Norrbotten County, Stordalen...
ACCAACCGCACCGCCTCCTGCTTGAACTCCAACGTGTAACGACCACGCGTTCCCTTCCGCATCTTCGTCTCCCTTTCGCTATTACAACAGCTCGCTAAGGGATACGTTTTGCGCGGGCAGGGTCAAAGTGGTTGATGTGACTTTTGGATTAGCTACTTGACTCTTGATTAAAAAACTTGCAATAAAGATAAGAAAAGACCTGTAATTAGTCAATGTGGGTATCTCGTCCCAAAACAGTGCTGGATGAACATCTCGGCCTGCTATTACCATTAGAGGTTGTAGAACAAGCGTGCACTTCCGTCCTGCTGGCTGCTCGAGCTGGACCATTCTTCTAATGCTCTGCCGGCCTTTTGCGGGCACTGAATACCAGGATGGAGCCGTATACCCGGGGGCGAAAGTCCTCAAACTCGCCTCGGTCACATAATCCGGGCGTATAAACGCCAAACCGTCAAGCGCACCTGGTTAACTGCTGAGCAATGCCGAGCACACCCCAGCAAACCGGGGCCGCGCGTGCGCGATCTACTGCCGGAAAGCGATCCGATGAACAGCGCGTTAATATACTCCACAGGCTGGCAGAGAGTGGTACTTCCCTGTCTGGGCGTGTGGTAGCTTTGTTGTGTGTCCACAAACAAAACGCTAGCCACGGGCCAAACTGAGCCTGCGCGGTCTGGTTCAAAGCGGAAATTTACGTCCTGGCACGCCGCCACCGCAGTGCTACTGGCCCTGGGTTATTCCGGCTATTATTTCTGCCGCTCCGATCTCTCCGTGGTGTTGCCGGATCTGATTCACGATATGGTTCGCCACGGTATGACGGCGAGCAACGCACAGATTCGCCTGGGTTTCATCGCCTCGGTGGGCACAGTGGCTTATGCATTGGGCAAGTTCGTCTCCGGTGCGCTGGCCGACCTTGGCACCGGCCGCCGCAATTTCCTGGGCGGAATGGCGGGCTCTGTCGTTTTCACCATCATTTTTGCCATGAGCGGCGGATTTCCGATCTTCACGGTGGCATGGATCGGGAACCGGCTGTTCCAATCGCAAGGGTGGGCAGGCCTGGTGCGGGTTTCGTCGCGCTGGTTCTCCTACTCCACCTACGGTTCCGTGATGGCCGTCGTGAGCTTGAGTTTTCTGTTTGGAGACGCGACCTGCAGATGGATGATGAGCCAGTTGATGGCTCACGGTGTGGGCTGGCGCGGCGTGTTCTTCTTCGCAGCGGGGGCGCTCACGGTCTTGATGTTGACGAATCTGCTGCTGCTTCGCGAGACGCCCGAGGAGCGTAAGTTGCCCGCGCCGGAAGTGAACCCGAGAAATGTCTACGCGGACGAAGAACGAGCCGGCGATGGAAAACGGGCGAAAGTTGGGGCGATCTTAAGACCATTGCTGACTAGCTTTGCTTTCTGGATGGTTTGTGTGCTGGCGTTTGGAACAACGATGCTGCGGGAGACATTTAACCTGTGGACACCAACATATTTTGTCCAGTTCGCAGGCCTTACGTCGAGCGCAGCAGCCAGCCGCAGCGCGCTCTTCCCTCTTTGCGGCGGCTTCTCCGTGTTGCTGGTCGGCTTCCTGAGCGACAAACTCGGCCCCAATGGGCGCAACATCCTTATCGTGACCGGGATGACGGGCTGCACGGTGTGCCTGGTGTTGATGGGCCGCGTGCCCGACCACGGTGGAGGATGGGCGCCGACCGTCCTTGTAGGTCTGGTCGGGTTCATGTTGCTGGGACCTTATTCATATCTCGCTGGCGCTATGTCGCTTGATTTCGGGGGTCAGCGCGGAAGCGCCACGGCGGCGGGAATCATCGATGGATTTGGCTATTTGGCGGGGTGGCTCTCAGGCGTCACGGTGGCGCGTGTCGCCATTGCCTTTGGCTGGCGCAACGCATTTCTCGGCCTTGCTGGGGTTTCGCTCCTCACTGCACTGGTCGGGCTGGTGTTAGCGCTGCATCAGAGAAAACTCCACATCCAGAATGCCTGAACGGGCCAGTTCCTTATGCACTGACGTGGCTTCTGAGCCCGATAACATGCCGAAAAGAGCTATGTATCAGAGCACGACTTCACAGCTTGTGGAAAAAAGGCGTTAGGAATATCTGAATTCATCAAATTTTTACATTGAAAGCCATACTTGTTTCATATATTAAGTCGCATAGACTATTGCAGTCTGAACCGCGGCTGCACCGGCATCACATCTGGGGTCTATTGCGCTACCAACTTGCCTAAGGTGCTATAAGGAGGCAGCCACGATGGAAGTAGAGAATCGGCAAGAGAATGGGAGATGCGTGCTCAAATGGCTCGCTATAATTGCGGTCATCGCTTTCCTCATATTTACCACTTTTTTCCTGAGAGCACCAGCCGGCGTAATTGAGTAGCGCGGAGATAGCGGGATCAACTCCAAGTTGTCTGGCGCGGGTGCGCTAAACTGCAGATTTCCATATAACATCGAGGTCAGACGCACTAATATGCCGATGACCATCTCCGAGTTATGGGCATGCATAGGGCAACCGAAGGTTTCAATGTAAAATGTTTTGTCGATTGCCATAGCAGCCTAGAGTATACTGCGACCGGAGAAAACCGGCGATTCTCTGTCCCTTTCTGCCGATCGCGACTGGACCGCATCATTTCTTGATCCAAACCTCCACGCGCCGATTCCGCGCCTGCCCCTCTTCGTTCTCGTTGGAAGCAATAGCCAGGTTCGAACCAAATCCGCGAACAATCGCCGGTTTCAGCCCTCTACGGATGAGTTGGCTTTCAATAGCTTTGGCCCGGCTCTGTGACAGCACCAGATTTGACGCGTTATCCCCCGTGCTATCGGAAAAACCAAAAAGCATGATCTTGTCAGCCGGAAAATTCAAGTCCGCAATCAAAGAGACGACTCGCTCCAGATCGACCTTGGCTTTATTGTCCAAATCCATTTGTCCGGACGCAAAGCGGAAATTGAGCGAAAGTCGATTTGCATCCTGAGTCAGTTCCTTATACTCCGCCGGAGCGTCTGCGGGCGCCGTCTGCTCCACCTGCACCACGTTTTGGGCAACAAAACCTGTAGCGCTTACCACATCCTGCCCCTTACTTGAAATGACAAACTCTAGGAATTTTCGCGTATATTTGTTGCTCGGTCTGGCAGGCGTATAGAGGAAGAGCCTTCTCGACAGTAGATAGTCTTCCGTGCTCACGGTGAGCCGGGTAGGCAACAGCGCCAGTGTCCCCTTATCCGAAACTGCGATGGGTTTGGAGCTTGCAATATAAGGAAGACCGATAAAGCCGATGCCATAAGGATCTGCGGCCACCGCATCGGAGAGCGCCTTGCTATCCTCAATTCTTTGCGTTCCCGCAGCCAACGGTTTTCCTTCCAGCACCAGGCTTTTGAAGGTATCGTATGTGCCTGAGTTGTCATTCCTCGCGTAGACCTTGATCGCGCCTCGATATGCGCCAACCTGCGACCAGTCGGTAATCTCCCCGGTGAAGATGCGCATGATCATGTCTTTATCAAGCTGATTGGCGGGGTTGGCAGCGTTAACAATAATAGCGATGCCGTCAAGCCCCAAGATATGCTCGTTTAAAACTGAAGACTTATCTCCCTTTGACTTCAACTTGGCCGCTTCATCAGGCTTGATTTTGCGCGAAGCCATGCCGATATCACAACTGTTCTCGGCCAGGGATGTAAACGCAGTGGCGGAACCATGCGCCGCAATGGTAATCGAAGAAGGCGTACTATCACCGGGTAGCACGCCCTCTACGATCTTATCCAAGGGGTTGGCTCCGGGGAGAATGCGAACATTAGCCGCTCCCTGATCCTTGAGAAATGCCTCGGCCAGCGCCGGTCCCAGCGTATCTCCAATGGTGTTTGAGCCAGCCAGCCGAAGGATAGTTTTTGAAGCTGCCGCCTTCGCGCTGTGTTGCATGCCCCATTTTGCAAACCCAATAAACGTCCCAACAAGAAGCAACGCTGCTATGGCGACTAGAAGAGTAATCGGTTTCTTCATACCAGGCTTGCTGGGCATGGCAGGAGCTTTGTCAGAGGAAAAATAGTTTTCATCTACCAGCGGTTCCCCGCACTCAGGACAAACGAAAGGCGCACCCTTTGGAATTGGAATATGTTGCTCTTCTTTGGCGTCCTTGCATTTACTGAAATTTCGACATCTTCCCCATCGGACAGTCATTACTACCCACCTTTCTTGTTTGCCGGTAACTAGCTCAGGAAATTCGAGTCGTATTTTTGGGCAAATTTAGTGCCAAATCGTTTCTCTTCATTCGCCCTCAGATACACAAATTCGAACCATACACGACGATACTGAGAAAGACACACAGCTCAGAGATAGTTCTGATTTATAAGCGAAGTTTACGAACAAAGATTATCGTGAGTCATTAATGGAGAGTGAAAAATAGAACACTGTAATATAAAGAAATTAGCTCAGTCCGGTGTGAAGGTATACAAGTAGTGCCTTCATCTGATCGTCAGTAAATCGGCCGGCAAAACCCGGCATCATTCTTTTCCTTGTCAGCACGTTCAGCCTAGCAGCCTCGTCGGTTGCTGGAACTCCGCTAAGCGGCGCCTTGCGTGCGAAGACACCATGCAGATCAGGCGGTAACTTCTTGAGCGCCAGGTCGTTGTCTTCATGACAATGAGCGCAACGTGCCTGGTAAAGGTGCTTGCCTTCGGCCTCATGCGGAGAAAGCGACTGCTTTGAGTGGCAGCCAGACAGGCTGAACGCCATCCCTATGCAAAAAACGCGCAGCCAACCTTATGCGAGACTATCAAGGTCATTCACCCTCTACGCCTTCTGAGCAAATTGTCCGCTCACGTAGCCCCCAGTTGATCACCAGGAAGAAGGCCTTCACGTACTCGGCACGGCAGTTCTGGTACTTCAGGTAGTAGGAGTGCTCCCGCACGGCGACCGTCAGCACCGTCTTGCTCTGCTCACAATCTGGAAAGTCCAGCCATGGCTGGTGGTGGCCAGCGTTGCTGCGGTTTCGATGATGGGTCCCATGGCGCAATAAGCTGCATTTGCAATCTATAGAACATCACGTTTCACGAGCAGGATGGTGACATCATCTTCATTGAAATGCGGATTTACCAGCGATTCTAAATGTTGCATTGTGTTTCCCGATGTATCATCCAGCGCAGTGTACAAACATTCTTCGGGATTCTCCGCGGAAATCGAATCAGGAAGTCCATCTGTAAAGACCAGGAGGGCGCCACCTGGAGAAAGAAATGCTGTAAGTGCCTCGTAGGCAGCATCGGGAAATAATCCAAGTGGCATGCCCGTAGCTTCCAGCGCCCATGCAGATCCGGAACTGAAGACAATCGGTGCGTTGTGGCCGGCGTTCACGCAGGTCAACTCTCCCGTCTCGCGGCTCAGCACGATGAACACTGCCGTCGCAAAACGATCGCTGGGGGTATAGCGGCAAAGGTGTCTGTTAATCTGACGAGCCAACGCCTGGGGATCCGTTTCAAGATTCGCGATGCTTCTTACCAGAGCCTGTATGTTTGCCGCCAACAGCGCTGCTGGCATTCCCTTCCCGGAAACATCCGCGACAGCGAAAAGCGTGTGCTTACCCGCCAGCTCGATAACGTCAAAGTAGTCGCCCCCCACCTCACGAAAGGGCTTATAGAACATCTCCACCGTGTAGCCGTGCAACTCGTCCAGTTTTCCGGGTTGAAGAGTATGCTGGATTTGCCGCGCGGCAATCTGGTCGGCTTCAAGCTGTGTCTTGCGGACAAACTCCGAAGTCAGCATCGCGTTCATCAGCCACCAGCCGATGACGTAAAACAGACATACAAATCCATAGAGAAGAATTCCATGCGGCCAAATGAAGGGCCACACCAGTGACCGCGACAAAAGGCACCAGATGGCATATCCCTGGAGCAAGTACCCGACCCAGGTGATGACGCGTTTAGACTGGGGCATTTCGCGGGTCCAGGTGCCGACGGAGTACTGGAACATTCCCTGAAAGGATTTGATGGTCGTGGAGAGCCTTGCCATGAGGTCGCGAAACTGCATTGCTGAAGTCTAACAAGAGACGGGAATCTGGTGAAGAGCCGGCTTGGCTACATATTGATGACTCCATCAGTGGGTGCTGGGAGGGGGGACGAACCCCAATGGCCGCAAGGGCCGGCGGATTTTGTGTCCCTCAGTTTGTCATCCCTGTAGTGGTATCAACAACTTGCGAGTCGCCTTGGACGCCAGAGTTTCCACCTTGAACGGTCAGCACCCCAAGATGCAGCTTGCCGAACTTCACCAGTACGCCTCCCTACGTAATTGGGTCATCGCCGGCGAGTATGTGGAGCAGGGTGTATCCGGCGCAAAGGAGTCGCGAAGCACGCTTACCTGCAACTCTATTCAGTTGACACTGAGAGGGCCTTTATAGGTCAGATGAATGCGGAGTTATAAGGGCGCGTCGATGGGTGCCAAATGCCGAGATGACGAGCCTAAGCTGTTGAGTTCCGCTGCCTCTCTCATTTCCATTCATTCAAAAATCACCATTTATTCAAACGTCTGTAACATTCCTTACAGAAAATCAAACGTAGTAAGTACTGTGCAAGGGAGATTTCCGTGAAAAAGACTTTAATTGTGGTTGGTTTGTTGGTATTGGCTATGAGTGCCGCTCAGGCGCAGAAATTAACCGGGGCAGGCGCGACCTTCCCTTATCCGATTTATTCCAAGTGGTTTAGCGAGTACAGCGCGGCGCATCCCGGCGTTGAGATCAACTACCAGTCCATCGGCTCCGGCGGCGGAATCCGCCAGATCGTGGCAGGTACGGTCGACTTTGGCGCTTCGGATATGCCGGCGACCGACGAGCAACTGGCTCCAGCCAAGTTGAAGCTGATCCACATCCCCACGGTTCTCGGTGCCGATGTGCCTGCTTTCAACATCCCTGGCATCGACAACATCAAGTTCAGCCCCGATGTTCTGGCCGATATTTTTCTGGGCAAGATCGACAACTGGAACAACGCCCGCATCGCCAAGGACAACCCCGGTGTGAAGCTGCCCGACCAGAAGATCACCGTGGTTCACCGCTCCGACGGCAGCGGCACCACCTTTATCTGGACCGACTACCTGTGCAAAATCAGCAAGGAATGGGCCAACGGCCCCGGCAAAGGAACCTCGATTTCCTGGCCGGTGGGCGTGGGCGGCAAGGGTAATGAAGGCGTGGCCGGCCTGGTCCGCCAATTGCCCGGAGCCCTGGGCTACATTGAGTTGATCTACGCTATACAAAACAAGATCTCCTATGGCGAAGTGAAGAACGCCGCCGGCAACTGGGAGAAGGCCTCTATCGAGGGTGTCACCGAAGCAGCGGCCAGCGTCAAGCAGATGCCCGCCGATTACCGCGTCTCCATTACCAACGCCCCCGGCAAGCACGCCTACCCCATCTCCAGCTTTACCTGGATTCTGCTTCCGCTTCAGTCGCCCGACCCGGCCAAAGGCAAAGTACTCAAAGACCTGCTGAGCTGGATCGTCAATTCAGGCGAGAGCGAAGCCCCGGCTCTCTCCTATGCCCCGCTGCCTAAGAATGTGGCTGCAAAGGTACTCAAGACGATATATTCCTTGCAATAATGCCACAGCTATAATTATGTAAGAGTTATGGTCCGACAACCTTGCCGGACCATAACTTTTGCTTGTAAGATTCCATGAATATCTGAGCTGCGCCGATGTTAGTCATCTTCGGCATTCACTATGTAAATATAGTGTAAATATTGCTTTGCTCCGTACTTACTAACTGGGCCGTCATTAGGGTATGTCTGATGATGTAGATATAAAAGAGTCGATTGTTAAAAGTATGTAAGTTTATTAACTATTAACATTGTTTTGCGAGTCTAGTGAAGGAAAGCGTCTAGGGAAGATCTCACTTACTCTGCGTTCCTTAGTCCGGCTTTCCATGTATATCCTGCATGCTGATCGAGATGAAATATGACTTTGTGTTCATGTTTTCGATGATGCGGGAAGACAGGGCGCACGCCGTGAAAGCGGAAGTCGCCATGAACCAGCTCAAGAGAAAAAGGAGTGGCCCAGTGAATTACAAACTCAGTATCGCTGCCACGGCAATCTTGGCAGTCAGCGTTGTTGTTTCTTATGGACAAACAAGCACAACCCAACCACCGGCAAAAAAGCATGTTGCTACCGCGAAGACGAATACGCCAGCAAAACCGACGATCGAAGAACAGATACAGGCACTACGCCGTGAACTGGAAGGCCAGATCAATAGCCTCAGAAACGACCTGGCTAACAAAGACGAACAGTTGCAGAAAGCCCAGCAGGCGGCAGCCGACGCCCGGGCTGCGGCAACCAAGTCAGAAGCCGCTGCCGCGGCCCAACAACAGGCGGTAACCGACAACACATCCGCCGTCACCACGCTGCAATCCGCCGTCACCGACCTCAAAGGCAGCCAGGCTTCGCTGGCAACCAAGGTCACCGAAGAGACGGACAAGGTCAAGAAGGAGATCGCCAGCCCCAATGTTTTCCACTACAAGGGCATCGGCATCACGCCCGGTGGGTTCGTGGCGGCTGAAACCGTATACCGCACCAAGGCCACCGGTGGCGACATTCCCACCGCCTTCAGCTCGATTCCTTACGAGGGCGCGGACGCCTATTCGCTGAGCGAGTTCTACGGCTCGGCGCGCCAGTCGCGCCTCACACTGTCGGCCGAGGGCAAGACCAACTGGGGCACGCTGCGCGGCTATTATGAGGCCGACTTCCTGGGCACCGGCATCACCTCCAATAACAACCAGTCCAACAGCTACGTCCTGCGCCAGCGCATTCTCTACGCCGAGGCCAAGACCAACACAGGCTGGACGGTTGCCGGCGGCCAACTCTGGTCCATGGCCACCGAAGTCAAGAAGGGCATCTCCAGCGCCCCCAGCGACACCCTCACTCCACTTACCATAGACCCGAACTACGTTCCGGGCTTCATCTGGACCCGTCAGTACGGCTTCCGCGTGGTGAAGAGCACCGATCATGCGGCCTTCGGCGTCGCGGTTGAGAATCCGCAACTGCTCTACACCGCTTCCATCGCCGGCAACACCCCCTATGCCGTCCTCGGCAGTGCCGGTGCCAACGGTGGCAACTACAATGCTGCCATCAGCGCCAGCGGGACCACGACATATGTTCAGAACTACACCAACCAGGCAGAGCTCGACTCGGCCAACAACACCATCGACGTTGCGGTTCCCGTTTACAACACTATCGTCGCAAACACCAACATCACCAACATCTCCTTCAACCAGGCGCCCGACATCATTGCCAAGCTCGCGCTCGATCCCGGTTGGGGCCACTATGAACTCTTCGGCATTGCCGGCTTTGCCCACGAGACCATTTATCCCGGAGTTACCACCAACAGCGTCAAGTACGGCGGCCAGAAGGATATCGCCACCGGAGCAGCTGTTGTGGCCTCTTCCAGTACGGCGGGTTACTATCGGAACAGCATCGTCGTCGGCGGCTTCGGCGGCAGCCTGCGCGTTCCCGTCATCAAGGACAAGCTGACTTTTGGCGCCAAGGGTCTCTATGGACCTGGCGTGGGCCGCTACGGCGACTCCACGCTGGCCGATGTCACGTCCAGTGCCTGGGGCGGGCTCGCTCCCATCCACAACCTCAGCGGCCTGTTCACGGTTGAAGCCACTCCTACGCCTAAACTGGTCATCTACCTGAACTACGGCGGCGACTATGCCGGGCGCACGGACTACGGCACCCACAGCACCTATGCCTCGACGCTAGGTTCGCCTTCCGCGCAATTCTGCCCGACAACCGCCGGAGCCTTCCCCTGCACGGCCACGCCCACCGCTTCCAACATCGCCACCGGCGGCACATGGGGCGGTCACTGGAGCACGCCGGCCGTGGGAACGACCGCGGTAGGCTACGGCTCGCGTTTGCTCTCGAACTCCGCTTGCACTTCCGTCGCCGCCCCCGGTTACAACAGTGGCAGTTCCACCGGCTACCTACCCGGCGGCTCCTGTGGCGCGCAAACCCGCAACGTGCAAGAGATCACGGCTGGCTATTGGTTTGACATCTACAAAGGCGATAAAGGCCGCTTCCGCCAGGGCTTCCAGTACGGCTATGCGGTCCGCGAGGGATGGTCAGGCGCGGGCACTCCAGCCATCGGCGCCAAGGGCATCGACAATATGATCTGGACTTCCTTGCGCTATTATCTGCCCTAATCCGCAAACCAGCGGCTTCGGCCAGTACAAAGGGGCAGCCCAGAATATGGGCTGCCCCTTTGTCGTACAGCATTCCCCTCAAAGGTGCTGCGTTGCAGGTCGTAACAGTTTTAACGGGCCGGTAGAGGATTCATCGGTGGCTGAGCCGCCGCTCCGGATCACCGGCAACACCGACCGCACTCGCATATAGCGATTACGATGCGGTTGTCCCGCCTTTGTCCTGCTGTTCCGTGCCAAAATTCAGGCTCTTATGGTGGCGCACGTCGTCTCCTTCCACCCAGAAGATCACATCTTCGGCGATATTGGTCGCAAGATCCGCGACACGCTCCAAGGAGCGCGAGATCATTAGCGCATTCAGCGCCTGCGGAGCCAGGTGGCTTTGCTCTTCCATGACCTTGACTAGCGACTTAAAGGCCGCTTTGTTCATGGCATCCACGGCATCGTCCATGGTCAGCACGGAACGCGCCGATTCGGCATCCGCCTCGATGAATGCTTGCAGGCTTTTGCGCACCATTTCGGAGGCCAGCGTCGCCATCCTGGGAATATTGACCGGTAGTTCGGCCACGGCCATCCGTTCCATGTGGCGCACGCGCTCGCTGATGCTTTTCGCTGCGTTTCCCACCCGCTCTAGCTCGGCGTTAATCTTGATGACGCTTAGGATGAAGCGCAGATCGCCGGCCATGGGCTGTTCCATCGCCAGCAAGTCAAGCGCGGCCTGGTCGATCTCCCGTTCCAGGAGGTTGATGTCGATCTCGCCTCGGCTAACCTGCTCGCAAATCGACAAGTCGCGCTCGCGGTAGGCCTCAATGGCTCGCTGTACCGCCTGCTCGGTCAGCCCGGCCATCACCAGCAACCTCTCCTTCAAGTTCTCAAGACTCTGTTGAAAGCGTATGCGCGTCATCCGAACCTGCCTGTGATGTAATCTTCCGTGCGTTTATCGCCGGGGTTGGTAAAGATCTTGTCAGTCGAGTCAAACTCCACCATCCGGCCATTCAGGAAGAAGCCAGTCTTCTCTGCGACTCGGGCAGCTTGCTGCATATTGTGAGTAACAATCACAATAGTGTACTGCGCTTTCAATTGAAAGATCAAATCCTCGATCTTGGAGGTGGAAACCGGGTCCAGCGCCGAGGCTGGTTCATCCATCAGCAGCACCTCTGGGTCCACGGCCAAGGCGCGCGCAATGCACAAGCGCTGCTGCTGACCGCCGCTGAGGCTGGCACCGGATTCCTTCTTCAAATTGTCCTTTACCTCGTCCCATAGCGCGGAGTTTTTCAGTGACCGCTCGACGATCTCATCCAGCACATGTCGGCTGCTGTAGCCGTTCAACTTCAGCCCTGCGGCCACATTGTCGTAAATCGACATGGTGGGAAAAGGGTTAGGTCGTTGGAAAACCATGCCCACTCGCCGCCTGATCTCGACGGGTTTGCAGTCCTTGTAAATATCCAGATCGCCGATAAGCACCGTGCCGGTAACCCGCGCAATGGGATTGGTCTCGTGCATGCGGTTCAGGCAGCGCACAAAGGTGCTCTTTCCGCAACCCGACGGCCCAATCAGCGCCGTGGCATGGTTGGCCGGAATGTTCAGGTTGATGTCTTGCAGCGCGTGATTTGCTCCGTACCACGCATTCAGGTCTTTTACCTCAATGCCGACGCCCACTTAGCTTGCCCCTTTCAAAACGCCGCGGCTGGTCACATAACGCACCAGCGATACGGCCAGAACAATCAACACAATCAACACCAGCGATCCCGCCCACGCCAGCCGGTGCCAGTCATCGTAAGGCGAGAGCGCATAAACGTAAATCTGCAAGGGCAGCGCTGCGATCGGCTCGCTTAGTTTGACGCTCCTGCCAACATTGCCGAAGGCAGTGAAGATCAGCGGCGCAGTCTCGCCAGCAACACGGGCGAAGGCCAGCATACAGCCGGTGATGATTCCCGGAGATGCAGTCTTCACGGTAATGGCCAGCACCGAGCGCCAGTTGGGAACGCCCAGCGCCAGCGCCGCCTCGCGCACCGCGTTGGGCACCATCAACAACATCTCTTCCGTAGTACGGCATACCGTGGGAATCATCATGATACCCAGCACCACGCCACCCGAGAAGGCGGAAAAATGCCCTTGCGGCACCACGATCAGAGAGTAGATGGCAATGCCCATCACAATGGAGGGAACGCCGTTGAGCACATCGGCGGTAAAGCGCACGGCGTTGGCCAGCTTGGTGCCGCGTCCGAATTCGGCCAGATAAATACCACCGCTGATGCCCATGGGAACGCCGATCAGGCTGCCCACGCCCAGCAGGATCGCCGAGCCCACGATGGCGTTGGCCATGCCGCCGCCCGCCTCGCCGACGGGTTTGGGAACTTGCGTAAAGAAATCCAGATTAAGCGAGCTGGCGCCCTTGTAGACGAGATAGACGAAGATGGCCACCAGCGGCGTCACCACCAGCACGGTCGAGAGCACCGCCAAACCTGTAGCAGCGCCATCGCTCAGCGCCCGTATCCGTGCCCGCAGCTTGTGTTCCGTCCGCACTCAATGTCCTTCCACACGATTTGCTTTCTACTGACCACTATTCACTGTTTAGTACGCTGATGATGGCGCTCCGCGCGTCACCATCCAGACCAGCAATCTGGCAAATGCGTTCACGATGATAGTGACGACAAACAGCGCAAGGCCGAGTTCCATAAGCGCGCTCAGGTGCAGGTCGCTTGATGCCTCAGCAAACTCGTTGGCGATCACCGACGACATGGTAGCGCCATTCGCCAAGAGTGAACGATGAATTTCCGGGCTGTTGCCTATCACCATGGTCACTGCCATGGTTTCGCCCAATGCTCGTCCCAGGCCCAGAATGACCGCGCCCACGATGCCGATGCGCGCATTCCTCAGCACGCCCACGCGTATCATCTCCCAGCGCGTCGCGCCCAGAGCCAGCACCGCCTCCCGTTGCGAGCGCGGAACGGCTGTCATCACCTCCCGCGTTAGCGAGGAAATAATCGGCAGAATCATGATGGCCAGAATGATGCCTGCGGCCAGAAAACCCAGGCCGGTGGGGTTGTCGGCGTCAAAAAAGCCGGTCCAGCCGAATCCCTTGATCAGCCATGGATTCAGGTGCTCGCGCAGCATCGGCACCAGCACCATGTACCCCCACAATCCATAGATAACGCTGGGAATGGCCGCCAGAAGCTCCGTCAGGAAGGAGAGCGGCGCCCTCAGCCCATGCGGGCACATCTCGGTCAAAAACACCGCCACGCCAATGGCCAGCGGCACCGCCAGGAGCAGCGCCAGAAACGATGTAACCAGCGTTCCATACAGGAACGGCAACGCGCTGAAGTGACCATTGACCGGGTCCCAGTACATCGGCTTATGCGTGTATGTATCAATGAAGGCTCTATAAAAGAAGTCCAGGCCGAACTGGCCCCAGGCCAGCTTCGACCGCGCCATCAGCTCGGTAGCGATCAGCACCACGATGCCGAAGATGCTCAGCGCGCACAGCACCATCAGCCAACGGAATCCGCCATCGGCTATGGCCGAGTTGCCGCGCGACAGCAGATACTTGCGAATCTGCGAGGCCTCGAGCGAAACGGCTTCCACATGGTTGTCGCCGTTTTGTGGAGCCGGTTCGGTTTGAAACTGAAGTTTAGGGAGGCGTATCTCTGGCACGTGAACATTCACCAAGATTAGGCTACAGAGAATATATGAATAGAATGTTACAAGCTAAAAAAATCATACATTATTGGTATTTACTTGACTCAAGCTACCACAACCTGTAGTTTGCATGGGTATGGTGGACTATACGCAAGACCTGCTGGAACTGAAATCTCGGTTTTCGAGCGAGAATGTGGCCTACCCAATGTTATCTACGAGCGAGATTCTTCATGTAGCCAAAGAGGAGTGTGGTCTGACGATGTTGTAGTATCCGCCCAGCGCTCGGACTGCACATCTAATTCCTTCATCGAGTAGAAGATTTCTCCATACAATAACTCGTCCCACATCACAATAAAATTTACACAACGTTTGCAATCTCTTTGCCTGGTTACAGTAGTCTGTTCATAGTTCCGTGCGGCCTCCCCATTTGAAGCTCAACGGCCGCCGGGCGAGGGCAGACCGGTTGAGCCAGACTATATTTGTACTGGAAGACGACACTGACATCGCGCGGCTGGTGCAGCATCACTTGGAAGCAGCTGGTTTTGCTGCGCGCTTGTTCAGCACTCCCACACACCTGATTCCCGACGCCGAGCGTCAGGTGCCCGCGCTATTTCTGCTGGACATCATGGTGCCCGACGGTGACGGCCTCGACGTGTGCAAGCGCCTGCGCAAGCACCCCGCACTTTCTACCGTTCCCATCATCTTCCTCACCGCACGCGCCGGTGAAAACGACCGCGTGCTGGGCCTGGAATTGGGGGCAGACGATTACATTACCAAGCCTTTCTCCACGCGTGAGCTGGTGGCGCGCGTTCGGGCAGTTCTGCGCCGCTTTGAGCGTCCTGACACGCTCCCGGTCATCCGCTTTGAAGATGTCATCATCGATGCCAACGCCATGCAGTTGACGGTGCGCGGCGAAGTGATTCCCACCACGGCCACCGAGTTTCGACTGCTGGACTACCTGGCCCGTCATCCCGGCAGGGTCTTCAACCGCGATCATTTGTTGAATGCCGTTTGGGGCGATGCCAGCTTCATCACGCCCCGATCGGTCGATGTTTATGTAAGCCGCATCCGTGAGAAGATCGAAGCCGACCCGGAAAACCCGCGTTACCTGAAGACAATGCGCGGTGCGGGCTACCGCTTCGAGCTTCCCAAGAACGAGTAGGGCGTCTTGAAATTTAAGATTTTCATGAAACTGTTCGGCCTCTTTCTCCTGCTGCTGGTCTTCCAGGCAGCGGCGATGGAGTTTATCATCATACCCTTTATCGCGCATAGAGTATTGGAGATTACTTCCGGCGAGACCAACCCGTATCTCGGCAAGGAGACTATCTGGTCCGGTTTGATCGCGCTGGCCATGGCGATGATTTTGGCCGTATGGGTTGCTGGCCGCATTACGGTGCGGCTTGATGGGGTCCTCTCTTTCGCGCGCCGCATTGCTGCGGGCGAACTGAACGCCCGCCTTGATTTCGACGAAGAAGATTCGTTCTCCTCCATCGAAGTAACTCTGAACCAGGCCGCTCAGCGGCTCACAGAGAGCATTACCGAAATCGAGAGCAGACGTCAGGAGTTGGCCGCGATACTCAATTCCTTGCAGGAGGCGGTGGTTGCCATCACCCCCGAGGGACTGGTCCGCTGGTCCAATACCGCCATGGAGCGCATCGCTGGCACACAGATTCGCGTTGGCCTTCCGCTGGTTCACTCGGTACAAGATCCTGAACTGCTGGCCTGCGTGAAAGCGACGCTGGAGCTTCGCGAGGAGCGTTCCGGGCGGGCCAGCACTCTGGGGTCGGGCCGCATCTTCGAGATCCATTCCGTTCCCATGTCTTCCGGCGGCGCGCTTGCCGTGCTTCACGACATCACCCGCATCAATGCCGCGGAAAAATCCCGTCGCGAGTTTGTCGCTAATGTAAGCCACGAGCTGCGCACCCCGCTCACTTCCATCCAGGGTTACGTCGAGACACTGATCGAGGAGCCCCATGTCCGCCAGGAAACCAACCGTGAGTTCCTCGGCATCATCCTCAAGAACGCTACCCGCATGAACCGCATCACCGAGGACCTGCTCGCCCTGGCTACTGTAGAGAGCCCGGACTACAAGCTGACGCTCAAGCCCACAAAGGCATGTGCGCTGATACAGGATGCCATGGACTCGCTAGGCGGCCTGGTGGCTGACTCCGGCGTCGCGCTGGAATTGTCCTGCACACAGGACGCGTTCGTTTTGGCTGATCCCGACGCTATGAACCAGGTCTTCGGCAATCTGGTAGAAAACGCCCTCCGGTACGGCAAGGCCGGCAAGCGAATCCTGGTGGGTGCGCAGCTATTGGAATTCGAGGTGGAGTTCAGCGTACAAGACTTCGGCCCCGGTATAGCCACCGAGCACCTAAGCCGCATCTTCGAGCGCTTTTATCGTGTCGACAAGGCGCGCTCCCGTGAGTCGGGCGGGACTGGCCTGGGCCTGGCCATCGTCAAGCACATCGTTCTGGCACACGGCGGGCGCATCTGGGCCGAAAGCGAACTCGGCTCCGGCGCCACATTCCATTTCACTCTGCCCTTACATACGCAGACCTCTGCACTCGAAGAACGGCAGACACCGGTGCCTGCTGTTTAGGCGGGAGAGCAAATCGCCACGAATATCACGGCTTGGAGGGGTGGTGAGTTCCCCAGGAATCGAATCCAGAACCCACGCCTTAAAAGGGCGTTGTAATGAGCCCTCTCAAGCGGGTTAAAGAACTTGAACAAGAGCCGCGCTCTTCGCGTAGATTTTCACTGTGTCGTGGCGCGATTCCAGACGGAATGTTCCGTCGCTACCACTCCCATTCTTCGTTAAAGTGATGGAGTCATACCCAAAAACCCCGCAGGCGCTTGCCGAGAAGATGGCGACCGATTGTTCCGTATCTGTCCCCTGGCAATTAAGCAGAACACCGTTACGCACATCCTCGTTTGGCACCAAGTGCGCAAAGACTCCTTGCTTGCGAACGTATCCAACCACATCACGGTCCGGGGAGAACACCGTCCGGCTGCCAGGTGTGAACTGGTCCCCTCCAATAAGAATCATCGTTCCCGGCGAATCACCCTCAAACTCACGGGTTGGCGAGTTGGCTTGATCCGATGTGATTGGGTCAGCCAGGGCTCTCACGGATACGCACAAGGGAATGCTCGCTCCCCGGTCAACGATGCGATCAAAATGAATCGTCAGAACGGAAGGTGTTTGTTTCACATACGGGGCGGGGTCAAATACATAGGGATGAGCTTCAACCACATGGCCGATGAGCTGGGCGCCGCGCGCAATATTGACACCATCGGGAAGAACAACCGCTTGTATCGTTTGTGCTGTGACCAGGTCGCCTGGCTTGGCTCGTGCGGAATCGATGGTGTGCGTGAAGCGAATAGGGATAGCTGTAGAGGCAGGAATTGTGGCAGCAAAAGAGGCTGTACTGCATACGCAGAAAACACAAACCACGAGCATGATCATTCTGGAGGAAAGCATCTGCTGGCAACACTTCATAATAAGCTCCTCCTCGGACAAATTCCGCGAGTCAACAATTTAAGCACGAGCTTTCAGCATTGTCTATTCTTTTTGCAGAATGCTATCCCGCAAAGTAGTAAGCCGAAATTAATATTTTGCTTTCCCGGTTAGGGTCAATGTACTTCCTTTCGCCCCTCATCCTCTCACAAACACATGTTTATGGAAGAGAAGACGCGGACGATTTAGGCACCATGGAATCAGGCGTTTACAGCGCACGATTCCGGCAGGTTTTTAGAAGGTGTCTGGAGCGCCCGGAAGGCGGTGCCAACACTGATGCCTAGCTGCTGCGATATGACCTGCCACGAGGCGCCGGTCGCTCGGAGCGTGGCCACATGTGTGGCATCCACCGCGGCACGGGGAGGCGCCAACTTTTTGCCTTTTGCCTTAGCTGAAGCTAGACCGCTGCGGACACGGGAGCGGATGAGTTCCCGTTCGAACTCCGCGACGGTGGCGAAGATGCCGAACACCAGCCGACCGTTCGGCGTCGAGGTGTCAACACCCTCGTGCTGACTGCAAAACTCGTTGCCCAACACCCGGAACTCCTCCAACGCGTTCACCAGTTGGCGAAGGCTTCGAGCAAATCGGTCATAGCGATAGACCACCACGGCGTCCACCCTCCGCTTGCGGCAGTCCGCCCAAAACCTGTCCAACGCAGGTCGCCGTTCTAGGGCACCGGACACACCCTCATCGACGTACTCGCCGGTGATGACCCAACCACGCCGGCCGGCGTACGCACGAAGCTCACTCAACTGCATTTCAGGATGCTGACCGTTCAAGGTGGAAACTCGGGCATACAGGGCGACCTTCATCGAAACCTCCAGTTGGGTGGATGGCGGCGGACACAGGGTAGCTGCAATCGCCGGACGCGAAGAGTAGAGTGCCCCGCAATAGCGCCACCCAAGGTCGGGCAGCTTGATGTATTTGTATACTTGGACTTTACGGTTAGCTATATATAGTTCTCCTGAACCTAATACTGGTTTTTTGGAGAAAATTCAGGCTATCTTATGCAGAATTGTTAGGAAATAACTTTGGGGTTCCCACACTAGGGTTCCCAACTGAAAATGACTAAAAACTATCTGCAAGAATCAAAAGGGCTTATGCGACTGAAGCACCACCAGTGAAATTCACAAGTTATTGATTCTACAAAGCATTGTTGTTTCGGGACCAGGGGGTCGGAGGTTCAGACAATTTCTCTTGTGCATTTCCTTGTGAATCTCTCCGAAATGCATTCCCTCCGCTGGTTGCCATTCAGCTCGATGATGTAACCTTAGTCCTTGTTCGCTTGTGTCCGCAATGCGAATTTACCCCAATGACCTCTTCCCTATTTGACCTCTGCTTACTTCAGAATAATAGGGTTCGATTAGGGTTCTGAAGGGTGTTTTTAAGTGTTTTTGTGCGCTTTCTGAGCCATCAGTGCGCCTTAGAATCAATGGGTTACCATTTGCCATAGTTTTGTCACGGCAGAGGTTGTGGGTTCCCGATTTAGACACGAAGCCCGCGGCGCAAATTCGAAAGCGTCCGGGGATCTGTTTCAATCTCAGGCCGCGATCGCGAATTGGTGCCTGCCGGATTCACATACTATTCTCTGCTAAATTCTTGGTTGATCTGAGACACTAGGGTATTCCCTCTATTGGATAATCCATTGTCGGGCCTGATGCTTGTCACAGCTGCAGCCGGACTTGCCTGTGTACACTATCTTCGGCCAACGTAGTGGAGGACGTTCACCCGGGCTGCCGGCCCAGGTGGAACGCCAATGCGTTTGTGGCCGATCCGGCAATTCTGAACGAAGGCAATTGCTCTACGAAACTTAAACAACAGAAACTTCAACCTACGCCTATATGTTTGCCCAAGCTCGTCAGCGCTGAGGTTATCGCAGAGGTAACAGGCTGGTCGGTCAAGCACATCTACCGCCTTGCTCAGCAAGGCCGGATCCCTCACTACCGTATCTGTGGCTCGATCAGATTCGATCCGCAAGAGATTGCAGAATGGCTCGAGTTCCACCGGATAGCGGCATAACCTGGCCCGGCGTCTGCAGCGCCGGACCTTCCTTTACGCCTTACCACTGGATAGCGTTGATCGCATCTTGAGCTTCAGTGGCGGCCTGGGGCGTTAAATATCTCATCGTCGACGCGATATCTTTGTGGCCAGCGTACGCCTGGACAGTTCGGAGGTCGGTCACGCGGAGCGTTTTTGTAATGTAGGTTCTTCTGAACCGGTGCAAGGTGAATTCTTCGCATTCCTTGCGCTCCAGACATCCATCACAGCGTCCGCAATTCAGGCCGGCTCGCTTGGCCACATGCTTGAGTGTCCGCAACAGCTTCGTATTCGGCTTCTGCTGCTTGGTTCCGAGGATAAGGGTCTGGCCAGGCCATTTCTCCTGCCATTCTCTGAGCGCCTCTAACACGTCTGTTGGGACCGGTACTTCCCTTTGCTCCCAGGTCTTCACAGTGAACTTCCACTGAGGCTTGGCGCGGACCCGCAGCGTCCTGGTTTCCCAGTTCACGTCGCGAAACTCGACATGGCGCAGTTCCTGGTCCCTTAGACCGCATTTGGCTCTGTTGACATCCTACCGAGAAGAGGCGACGGCTTAAGCCGGTATATGTTATAGGCAACACCGAGCAGAAGGGCTTGGCGTGTTTGTGTGGCAAGAGTTCTCCCCGGAGCCCGAGAAGAGAGT
>Ga0224558_1001973_pt1 | contig 19965 bp, 10 predicted proteins | sample 714S32024metaG_FD_180682 | JGI IMG/M metagenome (GOLD analysis project Ga0224558, IMG submission 180682) | Peat soil microbial communities from Stordalen Mire, Sweden - 717 S3 20-24 | ecosystem: Environmental > Terrestrial > Soil > Wetlands > Peat | place: Sweden: Norrbotten County, Stordalen...
CATGCCGTCCGGCACGTCACCTTGCGCTTTGACGGCCATCGTCGGTCCTCCTTGCCCCTGCCAGGTGTAAGACCGACGTTACCAGCTACTGCCCGCGGGAGTCATGCAGGCTTGCGGAAAACTCACGCCCCGACGCCCGTCCCCCGCGCCACGCAATCGCCTTCACCACCGAAGCGTCCCCCGGAATCAACACCGGCTCGCCTCCATACTTCGCCGTGAACGAATCCGGATTGGTGCCATCGAACGTGTAGTAAATGTCGCACCCGCTCAGCTCCGTACTCATGCGCACGGCCGGCTTCCCGCTCGCATCCCGCACCGCAGTCACGGACACATCGTACATGGTGCGCGCGTAGTTCACCTGCGCGGCGTCCAGCCGCTGGAACTGCGCCTCCACCCGGCCGGCGAAATCGTCCCAATTCCGGCTCGCCTTGGGCGACCAGAAAACCTCGGCCAGCGCCAGCCCCCGCGGCCACGTCATGTACTCCGCATGCCTGGGCGTGGGCACGGACTCGGTCCACAGGTTGCCCTGTCCGCCCAGAATGAGCTTCGGATCCACTCCCTCGGGCGTAGGCTCGAAACGGTAACACGTGCTCAGCAGCAGCCGCCCGAAAGTGCTGGGTTCGAGCGACGGGTCGCCCTGATAGTAATCCACGTAGACGAAATTCGTGGGCGTCATCACCACCTTGTGATTCATCTTCGCCGCCGCGATGCCTCCCTCCATTCCGCGCCAGGACATCACCGCCGCATTGGGCGCAAGTCCGCCTTCCAGAATCTCGTCCCACCCGATCAGCTTCTTGCCCTTCGATTCCAGGATCTTCTCCGCCCGCCGGACCAGGTAGCTCTGCAGCTCCTCGACGTTCGAGAGGTGCTCATCGGCCATGCGCCGCTGGCACTTCGCGCAAGCCTTCCAGAAGCCCTTGAAACATTCGTCGCCGCCGATGTGAACATACTCCGAGGGGAACAGCGGCGCAACCTCGCTGAATACCTTGTCGATGAACTCGAAGGTCTTCTCGTTGCCGGGACAGAAAGCGTTGTCCACCTTCTCGTAGAAATTCGAGCCGGGGTTCACCTGAAACGGCCCGCCGGTGCAGGACAGCTCAGGATATGCCGCCAGCGCCGCCAGCGAATGGCCCGGCATCTCGATCTCGGGAACCACCGTGACGAAGCGCTGCCGCGCGTAGGCCACCACCTCGCGTATGTCGTCCTGTGTATAGAACCCGCCGTCAGTCGCAGCCTCGCCTTCGCGCGGCCCTTCGCGGGTGCCCCATTTTGCCAACCGCGGCACGCGCCATGCGCCGACCTGGGTCAGTTGCGGCAGTCCCTTGATCTCGATGCGCCAGCCGTTGTCGTCGGTCAGGTGCCAGTGGAAGACGTTCATCTTGTACCGGGCCATCCGGTCGATGTACTGCTTCACGAATTCCTTGCTGAAGAAGTGGCGGCTGACGTCGAGCATCATGCCGCGCCAGGCGAATCGCGGATAGTCGACGATATGCACGCACGGCACCGTCCAGCCGGCCTCGCGGCGCGTCTGGCTCTCGATTTCCGGAGGCAACAGTTGCAGCAGCGTCTGGACGCCGTAGAACAAGCCCGCCGGCGTCGTCGACTGGATGCGTACCCCGCGCTGCGTGACCACCAGTTCGTAGCCCTCGGGCTGGGCCGGAGCGGCGGACTGCGCGCTCAAGCCCAGCACGATGGCGTTGTGGCGGAGCAAAGGATAGGTCGATTCGGACACCTTCAACTGCCACCCCGTCGGCGCCGCGAGCGCGCTGGCCAGGTAACCGGCGACCTGGCGCGCTTCGGCAACGCCGGGGGGAGCCACAATAGCGGTGCCGGCCTGCAAGCGGAATATGCCCGGCCGCATCTCAACCAAAACAGGCTGCGGAATCACGCCCGCCGTAGCGGACGTCGCGAGAATCAGGACAGTGAGACAAACGATGGTCGTCTTCATATAGTGGGGCAGGCTCCCAGCCTGCAGCGGCCTCTCAGGCCGCTCTTCGTTTCTAGCTGCGCTTAACGGCCGCGGCCAGAGCAACTCTGGCTTGAGCCAAACCCGGATCGGTCTGAACCGCTTGGCCCAACTCAGCCTTAGCCCCAGCTTGGTCGTTGAGTCCAAGATACCCCAAACCGATGATGTAATGCGCCAGTGCTTTGCGGGCGCGCGGCGACAACTCCGGCCCGGCCGCGGCCTTCTGCGATGCGAGAGATTGCTGTCCGGCCGCCACCAGTCCCTGGAAGATCGCCTTGGCTTCGTCGGCCTTGCCGAGTTTCTGCAGCGCCAGTCCCTGGTAATACAATTCCGGCTTGCGCGTCAGATCGTCGGCCGAGGCGCGGCGCCTGCGGACCGGGCTCGCCGGAGCCGCGCGCTCCCACGACGCAACGGCTTTCTGATGGTCGCCCAGTCCTTCGTAGGCCACACCGGTCCAATAGGCGGCCTCGGCATTGTGGAGGCCGGCGCCGCCCGCAATTCCCAGCGGCAGATTATCGGGGATCGCCACGGCAGCCCGGAAGTCGGCCAGCGCTTGGTCGTACTGTTTCGCTTCGATGCTCCGCTCACCGCGCAGAATGTGCGCTTCGGTCCAATGTTCGTCGACGTTCAGGTTGACCCCTTCGGCGACGGCGAAGCGCCGCCCGGTCATCATCTTGATGGCATCGTCATACTCGCCCGAAGCCACCTTCACCGCGATGGCGCGATTCTCCGCGTCATCCCGCTCGGACACCGTGGCCGCGTTACGCACGAACAGCGCGTCGCGCTTGGTCAAGCTGGCGCCGGTCTGCTCGTATAGCTCATCCAGTTCCGTGAAATGCAGGGGGTATTGGCGCTGGCACGCAACCGCCTTCTCCAGTTCGGCGATGGCCTTATCGGGATCGCTCCCCGACTTCTGGTGCAGATACGCGACCGCCAAATTGCGATGCACGATGGCAAAGGTCGGGTCGATAGCCGCGGACGCCTGCCACATTTTGGTGGCTTCCTCGGGCTGCCAGTCATACAGCACGTTGCCCAGATAGTACGGTGCGCGGGCATCGCCCGGATTTGCGGCCGCCGCCTGGCGCAGCACCACGATCGCTTCGCTCTGGAAAGGAAACACGTAGTCCGGCGGCATGGCCTTCGCCAGTTTGTAGTACTCGGCGGCCTTCTCCGGCTGCCCGAGCTTGGTCGCGAAATACGCAAGGTAGTAGTAGGCCATGGGGTGAATCTTGGCCTTGTCCGGCCCGGCGGCGGTCATTTGCAACAGCACGTCCGTGCCGTCCTGCCAGAGGCCCGCGTCCATGTACTCGGCGGCGGTCGCCTGCGCGGTAGCGGGATGGCTGTTCATCGTGGAAGCGACCACCTTCGCCGCTTCTGGAGTCTGCGACGCCAGCCACGTCTCCGCCTGGGAACGGACGTCCAACGGGTCGGCGCTATGCGCGGCGGATGCCAGCAGTTCCAGCGCCTCCTTGGAACATCCCGTGTGTCGCAGTAATGCGGCCTTCAGATTCTGCGCGCGGATACTCAGGGCATTGGACTCGATCGAGCGATTGATGAAATCCATCGCCGCGTTCAGTTCTCCGCGGGACGTGGCAATCTCGGCCAGCCCATAATAGCCCGCGGCTTTCCAGGCCTGGCTCCAAACAGCCTTGTACAGGTAGTTATAGGCTTCGTCGATCTTCCCGTCCGCCTTCAGCGTTGCGCCCAGATAGTAGATCGCCTCGGCGTCCTTGGGAGTCGTGTACCTGTCGGTAAGCCGCTCCAGCGCCTTGCGGAACAACTTCTCCGCCTCCGCGTACCTGGCCTGCTTGAACGCCGTAATGCCGAGAACTGTGTTCACCCGCGCGTCGCCCGGATCGCGGCGCAGGGCTTCCTGCCAATAGGGAATCGGGTCCACACTCGGCGAGTGGAATTGCTGGGCGCGCAGGCCAGTCAGATAGAGTTCTTCGTTGGTTTTCATCTCCGCTGGGGGCGCGGGCGGAGTCACTGGTTTCGGCATGGCCTCTGGCGTCAGCCGGATCGGGCTGTACGAGACCAACTCTTTGCCGCCATCTGAAATCGACGCCACCAGGTCGTGCTCGTCGATGCCCGCCGGAACCGCCACCTGTTTCACGTAGGGCTTGGCAGGATTAATGCCCACCGTTTCCTGGAGCAGCACCTTCGCGCCGGCCCGCAGCGTCACTTGCGCGGCCGCGTGCGCGGATGTGGTGTAGAAGCCAACTTTGGCCTGTCCGTTCTGCACGTCCAGATTCACCGCGGCGTCCAGATTGGCCTTCTTGACTCCGCCAATATCGCGGAACGGATACCATTGCATCGCGAACGACCGTGTTTCGTATGGCTGCAGCCAGCTATAATCCGGCTGGTTGTCCGAGTAAGCGCCCACCATCATTTCCAGATAAGGTCCGTCTTCGTCGGTAAGTGTCTTGTCCCAAGTGCGCCCGAACGGGCCGTTGCCCCAGGTGAAGAACTTCTTGCCGGGGATGATGTGGTGGTCCGCGATACTCATCGTGCCGGCTTCCTTGCCGTGGTCGTACCCGCCGAAGAAATCGTCCTGATAGTTCCAGGCGAAAACCGAGTTGGCTTCCGTATGGTTCTTGTACCAGCTAATGTCCACGCCCTTGGTGAAATCGGCGCCGGAGAACTTGGTATGAGATACCGGCCACGCCGTGAACTGGTTCTTGGTGTGGTAAGTGCCGAACTGCGTGCTGGGAGGGAAGATCACCTGGTATTCCTGTGTGGCATGTACCGCCACGTTGGTGAAACAGAGCATGGTATTCACTTCCGGTGTGCGATTCACGATGCGCACCGAGGCTTCCAGGTAAGCCTTGCCCGGCCTCAGCGTATAACCCACCGCCCATCGCATCCGCTGCCGTACTTCCAACTCGCCAACCCAAACAGTCTTACTGCCATCCGGGTTCTCTTCCACTTTGTACTGCACGGGGATGAAGGTGCTGGCGCGGTGGTGGTGCGGAATGTTCCATTCCACTCCGCCGGAAATCCAGGCGCCGATCAGGCCGATCAACGCCGGCTTGATCACGTGCTGGCGATAAATAAAGTTGTAGTTATTAGTCTTGTCGAGGCCTTCAAAAATGCGGCCGCCGACCTCCGGCAGTATACCGATCCGGATGTATTCGTTCTCCAGATAGACCATGGTGTACGACTTATCCACCTTCTTGCCGGTAAGCGTGTCGTACATCGGATAGGGGTACACCGGCCCTTGCGCGCCTTGCGACTCCCGCCCGAAGAAGAACATCGGGTTCGGTTCGGGCGCTCCCGCCAGGTAAGTGGGAATTACGGTCTGCGTCTCCCAAACCTTTACGGACGAACCTTCGGCGCCCAAGGCAAGAGACGAACCGATAAACAATACCGCAACCGCCAAACATAGCGGCACCGCTACGAAACATTTACGTAACATGACCTTTTCTCCAATAATAGAAGTCGGAAGCCAGAAGTCAGAGTTCGGCGTCAGCATTCTGACTTCTGACTTCTGTCTCCTGACTTCTTTCTTAATACTTCGTCCCACTTTTCAGCCCTTCCGGCGCCTTCGCCAGCGCATCGTCCAGAGCCGCCTTAAGGACGGCGTTGTCCGGCTCCCGCCGCACCGCCTCGCGCAGTTCCGCCAAGCCTTCTTTCCACTGGCCCAGGCGCAGCAGCGCAATCGCGAAGTTCACCCGGATTCCGTTGTGGTCTGGCAGAAGCTTTCGCGCCGCACGATACTTCTCCAGCGCGCCGGCAAGATCGCCGGCCTTCTCCAGATTCGCGCCCTGATTGTTGAGTTCAATCCCGGCCAGCATGTTCTGGTCGTCCTTGTCTTTATCGCGTAACAGTTCCACCAGCTTTCGCTTGATGGCGTCGGCCTGCGCAGCCTGCCCGTCTTCGCGCAACGCCCGCTGCAGGCTGTGCAGCGTGCTCTGGTTCTTGGGATCGAGACGCGCCGCTTCCTGCAAATGCGCGACGGCCAAGTGCGCCTTGCCTTCATCCAGGTATTGCGACCCGAGGCGGGTTTGCGCCACCGCGTCATCCGGCGCCAGTGCTACGGCGCGCTCGAAGGCCGCCAGTGCCCCGGCATCGTCCAACAAAGTCTTGCGCGCGTCTCCCAGGTCCGACCATGCTTCGGCAAAATCGGGACGCAGCGTCACCGCTTCCTGCAAGTGCGCGGCGGCCTTGATGACGTCACCCTGTTCGCTCGTCACCTTGGCCCGCAGATAGTGCGGATAAGCCGCGTCGGGCTTGCGCCCCAGCAGTGTGATCGCGCGATCGAGGTGCATAGCGGCTTGGTCGAGTTCGCCGGCCTGCTGCAAAACCAAACCGAGGTTCACGTGCGCCTGGGCGAATCCGGGATCCAGTGACACGGCTTTTTCGAAGGGTCCGCGAGCGGCCTTCGCATCGCCAAAGGCGTTGAAGGCTTCGCCCAGCGCATTCTGCGCTTCGGCCGAACGCGGCCGCAGCCGGACGGCTTCAGTCAATTGCGCAATCGATCCCGTGCGGTCGCCCTCCTCTTGCAGCACACTGCCGAGAAGCAGACGGGCGTCCGCATCGCCCGGGTTCGCTTTGATGATGTCATACAAGAGGCGAATGGCCTGCGGGCGCTGCCCCTTGGCCAACAAAGCCCACGCCTCTTCGACCGGCTTGCCCTGCGCCAGCAGGGAGGCTGCGCACAGAAGCGCCAGGCAAAGATGGAGGGCGGGCAATCCTGCCCGCAGCCGGCTTTCAGCCGGCTCTGGCCGCCTAAAAAGGCGGCTGCGGCCAAGATTGGCCGCCCTCCATTTACGCCGCCTCATCACTTAAATTTCTCCGTACGCGTGATCCCCGATCCCTCAGTCACGTGGATCAACTGGTCCACCGCCACGCCGCTCAGCTTCTCCACCTGGCCCAGCGGCCAGCGGATGTCCAGGTCCACCGTCGTGACTGGCCCAACTCCGAAATGCAGGCGCGAATCGTTGCTAGACAAATAGGACGACTGGCTCAGCACCTCCTGCGCTTGCACCTTATCGCCGTAGCGCGCCGTAACCCGCCCCCCGACTGCGCCGCGGTTCGACTTGACACCGTGCAGCTTGACCTTGATCCAGTGGCTATTCCCGCTCACATCGTTGCGCAGTAGCGATGGCGGCTCATTATGATTGACGATCAGGATATCGACATCGCCGTCGTTATCGAAATCGCCCACGGCGCATCCGCGGCTCGAGTGCAGGGCTTCTACTCCCGCTCCTGCCCGATCCAGTAACTCCTCGAAGCGCCCCTTGCCTAAGTTCCGGAAAACCACCCGCGGCGTATTATAGTTGTCCTGTATCTCCGGGTAGATTCCGCCAGTGACACAGAAGATATCCGGATTGCCGTCGTTATCCAGGTCCGCGATCGCTACGCCCCAACACACATAGCGTGTCTCCACCGCCAGGCCCGCCTGCAGGGTCATATCGCGGAAGTCGCCCTTGCCGTTGTTCACATACACGCCTGGTGTATCGGCGGAGTAATGTGTCTTGACGATGTCCAGGCTGCCGTCCAGCTTGAAATCGCCGATCCCGATCCCCATGCCGGCCTGCTCCATCCCGTCGTCGCTCAAAGCTACGCCGCGCTCCAGTCCCAGTTCGGTGAAAGTCCCGTCGTGGTTATTGCGGAAGAGCAAGCTGGGGGTGGAATCGCAGGCCACGTAGATGTCCGGCCAGCCGTCATTGTCGAAGTCCGCGGATACCGCCGTCAGACCGTAACCTCCCTCGACTTTGCCGATCCCCGATGGCGCAGTGACATCCCTGAAAGTGCCGTCCCCATTGTTGCGATAGAGACTGTGGTGACCGTAGCGCAGTCCTCGCGGGCCGCAGAATATGCCCCCGGGATTACAACTGGTCGCAGTGCTGGCGCGCGGAACCGTCTCCATGTCGAATGCCACATAGTTGGATACGAATAGATCCAGCCGGCCGTCGCGATCATAATCCAAAAAGGTGCAGCCGGAACCAAATCGTGGCTGTGCATTCCACAAACCGGCCCGCTTGGTGACGTCGGTAAAGGTGCCGTCCCCGTTGTTACGGTACATCGTGTTCTGGTCCCAGCCGGTAATGAACAGGTCGTCGAAGCCGTCGTTGTTATAGTCGCCCACAGCCACGCCGTATTGGTAGCCCGTGCGGAACAGCCCCGCTTTCGCGGTGACGTCGGTGAAGGTGCCGTCCCGGTTGTTCTTGTAGAGGCGCTGGGAGGCGGTGGGTGGCGGATCGCCGAATCGCGATCCCGTCAACACCAGAATATCCAGCCAGCCGTCGTTGTCGTAATCCAGAAACGCGGCCCCACAGCTCATCGCCTCGATCACATAGTCCGCGCGGCGGGGATGGCCGCAAACCACCGTCTCGCGAAGACCGGCCTGGTGGGAAATATCCGTGAAGCGGGCGTGGAAAGGAAGGCCGGAGGGCTTACCCCGTGGCGCGGCCTTGACTCCGCGCGAGGCCATCCCCGTCTGGACCTCACCGAAAAGCCGGCAGGCCGGCAAAGCCAGAAGACTCAGTGCGCTTCGCCGGGTAAGAGAAACCATGGACTCACTATAGTTCAGATGCGTCACAGCCCGCCCGCGAACAAAAAGAGCGGCGGGGATAAACCCCGCCGCTCGTCTTGGGAGGTAGGGGCCGTGGCCCTAAAATATTATTTTCAAACCTATCTCCACCTGCCGGCCGCTTGTCAGGGAGTACCCGCCCTGTGCGCCAAAAATGCCGCCCGGAGCGCCCTGGTACAGAGCCTGGCCGAAATTGGAATCGGTGACGTACCCTGTGTCCGGATCGCCGCGGTTCAGCCGGTTGGTGGCATTGTAAGCGGCCATCTTCATCTCCGCGTGGAACCGATCGCCGATGGTGAAGGCCTTGGTCAGGTTGCCGTCCAGCGTCCAGAAATGCGGGCCTGTCAGGCAATTGTATTGCAGCGGATTGCTCCGCAGAACATAGGTATTGGCCGGCAGCGGCTGGAACACCGAGGTATTGAACCAGTGGTCCGGCGTGGGGTCGGAAATGCAGGGGTTGCCCGTCACGATCATGTTGCCGAACTGCGGGAAGTCGCCGGAAATGAAAGTCCAGATACCTGCCACCTTCCAGCCGCCCACGATGGCATCCGCCGCCCTGGGTATATTACCCAGAAACGGCTTGCCCTTCCCGATCGGCAATTCCCACGTGCCCGCCAGGTTCAAGCGGTTGCGCGGTTGGTTGCTGTCCTGATAGACGAGTTGGTTGGCATACCACTCCTGGTCGTTGAACACGCTGCCATTCAGGAAGCCGTTGGTCTGGGCTTTCTCCCGAATGTAAACGTAGGTAGCGATGAAGTTGTAGCCCTTGCTGAACTGCTTCTGCGCTTTCAATTCGATCGACTGATAGCGCTCGGCCGCTCCCAGGTTTCCCAGGCTGTACAAGCCGCCATACTGCGGATAAGGCACCAGCAAAGAACCCAACGAAACCGTTTGCTGGTTATACAGCGGACCCGGCATCAAGGTGGTGTTCAGGTATTGATAAAAAGGATTCGCCACCTGCTGGTTCAACTGGTTTTGATACTGCGTCTCCAGCGCCGGGTTGATCTGGTTCAACGCCTTGGTGTATTGCTGGTTGCCGATGTTCAGGAAGTAAGTCCCCGAAACCACGATCTGGCCGGGAACTTGGCGCTGGATATTGAAGTTAAAACGGTCGTTGCGCGCCTTCTGCTGGTTCTGGTTGTACCACAGCAGAGACTGGCCGCCGCGTCCGAGATTGCCTCCGTAACCCGTGCCCAGGATGGGCAACAGCGGGTTGCTGCCGGCCGGGTAGGGATTCGAGATGGTCTCCTGCGGGACGCCGTCGTGCGGCGCCAGAGTGTTCTGGTAGCCCGTCTCTCCCAGGAAAGGCGGCTCCAGGAATCCGACCGTCTCATATCCGGAGACCGGCGCCAGCGCGATGTTCATTTCATAAGGAATCAGGTATCGCGCGTAGCCGAAGCGGAAAGCGGTCTTGTCGTTGATGCGGTATGCCAGGCCCACGCGCGGCTGCAAGGCCAGCTTCTGCGGGTCGAATGCGCCCGGATGGCTGGAACTGGCGAACTGCCATTGGCCGGTATAGTGATAGAAGTTGTTGCCCACGATGCTGGTGGCCGCCGCCGGCATGTTCGGCGGAGTGGCCTGCATCTGCGGCACTGCTGCGTTGAGGTCCAGTCCGCGTGAAAAGTCGTCCGCCGGATCGTAGATGGCGCCTTCGTATTCATCCCGAAGCCCCAGGTTCAATGTGATCCTGGAGTTCACCTTCCAATCGTCCTGGATATACCCGCCGTAGAACTTGACGTGCGGATTCGGCACGGGGCCGCCGATCATTTGGGAGGAGCCGTCCAGGGCGCCCAACAGGAACGTGGCATACTGGTCGCCATACAGCCCTGTGTTCGGATTGTTGAAGGTGTTGGCCGTCAGGGCCGTGTTGAAATAGAAGTTCGAAGTGCTCGACACGTAGCTGAGGCCGTAGCTTTCGCGCTGCTCAAAGCCGACCTTAATATAGTGCGAGCCCCTTTGCTGCGCGAGTTTCACGCTGGAGGCTTCTCCCTTGGGAGTCTGGTTCCAGTAGAAACCGCCGCCGCCGAATCCCTGTCCGCCGATGTTCATGTCCGGAAAGTAGATTGGCTGCCCGACCGAAGCTTTTTGATAAGTCGAGTACCAGTCGTTATTCGGCCAGATCGATCCCCAGCCGCTCGAAGGCAACGGAGAGGAAATATATGCGTCCTCCAGGCTGTGCCAGTCGCCATGGAATTCCAGCAGGGTGCGCGAATTGATGGTCCAGATGGCATCGCCGCCCGCGTTCCAGGCCGCCCGCGCCGTGCCCGTCGGCACGTACAACTCCGAGTTGTTGGGCGTCGGGTTGCCGGCCAGATCTGTGGTGTTGTACCGGGCCATGCGCCCGAAGATCTTCCACTTGTCGTTTACGTTGAAGTCCACCCGGTCCGAGATGTTGTAGTATCCGTACTTCTCGATAAAGCCCTTACTGAAATTGTTCAAACCCGTGATATTCGCTCCTGGATTGTTGGGCGCCCAGAAGGCTTTCATCAGACTGCCGGATAGCGGATCGAAGCGGTTCTGCGGGATCTTGTTGCCGGGGAAGGGCGTCACCGTCACCGACCCGTCTGCGTTCAACACCGAGGTCCACGGATCGTAGATGTTCCGTAGCACATAGGTGCCATTGGGACCCGTTCCGTAAGACTGCGAGAAATCGCCCGTCGCTTCCAGTGCCGTCGGTACGGTCCGGACGTAAGTGTTCGGGTAGCCTACCTGCCAATCCTCGATGGAGAAGAAATTGAACAGCTTGTTCTTCTTGATCGGGTTGCCCAGAGTGCCTCCGTACATGTTCTGCCGCTGCGAGTTTTCGCTGAACAGGGTGCGGTCGGCTTCCGCGCTCAGCCACGGATAGCGGCCCAGGTAAAAAGCGCTGCCGTGAAACTCGTTGGTGCCGGCCTTGGTGGTGATCGTGATCATGCCACCGGCGCTGTGGCCGGACTCCGCGTCCGTGCTATTGGTCGACACAGTGACTTCCTGCACCGCGTCGGTATTGGGCGGCGTGGTGTTCTTTTGGCCCATGCCGATGGGCATGCCGTCCACTTCCAGATCGTTCTTCAGGTTGGTGCCGCCACCCAAGTCGACGCTGTTGGCGGACCAGGAGTGGTACGGCATCATTTCGCTGCGGGAATTGACCGCCGAGGGGGCGATCAGCGTCATCTTGAATGGATTGCGATCGAAGCGCGGGATTTCTTCCGCCATCTTCGAATCGATGGTGAAATCCCGGTTCGCGGAGTTGAACTCCACCGCGTTGGGCGTCTCGTTGACGGTAATGGTTTCTTGCAGCGCCCCCGGCTTGAGGGTGGCGTTCACGGTAATGTCGCCGCGCGTCTCAACCACAATATTCTCTTGAATGTAACGGCTGAACCCGGTCGCCTCGATGGTCACCGTATATGTGCCGGGATCGACCAAGTCGAACAGATACAGGCCAGTGTCGCTGGTCTGCTTGACTACCCGGACTCCCGTATTAACGTTCGCTAGCGTCACCGTCGAGCCTGCGATCACCGCTTTGGTTTCGTCAGTGACCAAGCCCTCGATGCGCCCACGATAATCCTGCGCTACGCCGCTTGCGGCGAAGATCAGCAGCAGCGCAATCGCCCACTGCCATGTGGGAAAAAACCTACTCTTCATAATATAGACCCCTTTCCGGTTCAACCTAGAACCGCTCAACGTACTGGAAAATCCGACCCCTTTTCAAAGACCGCAGTTCACACCGCGGACTCGCCAAAGCAATCCCGTGCTCGACTGGAGCGCCATTCTCTCTGTAGCGAATGCCTCGCCCGCACACAGGCAGTTGGCGCTCTTGCTGTCCGGCGACATGACCCACCCGTGCCTGGAACAGAATGTAGTTGAGGGTGACGTCCGAATCAAGGAAAAACCAGGTGTTTTCTCCGGGAGTTTACGTAAACATGCGTGAACGATGTTCTGGAATCAATGAGTTGAACTGGTTCCTCGCGCCCGGTGTGGATTTTTTAGACGCCAGGTGTTAACGTAGTTTCTTCGGGATAATCAGGTCCGAATGATGGACTGTCGCTTTGAGTGAACTACTCAATCAGCACTCGGAGCAATTCACATCGCTCGACGGGGATGAGCGTTGGGCTTTGGTTCAACGCGTGGCTTCCAGCCGCCACCTCGCCAAGGCGCCGCAGCTCCGCGAGATCCTTCTCTACGTCTCCCACCGCGTGTTGGCCGACCATGCCGCCGCCATCAGTGAACAGGAAATCGGGTGCAAAGTTCTGGGACGCCGGCCGGACTTCAGCCCCAATGAGGATAATATTGTCCGGGTCCAAATCCGGCACCTTCGCAAGAAGCTGGAAGATTACTTCGGTATGGAAGGGGCGGCCGAACCCCTCGTCCTGACCATTCCCAAGGGCAGCTACCTCCCGCACTTCGAGCCCCGTCCCGAGCACTTGGCGGAAGATGCGATGGCTGTCTCCGCGGAAACTCCGGCTCCCGTGGTGCTCCCCGGCGCCGGACTGCCCCTTCCAAAAACCAGACGCACATGGCGCACCGCCGCGCTGGTTGTCCTGCTGCTGGCCGGCGCAGCCTTCGCCGCGTTGATCTGGTGGAGGCCTCGCGCGGTACCGCGGCCCGCGTCTGCGGCGGAGGAAGTACAAGCGGCGCATGAAGATCCACTCTGGTCCAAAATCTTCGCGCCTCACCGCCAAACCAGCGTCGTGGTGGCCGATACCAACCTGGTCATGGTCCAGGATATCCTGGATTCCGATGTCCCGCTCAGCGAGTATTTCAATGGCGGGTATCCGGAGAAACTGATCGGAAGAGTGCCGAATCGGGAGCTGCAGGCGGCTCTGCGGTTGATCTCCGCCCGCCAGTACACCAGCTTGGGCGACGCCATTCTAGCCCCCAAGTTCATGGATCTCGGCCACCGTTATGGCGCGCAAACCAATCTGCGCTACTCCCGTTACATCAGCGCCCGGGAGTTCAAGACAGGAAACTTCGTGCTCATCGGCAGCCGTAGGGGGATTCCCTGGGAGCAACTGTTCGAATCCCAGTTGAACTTCGACCTCGAAGAGGATCATGCCACTCGCCTGTATCACCTGCGGAACAAATCGCCTTTGCCCGGCGAGCGCCCCGTTTACGGAGTTTCGAGCGGAGGCAGGGCCAATGAGGTCACTTATGCGGACATCGCCCTGCTGCCCAACCTCACCGGCACTGGGTACGTTTTGATCCTCTCCGGCATCGATATGACAGGTACGGAGGCGGCTGGTGAACTGGTGACAAGCCCCGACTTTGGCGCAACCCTGACCAAATTGCTCAACTCGCGCGCCGGGCAGCCGCCCGCATCCTATATCGAAATCCTGTTGGAGGCGAAGGCCACCGCGGGCACCAGCGGAGGCGCCAAGATCGTCGGCTATCGCCTGATCGAAGGTCCACGCCCGGCGCCGTAACTCCGAAGCTCCCCAGTGTTAATCTGGGATTGGAGAGTTGATTCCAGCGCTCCACGAAGCCCGCCCCACCAAATGAGATAATGACGTCGTGAATCGGCTCCTCATCCTACCGTTCCTCGCCTCGGCCCTGTCGGCCGCTGAGATCAGCACCGGTTTCATGCTTGGCCCGCACTACGATCCGCGCGCCTTCTACGTGCGTGAAGCAACGTCCTCTGGCCCGCCCGGGAACTGGCAGAAGACCTACAGCGCCCCCGCCTACCGGCACGAAGCCCAGGGCAAGCTCATGAACGTCCGCCTGGCCAACGCCCTGTTTCTCGACGAGTGGATGCACGAGCGGCCCTTCGATCCGGAGTTCAACACCGATGCCGTGATCCAGGCGCTCGATTTCTACAAGAATCACGGCGTCCTCATGATCAACGTGAGCCTGCAAGGCGCGCAAGCCGGATACGACAAATCCATCAACGGCATCGATCGCGAGAACGCCTATCGCCTCGGCCCCGGAAGGGGAGCCTACGTGAGCGCTTTCCAGCCCGATGGTTCGCTCAAGCAGGATTGGCTCGCGCGCCTGGAACGCCTGCTGCGCGCCGCCGACCAGCGCGGCATGTTCGTCAACCTGATGTATTTCTATCACGGCCAGGCCGGGCAGTTCCGGTCCACCGCCGCCATCCACAACGCCGCCGTGAACATCACCGACTGGCTCATCGCGCATGACTTCCGCAACGTGATCGTGGACGTGGCCAACGAGTACGACCTGCCCGGCCCGCAGTGGGACTTCAAGGGCTACATTCCGCAAAACATCATTCCGCTCATCGACGACGTGCGCGAGCGTTTCAAGCACAGCAACTTCGTCTTGCCCATCGGCGTTTCGAGCGACGGCCGCATGCGCTATCCGCAGTCGCTGCAAGGCCAGGTGGATGTCTTGCTGGTCCATGGCGATGGCCGCGACCCGCGCGAGAAAGCCCGCCGCGTGGCCGAACTGAAAGATGCGGATCGCCCTGTTCTGATGACCGAGGACGACAACGGCCGCGCCACCACCGTCGAGCATCTGGCCGCCGACCTGGCCAGTTGCGACATCTTCTTCCACCGCGCCGATGGTTGGGGATACCTGCCCTGGATTCAGGCGCAGCGATTCCCCTTCCGCTATCTGCCCGGCGCGCTCGCCTCCGTGCACGACGACATGCCAGAAAAAGAACGCGACATGGCCTACTTCCACGCGGTGCTGGACCACATCGCCTCGCTGACTCTGCGCCGCCCGCCCACCGAGGACGGCCGATGAACGCGCGCGTCGCCGAGCTTTGCGGATTGCGCCAGTTCCGGTTGTTGGATGCGGCGCTGGCCGATCCCGGCCCGGGTGAGGTGCAGGTGCGCATCGACGCCGTCGGCATCTGCGGCTCCGACCTGCATTCCTACGCCGAAGGCGCAGTGGGTGACACGCCGTGCCAGTATCCCATGGTGCTGGGCCACGAACCGGCGGGCGCAATCGTGCGGGTGGGCGCTGGCGTCACCGGCTGGAATGCCGGCGACCGCGCGGCGTTCGAGCCGGCCATCTACTGCTACCATTGCGAATTCTGCCGCACCGGCCATCACAACGTCTGCGCCAACCTGCGCTTCATGAGCATGCCGGGCGATCCCGGATTCTTTCGCGACTACGCCAACATTCCCGCGCACAACCTGATCGCGATTCCGCCGGGCATGAGCGCGCGCGACGCGACGATCATCGAGCCGCTCGCGGTGGTGTTGCACTCCATGCAGTTTGTGGCGTTGCGGCCCGGGGAAACCGCCGCGGTCTTCGGCGCGGGTCCCATCGGGCTGATGACGGTCGTCTGCCTGAAGCTGGCCGGCGCGGGCAGGGTCTGGGCCATCGAGCCGGTCGCCGCGCGCCGCGAACTGGCGCTCCAGGCCGGCGCCGACGCGGTGCTGGACCCCTCCGCCATCGACCTCTCGCGCGAGATTCTGCGCGACACCGGCGGCCGCGGCGTGGACGTAGCCATCGATTGCGCCGCCACCGGCGGCTCCACCAACAACTGCCTGCGCGCCACGCGCCACGCCGGGCGCGTGGTGGTCACCGGAATTCCCGTGGAAGTGCAAGTGCCGCTGGAGTTCTCGCCGATGCGCCGCAAGGAACTGGCGATTTACACCGTGCGCCGCTCCAATCACGAGACCGAGGCCGCGCGCGAGATGCTGGCCGCCAATCTCCCGCGGTTCGCCGCCATGATCACGCACACGCGCCCGCTGGAGCGCATCGCGGAAGCCTTCCATCAAGTCGAGCATCGCGCGGATGGAGTCGGCAAGCTGGTGATCGCCCAATAAGGAGACCACGTATGCCCTCTCTGTGCCGTGCATCGGCGTTATGTCCGGCGGTAAAACTAGGGCCGCCGATGGCTTGTAGATAGCGGACCGTAAGCCTTCGGGTTCCCGGTCACCCATCAAGCCACGACGCGCAGCCCGGATGGACTGCCCTGGATGTCGCGCTGCCGAACGGACGGACCCGATCGAGACCAGTTCTCCAAGAACACTACCACTGTGCGAGATCCCGGTGCAACAGGCCTCAGCTTCCGTTCCAACAGGGCGCCGAAGCGTGGATCATGCGTCGAAATAAAGAGCTGTCTGTGCTGCTTTGTGCGGCGCAGCAGATCAACCAAGCCGAGCAAATTGACATCGTCAAGGCTCTGCAATGGATCATCGAGTATTGCCGATTCGAGCGGGAGCTTCGCGATGCCGAGATTCAACGCAAGGAAAAGTGAGACGGCCAATGCGTTCATCTGTGAGCTGGAAAGAACCGCAGAGGGACGCTGAGACGAGACATTCACAGCAGGATCCACGATCTCGGGGATCAATCGCCCATGACCACGCGTGAAGCGGCTCAGCAGCTTCACGGTTCGAAAGGACGGATGGGGATCCACTGCTGCATAGATCCGCTGCAACAGCGGCTCGATCGTCTTCAACCTATACTCCACAATCTCCGAAGCAGCCTCCCGCAAGCCGTCGAGAATTTGCGTTGCGACAGAACCCGTCCGCCTTCGCTCGGCGAGCCACTTCTGGAGCTCTTGGAGTTGCTCCCGCCCAGCCGAAAGTTCCTGCTCAACCTCGGACCTCCTGGCAGCTTCCGCCGATCGTGCAAGATCCAATGAGAGCGTTTCCGCATCGCGCTCATGAACTGCCAGTTTACCGGCCATATTCGAAAGCTGACCTTCGGCGGAGCGCAGGGCACCCAAGAGTTCGCCACCCCCTAGCTTCTGGATATCCGGTTCGGCAATGAGCCGTCGAGATGTTTCGGCCCACTCCATTTCCAAGCGCCCTGTCTCCTCGGCATCCCGGAGGTTTTGGCGTGCCTCATTGAAAACAAGCTCGCATTCTGTAACTCTCGTTGCAAGCCCTGAAACCCGCAAAGACTGCGCCGGCGAAGCGGCCGAGACTTGCGAGCCGATGATCGCCTGGAGCCGTTGCTGAGTATGTTGGTGATCGTACGTTTGATCACAAACCGGACACCGATCCGCGAGGTGCCTAAAAGCGAGTTGGGCGAGCGTCCGCATCTCTTCCGCCGTCTCGCGCTGCCGGATCTGGGACTCGCGTTCCTGCGCCGCCTCGGCTTGAGCTCTCGTCAGTAGGTCACGTGCTGCCTTGAGCTGCTGCTCCGCAGCCCGAAACGACTGGCGTGCCTCTTCAAGGGAACTGCCGGCATGCTGCTTGGCGCCTTCTGCAATCAGCCCAGACATAACATCCCGCCGCCGCTCGCAGGTCCGGCGCAGAGCTTGCAGATCCTTTATGGCCCGATCCAGAGCCAGTGCGCTGTCGGCAGAGCCGAACTTTGGAGGCTCACTGCGAGTTGCTCCTAGGTTCTGCGCCACTAGCCACCAGCCCCTCCACCGCTCTTCAAGCACTTGTGCAAACGCGGGTCCCCGCTGATCAGAAGCGGCTAATCTTGCTTCAAGCAATTCGATCCGTGCGCGCAGAGTCTCGCCTTCCCTCTCGCGATCATTTGTGGCCCTTGTCCAGGCCGTGCGCGCACGCTCAAGCTGGAGTTGTATCTCGGTTGCACGACCAGCCCCGACGAGTTCGCTGATTGCAGCGAATCGTTCCTCTGCGTCGTCGCCCTCAATGAACTGCCTCACCAGATCCTGCTGAAGGTATACGCTGCGCTCAATGGCCGCTGTCAGTGCCTGCGTTCCGTCGGGTGTGCGCAGGGCAGCGGGCCACAACGCGCTAAGCAGTTTGGATTGTGCGGAAGCCTTCTCTTTGAGAATCTCGCCATTATGCTCAATCCGAAGCTGTTGATCGTCACCCAAAGCACGACGTGTGATTTTCAGCGGCGCACCATCCTTGCTCACTAGCGTCAAAGAGACGCGAGCTTCGCCGGTCCCCGAATAGAGCGAAATCAGCTCATGAGTGTCTGACCTAAGCCGCGGAACGGCGCCGGTCAGTCCCCATAAGATTGCGTCAAAAAGCGAGGTCTTGCCGGTGCCGTTCGGAGCAACGACTATTACCGCATCCGCGTCGAAGTCAAACGACTTCGAGGCGCCGAAGGCGCGGAAGCCTTGAACTTCCAATGTCGCGACCCTCATGGTTGCACCCGCACCGAATGGAGACCATCCATAAGGGATTCCTGATTTGAGAATGCCCGAATAAGCGCCCTCGCGGCCTCGACAGAGATACCCTTCTGGGCCAGGATTCCAGGCAGGACGTGAAGCACAGAAGTCTCGCTCTCACGTGCGACCTCAGATTGGATTGGCAGGACCGGCAGAAGCACACGTTCAATGTCACCCAGATGCGAAAGATCATCGCCGCTCGCAACGAGCTTTCGAACCCGTGATGTGTCATACCGAATCGCTTGAGCCTCCGGTTCTGATCCGGCCTCCATCACACTTGGTGTGAGGAGGACTAGGTATCCTTCCCAAGCCTTAGGTTCGCTTCGGCCGACCCGCGCAGAAATGAGGTCCACCAGAGCCGCCTGCGCATCGATCCAGTGGGACAACAAATCCTGCCAAGTCTCGTGCACGACAACGGCTACGATGCCATAGGCATCCTCAAACACGCGAGCGTTCGATTCCGTCCAGTCCCTAAGGTGCTCAGGCTTGGCAGGCTGATACCCATGTGCCTGCAGGACCTCGGAGGCCGCAGCTAAGAGAGTACTAGAGGTGAACGCACTGGTCTGATCCATCACGCTATCCTTTTCCTTACTTCGTCCGGCTTCTGCCGAAGCTCATCAGCGCTGAACATTCCAAACCAACTTGGACCGGTGACAATGTCCTCAGGCTTGTCTTCCAATATGATATTCTCGGGTGGTGTGATCGCCCGTCCGCCAAGAACTCCCGAAATAATGGCGCACCGCGGCGGCAGATCGCGTCTCTGCAGCCGGGGCAGCTTGTGCCGCAATTCCCCGTCCAGCTTGGCCCAACGGTACACACCGCGACCAGATGCAAGCACGATGACACCGGCGATGTGGGTTCCATCCCGAAATTCAACAATACCTTCGCTCTCAAATTTAGCACGGGCATGAAGCAGGCGTTCCAGGCACGCGGCCGCGAGTAGCAGGTCTGCGATGAGGTCGGCAGAAACCGCATAGCTGGGGAGGTAGGCACCCTCGCTCAACGTCCATCGTGCTCTCAAACGTCCAAGTCCCTCAAGGCCCAAAGCGCGGAGCGTGGCCCATACCGGTGCGAGGTCCTCGGCAGGCAATCCGTGTGTATTGACAAGCGAGTTGCAGGCTGTATCGAGGACCTGCAGGTGACTATCGAGAACCCGATCCGCAAGCTCCTGCATAAAAGCAGACCACCCAGCTTGGATGTATGAGGGGCTCGGCAGCCCCAGCGCTTCGAAGAATTTGGAGTGCTCCGGTAGACCCGGGTCAACCAGGTACACGCGAGCGGCTCGAGCCGGTACAGCAGCCAGCAGTCGACTGACACTGTAAAGCAGGACTCCGGCTGGGCTGCCTAGCCCAACGAAAACCGTCACCGGGCCGCTTATGAATCGCCTCCCAATTACCTCTGCCCACTGCCCTCTCCAGGCATTGTCGAGGGCGTCCGTCGTCAATATCCACGCGTCTGGACTGGAATTAGCATTCC
>Ga0224558_1001976_pt1 | contig 19947 bp, 25 predicted proteins | sample 714S32024metaG_FD_180682 | JGI IMG/M metagenome (GOLD analysis project Ga0224558, IMG submission 180682) | Peat soil microbial communities from Stordalen Mire, Sweden - 717 S3 20-24 | ecosystem: Environmental > Terrestrial > Soil > Wetlands > Peat | place: Sweden: Norrbotten County, Stordalen...
CGGCGCAACCAGCGGGGCGCTGGGGCGGATTCAGCAGGGCGTACCTGCCGAGGAAGCCGGTGGTATTGACGAGAACAGCAATGGCAACGGCTCGCTGATGCGCATCCTGCCGATTGCACTGCGGTTCGGGCACGAGCCAGCGGAACGCTTGTTAGAATTCGCTTACCGGGCTTCTGCCATCACCCACCGGCATCCCCGTTCCGAGATGGCCTGCGGATTCTATTGCCTCGTCGCGGCGGGACTGCTTCAGGGGCAGAGCGCCGAAGCGGCGCACCAATCGGCGGCCCAGACGGTCGGCCCGCTTTTCAAAGCGAAGCCTTTGGCTGGGGAAAGGCACTACTTCGCCGCCGCGTTGGCTCCCAATCTGGCAACACTACCGGAGAAGGAGATTGCCTCCGGCGGCCACGTTGTTGACACATTGACCGCGAGCCTCTGGTGCTTGCTCACGTCGGAGGACTATGAAGAAACTGTGCTCAAGGCCGTTAATCTCGGCGAGGACACTGACACGACTGGCATCGCAGCGGGTGGTTTGGCGGGCGTTTACTACGGACTCCCCTCTGTGCCAGAGCAGTGGCGGAGCGCGATGGCGCGGGCAGAGGATTTGGAAATCCTGTTTGAGCAATTCGCCGGTTTATGCGTCGCCGAATGAAGCTCTCGGCACTCGCCGATGACGATGGAGTTCGCCACGACCTCGCTTATGCGACAATCACGGAAAGAAGGCCGCTGCGGCAAGGCAAGGCCAGCCCCGACAGCGTGAGCGAAGCCGGGGGCGAAAGAAGAAAATAGAAAGGCAACAGAATGTGGTGTCAGTCCGTATTCGGAGCATTCAGTATCGTGAAAAAGGGCGGCGAAGGCCAGTGGCAAATCCGTGCGCGGGTTCATTCCGACCTCCTTAATCTCATCCATGCGGCGAAGCTTGAAGGGCAGCAAATCATCGACACAACCAATAGCGATTACAGGTATCGCATAATCGTCGGGCCGGAAAAGCTTCACTGTGTTTTTGACGCGTTGGAGAGGTCAATCGACTACCCGAACTTCAAGGGGCGCATCGGCCAGCTTCCCCGCATGGAAAAGCACTGCGCGGCGTACCACAAGATTTGGGGCATTTTGGAGCGCCTGCAACCAACGAGGGCGTATGGCGGTTTCAGGGGTTCAAGCTCCGACTAGGCATCTACAGGCGCGGCCAGCCACCTGCATCGCATCCACAAAATCGTCAACCGTCGGCGTCTTCTTCTTCTAGATCGCCTTCGGACGCTCCCGCATCACCGCCGGGTGTGGCTGCTTCCGCCGACGTGACCTCACGGTCGCCGTTGCAAGGGGGCAACCCGGTTAGCGTCCGCATATACTTCTGAAACACCCCCTCCGCCCCCTGTCTTCGGAACTGATTTGGACCGATGCCGCTCTTTTCCATCGCCACGACAATGGTCCAGAGGTCCCGTAGGAAAAACAGGAACAGCCAAGTCATGCACCGAACGGGGTCTTTTTCTGCAATCTGCAAAACAGTTGCCGCGTGGCGATCAATAACTCCGGGCTGATTGAAGGCTGGCACCGGGGTATATCCGGGGTCTATTCCGAGAAAGATTCGGGCAGCATTTTCACACGCCTCAGCGTCTGCCTTGTCCTCCGCAGCGCGGGCCATAGTACCTGAACTCCTGCGGGTGAATGACCCGTTCCATAGCTCAACCAACACCCGCTCCCTTACGTCAGGGCTGCCCAAGTAGTTGGGCTGCGACATTAAGTGGACGGCAGCCTCCATGTCGCGGTCATAGCGAACCGCTTCGAAAGCCTCGACCCCAAGCCAGTCCCGTGCGCGAATGTCAGGCTCCTGACTTGGGTACCCCTGTTCCTCTAAGTTGTAGGTGTGCCCGGTTCCATCTTCTGCAATCATTAAAGCGTCGTCAGGAATCAGACGCACCTTGGCCTCGACCTTTGCGAGTGCCTCCGGCCCCAATACGTGGTCGCGCAAATCTGCGATTATGCCCGCCCGCAACCGGACTGCGGTAGGCCACGCTTTGTAACGGATACGAAATCCGTCGATTGCACAACAAAGTCGGCCAAAGTTCTTATCTGCTCCATTTGGCATAGGTTTTCAGGCAACGCGAATCGCTTCCCAATTATCATGTTTTGCTGGGCGCAACACAATGTTGGATTCCAGCCTAAACATCAACCGGTGGCCTGCCGAATTACCTGCGCTGCCACTTGGGCGTGGTCGCGCTGTTGGACGAAGCCCAGAGGCTCGGCATTCTGGGCAAGGTAAGCGACGAAGACGATTTCTGGGAGACGCGCAGTTTGGAGCGGCTGACCAAGGAGATTGGCGACCAGAGCGCGATGCTGGCTGGCTTCCTCGGCATGTTGAAGGACGCAATGGGCCAAACGCCGGGCGGCGCGGGCACGGTAGAAGCGCCTAACGCAAGGGGCGGACGCGACGCCTTCCCCCAGTCAAAGACGGTCTGGCCGTCAACATCGTCAATAAGTTCAACCGCCGCGATACTCAGTTTCGCCAACCGTGGATTGGGCGGGAAAACTGATATTTGCGATATGGGATTGGCGGCAGCGTGTCAGAATGCGATGGCGGTCACCCCGGATTAACTACCAAACCGTCTTTTCTCCACGGCGGATGAGGGACCGAAGCTCGTAAACCTCATGGACGTAGTCCCGAAGTTTCCTGCCTTCGTTGTTATCAACTTTGCTGTTATCAATCCAGCAGAGGACGGCAACAGGAATTTTATCACCAATGAAACAGCGATTGACTACTTGCTTGTCATGGCCGTGAGAAAAAAACCCCTCGCTGTAAACTTCAAGCTCCAGATGCACTTCGTCTGGGTGTCCGATGATTTCTACAAGTAAGTCGGGGAAAGCCTTCTGAACTTTGATAATCTTCTCGATACCAAACCCTTTGTGGCTCTGAGCAACCAGCGCCAGAAGTTCCTGTTCGTTCTCAGGCTCTCGGCCTAGCAGCGGTATTAGAGCAGGGTCGAACCAGTGGCTCAGCGCATATTTCCGGACGCGGTCAAATTCTTCGGCGGAAATCGGAACGAAAGTGCTTTGGTGAAATGTCGCCCTGCCAAGAAGCTCCTTATCATCAAGAGGCGGGACGCCGACCGGATGCTTGGGCTGTTCCCCGCATTCCTTTCCCTTAATCATCCAAGCTTCTGTTTTGCCGTTACAGAAGGGTATTGCTTCGGGAGGAATTGGCTGGTAGCGTGCCGGTTCTTCGCATTCGTAGAAGCCCGTAATTAAACTGAGCGGACGCTCTTTATTATCGTCGGTAGTGTAGGCGAAAGCTATCCACCGGTGTCCGGGCCTAATCCTCTCGAACCCTTCGGGGTATTCGTTCGGCTCATTTGTAGTATTCCAAACGTAATTAGGCAGCACCTTAAGGGAGACGAGGTCATGCTTCGCGATGTAGTGTTTAGGCTCATTTGATGTCGGCATAGCGCCGAGACTATATCAAGCTAGGAGGTGCTTCAACCTCTGCCTTCACCCGTGGTTTTGGTCTTTTCCCAGTTGATGAAGCCTCTGGTCAACCGGCCCAATCCCCAGCTTTCCCCGCATCAACATCCGTCAACCAAGTGCCGCACCCGAACGCTTTTCAGCAGATTATCCACTATAGGGGATTCCCCCCCGCCTTTCAACTCGGCTCATGAACACCATCGAGAGGTCGGCTTTCTGTGCCAACTTTTCCTGACTGAGTCCTGCCTCTTTGCGTGCTGCACGAATTGCCTGACCCATAGATTCAAGCTATCGCGCCAATACAAACAAAGTATTGGGCAGGTTCAACCCAAAGTGGCAAAGTAGCTTGTCGTCAAAGGCTTAATAACATGAATACAAGAATCAAATCAAACGTATATGGGCTAGTCATGATACTGGCACTCCTGCCGAGTTGTTGCGGTGCCCAGACCATTCTCTCAGGCAATATCTCCGGCACTTGGCAACCCTCTGGCAATCCCTATATCATTTCAGCCAACGCAACGGTGCCGAATGGCCAGACGCTCACGATTCAGCCCGGCGTCACCGTGTGGATTGCTCAGGGTATCTCCATCACCGTTAACGGAGGGATTCAGGCGGTGGGAACATCTTTGCAGCACATCACGTTCCAAGCGCCCATCAGTTCCCAGTATTGGAACACCCTTTCCGTGAATAATGGGCTGACCAATCTCTTCAGCTATTGCGATTTTGCGAACGCCACCAACTCACTCGCCTTTGTAGGCACCAGCAGCAATCAAGTCAACTATTGCACGTTCACAAACGCAATGGGCACGGCACTAACTTTTAACAATCAAAGCAGCAATGAGGTGTTGTTCTCAACTTTCCAAAATGTGAACAACGGAATAGGAATGGTGGTTAACGGTGATTGGACGCACTTGACGCTCAGGGCCAACATTATGAATTGCTCGTTCAGCAATTGCTGGGGACAAGCTGTGTCTGGGGCGGCCAATGCTGGTGTGTTAAGTGCGACAAATATTTGTGCAATTGAGAATTGCTCTTTCAATGCTGTCGGTAGTGGTTGCAGTTTTAATGTTTCTGATAATTCCGGTTTCGCTACTGCCAACTTGCAGATTCAAAATAACATTTTTGATAAGGTTACCAACACGGCAATTTCGTTGACATCAAGCTATGGTGCCGTCGGCCAGGCAACACTGATTAATAATATCATCCTCAGTGCCAACAACGGGGTAATTTCACAAGACCGGTGGGATGCTACGGTTATGGATAACGTTATTATGGGATGCACAAATGCCATAACAGACACCGGCTCCCTCTCGCGTAACGTCGAATATAACGACTTCTTCCACAACGCTACAAATTTCATCGGTTATACCAGTGACTATGGCACGGTTGTCTTTGTTAACCACAATGGCACGCCCTGCGACCTCCTTTTCAACATTTACCAGAATCCCCTGTTTATTGCGACCAATGATTTCACACTGCAAACGAACTCACCTTGCATTGATGCTGGCACGCCTAATGTTGCCTATATGGATATGAGTTTCCCGCCGTCACAAGGAACTGGCTTGCCTGACCTCGGCATTTGCGGCGGACCACTCGCTGTCAACTGGCTGCCGGTGATTCCCAGCGCCCCTGCTCCCATCCTCCTCTCAGCCAGTCGAGCGATTCGGTTGAGTTGCACCGATGTTCTCGAACGCGGCTCCTATCAAATTCAGTCATCGACGCATTGGACGAACTGGACTGATTATGGTTCGCCATTCTACATAACAACCACGTCCAACTTCGTGCAATACGTAGATGCCACGAATAGAGCAGAGTTCTTTCGCCTGCAAAGTCTGCCGTGAGCGTTAGGCTGGTGCGGGCCACTGCCAAAACTCCACCGGCAAACCAGGCTGTGTTCTTTCATGCGTCGGCTTGGTGTTTTGCAGGTTGACGCAATCGCTGGTCGCCATTCCCCACGATTTTGCCATCACGCGTTCTGGTTCTGAAGTCTGACTGGTCGTATTTGGCGACCAGTGTTCCGGTGCCATCGCGAAGCTTTGCCCCGTCCATCCGGCCAATGATTTTGCCCTCGCGATTTCTCAAAAAGGTGTCAGTCAATGATAATGTGCACTACTCCAACCGCCCAGGCTCGTAATATGACATACTCATTGAGTGACACCTTTTCCGTCCCAGCATCATGCGCCAGCTCGAGGCTTTTCTAGCTGAGGTAAGAGCGGCGGGCATCGTGAAGGCTGTGGTCGTCAATGGTATCTAGGGGCTATGATTGAGAACGACGAGCAACTCCAACAGGCCTGGGAGGCTTTGGGCGACCTGTATCGGGCGGTGGCCTCCTACCGCTCGAGAATCCTGCCGGTCAATCCTCGCAACTACGCGGTCATCGCCCAGGGGCCGCCGGATGAAATCCGAAAGCTCCAAGCCGAGGTTGACCAATATCTCGGGTTGCGGGAGGTGGCAGCCACCGCCGACGCTCTACGCGGGATACCGTCTGGCGGGGAAGGCTAAAGGCTGTCCCCCGGCCCCTGATTGGCGATTGACAGGACGGGCTGTGGCGGTAGGCTCGCTACCATGACTGGGAGGCATGGCGGCTCGGGCGGTGGGCCCACGACGGGCGGCCCGCCGAGCGGCTCTCCCGGCCGGCAGAAGAAAGATCATTAGCCCATCTTGGTGATTGTCAACGACGAGGGAGGCGGCGTGCGCCTGCTGCTCAGCGTGGGCCCGGCGACCGAGGACATCATGTTTTTTGGCCAGGCTCCGTGCAACTCGGGCCGGACGAAGCACCGGCGGGTCAACTACCTGGGCCTGCTGGGGCCCGCGACCAACGGCCAATGCGACATTACCACCTCGTATGTCGCACGGTTTGGCCAGCTTAGCCCCGGCCAAAAGGTCTTTGTAGTCACTTGCCAGGAGAAGAACGGCTGGAAAGCCCAGGACCATGTGGCCAGCGCGATTGTCCCGCCAAGGCCACTCCCAGGCGAAGCCGCAGGAATCCCGGAAACGCAGCCCCAGGCAGCGGTCCCCACCGAAACGCCCAAGGCCCAGCCAGCCCCGCTCCAGCGTTCTTCTTCGTCGCTTGGCACTGTGTACAAGGGAAGCACACCGGCTGTACCAGGGCTGCGCAGCACTTTGAGGCGTGTGCATCCCCTGAGCATCCTTTGTGCACCCCTTGTACACAGCCTCAGGATGGCTCTGGACAGGCTCGGCATGCTGGGGATGGCGGGGATGCATGCGTGATCAGCGGGCGGGGGGTTCCTTCACTATAGCAGTCATGAGCGGCGAACTCGGCTGGGAGCTACGACGCGGGTGTTCTCTCACTTCGGACGTGAAAGTGAGCTGTGAGGCCGGAGCGCTGGCATGTTGCCGGCTTAGACTATTCGAACAGCGTAAGCCGGCAACATGCCAGCGCTCCGGTCTGTTGCGGCCAAATCCAGCCAAAGCCGCATCCAAGCCACCCTAAAGCATGTTGATAGCCAAGGGATTGCGACCCACAACCCACCCACAAGCCACCTTCGTGCGACCCTCATGCGACCCTCATGCGACCCTCAAGCCACCCCAAAGCCCCAAAGCCAGAATGCGAATTGCCGGGCCGACATTCTTGCATTTAGGATGGTGCCCATCTAATTTTCAAGGACAGTTATGATTGCGCACCATGGGCCGGTTACCTATGACGAGAGTTGCCGCCGTCGAACAGGTCTCCGTACCGGCGGGGAGGGTCGGTCAGGCCCAGGAAGGACCAATGAATACAGGGCTGGCGGCGACGTTCTTGCATTTTGGCAGGTGTTGTTCCATATTTCGTCCACATGGTTGAGCGCACTGAATTGCTACGACAAGTCGAGTATTCGCTCAAGCGGAATCCGATAACGGCGATCCTCGGGCCGCGCCAAAGTGGCAAGACGACCTTGGCGAGGGAGATTGGTCGGCAGGAAAACGCGGCGTATTTCGATTTGGAAGATCCCTATGACCAGGCGCGACTGGCTAATCCGCAGTTGACGCTGGAGGCATTGCGCGGCGTGGTGATTCTGGATGAGATTCAGCGCCGGCCTGAACTGACGATGTTGTTGCGGGTGCTGGCCGACCGGAAACCGTTGCCCTGCCGGTTCATTATGCTGGGGAGCGCGTCGCCTGACCTAATGCGGCAGGCTTCGGACAGTTTGGCGGGACGGGTTCACTTTGTGGATATGGGTGGTTTCACGCTGGGTGAAGTGGGCGGCGACCAGCGCGACCGGCTTTGGTTGCGGGGCGGTTTTCCCCTGTCGTTTCTGGCGGACAACGACGAGGACAGCCGTCAATGGCGATTGAGTCTGGTGCGGACGTTTTTGGAGCGGGACATGCCGCAGTTGGGGGTGCAGATACCGGCGGAAATGCTACGCCGGTTCTGGACGATGTTAGCGCATTATCACGGCCAGGTCTGGAACGGGTCGGAGATCGGCGCATCCCTGGGGGTATCGCATCACACGACGCGGAAGTACCTGGACCTCCTCTGCGGCGCGTATGTGGTGCGGCAGTTGCAGCCGTGGTTCGAGAACCTGGGCAAGCGGGTGGTGAAGTCGCCGAAGGTCTATGTGCGGGATTCGGGCCTGCTGCACTCGCTGCTGGGCATCCCGGATTTTCCGGCGTTGCAGGGGCACCCCAAGCTGGGGGCGTCGTGGGAGGGATTCGTCATTGAGCAAATCCTGTCGTGGGCGGGGGAGCGCAACGCCTACTTCTGGGCCACGCATAGCCGGGCGGAACTGGATTTGCTGGTGATGGCGAAGGGCAAACGCTGGGGCTTCGAGGTCAAATACCAGGACGCGCCGACCATCACGAAGTCTATGCGGATTGCGATGCAAGACTTGAAGCTGGAACGGCTGTGGGTGGTTTATCCGGGCCAGACCGGCTACCCGATAGATGAGAAGATCGAGTGCGTATCGTTGTCGCAGTTGGGCCAGATCCGGGAGACGCTGCAATGATTGTTCTCGATGCGCTCATCCTAGTAACGTATTGCAGTTGCGACACTTAGGCCGCCGCCACCTGCCTTTGCTTCCGCTCCATTCTGCACGCTCGGACGGCCCTTTGCCGCTGACGCCCCGGCGGAGGCCCGCGGGACGGTCTGGTGCAGGGATGGAGGAAAGGAGGCTCGGTTTTGAGCTTGCCACGAACCTATCCCGACTGGCACCTTCTGACATGCCAGCGACAAAAGAGCCTGACCAACTCGATTCTAAGTTTTATAAGCCGGCCGATGCTTTCTTCACGGCCTACAGCCATATTGGGCTGACCTACGATGACGTAACGCTCGCGACCCTTTACTCGGAAGTGCTGCCGCGCGACACCCAGCTCGACACATCCCTTGCGGAGGGGCTGCATTTGAACATCCCGGTCATCTCCTCCGACATGGACACGGTGACCGAGTCACGCATGGCAATCGCGATGGCGCTCAACGGTGGGCTGGGGCTGATCCATTACAACATGCCCGAGCGGGAGCAGCTTTCCGAAGTCAGCCGCGTCAAGAATCACGTCCACGGCCTGATCCAGGAGCCGATCAAGGTGGCTCCGGAGCAGCTCATTGCGGAGGTGCTGGAGTTGATTGCGAAGAAGCGATTTGCTTTCAGCACGTTTCCCGTGGTGGATGGCCAGGGCAAACTGGTGGGCCTGCTTTCGGGACACGTCGTCAAGCAACGCTATGCCAAACGCAAAGTGGCCGAGGCGCTCACGCCGCGCGCGCAAATTCACACCCTTAACAAGAAAGAGATGGGCCGTGATCCCATTGCCAAGGCCGACAAGTTTTTTACGGCTCATCCCGGCATCCACAAGCTGCTGGTGGTGGACGACCAGGACCAGTTGCACGGGCTGATCACGATGAGCGATGTGGAGCGCATCACGCAGGAGCGGAGCGCGCAATTCAAGCCGGCGCGCGACGCGCATTTCCGGCTCATTTGCGGGGCGGCGGTGTCGGCGACACGGAACGCGTTCGGAGAGCTGGACCGCGAGCGCATTCTCACCCACGTGGGCGGGCTGGTCGAGCGCGGCCTGGATGTGGTGGCGGTCTCGACGGCGCACGGCCACAGCCGCGGTGTGGGTGATGCGGTGCGGATGCTGCGCGAAGCGTTTCCCAAGCTGCCTATCATCGCCGGCAACGTGACGAGCTCCGCCGCGGTGGAGTTCCTCGCCGAGTGCGGCGCCAACGCCATCAAGGTCGGGCAAGGCCCGGGTTCTATTTGCACGACGCGTGTCGTGGCCGGAGTCGGCATTCCTCAACTCACAGCGCTTTACGTTTCGTCGCGGGCGGCGCAGAAGAAGCATGTCACCATTCTTGCCGACGGCGGCATCACCAAGTCGGGGGACATCGTCAAGGCGCTCACGCTGGCCCAGGCCGTCATTTGCGGCGGCATCCTCGCCGGCTGCCCGGAATCGCCCGGCGAAGTGATGGAGATTGGGGGCAAACTCTACAAGCAGTACCGCGGCATGGGCAGTTTTGCGGCGATGAAAGAAGGGTCGGCCGCGCGTTACGGCCACACGCCTGACCCGGCCCGCAAGGTCGCCCCGGAAGGGATCGAGGCGTTGAAGGAAGCCAGCGGCGCGGTGGACCACGTCCTGGCGCAACTGATCGGCGGCATCCAATCCGGCATGGGCTACCTGGGCGCGGCTAACCTTGCTCAACTGCGTGAGAAAGCCCGTTTCATTCGCGTCAGCCCCGCCGGCCAGCGCGAGGCTGCGCCGCATGATGTCGTGGAGCTGAAGACGGGGAGCTGAAGGGAATGGAGTAGTGGAGTAATGGAGTATTGGAGTGATGGGTGGACGGCGCGGAGGCCCTTCGCACCACTCCATCACTCCATCACTCCATTATTCCATTGCTCCAACACCCCACTCCCTCAGAACTCGATCGCCTTGTTCATCTGGCTACATTGTGAGCAACGCGAGCGGTCAACGTCCTGGTCATCCGTATAGACATAGCCGCAACGGCTGCAGCGAAAGATGCGGTCTTCGCTGGGGGTGGGTTCGAAGCGCCGCCGGCGCAGTTCAGAGTAGATGCCCAGACCGGCCAGGGCGGCCAGCAGGACGACGACATATGTCAGGATCAAATCCGGAGTGGACATGCTCAGCCTTTCGTTTGCTTTCGCCGTCAGTGGTTTGCCGCCGGGGCGCTCGTGGGCGGTGTTGGCAGGGTGTGCCAGCGGAAGATCATCTTGCCCCAGTTCAAACGCGCCATCGGATTGGAAGCAGCTTCTATGGGATTGCGGCTCAGAGGTTCGAACCGGGCGGCCCTGGCCTGGTCCAGAGCATATTGGTCCGCTGCGGCCAAGCCGCTGCTTGCGAGCAACGTCGGCGACACGGGCCGTCCCTCGGCGTCCACAATAACCTGGACAACGCTATCGCTGAGGACGTCCGGATTCGGCCACGATTTCAACTGGAGCGGCGTGAGAAGGCGCCTCTGGGCCAGGCCATCCTCCAGTTGCAGGACCGATTGGTCCTGCAACTGGGCCAATGGGGGAAGGTTGGGGAGCGTCGGGTTGGGCTCGGGCTGGGCCGGCTGTTGCAGCGTATCAACGTAGTTCGTTTCGACCAGCCGGGTGAACACGGCACCGAGCTGATCAACAGTCCGGGGAAGGCGGTTGGGTGGGGCAGACCACTCGAAGGAGCGGAATTCCGGTCGCGGCACTCTCTGCCAGACCGGCTCGGAAAAGCCTTCCGCATGGGGCAAGGTGAACAACGTGGGATCGTAGAGCGCCTGCACCTCTGCGGAGGCTCGCGTGGCAAGATGAAGGGTAAGGGCTGCGGCCGCCGGGCGCGGGCGAATCGGCGTGCGCGTGCCGAGCCAGAAGATCAGGCCGAGCTGGACTCCAAATATCAGCACGACCATCCCCCCCCAGCGGCGGAGCGACCAGGGCCGCGGTTCGACCAACACGGATGTCATGGATGGGAGTGAACCAGGGGCCCAGGCAGCGTAGCCAGCAAGGCTTCCGGGATGCCCGCGTCACGTGCCAGCAGCGTGAGGCGCATCAGCCGGTCGTAGCTAACCGACTTGTCCGCCCGCACGACCAGCGTCAGCGGCTCCGATGACTTGTGAACCGCTTCCTGCAACCGGCCCCGCAGAGCTTTCTCGTCGATCCACTGGTTTTCGTAATACAGCCGGCCAACGGCATCGATGGCCACGTAGACCGATGGCTTATCGGTGCCCGCCAAGCCATCAGCTCGGGGAAGCTGAAGTTCAACACGCGCCCCTGGGGTATAGATCAGCGACCCCAGCATCACGAAAATCACCAGCAGAAAGAAAACCGAGGCAAAGGGGGCCACATCCAATTGGCTCCGGAGCAGGCGGGCATTGCGGGGAAACTTCATGGCTCTGGCTGCGGTTTGGCGCCTTCGGTAACGATTTGCACGATATCATTGGCCGAGCGTTCCATGTCGAGCACGATGGAATTGATGCGGTTGACCAGGTAGTTGTAGCCCGCGTGCGTGGGGATCGCCACGGCCAAACCTGCCGCGGCGCAAACCAGGGCCTGCCAGATCCCGCCCGAAAGCTGGCCCACATGCGCATTTAGCCCGGCCTCCTGCATACTGCCAAAGGTCTGCATGAAGCCCAGCACCGTGCCTAGCAGCCCGATGAGCGGCGCCAGTTGTGCGATTGTGGCGAGCAGATTCAATTTCTCTTCCAGTCGCGGCACTTCCGCCGAGCCGGCCTCTTCCAACGCCTCGCGCACCCGTTCCCGGCCCTGATCACGGTTCAGAATGGCGGTCTTTACCAGCCGCGCCACGGGGCCGGGGGTGGCGTCGCAAATGGAGATCGCTTCGACTACGTTGTTGCGCTTGAGCACGGTCCGGACGCCATTGAGGAATTCCATCGAGTTGATCTGCGCGCGGTGACAGTGCAGGAAGCGCTCGATAAAGACCGCGACGGCCACCGCGCTAATAACCAGGAGCAACCACAGCACCGAGCCGCCGTAGGATAACAATACCGGCAACGTTAGCATGGTCCCCTTTATACGTTCTCGGGGCCAGCCTTCAAAGGCCAAAGTTTGTCAACCGATCCTTTGGTCTTGCATCCGTGGCCAGCCGGTCGAATCCTCTGTTCATGGAAAAATCAGACCAGCTTCGCGAACTGTTTCGGATGCAGCAGGCGCTCAACGAGCGCATCGGCGTCCGGACCGAAGGCATGAGCCAGGAGGATAAGACCAAATGGCTGCTGAACTACTGCCGCGCGATGTCGCAGGAAATCGCCGAACTGACCGACAGCGTCCCGTGGAAATGGTGGGCCAAATACCAGAAATTTGACGATCAGAACGCCCGGGTTGAGGTCGTGGATCTATTCCATTTCCTCATCAGCCTCGCCCAGGTGCTGGGCATGAGCGCCGACGATGTGTTCAACGCCTACGTCCGCAAGAACGAGGTCAACTTCAAGCGGCAAGAAACAGGCTACACCGTGAAGGACGAGCAAGACTCCAAACACATTTGAACATGCTGGAACTCCACGGAAACCCGGCTGTTCGGTAAAGCGCTTGGCTTTAGTATCCAGGACTCATGAGCGCTACTGTCCCTGAGATCCAGGCAAGGTCCGGCGCCCGCGTCCCTGTGCGCTGGCGCAAAGAGGTCGAGCGCATCCTGATCACCGACCGTAAGATCGCGTGGCGCATCCGGCAAATGTCCCGGGACATTGTGCGCGATTTTACGGGCCGGGAAATGGTCGTCGTCTCGCTGCTCAACGGGACGGTGATGTTCCTGGGCGATTTGATCCGGCGTCTCTCGCTGCCCTTGCGGCTCGATTTCATCGGCGTCTCCAGTTACGGCGCGGGCACCGAATCGGGCGACCTGGTCTTCACCAAGGAATTGCGGCTTGATGTGCGTGGGCGTGACGTGCTGCTGGTGGACGACATTCTCGACACGGGCAGAACCCTCTACCGCGTGGGCGGCAAGCTCCGCGCGCTCAAACCGCGTCGGATCAAAACGTGCGTGCTGTTGGACAAACCGGCCCGCCGCGTCGAACCGGTGGAAGCGGACTACGTGGGATTCGAGATCCCCGACGTATTCGTCGTCGGCTACGGATTGGACTTCGCTGAGCGCTACCGCAATTTGCCCTTCGTCGGTGTCCTGCATCCCCACGTCTATAAGACGGCGTCCCAACAAATTATCGCCGCCCCGCTGGGGAAAACGGTTATGCATGGTAAACGTTGAACGGCTGATCTTGATTCGCTTCGTGCGCCCGTATGTGCATAAAGGTCTGTTTCTATTCCTATTTCAAGGACCTGACTGGCTGCTCGCAGGTCACGGAAATGCTGCCCGATGGCAGCACGCTCGAGGGCCTTCTCAATCAACTGGCCATCCGATTCCCCAAACTGGCTCCGGTGCGGAAGTCCACGTTGATCGCGGTAGGCGTTGATTACCAGGACCGCAGCTACGTTCTCCTGGCGGGCGATGAGGTCTCGCTGTTCCCACCAGTGCAGGGAGGATAGCGAAGTGCGCCGTATGAAGAGACAACTGACGATCACAGCCCAGCCGATTGATGAAGGCGCGCTGCTCAGGCAGCGGTCCATGTCCGCCCGCATGGGCGCGGCGGTTTACTTCCTGGGGGTGGTCCGCGGGACCGAAGGCGGCGCAAACATCAGCGCTCTCGCATACGAGACCTTTCAGCGGATGGCGGAACATCAAATCGACCTGCTCTGCCACGACCTGGCCAAGCGCTGGCCGGTCGAATCCGTGCGCTTGGTGCACCGCGTTGGCCTGGTGCCGGCCGGTGAGCCTTCGCTTTGGGTTGAAGTGATCGCCCCGCATCGGGGCGAAGCCTTCGCGGCGTGCCAATGGCTGATTGACGAAATGAAGCGCGTCGCGCCGATCTGGAAGAAGCCGGTGGTTGATTCGTGATTGGCGACTGATTACCAGCGACCTGCGCCAGACGACCGATATTGCAAATAGCGTATTACTTCGGCGAGCATGCGAGGGCCGTAAAACGCCACGCGCTCCTGAGCGTGGCGCTAGGGCGCCATCAGGCCGGGATGGGAAAGGTCAAGCGGACAGCGCTCAACCGGTAACCGGGATGAGGGGCGGCAGTGCCTGCTCGTAATTCCAGGGTAGCCACCGGGCCGGATTTTCCAGTGCTTCCTTGGTGTGGTGTTGGAGTGCATTGAGATAATCCAATGGATTGGCGGCGCAGAGTCGGCAGGTGTGGATCAAGCTCATGAACATATCCCCCAGCCGGGCGCCGTTTTGAGTCTTATAGCCCCTAGAGTTTTTCCGGTGCAGAATGGCCATTTTAAGTGCGCGTTCGCAGAGGTTGTTATTCAGGGGCGCACCGGCTTGGCGCAGGAACAGGGTCAAGGGGTCCCAGTGTCTGAGCATATAGCCGAAGGCCTGACCCAGTCCGAAGTTGGGCTCCACCAACTTCTGCTGCAATTGTTGGCTCATCCACCGGTGGAGCTGGTCCATGATTTTCTAAGCGCAGATACCCCAGCATGGGACCGACCTGCGGATCATATTTGCTCAGTTGCGCCATTGCTCACAATCTCATTGCCCGCGTCTTTGCTGGCCCCTGCACCCCCTGACAAAGCCTTGCGTTGTAATCCGGGCAAACTACAGCATCGGTGTCGAATACGCTCCCGGTCACGTCAGGTTGTTCGCACCGGCCAGTGAAGTGACCATCTGACTAGCGGTGATGAGGCTCCCCGTATCGAACCGTCGCGCTCATGTCGCACGGGTTCGCGCACCGTTTCAGGACCAGCCGAGCCTCGCAGCCATGATTCTGACGAATCCAAAGAGCACTTCGTTGTGTCTAACAAAGCGCCTAACGCGGGCCTTCAGAATCCGGTTGCGTTTGCGTGTATTTTTAGGCATGATTGCGGTATGACGCGCAAGCACAGCAGTTTAAAGGGCGTCGGTTTACGGAGCGCGCTTAGCTCAGTGGAAGAGCACTTCCTTCACACGGAAGGGGTCGCAGGTTCAAGTCCTGCAGCGCGCACCACCTACTTGCTCTAGCGACGGAAGGGTGGCTGAGTGGTTAAAGGCACCTGACTCGAAATTTGGATGACATTCTGGCCCCAAGTGGAAGTGACTGGACAACAGTGACTTCCTCTTCCCGAAAATCCGGCCCGAGGGACCTGTTTGGACTCTTTTGGCCCCCTTTTCAAGCGCGCGGGATACAAAAAGGGATACAAAAGTCCACCTGATTCTGTGTGAAGTGCCTTTACCGGCAATGGCGACAAAGGCTCTGCCTCCCACGCCCCAAGTGACTCCTCAGGTCGCCCGTCAAGCTACCCCCAAGTCATCGGCGACGACAGTTACTCGGCCTACCACGCAGTGTAACGGGGCACAATGGCCCCACAGCAAGCAGGGGTTTTTCGTCGGCAAAGTCTTCCATTAACCTCTTCCACCGCGGCCATTTGAGGTTGACTGTTTTCATGGCGACTCGGAAGCTTTAGGTCTTTAGAGGAATACCGCATGGCACAAAAGAAACAACCGACCGCAAACTCAACCGAGTACGAACAGTCGGAACGGATCAAGCGCCTGGTGGTGATTGGGATATTCTCCGATGATTACCTGATGGAGCGATTGGTTTTGAAGGGCGGCAACGCATTAAATCTGGTCTTGCAAATTGGAACCCGGGCTTCGGCGGACATCGATTTGTCGATGGAAAATGACTTTCCGCCGGAGGACCTTGAGGCCATCCGCAGCCGTCTGGAAAACCGCCTCCAGGAAGTGTTTAATGCCGAACACTATCACGTCTTTGACGTGACGCTGGAACCCAAGCCCGATCCAGTCAGTCCCGAATTGGCAAAATTTTGGGGCGGTTACAGCGCGGCTTTCAAATTGATCGAAGAAAAGCACTTCCAAAAGAGCGGAGGGAATCTGACTTCCATGCGGCGCACCACCCTTAAGATTGGGGCGTGGGGGAAATTTGAAATCGACATCAGCAAGTTTGAATATTGCATCCCAAAAAGGGCATTCGACATGGATGGCTACCAGGTTTTTGTTTACACAACAGAGATGTTGGTCGCAGAAAAACTGCGCGCAATTTGCCAGCAGATGCCCGAATACGGACCAGTGGTAAAACGCTCGCGCCCGGGATCTGCCAGGGCACGCGACTTCTTGGACATTCACACGCTCATCACCCATTTCAAATTGGACATGACAGCCCCTAAAAACTTGGAGCTGATAAAACTCGTTTTCGAGGCCAAACGAGTGCCCCTCGAATTGATCGGAAAAATTAAGGACTTCCGTGAATTCCACGAGGCTGATTTCAAATCCGTGATGGACACCGTCAAGCCCGCCGTGGTGTTGCGGGATTTCGACTTTTATTTTGATTTTGTATTACAGCAAGCCGGCAAATTGCTAAAAGCCCTTGGGGACGAATAAGCGCCAGGCTTTGACGTAATCCGTCTCGCCCTTTTGATGCGTGAGGTAAAAATCGAAATTCATCGGCAGATTCCGGAGCAGATCAATCAGGCTTTGTTTGTAGCCGGCACGCTCAAGATAAAATCCAATGGCCTGATGGTAGGGGTAGGTGTATTTGAGCTTTTTGAGCATCGCCGTGAGCGCATTGACGGAAAGTTTGTCTTTTGCCAGCTCGAACGCCTTCGCAACTTCGAAGACCCCGCCGGCATAAACTGGCCGCACGGTAATGTCGATCAACGTCCGCTCCAAATTGGTAAGGCGGAGCGGCCCGGCATCGGGAACCACCGCCTGCTCGATGACACCCAGTTTGTCAGTGTTTCTGCCCGCAACAATGCAGATGCGAAAATCTTTTGACTCGGCGGTGTTGGTTGATGTGCGAGGGTTCCCCTTGAACGCGCGATCGATGGCCGCCTGACTCATCTCGCCCTTTGAGATGCTGGAGTTGAACTGCTCAACCGTCAGATAGGTCGTTTTGGGCAATTGCTCGGTCAGGCCGTGAAATTTAACGGCTGTGTAATAGGAAAAGTAGCACCCCGGCTTCATCGTCTGCATGACCTCATAAAGTGAAACGCTCCCCCAAACATAACGGACCTCCCGCTTGTAGGGGGAAGGGAAGGGGAAATCAATCTCGGCCAACCGGCCGTCGTCAATCAGCAGCTTGATGAACTTTCGAGTGGAAGTATCCTGGGAGAGCCTCCAAAAAGCCCGTTGCTGCGTCAAATAGCCAGCGATGTCCGACTGACGATGAATCCTTGTGGGAAGCTCATCGAAAAAGCGGACGATGTCCGGTTTGGCAATTTGAAAGCGTGTTCGGTTCATAGCGTCTTTTCTTAGATATTATATATAATATCTAAGACGTAATAAATGTCAAGTTCATTAAGCGTATTTGCCCGCGACAATCGACCGTTCTCGACATCTACGACATCTTTTATCCATGTGAATAGGAATTATATATAATACCTATTCACCTGGAGAATCAAGAGCTTTTTCCACAAATTGGCCAGCTTCCCAGCTTTTCTGGGAAAACCAGCTCCGAGCGGAGAAGAGCGACGGAGACGTAAGTCTTCCGGTCCTGGACTGCTATGCTGGGTATTATATATAATACCCAGCATTCAAATGCCTTCATCGAGCTAGGCAAGGGTTCGAGAGCACCGGCTAGATCCAGTAGCAAGGGTATCCCTAACAACTGCCGGTCAGTCACCAACCATTCCGAGCGAATACTCGAAATGGTTGGCGTTAGTGCCGCAAGGCTAAGCCCCAGGCCCCGGAGCCTTGGGGGAGGGGACCAAACCCACCAGGTGGCGCCAGATCGCATACATCGCATAGGTGTCGCGTTCGCAGTACAATTCCAGATCGTGGGCGGTTCTAGCCCGCTCTGCCAGGCTGGTCTTCTCCGACGTGATCTTGTCCCAGCACTGCGATGCTGTGCCGCCCTCGCGGATCGCCAGGTCCGCGTATGACAACTCCGGCACCAGCACCGGCAGAACATCCTTGATCGACGTGCCCCCCTTGAACCCCTTATGGACGTAATACTGCTTTGAAAAGATGTCCATCAGGTCATAAACCCGGCTGTTGAGGCCTTCCAAGAAGCTCTTTACCTCAGGAATCCGCTCGCCCAACTCCCGGTTGATACCGCATTCAAACTTCTTGTTCTTCATGGGTATCTTGGACTCAAGTGGAACTACCTGAAAAATAAGGACTTCCTGTTCCTGATAAATCGGCGCCAGGGACCCGTTTGGACTGTTTTGGCCCCTATTTTACGCACGCGGGGTGCAATACGGGGTGCAATGGGAATAACAGCCCGTACTAGATTCTGACCGAAATGCCCTTGCCGAGCCCGGCACCCCGACAATCCAACTCAAATTCGCCCAACGCGCTACTCCCTTGTACGCAAAGCGGTTATATACGAAACGCGCTAATAACATGCGAGTTCTTCACAATATGCTGCATTTAATAAGCTTGCGCTTGACTGATGTCACAAAGACTTGCTAGTCTTTGTGACAAGAAAGCCTATGAACCCTCCTTCTGATCCACTTGATAAAGCCATACTCCAGGTTTTTCGTTCTGCCAGGGGCGGGCGAGTGCTGTCGTTGCGCCACTTTGAGCACCTCGGTTCCCCAACCGCTGTCCGACAAACAATGAGCCGCTTGGTGAAGGCGGGAACAATACGGCGGGTCACGCGCGGGATTTATGATCTACCGCGCCAACATCCAATCATTGGCCAAACCGCTCCCAACATGACTTCCACTGTCCGCACTTTAATGCGGGAAAGCCGCGCTCAGTGGCAGTTTTCCGGGGCTTATGCTGCCAACGCCCTCGGCTTGTCGGAACAGGTACCGGCCAAAATTGTCATTTTGACGAGTGGTGTTTCACGCCGCGTCTTGTTGGGAAAACTGATTCTTAGCTTCCGTCACGCTTCCCCGCGCAACCTCCTGGGCGCTGGTCGCACCAGCGGTCTGGTGATACAGGCACTCCGCTACTTGGGGAACAGCGAGATCACGCCCGGCCGCTTAACCCACCTAACAAAGATCTTGGACGCCAGAACAAAGACGGATTTACAATTCCTGCAACCAAAACTGCCAGCCTGGATGAGACCGATGATCCAGCAAATAAGCGCGGCATAAAATCATGGATTCCGTCCTTTCACTCAACCCCCGGAATTTGAGGCCATACTTGAAGCCCTGCGCCAATGGGAAAGAAAGTTTAACCACAAATAGACAACCCTCCCTCCAGACCAATTCGTTGAACTCAGCGACATGGTCAGCAGCGATTGGGGCGCGCAGCCCAGAATAGCGCCTTCCGGTGCTTCATTATTCCGCTCACAATAGGCATGCAGAAAAGCGCAGGGTTTTGGCGAACACGCGATTTCCATTGCCCATCTTCGCCAGCCCCTTTAAAACGGATTGTCTTTGAGTTGGCCCCAGAATCTGGCGCCGAGCGATAATCACATGAGCGATCAACCACCAGTTCCCGCCGCGAGCAACACCTTCGAGCGCATCAAGCGCGTGAGCCCGGAAGGCAACGAATCCTGGTCGGCCCGTGACCTTGCACGCGTCTTGGAATACTCCGTCTTCCGAAACTTTCAGCCGGTGATCGAAAAGGCGAAAGAGGCGTGCGTCAAAAGCGGTCATTCAGTTGCCG
>Ga0224558_1001977_pt1 | contig 19942 bp, 17 predicted proteins | sample 714S32024metaG_FD_180682 | JGI IMG/M metagenome (GOLD analysis project Ga0224558, IMG submission 180682) | Peat soil microbial communities from Stordalen Mire, Sweden - 717 S3 20-24 | ecosystem: Environmental > Terrestrial > Soil > Wetlands > Peat | place: Sweden: Norrbotten County, Stordalen...
TTCGTGGCATTCCTGCTGTACCTGAGCGCGGTGGTGGTCAGGGAGTTCGGCGAATTCCTGACGACCGCCGTGATGACCAGCACGCCCCTGGTCGTTTTCGACACGCTGCTGGTGCTGCTGGCGGCCTATGGCGTCTACCTGGGGGTGGAGGTGATCGCCAGGGTGACCGAGCTGATCTTTCCCATTTCCTTGGCGGTGGGACTGGCGATCTTCCTGATGGCGCTCCCGGAGATGGACTTCTACCAACTGCAGCCGGTGATGGCGCATCCCTTTCCGTCGATCTTCAAGACCTCGGTGGTGCTGCTGGCCTTTATGGTAGAGGGAATGGTTTTCCTGATGTTCATCCCCAACATGAACAAGAAAAAGCAGGCTGCTCTCTGGCTGCCACCAGTCGTCTCCCTGCTGCTGTTTGTGTCGCTTTTCATAGTGGTTGGCGGAGCGATCGCCCTGATGGGGGGCCGGGAGACGGCGCGGCTGGTCTTTCCGGCCTATGAGCTTGCCAAAACGGTGCACCTGGGCGGCTTCATCGAGCGGATCGAGTCCCTGGTGGTGGGGGTCTGGGTGACAACGGTGGGGCTCAAACTGATGGTGGTGTTCTACGGGGCTGTCGCCGCCCTGGCCGAAACCTGCAGCCTGAAAGATTACCGTCCCCTGGTGCTGCCTGCCGGGGTATTGCTGGTGGCGCTGTCAATCCTGATCTTTCCGGATGCCGTGGCCATCCGGAGGTTTCTGGACCATACCTGGCCGCCCATGTCCCTGACAGTGACCCTGGGAATCGTCATCCTGTTGTGGGTGGTGGCCCTGGTGAGAAAAAAGGACAATTGCCGTCAGGGAGGGGAACAGAGTGAACATGCCGCTGGGACAGATCATTAAAGGGGCTGCTCTCGCCCTGCTGCTACTCTCGGCCGCGGCCTGCGGCGGCGGGTGCTGGGACCGGATGGAGATTGAAAGCATCGCCTTTATCAATGCGGTGGGGATCGACCGGGCCGGTGACGGCAACCTGCTGGTCACCTACTACGTGGTGAATCCGGACGCCCTGGGCAAGAAGGGAGGGGGCGGAGCCTCCTCGGCGGCCATCGTGACCAGCGTCGAGGCCAGGGATCTCGCCCTGGCGTTGGCCAGGTATGCCGAGCAGAGCCCCCGCTTGCCCCAGTTCAAGCAGCTGCAGTCGATCATCATCGGAGAGGACCTCGCCCGGCAGGGGGTGGGGCCGGTGCTGGACTATTTCACCCGCCGGCAGGAGATGCGGCGCTCCATCTGGGTCCTGGTGGCCAAGGGCAAGGCCCGGGATATCCTGGCCAAGGGCCAATCCCCCCCCGAGAAGCTGGTCAGCAGCGGGATCAAATCCATCCTGGAGCGCAGGCCGGCTCAAACGGCCACCCGTTACCCGGTCGTGCTGGGGGATTTCTGTTCCGATGTCGGCAGGCCGGGCATGGAACCGATCGCCTCCTCGGTCGAGCTTGTACCGCAGCAGGAGGGTGCCCCCGGGGGGCCTTCCGGGAGCGGTCCTTCGGGGGGACCTTCCGGGAGTGGTCCTTCGGGGGGACTTTCCGGAGGGTCTTCAGGGGGATCTTCCGGCGGGGGCGGGAGCTCCGCTGCCGGAGAGAACAAGATCATCGCCCTCAGGGGAGCGGGGGTGTTCCGGGACGAAAAACTGCTCGATTTTTTGAGCCCCGATGAGACCCGGGGCGTGCTCTGGGTGCAGGGAAAGGTGAACGGCGGGCGGATCGTGGTTCCGGCATCCGGCCAGGGCGACTGGGCTTGCCTGGCCATCGAGCGGGAGTCCACCAACGTGAAGCCGGTGGTGGAGGCGGGCAGGATCCGGTTTACCATCGACATTCGTGAACAGGGGTATATCTTGAGTGTCGACAATGAAAAGATCGCGGCCGGCAGCAAGGAGACGATCGAGTTGCTGGAACGGGAGAAGGAGGCGGTCATCCGGCAGGAGGCCATGGGGGCGGTAACCAAGGCCCGGTCGCTGCAGAGCGACTTCCTGGGGCTGGGCGACCGGTTATACCGGCAACATCCGGGCGTGTGGAAGCAGGTCAGAGATAGCTGGAACACAGCCTGGCTGCCGCAGGTGGCGGTGGATGTGAACGTCACTTGCCAGCTCCGGAACACCAAGGCCACCAACGATCCGCTGAACAATAGTACGAACGAGAAGGGCGCCGTTGCCGAAAAAGGCTGATTCAGGAGTCTTGAAACCGGCCAACGAACAGGATCAGTGCTTGACGCCGGGCCGGCCGGACGATGCTCGTTTTTTGGGGGTCTTGTTCACCGTTGGCAACTCTTCACCTGCTGCAGAAGCTGCGTGGCCAAATGACACTTTTTTGGGAACCCTGATCTCCAGCAGGCCGTTCTTGCAGGTTGCCTCAGCCTGGTCACAGTCGGCGTGCGGAGGCAACGGGACCGACCGGGTAAAGCCACCGCACACACGCTCCTGGTAACAGGGGGTCATGTTCTCGCCGCCGCTCATGACCGGCAGGCTCTGGCCGCTGATCAACAGCAGGTTGGATGTGTTCTCCACATTGAGCTGTTCGGGGTTGGCTCCTGGCACCTCGACGATGACCAGGAAACTGTCATGGTCTTCGAAGATGTCAACCCGGGGCTGCCAGGTGAAGCTTGGATACTGCTTATAAGGGAAAAAGCTTGGCGCCGCACCCGGATAGGCGCCGGATTCCATAGGTCCCGGGTTCTCCCTGGTGGGGGCCTGCTGCTGGTTGTCACCGGTTGTCCCGTAAAGGTCAGATCCGGGATTAACATTAGTTGACTGGTAGGTGTAATGGTATGGCATTGTTTTTGGCCTCCTGAGTTCCTTGTCTTGAAGAGGCCTGCACCTTCGCTTGCTCGGGTGCAAGCCAAGTCTTCTTTAAAAAACAGGTGTGGGGGTAAACCTGGATCTGTTTAAGCCTTGGCGGTAGGTTGCTAGCTGGTAACCTGGATCCGGCGCCGGGTGGAGAGGTCCGCTTTCGGGCACCTGACCTCCAGAATACCGTTGTTGTACGAAGCGGAGCAGTGCTCAGCACGTACGTTGGTCGGCAGGGTGACGGTGCGGTAGATGCTGGCGCCGGCCACGCCACCGATTCCCACGGTGCTGGCGCTGATGGTGATCGAGTCGTCGGTTACGGTCAGGTTCAGGTTGTTCGGGTTGATGTTTGGCAGCTCCGCTGCCACCACCACGTCGCTGTTGGTTTCACTAAGGTCTACCCGGGGCTGGGTGAGTCCGGGGGATGCCCACGCGCCCTGCTGGGTGGTGATGCCGCCCCAGTTCAGCGTCGGGTTGAAGGTGGACTGAAAGCCTGTCATTGACGGGTTGATACCCATCTGGAATCCGGATACGGGATTAATCCCGGTCATATCGGCGGAGAACGCCGGGTTGATCCCCAGCAGGCTGCTATTTACGGTGGAGAACGCCGGGTTCACCAATCCTTGCCAGGCGCCCACTCCCATGGGGGCGAAGCTGTAGTTAATGTTGCTGGGGATATCCTGGGAGATGCTGCTCATGCCCGTACCGTAAGGATTCATAGTGTGGACATACATAGAACCTTGTCAACCTCCTCAATGTTCGACCAGATTTTACTGCTTGATTTGCTGTGAACGATTCTTAGTTTGTTGAGAAATGAGGCAGGTTTTACCCCCACAGGATTTATTATTTGAGATCCGGGCCTGATTATTCATATATTTGTAAAACATCTCCGCATTCAGGCCAACCAGGGCCCGAAAGCCCTCTAATGCATGCGGGGGTGTGGTGGGCATTGACCGTGATGGAGATTCTTGCTATTATGGAAAGGGGACACACCTCAATGCATGAACTATGCATGAGAGGAATGTCCCCAATGGATGACCGTGATGGAGATTCTTCGCTGAAGATGGTATCGAGGTTAAAGAGATGGAAAACTCGGGTATGGTATTGATGCCTGGCGGGGTCAGGGACCTGCTGCCTGCTGAAGCCCGGTGCAAGCGGGAGTTGGAGAACCGTTTGCTCGGCCTGTTTGCTTCCTGGGGCTACCAGGAGGTGGTCACCCCCACCTTCGAATACTATGAAGTGCTGGCGCCGGCCATGGAAACCCTGCTTCGAGACCGGCTTTACCGTTTTATCGACGACCACGGGCAGATCATGCTGCTTCGCCCGGATATGACCACCCCCATCGCTCGCCTGGTCAGCAGCCGGCTCAAGGACCAGCAGCTTCCCCAGCGGTTCTGCTATGTTACCAACATATTCCGGCGCGATGACCAGGCCGGACAGCAGCGCGAGTACTACCAGGCAGGGGTTGAACTTTTGGGCGCCGCCAGTCCGGAGGCGGACGCGGAAGCCCTGTGCCTGGCGGGGGAGGCCCTGAGGCTGTCCGGAATCGGGGAGTTCATGCTGGCGGTAGGACAGGTTGACGTCCTGTCGGGGATCCTGGAGGGCTCCGGCCTGTCAGGGCAAGAGCAGGACCTGGCAAAGGATGCCCTGAGCCGCAAGGATCTGGTCGCCTGGGAACAGTTGGTATCTTCGGCGCAGCTCTGCAGCGCCGGCCAGGAGATCGTGGCAGCCCTGCCCTACCTGCATGGCGGTATTGACATCCTGGACCGGGTAGACGGGTGGATCAACAACCCCCGCGCCCTGGAGGGCCTGGCTGGTCTGCGCCAGGTGTGGCAGATCCTGGATGCCTGCGGTTTTCGGGAACAGTTGTCTATCGACCTCACCCTGCTCAGGGGACTGGGTTATTATACCGGGATCGTTTTTGAGGGGTATGCCCCCGGGGTCGGCTATCCGCTTTGCGGCGGCGGCCGGTACGATGGTCTGTTGTCCAAGCTCGGGTATCCATGCCCGGCTACCGGCTTTGCCCTGGGTATCGAACGGATCGTGGCCGCCCTGGAGAGCAGAGGCTTGCCAGAGGACGGAGTGCCTGATTTTTTTCTGATCGGGGCCGACTCCTGCCGGCTTTTTACAAGGGCCAGGGCCCTGCGTGAATCTGGCTACAGCGTGGAGATCGCCGTGAGTTCCCTTCCGGCGACTGAAGGCATCGCTTACGCCTCCCGCAAGGGAATCCCCCATATTGAAGTGGAAGACTAATTGATCAAAGGAGCGCAAATAATGATCACTTTTGCTCTCCCCAAGGGGCGCCTGTTTGCCGTTGCCCGCTCTCTCTTGCAGGAGGCCGGGTTGATGCAGGGCGGCCTGGAGGAGGCTGGGCGGCGTCTGATCTGCGTGGATGAGGAGGCCGGATTGCGCTATCTCATCTGCCGCGCTGCCGATGTGCCCACTTTCGTGGAGAACGGGGCGGCAGACCTGGGGATTGCCGGCAAGGACGTGCTCCTGGAACAGGGCAAGGAGATCTGCGAATTGTTGGATTTACAAGCCGGGGCCTGCAGGTTCGTGGTGGCAGTGCCGGCTGCCAGGCAGCGGGATTTTGAGAGCGGCCTGTCCGGATTTGTCGCCAGGTACGGAAAGCTCAGGGTGGCCACCAAGTTTCCTCGGGTTGCTCAGAACTACTTGTACAGCCAGGGCCTGCCGGGGGAGATCATCAAGCTCTCCGGCAATGTGGAACTGGCGCCGCTGGTCGGGCTGGCAGAGGTGATCATCGACCTGGTGTCGACAGGCCAGACCCTGAAAGATAACAACCTGGTGGCGGTGGCGGAGATCACCGGGGCGACTGCCAGACTGGTGGCCAACCGGGTTGCCTACCGCCTCAAGTATGAGCGCCTGGCAGGGATCGTGGCGGCCTTAAGAGCAGTAGTCTTGACCAACGACCAAAAGGAGGCGATCCAGTGAGCGGCCGGACGGGAAGCGTTGACAGGAGAACGGGCGAGACCAGCGTCATGGTCAACCTGAACCTTGACGGCAAGGGGGAGTTCCGGGGCGGCACGGGAATCGGCTTCCTCGACCACATGCTGCACCTATGGGCGCGCCACGGGCTGTTCGACCTGGTCGTGGAGGCGACCGGCGACCTGCAGGTCGATGTCCACCACACCGTCGAGGACATCGGCATCTGCCTGGGTCAGGCGTTTAACTCCGCCCTGGGCGGGAAGAAGGGCATCAACCGCTACGGTTCGGCCATCCTGCCCATGGATGAGGCCCTTATGATAGCGGCGGTGGATATCAGCGGCCGGCCGTTTTTGGCATACGAGGTCCGGACTGAAAACTGGCAGGTGGGCGAATTGCCGCTGGAGATGGTGCCCGAGTTCTTCCGGGCATTTGCCAACAACGCCGGTTTGACCCTGCACCTGCGGCTGCTGGCAGGGTTCAACAGCCACCACATCATCGAGGCGGCCTTCAAGGGGTGCGCCCGGGCGTTGCGTCAGGCGGTGGCCATCTCGGGGCCGCTTGACGAGGTGCCATCCACAAAGGGTGTTTTATAGGGGAGAGAAACTGTCATGATTGCCATCATCGACTATGGCAGGAGCAATTTGAGAAGTGTTCAGAAGGCCCTGGAGAGGGCCGGGTATCCGGCGATCTTTGCCGGCACGCCGGAGGCGCTGCGGGAGGCCCGGGGCATCGTGTTCCCGGGGCAGGGCGCCTTTGGGGACACCATGAATAATCTCCGGGCACAGGATCTTGCCGGGGCCGTCAAGGATGAGATCGCAAGAGGCAAGCCCTTCCTGGGTCTCTGTCTGGGACTGCAGGTGCTGTTCGAGGAGAGCGAGGAGATGGGAACCCACCCCGGCCTGGGGATTCTGCCGGGCCGGGTGCGCCGCTTCACAGGTGACCTGAAGGTGCCCCACATGGGCTGGAACCAGGTCGACCTCAGGCAGGGTGCCGATAACCCGCTGTTTGCGGGCATCCCCGACCACTCCTACTTCTATTTCGTCCATTCCTACTACGTGGACCCGGCCGAAGACAGTATTATCAGCGGCACCACCGACTATGGCGGCGCCTTTGCCAGCATGGTGGCCCGGGGCAACCTGTTCGGGGTGCAGTTCCACCCGGAAAAGAGCAGCGACATCGGGCAGAGGGTGTATGCCAACTTCGGGAAGCTGGTGGCGGCATGCTGATCATCCCGGCCATCGACCTCAGGGGAGGCCGGTGCGTCAGGCTCGTTCAAGGGCGCCCCGAGGCGGAGACGGTTTACGGGGAGGACCCGGTGGCGATGGCCCGGCGTTGGGCATCCGGTGGCGCCCGGTGGCTGCACCTGGTGGATCTGGACGGGGCGTTCGCAGGGGCGCCGCAACAGTTGGAAATAGCAGGGCAGATCGCTGCGGCCGTCGATATACCGGTGCAGTTGGGCGGCGGCCTGCGTACCCTGGAGCAGATCGAGAGCGCCCTGGCGGCTGGTGTGGCCCGGGTGGTCCTGGGAACGGTTGCCGTCACCGGCCCTGCCCTGGTCCGGGAGGCCTGCTCCACTTTTGGGAGCAGCCGGGTGCTGGTCGGCCTTGATGCCAGGGACGACCTGGTAGCGGTCAAAGGCTGGCAGGACGTGACATCCCGGCACATCCTGGAGGTGGCTGCGGAGATCAGGGGGTGTGGCGTGGAGCGCCTGATCTATACCGACACTGCCAGGGACGGTATGCTGGCAGGGCCTAACCTGGAGATGATCCGGAAGCTGGCGTCACAGTCAGGCCTGCGACTGATTGCCTCGGGCGGGGTGAGTTGCCTGGAGGACATAATCAGGCTGCGGGAGCTGGAGCCGCTGGGAGTCGAGGGAGTGATCCTGGGCAAGTCCCTTTACGAGGGACGGGTGCGGTTGGAGGAGGCCCTGCTCAGCAGCCAGTAGTTATGCTCTCCGCATTCCGTTCGGGCCATGTACTCCGCATTCTTTCCTCCGAATCCTCCGCATCCGGGCTAACGCCCGGCCTGAAAGAATGCGAAGAACTCGGGCTACGCCCGGCCCAGCTCTCCGCATTCCTTGGGGCTAAGGCGAAGCCTTAGATGCGGAGGAACGGAATGCGGAGTACAAGGCAGGCCGAATTCTTCCCTCAGCATCAGGGCTGCGCCCGGACTAATATACGGAGTAAAAGGCCAGACTGAAGGCCTGTATGCAGAGGAGTGGATAGCCTGCCGCCGGGGGCGTTCTAATACGGCCTTCGATAAAAACCATAAAATATAGTTGCAGGTTGAATAAATGCGGCGGTTGGGGTGAGTGGCCAGTGATTGGAAATAATGGATCGAACGGAAAACATCCAGATAAACTTGCAATTCCGACGACCGACGACCGACGACCGACGTCTAACTTGGCCAAGCGCATCATCCCTTGCCTTGACGTTACCTCCGGGCGGGTAGTCAAGGGAATAAAGTTCGTGTCACTGAGAGATGCCGGGGACCCGGTGGAACTGGGGGCGTTCTACGACGCTGCCGGTGCTGATGAACTGGTATTTCTGGACATCACCGCCTCCTGCGAGGAGCGCAAGACCATGGTCGACGTGGTGAGGCGCACTGCCGAGCAGGTGTTCATTCCCCTGACGGTGGGCGGGGGCATCCGCTCCCTGGAGGATATCCGGGAGATGCTCTTGGCAGGAGCCGATAAGACTGCAGTCAATACCGCCGCCGTGCTGCAGCCGGAGATCATTGACGAGGGCGCCAGGCGCTTTGGCAGCCAGTGCATCGTGGTGGCCATCGATGCCAGGCAGTCGGGACCCGGGTGCTGGGAGGTGCTGACCCATGGCGGCAGGCGGCGGGCGCCCTCCGAAGATGGATGCGGCCTGGATGCCGTTGCCTGGGCGCGGGAGGCCGGGGAGCGCGGGGCGGGGGAGATCCTGCTGACCAGCCATGACCGGGACGGCACCAAGGACGGCTACGACCTCGAACTGACCCGGGCAGTCAGCGAGGCCGTGCGAATACCGGTGATCGCCTCGGGCGGCGCCGGCAATCTGCACCATCTGTACGAGGGGTTGACCGCGGGAGCGGCGGATGCGGTCCTGGCCGCATCCATCTTCCATTACCAGGAGTATACTATCAGGCAGGCCAAGGAGTACCTGGCTGCCAGGGGGGTGCCCGTAAGGCTGTGAAAGCAGTACCGGTGCTGACAGATCCTGAACAGGTCAAGCTCGCCTGTGAATCCGCAAGGTTTGGAGCGGATGGCCTGATTCCGGCCGTCATCCAGGATGCGGACGACGGGACGGTGTTGATGGTTGCCTACATGAACCGGGAGTCCCTGGCGCTCTCCCTGCAGACCGGCAGGACCTGGTTTTACAGCCGGGGCCGGCAGTGCCTCTGGCAGAAAGGTGAGACCAGCGGGCACTACCAGTACATCCGGGAGGTGCTGACCGACTGCGACCTGGATACCCTGCTGGTGAAAGTGGACCAGGTGGGCGTAGCCTGCCACGAGGGCTACCGCTCCTGCTTCTTCAGGCAGTTGGCCCCGCCTGGCGAGGAGACTGCTGAAGAGTCCTCCACCGCAGGGCAGCCCGCTAACTTGACGTCTGCCGCAGATATGCTGGATCTGCTGTTTGCGGTGATCAGGGACCGCCAGCAGACCTTGCCTGAAAATTCTTATACCGCCCACCTGTTTCGGAAGGGGATCGACCGCATTGCGCAGAAAGTAGGAGAAGAGGCGGTGGAGGTAGTGATCGCCGGCAAGAACCGCAACCGCGAGGAGATCATCAACGAATCGGCGGACCTGGTCTACCATCTATTGGTATTGCTGGCGGAGTGCGGCGTCAGTCTTGATGAAATCAGGGCCAAGCTGGCGGAGCGGCATTCTCGAGGTTAGAGGAACTTCGAACATCCAATATCGAACATCGAGAACGGGGGATACAGGTGTTTTTCAGCGACGATCTCAACCCGGTGCAGATTGAAGCCGTGCGCCAGACAGATGGACCTGTGATCATCTTTGCGGGGGCCGGCAGCGGCAAGACCCGGGTGCTCACATACCGGGTGGCCAGCCTCTTGCAGCAGGGGGTGTCCCCCTTCAGGATCCTGGCCGTCACCTTTACCAACCGGGCCTCGGAAGAGATGCGGCGGCGGGTGATCAACCTGGCAGGCCCGGGGGGGCGCGACGTCTGGATCAGCACCTTTCACTCCCTGGCGGTGCGCATCCTGCGCCGGGAGGTGCAGTATACACCCTATGACCGGAACTTTGTCATCTATGACGATGATGATCAGACGACCCTGATCAAGCACTGCCTCCGGGAGCTTGACCTGGACGACAAGAAGTACCGCCCGCGCAGCCTGCTGGCCGTCATCGGCGACCTGAAAAACAACCTGGTGGGGCCGGATGAGTTTGGGCAACGGGCGCGGGACGAGCGGGAGGCTATGCTGGCGAATGTCTACCGGCTCTACCAGCTAAAACTGCGTGAGCAGAACGCCCTGGATTTTGACGACCTGCTGCTCCAGGCGGTGGAGTTGTTCCAGTCGCAGCCGCTGGTGCTGGAGCAATATCAGCACCGTTTTCAATACGTGATGGTGGATGAATACCAGGACACCAACAAGGCCCAATACATGCTGGTGCACCAGATCGCCGCCGGCTTCGAGAACCTCTGCGTGGTCGGGGATGATGACCAGTCCATCTACGGATGGCGCGGGGCGGATATCAGGAACATTCTCGAGTTCGAAAAGGATTATCCTGATGCCCGGATCATCAAACTGGAGCAGAATTACCGCTCGACCCAGCGCATCCTGACCGTGGCCAACTCGGTGATCGCCAACAATAAGGGCCGCAAGCCCAAGCAGTTGTGGACCTCCAACCGGATTGGAGACCCGATCTGCTGTTACGAAGCGGTAGACGAGCGTGACGAGGCTCGCTTCGTGCTGACCATGGCTGAACGCATGCGCCAGTCAGAGGAGATGCAGTACCGGGATTGCGCCGTCTTCTACCGCACTCATGCCCAGTCCCGTTCGTTTGAAGAGGAGTGCATCAGAAGCAATGTCCCCTACAGGATTTTCGGTGGCGTCAGGTTTTACGAGCGCAAGGAGATCAAGGACATCATGGCCTATCTCAGGCTGGTGGCCAACCCGAACGATGAGGTCTCCCTGCGCCGCATCCTGAATGTCCCGAGGCGGGGGATCGGAGAGACCGCCCTGGCCCGGGCGGAGCAGATCACCCGGGAGGGGGGTGGCAGCCTGGGAGAGGCGCTGGCAGGCCCCGGCTTCGTGGCCGGCCTGGGGCGTACGGCTGTTGCGATCAAGGGTTTCTTCGCCATGATCGAGAACTGGCGCCGGCAGCAGGAGACCATGACGGTGACGGCCCTGGCCGAGACCATCCTGGAAGAAACCGGCTACCGCAGGCTGTTGGAGTCGGAACCACCGGTGGAGGCGGAAACCAGGCTGGAAAACATCAGGGAGTTCCTTGGCGTCACCAGGGAATACGACGAACGGCGGGAGCCCGCCGAGGAGGGTGCGGACAGGTCGCTGATCGGTTTCCTGGAGCAACTGGCCCTGGTGACGGATGTCGACAACTATAGCAGCGACGAGAACGCAATTGTCCTGATGTCCCTTCACAGCGCCAAGGGGCTGGAGTTCCCGGTTGTCTTCCTCACCGGACTGGAGGAGGGCCTCTTTCCGCACGCTCATGCCATGGGGGAGGAACAGAAGCTGGAGGAGGAGCGACGGCTCTGCTATGTGGGAATCACCCGTGCCAGGGAGCGGCTTTTCCTTTCCTGGGCGCACCGCCGCTTCTTGCACGGGAGCGGAATGCAGCAGAGCCCCTCACGATTTCTGGCGGAGATCCCCGAAGAATTCATGCACCCGTTGACTCCGACCGGCGCCGGGAAAAAGGCCGGTATCCTCGATTACCAGGAGGCAACGGGACCTGAGGCTGAACCTGAGCGCCCTGCCGGGTCCGGGCGGCGAATTGAAGGCCGGGTCTCACACCAGAAGCTGCCCCCGCTCTTTACGGGGCGCGCCCTACTGGAAGCCGCCGCCGGTGAGCCGCCCGTAATTGAGCGAGAGGATTCCCACAGCAGTTCTGCCTCTGCTTTGCAAGGGATCGCCTCCGGGAATGCTATTGGAGGAGAACGAGCCACCAGGTTTGTTGAAGGGCCGGAAGACCTGCCTCATTCCGGGGACGACGCCCTGGACGGGCAGGGATTTCACAAGGGCGACCTGGTAGATCACAAGAAGTTTGGGCGCGGCGTGGTCACCGGGATCCAGGTCGGGCGCGGAGGCGATCTGGAGATCTTTGTCCGGTTCGAGACCGTAGGCATCAAACAACTGCTGGTCAAGTTCGCTCCGATCACCAGGTTGTAAATCCGGAACCCTTGCCGGTGCTGCCGGCTTTTTTGTTATCATGGCCAAACTGGGAACAATAGAAGGTGCAGGTGTGGTTAGGGGGTGTGGACATGCCGTACTTTGAGGAGGCGCAGGCAAGGGTAGCAGACCTGCGCAGCCAGATCCGCAAGCATGATTACCAGTACTACGTGCTCGACAGCCCGATGGTAGGCGATGCCGAGTATGACCGGCTGGTCCGGGAACTGGTGATGCTGGAGGACAAGTACCCCCAACTGGTGGCGCCGGATTCACCCACCCAACGGGTGGGTGGAGAGCCGCTGACGGGTTTTCAGACCATCCGGCACCTGGCGCCCTTGCTAAGCCTGGACAACGCTTTCGAGACGACGGACCTGCGCGACTTCGACCGCCGGGTGCAGCAGTTGGCAGGTGGCGTCGTATCGGGGAACCCGTCCGGTGGACGGGTCGGACCTGGAGCTGATTATGTGGTTGAACCGAAGATCGACGGCCTGACGGTGGTGCTGACCTATGACCATGGATCGTTTACACAGGCGGCCACCCGGGGGGACGGGGTTACCGGGGAGGACGTGACCACCAATGTCCGCACCATCCGCCTCCTGCCGCTCAGCCTCACAGGCGCCCCTGAGCGGCTGGTGGTGCGCGGCGAGGTCTTCATGCCCAAACGTGCCTTTGCCCGCCTCAACGAGGACCGGGACAGCCGTGGTGAGCATCCCTTCGCCAACCCCAGAAACGCGGCCGCCGGCTCCATCCGCCAGCTCGACCCCAAAGTTGCTGCCAGGCGCACCCTCGGCCTTTTTTTGTATCAGGTGCTGGCCGGCCCTTCCTTGGCAACCCAGGCAGAGGCGCTGGCATATCTGAGGCAGATGGGCTTTCCGGTGCAGGAGAAATTTCAGCAGTGCGGCGATATCGACGAGGTGATCGCTTACTGTGACTCCTGGGCCCTGCGCAGGCACTTCCTGGCCTATGAGATCGACGGCCTGGTGGTCAAGGTGAACAGCCTGCAACTCCAGGAAAGTCTGGGCAGTACCTCGAAGAGCCCCCGCTGGGCGGTGGCCTTCAAGTTTCCGGCCGAACAGGTGGTGACCAGGATCGAGGAGGTCATCGTCAGGGTGGGGCGTACGGGAGTGCTTACTCCGACAGCGATCCTGGAGCCGGTCCAGGTAGGCGGGGCGACCGTCTCCAGGGCCACCCTGCATAATGAGGATATGATCAGGGACAAAGATATCCGGGTCGGTGATTATGTCCTGCTCCAGCGGGCTGGAGACGTGATTCCCGAGGTGGTCAGCGTGCTCCAGGAGCGGCGTACCGGAGGGGAGAAGGTTTTCCGGATGCCCCAGACCTGCCCCGAGTGCGGCAGCCCGGTGGTGCGCCTGGAAGGCGAGGCGGCCACCCGCTGCACCGGCCTCAACTGCCCGGCCCAGCTCAAGGAGAGGCTCCTGCACTTCGTGAGCCGGGAGGCGATGGACATCGAGGGGGTGGGGCCGGCCCTGGTCAACCAGTTGGTGGACACCGGCCTGGTCCGGGATGTGGCGGACCTGTATGGCCTGGGTAAGGAACAGGTGGCATCCCTGGAGCGGATGGCAGACAGGTCCGCCGAGAACGTCCTAGCCGCCATCGAGAATAGCAAAAGCCGCGGCCTGGCTCCCCTGATCTTCGCCCTGGGTATCCGCTTTGCCGGCACCAGGGCCTCGGAGATCCTGGCCGACTGGTACGGCAGCATGGAGGCCCTGTCTGAGGCCACCGAAGAGGAGTTGACCCGGATCCCGGAGATCGGCCCCAAGATCGCCGGCAGTATTGTCGAGTATTTTGGCAACGAACAGGCTCGCCGCCTGCTGCAGAAGCTTGATGGAGCCGGAGTCCGAATGCGTCAGGAACAAGCCCCGGAAGGCGCCCGGGCCGGGGATCCGCCCCTGGCCGGGAAGCAGTTCGTGCTGACCGGAACCCTGTCCGGACTCACCAGGGGCGAGGCGGAGGCCGTGATCAAGAGGCTGGGAGGCAGAGTGGCCTCCAGCGTCAGCAAGAAGACCGACTATGTCGTAGTCGGCCAGGATGCCGGGTCGAAGTATGACAAAGCTGTTTTGCTGGGAATCCCGCTCCTCGACGAGGATGCCTTCGGACGCCTGGTCAGCCCCTGATCTTGCAATGCCGCGCTCCTCTTTTGAGATCGACTGGTTTTGACCCACCGTCCGGCAATGGTCCGGCCGGCTGCGTCAAGCCCGGCCAGGACGGGTCAGGACGGCGAGAACCCCTGCTGCTGCCACCATTCTTCCTTCAAATCATCGTAGACTTTTTCAAAAGCATCCAGGTGAACGAGTTCCCAGCCGGCCAGTTTCTCGTAGAGTTGGCGGGTTTCGGGCAGGGAAGTCAGCCTGGCGGCCTCGCGGTAGTAGTCCACCGATGCCTTTTCCAGCAGGATGCCGATGTGAATGGCGGACACTGCCAGGGAACCGGTCTCCGTGCCGGGGCGAAACCGGTCAAAGATGTTCTGCTGCGGTGCTGATTCCAGTTCGCCGGCCTTAAAAACCAGGGGATTGCCGGCAGCCAGCCCGGCGGCCATCTCTTTTAGCCAATCCTGGTGCTTGTCCTCCTCGGCTGCCAGGAAGAGGAATGCCTGGCGCGCTTGCTCGTCCTTGTTGTTGGCGGCAGCCAGCCTGTAAAAATGCTCTCCCTCCATCTCATTGATGATGGCAGTCTTCAATAGCCTCAGTTCGGCCTCATGCAACATAAACACCTCCATCTGCCGCTGCTCGGCTGATTTTTTATTAGCTTACCACATTTTTACCATAGCCAACCGTCCCCGGTTCAGGATTGTATACAAGTTGCGGGAGGATTGCCGCTTCTGATATAATTAGGCATGATTTTTATACATTTCAGACATTGAGGTGGTGATCGGTCCGTGAAGCTCAGCATTAAGGAAGTAGAGCATGTGGCGCTATTGGCCCGCCTCGCCATGAGCGAGGAGGAGAAGGAGCAATTCCGCGCCCAGTTGAGTTCCATTCTCGAATATGCGGACCGGATCAACCAGTTGGATACCACCGCGGCCCTGCCGACCTACCACGTCTTACCACTGCAGAACGTCTCCCGCCCGGACCAGAGGGGGGCAACCCTGACGCAGGAAGAGGTTCTTCAGAACGCCCCGGACCGGGACGGAAGCTTTTTCAAGGTGCCGCGGATATTGTGAGGTGGGAAGTGGGAGGACTGACCCGAAGAGGGCGGAGTACATCACCTCTCACTTTTCAAGGAGGCTTTAGGCATGGAAATCTACGACCTGACGGCCCATGAACTGGCCGATCTGCTCCGGCGGGGCGAGATGACCTCCGTGGAGATAGCCGGGGCGATCTTCAGGCGGATCCACGACGTGGATGGTGACGTGCAGGCATACGTCACCATTACCGAGGACCAGGCTATGGAGACTGCCCGCAAGATTGACGGGGAGCGCCTCCAGGGCCGTGACCTGCCTTATCTGGCGGGGGTACCGGCCGGCTTGAAGGATGTGCTCTGCACCCGGGGCATTCGCACCACCTGCGGATCCCGCATGCTGGAGCATTTCGTGCCGCCTTACGACGCCACGGTGGTCGCGAAACTGTCCGCCTCCGGCGCCGTCTTCACCGGCAAGCTGAACATGGATGAGTTTGCCATGGGTTCATCCACGGAGAACTCCGCCTTTTTCCCCACCCGCAACCCCTGGGACCTGGGCTGCGTGCCCGGTGGCTCCAGCGGCGGGCCTGCCGCGGCGGTGGCCGCCGGCGAGGCCCCCTACGCCTTAGGCACCGATACCGGCGGCTCAATCAGGCAGCCGGCCTCGCTGTGCGGCATCGTCGGACTCAAGCCTACCTACGGGTTGGTCTCCCGGTACGGGCTGGTGGCCTTTGCCTCATCCCTGGACCAGGTGGGTCCCATGACCAAGGACGTTCGGGACTGCGCCCTGGTGCTCAACCTGATCGCCGGGCACGACCCCCTGGACTCCACCTCGGCGCCCGTGCCGGTGCCCGATTACACCAGCTTTCTCACCGGGGAGATCAGAGGCCTGCGGGTCGGCGTCCCCCGGGAGTTCTTCGGGGATGGCCTGGATGCCGGGGTGAGCGCGGTGGTGAAGGACTCTCTGGCCAAATTGGCAGAACTGGGCGCTATCGTCGAGGAGTGCTCCTTTTCTCATGCCGAATACGCCCTGCCCTGCTACTACCTGATCGCTCCCGCCGAAGCCAGTTCCAACCTGGCCCGGTACGACGGCGTCCACTATGGCTACCGGGCGATGCCGCCGGACGGTGGAGAGTATGACCTGATGGAGATGTACATGAACACCCGCAGCCAGGGCTTCGGGGCCGAGGTCAAACGCCGCATCATGCTGGGCACCTACGCCCTCAGCTCCGGTTACTATGATGCCTACTACCTGAAGGCCCTGAAGCTGAGGACGCTGATCCGGGACGACTTCAGCCGCCTGTTCGAGCAGTTCGACGCCATTGCCTCCCCGACTTCACCCACGCCTCCTTTCCGGCTGGGGGAGAAATCGAATGATCCCCTGTCGATGTACCTCTCGGATGTCTATACGATCCCGGTCAACCTGGCCGGTATTCCCGGCATCTCTGTCCCCTGTGGGTTTACGGACGGCCTGCCGGTAGGGCTCCAGTTGATGGGGCCGGTATTCTCGGAGGGAACGCTGCTGCGCATCGCCTACGCCTTTGAACAGCACACCGGCCATCACCGGGCGCGGGCGCCTCTGGGATGCAGTGGCTCCGGCGAGTCGGGCGCCCGGCAAGCGGAAACCGCGGGACGGCAGGGAAGGAGGGATGCGCCATGAATGATGGGTGCGAGGTGGTCATCGGCCTCGAGGTGCACGTGGAACTGCATACCAGGACCAAGGCCTTCTGCTCCTGCCCCAACGAGTTCGGCAGCGAGCCGAACACCAACGTCTGCCCCGTGTGTATGGGTCTGCCCGGCGTGCTCCCGGTCCTCAACCAGGCCGTCCTGGAGTCCGCCATCCGGACCGGGCTCGCCTTCAACTGCGAGATTGCGTCCTTCAGCAAGTTCGACCGGAAGAACTACTACTACCCGGACTTGCCCAAGAACTACCAGGTATCCCAGTACGACCTGCCGCTCTGCCGGCAAGGCTACCTGGACGTAGAGATGGACGGGGCGACGCGGCGCATCGGCATCACCAGGGTACACATGGAGGAGGATGCCGGCAAGCTGGTGCACGGCCCCGTCGGCTCGGGGTACTCTCTGGTGGATACCAACCGCTGCGGGGTGCCGCTGCTGGAGATCGTCTCCGAGCCGGACCTGCGGACGCCGGAGGAGGCCCGGGCCTACCTCGAGAAGTTGAAGGCCATCCTGGAGTATATCGATGTCTCCGACTGCAAGATGGAGGAGGGCTCCCTGCGCTGTGACGCCAACATTTCGATCCGCCCGGCGGGGAGCACTGTCTTAAACCCGAAGTCAGAGGTCAAGAATATGAATTCCTTCCGAGCGGTGCAGCATGCCCTCGCCGCGGAGGCGGAACGGCTGTGCGCCATCCTGGAAGAGGGCGACCAGTTTATACTGGAGACCAGGGCCTGGGATGAGGTGGCAGGAGTCACGGTGCAGATGCGCATCAAGGAGGAGGCCTCCGACTACCGCTACTTTCCGGACCCGGACCTGGTGCCCCTGGTGATCAGCCCGGACCTGGTGGCGCAGGTGCGATCGGCGCTGCCGGAACTGCCTTCTGCCAGGCGGCAGCGCTTCATGGCGGACTATGGCCTGCCGGCCTACGACGCCGGCGTGCTCACTGGCTCCCGTCCCCTGGCCGATTTCTACGAGGCCTGTGTAGGTGCCTCCCACGACTCCAAGACGGTCAGCAACTGGGTGATGGGGGAGTTCCTTAGGCTTTTGAAGGCGCATAATCTGGAGGTAGAACAGGCAAGACTGACGCCGTCCCACCTGGTGGAGATGCTGCAACTCATCGACCGGGGAGACATCAGCGGCAAGATCGCCAAGGCCGTATTCGAGGAGATGTTCATCTCCGGCAGCCGTCCGCGGGAGATCGTCGAGGCCAGGGGCCTGGCGCAGATCAGCGACGCCGGCGCCCTTTCGGCCGTGGTGCAGCAGGTGCTGGATGAAAATCCGGTGGTGGTGGAGGATTACCGCAAAGGCAAGGAGAAGGCCATGGCCTTCCTGGTCGGCCAGGTGATGAAGGCCACCAGGGGCCAGGCCAACCCGCAACTGGTCAACAAGCTGATCAGGGAAAGGTGTTGAGCTTCCTTTAGGCGCGGCGCTGGTTGAGCGGAGGACGGGTATCAGACATTCAGAATAGGTGAGCTAGATGAGTCATTAGAGAGGTGAGGGGTTATGGGCGGGATCAAGATCGTCGATACCACGCTCCGTGACGGTGAACAGACGGCAGGAGTGGTTTTTTCCAATCATGAAAAGATCCGTATTGCCAAGATGTTGGATGATGTTGGGGTCGACCAGATCGAGGCCGGGATTCCGGTCATGGGAGGCCACGAGAAAGAGGCAATCACGGAGATCTGCAAGCTGGGACTGCGCGCCAGCATCATGGGCTGGAACCGCGCCGTGCTCAAGGACATCGAAGCATCGCTGGAGTGCGGGGTGGACGCCGTCGCCATATCCATAGCCACCTCCGACATCCACATCGAGCACAAGTATCGCAGCACCAGGGGCAAGGTGCTGGCGGACATGGTCCGGGCTGTCGAATTTGCCAGGCAGCATAATGTCTACATCTCGGCCAACGCCGAGGACGCCTCCAGGTCGGACTCCGCATTCCTGTTGGAATTCGCCCAGGCCGCCAAGGAGGCCGGGGCTGACCGGATACGCTTCTGCGATACCGTGGGCATCCTCGATCCCTTTGCCACTTTTGACCAGGTCAAGAAACTGATCGGCAATGTGGGCATTGACGTGGAGATGCACACCCACAACGACTTCGGAATGGCCACCGCCAACGCTCTGGCAGGCGTCAAGGCAGGCGCCAGGTGGGTTGGAGTGACCGTGATCGGGCTTGGCGAGCGGGCTGGCAACGCTGCCCTGGAAGAGGTGGTCATGGCCCTGAAGTGCCTGGAGGGGGTCGACCTCAACTTCAAGACCTCCAAGTTCCGGGAGTTGGCGGAGTACGTTTCGCGGGCAGCCAGCCGGGAACTGCCGGCCTGGAAGGCGATCGTCGGCTCCAACGTGTTCACCCACGAATCCGGCATCCACGTCGACGGCGCCCTGAAACACGCTGGGACTTACGAGGCCTTCTGCCCCGAGGATGTCGGCCTGATCAGGCAGATCGTGATCGGGAAACATTCCGGCAGCCACTCCATCAAGGCGAAGTTCGAGGAGTATGGCCATTTCCTGACCGACCAGGAGGCCGAGGACATCCTGGTTCAGGTCAAGAAGGCTGCCGTGGAGCTCAAGCGCCCCCTGTTCGACAAGGAACTGGTCTTTATCTACGAGGATTATCTCGAGGCTAAAAAACAGGTAAGATAGCGGATGCAGGAAGGCAACACCCTTGCATTGGAATGCCGGGGCGATAATTTACGTCTGGATGTCAAGGCATCACACGCACTCAAGTTTGCTAATGAGTGTCATAGCTTGATGCGTAACGCAGAGGATTTAAATTATTGCGTGCGAGCGCGAGCCCATGAGAGTTTCCTTTGTACAACTGTCTGCAATTTAAACGGAGCGAAGCAAAGTTACTGTGCTCCGCATTCCGTTTCTCCGCATCCTCCGCATCCTCCGCATCCTCCGCATCTGAGGCTTCGCCTCAGCCTGAAAGAATGCGGAGTACATTAGGCTTCGCCTCAGCCTGAAAGAATGCGGAGTACATGAGGCTTCGCCTCAGCCTGAAAGAATGCGGAGAGCTGG
>Ga0224558_1001978_pt1 | contig 19940 bp, 11 predicted proteins | sample 714S32024metaG_FD_180682 | JGI IMG/M metagenome (GOLD analysis project Ga0224558, IMG submission 180682) | Peat soil microbial communities from Stordalen Mire, Sweden - 717 S3 20-24 | ecosystem: Environmental > Terrestrial > Soil > Wetlands > Peat | place: Sweden: Norrbotten County, Stordalen...
GTCTTTCATGCCTTGGAGGTTGACTCAGCCCGGGTGCCTCGGCAAGGGTCGAACCCCGGGCGAGCGCAGCGGAGCGGAGCGAGAACCGGCGCGAAGCGGTTCGCCCAACGTCCAACCAATCAGCCCCGCCTTGCCCGGCCATCGTCCATCTGGGTTTCCGTTCTAAAAGCTCCTTTTGATTCCCTATCCTTCACTCAAACGAGCCAATGAAAAATCACCAGGAATTTCCGCAAGAGCCAGAATATTAGACATCCCCCAATCCGGTAAACGTGGCCTGAACGTCTCGCAGGCGGGCCAGTTCGGCCAGATCAGCCGCGCTATCGCCATTCTCCTGGGAATGCTGGCCGCTGATACAACTTGCCGCCACCGTTGTAATCCGATAGGGTAGTAAAGTGCCATTTATTGACTTCAGTGGATTATGAGAATCACCCCTGGATTCCTTGTCACCGCTCTGCTCTTGGAGGTTGCCACCCCCGCCGCCTTCGCCACCAACGTTGTTATCAATGAAATCATGTACTTTCCCGCCTCGGGAAACCTGAAAGAGAGCTACCTCGAACTGTATAACGCGGACACCGTCACCGCCGACCTCTCTGGTTGGACCTTCACCAAGGGCTTGCAGTTCTCGTTTCCCACTAACACGCTCCTCGCGCCCGGGGCCTACCTCGTCGTGGCCGCCGACGCCTCGGCTTTCACCGCCAAGTATCCCGGCGTGACTAACTTCCTCGCCGGCTGGGTTCCGCCCATGGGGGCCCACGTGATTCTCGCAGACGGCGTGGGGAATACTGTCAACGAAGTCCATTACTCCAATGATGGCGACTGGGCGATCCGCTATTTGGGTGCTCCGATGTACGCTCACCAGGGTTGGGAATGGTCCGCCTCGTTCGATGGCGCAGGAGCGTCCCTGGAGCTTATCAATTTGAGTCTGCCCAATTCCTACGCGCTTAACTGGGGCCCGAGTACGGTGGTGAACGGCACGCCTGGCCGGGCCAATTCCATCGCCCAAACAAATGTCGCGCCTTTCGTCACCAGCGTCGCTCATTCCCCCGTGTTGCCGCAGCCCACGGATGTCGTGACCGTAAGCGCCCGCATCACAGATGAACACACCAACGGCATACTGGCGACCCTTTACTACCGCAACGCGACTACCGCCAACCCGCCCGCTTTCACCGCCGCTCCGATGTTCGACGATGGCGCCCATAATGACGGCCTGGCGTCCGACGGGATTTACGCTGCCATTCTGCCACCCCAATCTGCCGGGACCGTCATCGAGTTCTATCTCCAGGCGAGCGACCTCGAGGGCCACCTGCGCACTTATCCCAATGTCCTGCCACCCACCAACTCCCTGCGCACAGCCAACCTACTTTACCAGGTGGATACCGGCACCTACACCGGCGCTCAGCCCCTCTATCGCATTATCATGACCGAAATGGAGCGGGCGGAAATCTACGCGATTGGCCGGCAATGCCCCGATTCCGATAGCGACGCCCAGATGAACGCCACCTGGATCACCACCGACGGCGTCGTCACCGGCGGTACCACCACCCAAGTCCGTTACAACACCGGCGTCCGCAATCGCGGCCACGGTACCCGCCAGTCCAACCCGAACAACTACCATGTTAATATCCCCGGCGACCGGGCCTGGAAGAACCTCACCGGCGTCAATCTCAATTCCCAGTACGCCTACAGCCAGGTGCTGGGCAGCGCCGTCTTCCGCCGTCTCGAAGTCCCTATGGCCGAATCCCGCGCCGTCCAAGTGCGCATCAACAGCACCAACCTCATGAGCCTGCCCGGGTTGCCGGACAATAATTCCTTCGGCTCTTATGCCGCCAACGAACAATACAACAACGATTTCGTCCAGCGCGCGTTCGCCCTGGATCCGCTCGGCAATTCCTACCGGGGAATTCGCGACTCCGTCCTCTGCGATACCTCCCTCAACGGCATCGCCGACCTCACCTGGCAAGGCGCCAACTACGCGGTCGCCGCCTACACCAACGCCTATTTCAAACAAAACAACTTCCTCACCAACGATTGGTCCGACCTCATTGACCTCATCGCGGTTCTCAACTCGACCAATGGCTACCAGCCAGCTAATTATGTCGCCGATATTCAGCGCCGCATCAATGTGGAGGAGTGGATGCAGTACATGGCGGTCAACACCCTGCTCGATAACGACGAGACCTGCCTCGCCAACGGTGTTGGCGATGATTACGCGCTCTACCGCGGCGCGCTCGATACCCGCTTCCTCGCTCTGTCTTACGACATGGACACCGTGATGGGTCGCGGACTGACCCCCACCCCGCCTCGCCATGGCCTGTTCCGCATGAATGCCTTGCCGGTCATGGCGCGGTTCATGCAGACCCCGGACTTCGCGCCCAGCTATTATCGCTGGCTCAAGACTTATGCGGATACCACCTTCGCCCCGACGCAGATGAATCCCCTCCTTGACCAGCTCCTCAACAGCTTCGTGCCCCAGGGCACCATTGACACCATGAAGGCTTTCAATGCCGCCCAGGTGAGCTGGGTTCTGTCTCAGATTCCGCTCGCCCTCACCGTGAGCAACAGCCTCACCGTCCAAAGCGGTTACCCGCGCACTACCACTCCCTCCGTCACCCTGACCGGCACCGCCAACGCCATTGATACCCGGTCCGTTCTGGTCAACGGCTCGCCCGCCACCTGGGTGGCCTGGCAAGGGACCTGGTCAGCCGCCAATGTGCCCTTGACACCGGGAATTAATCGCTTGCTGGTCCAATCCCTTGACACTAACGGCGTCGCGTTCGCGCAAACCAATGTGGATGTGTGGTATGACAAAGGCAGCGTCACGACTGCGGGTGGCACGATTGCCGCCAACGCCACCTGGACAGCGGCCGACGGCCCGTATAGCATCACCTCCAGCCTCACCATTGCCAACGGCGCGACCCTCACGATTCAGCCGGGCACGTGCGTCTATCTCGGCTCGGGCGTGAATCTTGTGGTGGCCGACGGCGGCCAATTGCTGGCCGAAGGCACCGCAGCAACCCCCATCCGTTTCACCGTCGCGCCCGGCTCGGGGGTATTCTGGGGCAACCTCACCATCAATGGCGTCCTGGGTTCGCCCGAAAGCCGCATCACCTATGCAACCTTTGATTTCAATGCCAATGACACCGGCACGCCTTGCATCGAAGTGGACACGGGCGCGGCCTATTTGGACCACCTTGCTTTCAGCCAGACGGGGGCACCCTATATTCACGTGGATGGCGCCTCCTTTACCATCAGCGACTGCTATTTTCCGACCCCAACAGCCCAGTTTGAGCCCTGCCACGGCACTCGCGGTGTGCGCAGCGACGGGCACGGATTGTTTTTGCGCAACTTCTTTGGCAAACCCACCGGTTACAACGACGTGGTTGATTTCACCGGCGGAAATCGGCCTCATCCCATTGTGCACTTCATCGGCAACGTCGTGATGGGCGGCGATGATGATGGCTTCGATCTCGACGGCACCGACGCCTGGGTTGAGGGGAATATCTTCCTTCATCTCCACCGCAACAACGGCACACCCGACTCTTCGAGTGCGGTCAGCGGGGGCAACTACAGTTACAGCGCCGGCGACCCCGGCGGCACCGGAACCGAGACTTCTGAGATTACCATCATTGGCAACCTGATCTATGACTGCGACCAGGCGATCGACGCCAAGCAAGGCAACTTCTTTACCCTGTTTAACAACACTATCGTTCACCAGACCCACATCGGGGGCATTGATCCCATGGGCGCGGTGGTGATCCTGGCCGATACTGGAACGACCGAGGGCGCTGGAACGTACTTGGAAGGTAATATCGTGTATGATGCCGAGAATTTGACGCGCAATGTGACCACAGCAATCGTCACTTACACCAACAACATTCTCTGCCAAGTGCAGGGCATCCCCTGGACTGGGCCAGGCGGCAACAACTCCACCAGCGATCCCCTGCTCAAGCACGTACCGCAGGTTTCCGAAACATATTTCACGAACTGGGCTTCGGCCCAAGTGCTCTGGGATTGGTTCAGCCTCCAGCCCGGGTCGCCGGCGCGTGGCACGGGGCCGAATGGACGCGACCAGGGCGGCGTGATTCCCATTGGCGCCTCAGTTGCCGGCGAACCGCCCGCAACTAACAACCAGACCACCGCTGCTCTCACGGTCGGCATTGTGCGCTCGGGCAATGGCATACCAGCGACCGGCTGGCCCAACGGCTCGGGCTACACCGATTACAAATGGCGTCTCGACTCGGGCCCTTGGAGTGCCCAGACCCCAACCACTACGCCCATCACTCTGACCGGCCTCGCCAACGGATCGCATCATGTGGAGGTTACGGGTCTGCGTGACTCCGGCTGGTATCAGAACGACCCCGTTTTCGGGCCCGACGCGCTAGTCACCACTTCCCGCACCTGGACGGTCAACACCAGCTACGTGCCACCGGCCGTGCCCAAGGTTCGCCTGAATGAAGTTCTCGCCCTGAACTCGACCACCCTCACTAACGCGGGCACCACGCCTGACCTGATCGAGCTTTACAACTATGGCACAGCCCCGGTTGATCTTTCCGGGATGGGCCTCACCGACGACGCTGCGCTGCCCTACAAGTACGCCTTCCCTGGCGGCACGCCGGTCCTCGCTCCTGGCGGTTACCTCGTCCTTTATGCCGATAGCCAGACCGGCGCTCCCGGCACTCACCTCGGTTTCAACCTCAATGCCAGCGGAGAGGCCATTTATCTCCACGACAAGTCCACAGGCGGCGGAAACCTCCTCGATGCCGTCGTCTTCGGTATCCAAGTCGCTGACTTCTCCCTCGGTCGCGGGACCGACGGCGCATGGGTTCTCTGCAAACCGACCTTCGGCACCAACAACCTCGCCGTCCCGCTAGCCGACGCGCACAATCTGAAGATCAACGAATGGCTGACGAGCGAGCTCTTCCTTGCCAAGAACGACTTCGTCGAACTCTACAACCAGGCGCCCCAACCCGTCGCCATGGGTGGTTGCTATCTCTCGAATGCAGAGGGCGCGCCGGGACTGAACCAGATCCCGGCCCTCAGCTTTATTGCTGCCAAGGGCTACACGTCATTTATCGCCGATGGCGATACCGCCCAAGGTGCTGACCACCTCAACTTCAAGCTCGATGCCGACGTGGGCATCATTCTCCTCTCGGATCCGGCCCTCACCACGATTGACGTGATCAACTACGGACCCCAGCAGACGGATGTCGCCCAGGGCCGCTCGCCCAGCGGCAGCGATACGCTCGTCAGCTTCCCTCAACCGACCCCGGGCAGCCCCAATCCCACTCCTAACGGCACTATCTCCGTCACGAACATCTCGACGCTGATTCTGCCGCTGCTGACCATCACGAACACCTGGAAATATAACAACTCCGGCGGCACCAACCTCGGCACCACCTGGATTCCGGCCAGCTACGACGATTCTGCCTGGAGCAGCGGCACTGGCCTGTTTGGTTACGAGACCACCCCTTCTGAGTATCCTTTTCCGTTTAATACTTATGTTCCGCCGCCGGACACCAACGGGGGCAAGATCACCGTCTATTACCGCACCCACTTCCAGTGGAGCGGAGGTCTCACCAACTTTACCCTCCTGGCGACCAATTACATTGACGACGGGGCGGTCTATTATCTCAATGGCACCAAAGTCGGCTCGCTACGCATGCCCGCCACGGTCACCTACAACACGCTTGCCACCAACCAACCGACCGAAGGCGCCCCCGAATTGCTCTTCTTCGCCACTAACAGCCTCGTCACCGGCGACAATGTCATGGCAGTGGAGGTGCACCAGACAGGAGTTACGAGCTCGGACGACGTCTTCGGGATGCTGCTGAACGCAATCCAGGTCTCGACGAATGTCATCACAAGCACTGTCGGCGTGCCGGTCGTGCTCAATGAGGTCCTCGCGAGCAACCATACCCTGACCAACGTTGACGGCACCACTTCCGACTGGGTCGAGCTCTTCAACCCTTTCACCAACACGGTCAGCCTTGCTGATCTCAGCCTCAGCGATGATCCTAATGTTCCCCGCAAATTCGTCTTTGATCCGGGCACTGCCCTTGCTCCAGGCGCTTATTTCCTGCTATTCTGCAACAACAATCTGCCCGGCTCCCGCACGAATACCGGCTTCGCGCTCCCTGCGACTGGCGGTTCCCTCTACTTCTTCAACAGCCCGACCAATGGCGGCGGGCTGATCGACTCGTTGACCTACGGCCTCCAGATCCCGGATGTCTCGATTGGCCGTGTTCCCAACGGCACCGGCGTGTGGACGCTCACGGTCCCCAGCCCAGCCGCCCCCAACACGGCCGCGGGCCTCGGCACGGTCTCCAGCCTCTCGGTCAATGAATGGATGGCCGACCCGGTGAAGGGGAGTGATTGGTTTGAGCTGTTCAACAGTGACGCGCAACCTGTCTCTCTCGGTGGCCTGTTCTTTACCGACGACCTTACCAAGAAAACGCTCTCTTCCATCCCGCCGCTCTCCTTCATTGGCGCTGGCGGCGCTGGCTTCATGCAGTTCCTTGCCGACGGCACGCCCAGTGCCGGGGCAGATCATGTCAACTTCAAGCTTGGCAAATCCGGCGATTCCGTCGCGCTCTTTTCTCCCGATGGCACACTCATTACCGGGGTCACGTTTGGCGCACAGCAGACCGGCATTTCAGAAGGCCGCTTCCCGGACGGTTCGAGCAACATCGTCAGCTTCAGCACTACCGTATCGCCCGGCCAGAGCAACTTTCTCCCCCTCTCGAACGTGGTCGTCAACGAGGTCCTTACTCACACCGACCCACCGCTTGAAGACGCCGTCGAGTTGTACAATCCCACAGCCGCCGCCGTGGACCTTTCTGGCTGGTTCTTCAGCAACACGCAGGAAGACTTGAAGAAGTACCGCATTGCGGATGGGACGGTCCTGCCCGCGCACGGCTTCCAGGTGCTCTACGAGTACGAGTTTAATCCCACCAACGGCTCCTCGATCCCGTTCACTTTCAACTCGGCGCACGGTGACCAAGCCTGGCTCTCGCAGGCTGACACCAGCGGCAATCTGACGGGCTATCGCGCGTTTGCGACCTTCGGCGCGGCTGCGAACGGCGTTTCGTTCGGCCGCTACACCAACAGCATTGGCGAGGTTGATTTCGTGGCTATGAGCGGGCGCACCTTCGGCGTGGACAATCCTACTACCGTGCAGGATTTCCGCAGCGGCACCGGTGCGCCTAATGCCTACCCCCTCGTCGGGCCGGTGGTGATCAATGAGCTCATGTTTGATCCCCCCAGCCAGGATGGCATCTCAGATAATATCCAGGACGAGTATGTGGAGCTGTTCAACCTGTCCCCGAACGCCGTCCCCCTCTTCGACCCCGCAGCCCCGACCAACACCTGGGCGATCTCGGGCGGCATCTCCTACACCTTCCCCCAGAATGTTACCCTGCCTGCCGGCGGCTGCCTGCTGCTCGTCAGCTTCGATCCCGTCATCGATCAACCCGCCCTGGCCGAGTTCCTGAGTCGCTATCAGTTGACCAACCCGGTCTCCCTCTTCGGGCCCTACTCTGGTCACCTCGCCAATGCCGGCGAGAGCATCGCACTTTATCGGCCCGACTCCCCACAGTTGCCGCCCCATCCGGACGCCGGCTTTGTTCCCTACGTCCTGGTGGACCAAATCAGCTATTCCACCGCTTCCCCCTGGCCCACCGGCGCCAATGGCACCGGATCTTCGCTCCAACGACTGATGGCTGCCAACTACGGCAATGATCCAGCGAATTGGACCGTCGCCCCGCCCAGCGCCGCCCTACCCAACGGCGGCAATCCGCTGGACAGCAACGGCGACGGCCTGCCGGACGCATGGCAAATATACTACTTCGGTTCCATCAATTCCCCGGACGCCCGCCCGGATGCGGACCCGGACCATGACGGCATGAATAACTTGCAGGAATACCTCGCGGGAACCGATCCGACGGACCCCAACTCGGTCTTCAAGTTCTCGGCCGTCACTCCAGCAGCACCGGGAGTCGTTCAGTTGCAATGGCTCAGTGCCACTAACCATCTGTATACTCTGATCGAGTCCACCAGCATCGCCGCTCCCGCGTCTGCATTCAATCCGCTCGCCTCGAACATCCTGGCCACGCCGCCTGTTAACAGCTACCTGGTGACGAACGCCTCGCCTCTGGCCGAACATTTCTATCGCCTGCGATTGCAGTAACCTGGCCTGCGTTGGCGTCAACCCCAATAAGCTCGGCTACAGTGTAGGTCCAGTCACCAACTGTTACCAGCAGCACCCCATGTACCGGCTGGGAACTCCCGCGCCACGGAGATCCACCGCGTACTGAGCGGGTGACTCAAGAACTCCCCCTTTCACCCAGCCCCGGACTCAGACGCCGCGTTCGCTGACCACGACATTCTTCTCGCCCAGAACAATGACCTGCGGCTTCCAGGACTTGGCCTGCGCTGCCTCCACTTCGGTGAAACTCATGATCGTCAGGCGGTCCCCCGGTTTGCCCAACCGCGCGGTGGCGCCGTTTAGGATAATCTGGCCAGAGCCCGCCTCGGCAGGAATGGCATAGGTCTCGAACCGCTCACCGTTGGCCATGTTGCCGCAGAGGATTCTCTCGTAAGGCAGCAAGCCAACCCTGTCCATGAGGTCTCGGGCGATCCCGAGGCTCCCCTCATAATTTATATCGCCCGCAGTCACCTGCGCTCGATGAATCTTCGACTTTAAGACATGTACCAGCATAATTTATCTGCACGCCGACCAATCCCGTCACGTTGAGCCTGCAAGATAGGGTCTGGCAGGTTGGATGTAAAATCGCTTCGAACTCCAGTTGGCCGTCCACGACTATCGTGGGCTGCTTCTTGTAACGCGGAAGCCCCACACCCACCAACAGTTTCCTCGGCGACGGCTAAGCGCGGGTACCTGCGAGCCTCTGACTTATGCCGTGCGAGCCTTGGCACTTGGACTGCTCATTCCAGAGGCACCTATGAATGCCAATGTCTCTTTCGTTGGGCTGGGCCGGGTCCTGACTGCAAGCCTGACGCTTTGGGCGTCCGGGCTGTCTCTGATCGGTACTGAAGTGACTATTACCCGGACAAATTGGGCCGAACGATGGATCACCAATGTGATTGAGGTGCGAATGCCCATCAACCGGTTCATCAACGAGTATCACACAAACTGGGTCACCCAACTGCGGACCAATCTCGTTGACATCTATGTTACCAATTGGGTGACGCGCAAGCTGACTAATCAGGTCGAGGTGGCGGCGACTATGACCAATCATGTGACTGCCTACCACACCAACTGGAGCATGCTGAATCTGACCAACTGGCAGACGCTGGTCCTGTTCAAGACCAACTGGCTAACCCAGGCGATGACCAATGTTGTTCAGATTGACCTGCCAAGCTCGCCGGTTGTCGCGACGGCTGCGCCCAGCGAAGTCGTCGAGCTGAAGGAAGCCCTTGTGGCAACCGCTACGCCTGCGCCCGCGGCGCACTGGGCCGGCCCGCTAGCAATCGAGGCGACCCGCACGTCCCGGCCCCCGGCCAACGATCTGGTCGAGGTGCAGATGAAAGTCAAACGCACCGACAGCACCGCTGCCCTGTTGCAGGTTCAGCAGTGGCGAGTGGAGCGCGAGGACGGGGCGATTCTCCTCTTCGGGCAGGACCAGGACTTCAAGCGGGAACTGCCGGTCGGAAATTACAGGGTGGAAGCAAAGTTAAAGGTGGAAGGCGACAATCCTGCGCTTTCTGTGCGCGGCACGCTCTCAGTAACGGCCCGCGAAACAGTTATCCAGCCAAGGCTCCTGGTAAGAAGGTAATACGGAGCTTGACGGCGCGCTCGGGCAACCACGAGTTCGCGGCATCATTTCTTATTCCGGGTGAGGAAAGCATCTGCTCTGCGGTTGAGGTCATCGGAGAGGCCAGCGTCTCTGACAACTTGCGCTAGCTCTCTAGCAGCGGTCCGATCCGATCTACGCAAAGCTTCGGCCAGCGTCATTGCCGCCAAACCGGCTTCCTTCTGGAATTTAGGATCGCTCAAATAAGGCCTGATAGCTTCTCCCGCTCGCTTGTCCGGCACGGACGCGAGCGCGGACAGAAGGAGTTTCTTTTCCTCGTCGCGGGGGGCCGCCTTCATGGCGGCCAGTACCGCATCCACGCGGGCGGCAACAGGCTCTTTATCGGCGGATTTCACCAACCGGGCGACGGCCTGAACGGCAAGCACGCAATGAACGCCCTTAACGTGAGGATCGTACGCAATCACTAAGAGCGCCTTGGCGGCGGGGAAATCCGGCCAGTTGGCCAAGGCTCGAATCGCGGCGTCTTTGACCTCTTCATTGCCGCTGGCTGCGGATAGAGAAACCGTGCCCAGCGCCTCTTTGCCGCCCAGCATGGCAAGAATCTCGAAAAGCGGCGCCAATTGCCCAGGAGCAGCCGTCTTCGTTTGCGCGATGACTTTCTGGGCCGCGGCGGACTTGTCGGTTACGCGGCTGGCGACGGCTTGTAACGCGGCAGTGGCGCAAGGAGTCTTTCCCGCCAGAACGAGCTGGATGAGCCCATCCAGCTCGTTGTCGGTCCCTAGTTTTGCCAGGGCGGCACAGGCGGCAGCGCTGACCTCGGCGTCGGGCTCACCTGCGTAGTTGAGCAGCGCCGGCGCAGCCGACTGGTCATTGCGCGCAGCCAAAGCGTTAATCGCCGCGGCGCGTGACTTGGCGTCGCCCTCGCCGGCCAGTTTCACGATGGCGGCGCCAGCGCCGGCGTCGGAGATCCTCGCGAGCGAGGCAGCCGCCGTCTTCTGCACGCTGGTCGGACCTGCCATGCTGGCCTTGAACAGTAAAGGGACACTTGCGGCGCTGCCGATTTGCCCTAGTCGTCCGAGTGCCGCCAATTGAACCATTTCTTCCGGATCGGTCGCGCAGGCGATCACCTGCTTTTCCTCCGCGGCATCGAGCACCCGCAACACATAGACCTTTGCCGTAGGCGGGAGCCTCGGCAGAAGCGGCGCAAGAGCAGCACTGACACCGCCCTTGCCGTAGGCAACTGCCGCGGCGGTAACCGCCGCTAATTGGAGTTCTGGGGCTGGTTGTTGCAGCGCGCCCTGGATGAATTGCCCGGCCATCCTCGAGTCAGCCCCGGCGCAGCCGATCAGGGCGGCAGAGCGGACCTGGATGGGAGCCGCCGACCTTTTCGTCGCCTGGATTGCCGTAGCAGACTTCTGGGTGCCCGCCAGGTAGAGATGGATGAAGAGGTCATTGGCTGCGGGCTTGTCTCCGGCTGAGAGCAGACGGTTGCCGGCCGCTACCAGGCCATCGGCGGCGCCCGAAGCGCCCATGTCGTAGGCTTCCCATAAAGCGGCGACGGCCTTCGGGTCGGCGATCTTGCCCAGGGCGGAACATGCTGCCAGCGCGGTTTCCTTGCTGCCCAAGTGAGCCCGGATGAGTTCCACCGCCCCCGTATCCCGGCGTTCGCCGAGAGACTGGACCAAACCAATTGTCCAACTTGCGTCGCCGCCTTGTTTAAGGGCGGCCCGGAGGCTCTCGGTGGCCTCAGGGGCTGGATTCCTCTCCAAGGCACGCCGTGCGCATTCCTTCAACTCCGCATCCTGGCCGTCGAGCAGCGTCGCTAGGGCGGCGACCGATTCCGCCGCACCGATATACTCAAGCTGGCGCACGACACAAACGCGAGCCGGCTGCGGCACAGCCGCGTCGGTGGCTCTAGCGGCGAGGATGTTCGCCAGTTCCGCCCGTTCGGCTTCCGCGCCAGGCCGCCCCGCGTTAAGGGCGAGGCTTTGCAGCTCCATTTGCGCGCTGTACCGATCTCCGACCTTGTCGGCGGCAAGTTTGGGCAGAAGATCGTCGACGGTTTGCTCGGCACCGGCAAAGGCGACCAATGCGGCAGCGCAGAATGTGAGGGTGGCAAGAACAGCTTTGAGTTTCATGGCGTGTCGAGAATCCGGGATTGTCACCGGGTTACATCACATAAGGCGCGCGGCGCGGGCGATCGAGCCATAGACTAGCGGCGGGGTCGCCGATAATCTCCTCCTTCATCGGATCCCAGTTGATGGGGCGGTTGAAGCGCTCGGCGATGCCGTTCAGGTGACAGATGGTGGCCGTCCGATGGCCGATTTCGGCAGGGCAGATCGGCTGCTTGCGGGTCCTGATGCACTCGAGCCAATTCCCCTCGTGATTGTATGACTCATAAAGGTGAATGTCACCTGGAACGAGCGGGCGGTCCTTCAGCCCGGCGGGCGTCGTTTCCAGGCGGTCGTCGCGGCTGACGAGCACCTCACCGGATTCGCCAATGAATTGGATCATTTGCCCGTTCTTGACGGCGTGATTCTTCCAGACCTTCGTGCCATCGGCATAAACGTGCGATTGATATTGTGCATCCTGGAACCCTTTCGGGATGAATTCGACCGGGCCGGAATCGTCCATGCCCAGCGCCCATTGAATGATGTCGAAGTGATGGGCCCCCCAATCGCCATTCTTGCGCGAGCCATATTCCCAGAAGCAGCGCCAGCCGCCGCCGTAGTTACCCTCGACCCGTTTCCTATTATACGGATACCAGGGTGTCGGCCCGAGCCAGCGGTCATAGTCGAAGCCGTCGGGTATGGGTTCCTCGGGCAGAGTCTGAGGTGGCGGGAATTCACCCAACTGCGTGTAGATAGTGTGAACCTTGCCAATCCAGCCGTTGCGGACAATCTCACACGCCTTGCGGAATGCGCGCTCGGAGCGCTGCTGGGACCCGACCTGCAGGATCGCGCCGTATTGCTTCGACACATCGCTCATGAGGCGGCCTTCCCGGATCGTGAGCGTCATCGGCTTTTGCACGTAGACGTCCTTTCCGCTCTTCATCGCGGCGAGTGAAATCGTCGCGTGCCAGTGATCGGGCGTTGCGACGATAACTGCATCAATGTCGCTGCGCTCGATGAGGCGCTCGTATTCATTATAGGCGTCACAGCCTTTGTAAGTGCCGCTGGCCTTCTTCGCCTCGTAGGCCTTCTCGGTTTGCGCCTGGGCGCGTTCACGCTTGCCGCGGTCCACGTCGCACACGGCCAGCACCTGCATTTCCTCCCGTCCGAGCATGATGTGATGGTGCGACCCCATCATCAGCCCCATCCCGATTAACCCCACGGTGATTCGGTTGCCCGGCGCATTGCGGCCGAACGCGGTGGAGGGCACGATGGTGGGAAGGGCGAGCGCCGCGCCGGCAACGGCAGCGCTCCTGAGAAACTCACGGCGAGAAAAAGGCTGGTTCTTCATTTCTTTAACTCCGGCAAGAATGGCAAACTTGGAAGCCGCCTGTCAAATGAACGCCCCGAGCAGGCAAGACCCCTTGTCTGTGGCTTTTCCGTTCAGCCAACCTCAAAGCCTCTTGATAGCCACGCATTGGCCATCCTGATGCTCGGGCGACGTGACCCCTGCCCGGACCATCAACCATGAACTCTCAAGACTATCAACCGCCGCGTTTCCGCGCTCGTCACCGCCCCCTTGACAAAGCCGCGGAAAGGTAGTGCCATTCAGTTGATCATCACGGCACAAACGAAGCCAGCTCTGGAAAACTGAAACACTATGCCTGGTAAAGTCGCCATCGCCATCGGGGCGCACCCGGACGACATCGAGTTCTATATGGCCGGGACGCTGCTCATGCTCAAGCAAAAGGGCTATGACATCCACTATCTGACCCTGGCCAGCGGTAACTGCGGCAGCGTCCAGTATAACGCGGCGATGACGCGCTCCATCCGTAACACCGAAGCTCGCGCCGCCGCCAAGATTCTCGGCGCCCACTTTCACCCGAGCCTTACCGAAGACATGCAGATAATCTACGATCTGGGCCTGCTCCGCGCGCTGGCGGCCGTCATCCGCGAAGTCAAACCCAGGATCCTGCTGACCCATTCACCGCAGGATTACATGGAGGATCACATGAACACTTCCCGGCTGGCAGTCTCGGCGGCCTTCACGCGAGGCATGCCGAATTTCAAGACCGCACCGAACCGCCCTCCGGCGGATTACGAAGTGACCGTCTATCACGCCATGACCAATGGTCTCTGTGATCAACTGCGGCGCCCCATCATTCCCGGCGCGTTCGTCAACACGTCTGCGGTGCACAAGACCCAGCTCAAGGCACTCGAAGCGCATAAAAGCCAGCAGAATTGGCTGGATGTCAGCCAAGGGCTGAACTCCTTCCTCCTCGCAATGGAAGACTTGTCCCTTGCAGTCGGGCGTCTTTCGAAGAAGTTCAAGTATGCCGAGGGCTGGCGGCGGCATCTGCACTTCGGTTATTGCAGCCCCGATGCTGATCCGCTGGCGGAGGCTCTGGGAGAGAATTACCTGGTGAACCAAGCTTATGAGCGCATGTGCCAGCAAGGCAGTTGAGATGGCCCCGCTGTATACGGATTAAGACTTCCTTGATCTATGCCACGCAAACTCAGTTCCATTGCCCCCGATTGGTGGGATTACACCACGCTCGACGCCGACCTCATTCGTGACGCCGCCGCGTTGACCCCGGAGAAAATGCTCAAGCTATCCCGGCCCGGCTTCAGGGTCGTGCTGTACGACACCCTCGAGGAGTTCTACCTCGCCGAGGCGCTCGAATATCTCACTGCCTGGAAGCAATCCACCCCGGACAACCCGGTCGGCATCTGTGGTCCCATCGGGCCGACAGAGCAACTCCCGCTCGTGGCCCGCCTTGTAAATGATCTGGGCCTGAACGTCCGCTCCGCTCACTTCTGGGGCATGGACGAATGGTACCTCGACGGCAAAGAGGCGCCACCCACCCACCCACTCTCGTTCGAAAAGGCCGACCGCGCGCTCTGCTTCAGCCGCATCCGCAAAGAGCTCGTGATGCCTGATGCGAATCTGCATTTCCCCAAGGCCGACACCGTCGCCTATCGCAAGACCTGGAACGCCGGCGTCCGCTGCGCCGTAATGCAAGGCGGGCAGGGCGACGTGAAACATTGGGCCTTCAACGATCCTCCCCGCCGGACAGGGAAGTTCAAGGACCACCCGCCCTCCCCGGCAGAGTATCGCAAACTGACCACCCGCGTCGTGGACCTCCACCCCTTGACCATTGCGCAAAACGCCCGCACGTCGGGCGGCGGAAACATCTCCCTCGTGCCCACTCAGGCCATCTCGGTCGGGCCGCTGGAAACCTGGCAGGCGGAGAAAGTCTCCATTTGGCATGCTGGCAACCACGACAACCCTTTCGGCCAGCGGCTAACCTGCCTGATGATCGCCACGAACATCGCGGATGCCGCCGTGCCTATGTCCCTGCTCGCCGGCCACCCGAATGTACAGTTCAACTACTACCGCAAAGGCCTCGGCACCTGCGAGGTCGAGATGCATTGAGCGCCAAATTTTGGAACCGGCTCTCCTACGAACGCGAGCTTTGGCAAAAAGGCCTGACCCATGTCGCGGGCGTGGACGAAGCGGGCTGCGGCCCGCTCGCCGGGCCGGTAGTCGCCGCCGCTGTCGTCTTCCCCTGCGCCTGGTCGGAGCAGGGCCTGGAGAGCGGACTCCGTGGGCTCAATGATTCCAAGCAGCTCACGGAGGCGCAGCGTGAGAAGTATTACTCGATCCTGACCTCGCACCCGGAAATCCGCTGGGCGGTTGCGCGCGTGGAGGTGGAGATGATTGACCGCATCAACATTTACCAGGCGGCGCACCGCGCGATGAACCTCGCCCTCGACCAACTCCAGCCGCCCCCTGAACATGTGCTGGTGGACGGGCGGCCTGTCAGGTCCATGCGCCTTCCGAACACACCGCTGGTCAAAGGCGATGCCCGCAGCTACTCCATTGCCGGCGCCAGCGTCCTGGCGAAGGTGACGCGCGACCGCCTCATGCGCGAGTACGACCAACTCTACCCCAAATACGGTTTTGCCGAGCACAAGGGCTACGGGACACCCCAGCACTTGGCCGCCATTCAGACGCTGGGCCGCTGCCCTATTCACCGCCGCAGCTTCTCCCCATTCCGTCCCGTAGCGACGCCGCTGGAGCTCTTTCACTCCTGATCTCAGTCTCTGATCCGGAGCACCACGACCAGGTTGTCCGCGAGGCTCAGCACGCCGAGCGTCCTTTCGGCCAGCCCGTAAAGGGCCTTGACTGGTCGCAGCCAGGGCTTCTGCTTGTAGGCCGTGGTCCGCTGCAAGAGCTGGGCGCGCTCGCGATTGGAAACCTCCCTGCCCCCACCGCGCCAGTCCTGCCATATCACAACCGGGTTGAAGTGAGTGGACCTGGACTCAATGACAGAGAAACGCTCTTCCACCAGCTTCCTCAACGTAACTGTCGTGAAGTAGTTCAGGTGCTGCGGGTAAACGTAACGGTAGCGCGCCCCCAGCAACCGCCCTGCCAGCGACTTCATGTTTGGCACCAAAACGAAGCATAGGCCGCTCGGCTTGAGCACCGACGCCGCCTTCACAAGAAACTCCTGCGGCTCGGCCAAATGCTCCAGCACCGCCCAAAAGGTCACTGCATCGAACTGCCTGCCGCCAAAGTCCTGCTCCAAAAAACTGCCCCGCACCACAGCCACACCACGGCTCTCCGCATAATCCAGCGGCGAGCCGCTTACGTCGGTGCCAAGCAACTGGTAGCAGCCCGGGAACCGCTGTTTCAACTGGAACAGGAAAGCCCCGGACGAGCACCCCACATCCAGCACCGCGCCGCCCTGGCAGTGCTTGCGGAACAGCCGCAGCTCCCGCTCGAACCGCACCGCCGCGTAATCGCTCTCCAGCTTGGCCGGGGAAAGGTAATAATCCCCACCAGCCCGGTCGTAATATTCTCCGCTCGCGAACTCGGCTGGCACCGGGTTGGCATAAATCATCCTGCACCGGCGACAGCGCACGAGCTGAAGCTCGCCCTTCTGCATGTAGGCCCCTGCCTCCTTGTGCCCGCACACCGGGCAGTCTCGGGATTCCAGGTCGCAGCTCATTGCCCATGCCGAGAGCTTTTCCCCGTATTCCAGGGAACGCCAACGGCGTTCCAGCAATTAGCCCAGGGTTGCGCCGCAGACGCTACCCTGAGTAACTGGGACCGCCCACCCTCAACCCTGAAAGGGTTGCAGCCAACGCCCAGCCGGGATTTCATTTGTCTTCCGCACCCGCCAGTTATAGAAGGAGGCCGTGCCGCAATCAAAGCAATCCTGCTCTGGCAGCGCATGAACCTGCCCGCGCGCATCAAGTCCTGGTGGGGCCAGAAGGAGAAGGCCCTCCACCTGCAGCACGGCGAACTAGGCGAGCGCGCCGCCAGGAAACACCTCAAGCGCCAGGGCCTGAAATTCCTTACCGCCAACTTCCGGACGCCCCGCGGCGAGATAGACCTGATCTGCCGTGACGGTGACTGCCTTGTCTTTGTCGAAGTTAAGACCCGTTCCTCCGAAGAATGGACGCGCCCCGCCGCAGCCGTGAACGCCGAGCGCCGCCGCCGGCTAACGCGGGCCGCGCTCGATTACCTGCGCCTCCTGCGCAATCCACCCGTGAAGCTGCGCTTCGACATCGTCGAGGTCCTACTGTCGGACGGCGCGGTGCGCGAAGTGCGCCATTTGCCGAACACCTTCGCGATGGAGCGCCCCTACCGCTACGGCTGACAAACTCCTCAACTAGTAGGAGCCAACGTCAGGAGGCTCTGATCCCGTCCCGGTCTTCCTCAGAATGCGACCCCCCCCGCCGTCGTCTTCCACCCCAAGCCATTCCGCTGATGCCCCGTCAAGTGTGGCTGGAAGTCTCGGCCCTTGGGAGTATCCCGGAAGCTCACAACTGCTCCCCCGCCATCAGGTCGCCCTCCTTGAGTGCCAGCGGGAACGGTTCCAGTGGCATTGGCCGGTTATGGCCCAGGAATTCCTCACACACACGGAACAGGTCAGCAGTCGTGGTGACCCGGCGAATTTGGTGCAAGAATTGGCCCGTCGGCTCGACCCCCACGCCGAGGTAATTCATGTATTTCTTCATCTTCTGCACCTGCGCCAACTCCCGCGCCGCGGGCGAAATCACCGCTTCGTAAAGCGCCCTCACGTAGGCCAGCACGTCGCCTCCCCGCGGGACGAACAGTGCTTCCCCGCTCTGATGCTCCCGAATTTGCCGGAACAGCCACGGGTTCCGAATCGCCCCGCGGCCAATCATCAGTCCCCGCGCGCCCGTCATCTTCAAAACCTCGGCCGCCTTTTTCGCAGAATAAACGTTGCCGTTGGCCACCACCGGGCAGCGCAGCGCGGCGACGGCGCGCGCCACGAACTCGTAATGCACTTCGGTCCGATACATCTCCTTCACCGTCCGCGCGTGCACCGTGAGCAAGTCAAGCGAGTGCTTTGCGAAGATCGGCAGCAACTCGGAAAAGACCTCCGGCGAGTCAAACCCGATCCGGGTCTTGACCGTGAGCGGAATCTTCACCACGTCCCGCAGCGCGCCCAGAATGGCATCTACCCTTGCAGGCTCGCGCAGCAACCCTCCCCCCGCCCCTTTGCGATACACCACCGGCGCCGGACAGCCCAGGTTCACGTCCACCGCCGCCACCGGGTACTCCTGCAGCTCCCGCGCCGTGCGCACCAGCGCAGGAATGTCGTTGCCGATCATCTGCGCAATAATCGGCCTCCCGGTCGGGTTCTCGGTAATAGACTTAAGGATGTTCTTTTCCAGCCGCGAAGTGGCATAGACCCGGAAGTACTCCGTCACATAAACATCCGCCCCGCCATAACCAGCAATCAGTCTCAGGAACGGCAGATCGGTGACCCCTTGCATCGGCGCCAGCGCCAGCACCGGCATCGGGCCGGCCAGTAGCGCGTCGAACGATTCACGGGAGTCTCTCTGCATCACTCCACCACTCCAATACTCCATCACTTCATTCCGCTAAATCATATGGCAAAACATCGCGTCGCGCAGCTTCGGTTCGAACCACGTGCTCTTAGGCGGCATAATGCCCCCGGCATCAGCAATACTCATCAGGTCCTCGATGCTGGTTGGGAACATCGAGAAAGCGCATGCGTACTCCCCTCTGTTGACCAACTTCTCCAGTTCCCCCGTGCCCCGGATACCTCCGACGAAGTTGATACGCTTGCTGGTCCGCGGATCCTCAATACCGAAAACCGGTCCCAGCACATGCTTCTGCAGCAGCGTCACGTCCAGCCGTTCAATCGGGTCGGTTGCCGCGGTGAAGCGCGGGAGAAGATTTAACGTGTGCCACTTCCCACCGAAGAAAAAGCCCAGCTCATGCTTGCGCGTCGGCACAGCCGCCCCCTCGTGTCGGACCTCGAAAACGCCCGCCAATCGCTCCAGCAACCGGCTGCCGGACAGCCCGTTCAGATCCTTCAGCACGCGATTGTAAGGAAGAATCTGCATCTGGTTATGCGGGAAGATGACGCTCAGAAACCACGCGCTATCACCCGCCCCCTTGCGCGTCTGATAAACCCGCGCGGCAGCCGCACTCCGATGGTGGCCGTCCGCAATATACAGGCACGACATCCGCCCAAACTCGGCTTCGATGAATCGGATCTGCGCCGGGTCCGAGATTACCCAGCCAGTGTGCCGCACGCCGTCGGGCGCAGTGAAGTCAACGCTCGGGTGCCCGGCGGTCTCCTTCTCCACGAACCTGTCTATCGCCGAGCTGGCTCGATAAACCAGGAACACGGGCCCCGTCTGAGATTCGAGCGCCTCGATATGGCGCACGCGGTCATCTTCTTTATCGGGCCGCGTCAGCTCGTGCTTCTTGATGATGCCCTTAAGGTAATCCTCGCAACTGGCGGCGGCCACCAGCCCCGTCTGGCTGTGCCGGCCCATAACCTGTCGGTAAAGATAGAAATACGGCCGCTCATCCTGCCGCAGCGCCCCCTCGGCGATCAGCCGCCGGAAATTCTCACGCCCCTTCGCATAAACCTCCGGCGAGTAAACGTCCGTCCCCGGCAGCAAGTCTATCTCTGGCTTGCTGACGTGAAGGAAGCTCAGGGGATTGCCGGCGGCCACTTGGCGCGCTTCCTCTGCGGAC
>Ga0224558_1001981_pt1 | contig 19895 bp, 19 predicted proteins | sample 714S32024metaG_FD_180682 | JGI IMG/M metagenome (GOLD analysis project Ga0224558, IMG submission 180682) | Peat soil microbial communities from Stordalen Mire, Sweden - 717 S3 20-24 | ecosystem: Environmental > Terrestrial > Soil > Wetlands > Peat | place: Sweden: Norrbotten County, Stordalen...
GCAATCTCCTCGTAGCTGTATCCTTCTATCTCTCGCAGCACTAGGACGATGCGGTATTCCTCGGACAGGCTCCGGAGGGCATCCCGCACCGACTCCCGCAGTTCCTTGCCCTCAAACGCCTCTTCCTGGTCTCCTCCGGGGTCGTCTGAGGCCACGCTGCGGACAAACTCCCCTTCTTCAGTCTGGACCGGGTAGTCCAGTGACAACATGTTGGAGAACTTCTGGCGCCGCCTCATGTTTGACCACAAGTTCATGGCGATCCGGTGCAGCCAAGTCCCCAGATCGGCTTCCCGGCGGAAGCTCCTGAGCTTGGTGTATGCCTGCACGAATACTTCCTGCGCCAGATCCTGGGCATCCGACTGGTTACCGGTCAAGTAGTAACTCAGGGTCACTATCTTGTCCTGATAGATGCCCACCAACTCTTCAAATGCCCTGACATCCCCAGACTGTGCCTGGCGGATAAGCAGCCCGGAGTCAATCACCCCGAGGCCTGGTCTATTCAGTTGTGGTTTTGAGTTCAAGGAGTTTCACTCCCGGTTGCCGGGCTCTCCTCATAACATTAGACACTCTTTCTGCCGAAAAAGTTCCTTGGTGCAACGGTTTGGGAAAGATTTTTTTTAAGGAAGAGAGAGTCTGGAGAGGAGAGGGCATATGGCCTGATGCCGCCTTCCAGCGCTCCACATTCTTTCCTGGAGATGCAAAAAGGCGGGCCGTTCACCTGAAGCTAGTCTGCAATCGTCTTTACTAATTTAACTGATTTTGTGTTGCACAGCAATTGACAATTGTCGCCAACACTTGACCGGGATCATTACATATGGTCTTTCTGTAATCTATTTGTAACAGATTATACCACAAAACGGGAAAATAATATGGAAAAATATGACTAGATGGCTGGAATGCAGCGGGTCGAGCGCTGCGGGAGAGAAATAGATCTGCGTAGTCTGCAAGCATAGCGATTTTCCTGATAATTTATCCGTACTGTAAGCGATTGGCCGATCATAGATTGAGATAGATTTCACGCAGGGCATGGTGCTGGAAGCGAAGAGATGCCTGCCTTAGTTCGAGAAGGGGCGCCCAGATGAAGAAGAACAATCTCTTAGAGGAGATCGAGCAGTTGCGAAGGGAGATGGAACGCCGCGGCCCCGTCCTGCCACTGAACAGCAAGGAGATGCTGCGGCTCTCGGTGCGGCTCGACCGGCTGATCAACACCTACCATAAACAGGCGTCAGACGTCAGACGCCAGATAGAGGACTGGCATGCCTTTCTTAACAGAGACGTAAAAAACAATGCAAAGAGGCCGTATGAAAGTGGGATGCGGGCGGGTTACCGCCCGAAGGGGGTGGCCGGGAAAGAGTGAAGTACGTTGCGCTTGTCCCGGGGCCGGTTTAAAATAGAGGAAGACAAGCCAAACATTTTCACACTGCAAGGAGGCAACAAGATGAAAAAGAACGTACACATCAGAACGATCGTGGCTGGCAGCCTGAGAAAGCCGCTGCTGACGCCGGAGTGCGGCGCCTGCCAGACATCCTGCCAGTCTGCCTGTAAGACTTCCTGCACCGTGGGTAACCAGACTTGCAGCACACTGAAGAAGTAAAGCTGATCCAGGCCGGGGACTGCTGCCTGGCCTTTGATGTCAACAGCGGGTCGCTACACGAACTGGACACCGTGGCCTGGAACCTGCTGCGCCGCTTTCAGGACAGCGGCGACTGGCCGCAGAGCCGTCAGGATGCAGCCCGGCTTTATGGGCCGGAGCAGGTAAACGCTGCTGCGGCAGAGGTGGAGGCCCTCCATGAGGCCGGCCGCCTCTTTACGCCGGATCCTGGCTGGGAGAGCTATGCCCCCGGCCCCGGGCCTGACCTGAAGGCCCTCTGCCTCAACGTCTCCCACGACTGCAACATGTCCTGCGGCTACTGCTTTGTTCCGGGCCAGGTGCGCACCGGGCGGGAGATCATGCCCGAGCGGGTGATCCGGGCCGCCCTAGATTTTCTGTTGCAGTCATCCGGCCACCGGCGCCTGGCAGTGGACTTTTTCGGTGGTGAACCGCTGCTGAACTGGGCGGGGATCAGGGAGGGGGCGGCCTATGCCCTGGACCGCGGCCCGGACCGGGACTGGAAGTTCACCCTGACCACCAATACCCTGCTGTTTGATGAGGATGTCCTCTCCTTCACGCTTGACCACAACTTCAGCCTGGTTCTGAGCTGCGACGGGCGTCCGGAGATTCACGACACATTCCGGCGCGCCCACCAGTTGGACGGGCGCCCGGCGCCCGGCGGCCACCCGGCCGTGAGTGCCAATGGCGTGCAGCAGACCTCTGGGCAAGAGCGCTTGCCGAATGATGACGCATTTTTTCAAGCCTGGCTAAATACGGATGCCGTGGGGTTAAAAACAGGCCATTCGAGCCCGGCATCAACAACGGTGAATAATCATACCGCTTATCGGACGTCGGAGATAGTCGCCCGGCGCCTGCAGGATTATTTCCGGCAGGCTGCGGGCCAGGAGCACTATGTGCGCGGCACTTACACCCGCCGGAACCTGGATTTTACCGAGGATGTCCGCTACCTGGCCGGTCTGGGGGCGCGGAGCATTTCCCTGGAGCCGGTGGTGGCGGACGCGGGGCAGTCCTTTGCCATTCGGGATGAGGACATCCCCGGGATCAGGGAGGAGTATTTCCGACTGGCACGCTTCTTGCGTGACCGGGAGCGGGACGGTTGCCGGATCTCCTTCTACCACTTCCAGTTGGATCTGCCGGGCGGCCCCTGCGCCGCCAAGCGCCTCACCGGCTGCGGCGCCGGCTACCAGTACCTGGCGGTGACGCCGGACGGGGCGCTCTACCCCTGCCACCAGTTTATCGGGCACCCGGAATACTGCCTGGGAGACCTTGACCGGGGGATCACCCGCCCCGACATCCAGGAACAGTTCCGGCAGGCGCACGTCTTTGCCAAACCCGCCTGCCGCTCCTGCTGGGCGCGCTTTTTGTGCGGCGGCGGCTGCCATGCGCAGGCTGCCCTGCAGAATGGGGCGGCGCTCCCGGGCGATCTGAGGAGGCCGTACCCCCTGACCTGCAAACTGGTCCAGGCGCGCCTGGAGGGGGCGCTGTACTACCTCGCCCTCGGGCGCCCATCCGGCAGCCTGGCGCCCTAACCGGTTCCTTGTCCTGTACTGCCAGGCTCACAAGGGGTGACGCCAGGACGGTGAAATGTGTTAGAATATACATGGTGCTTTGAGCGTGCAGATCATCAGATCTGATTGAGTCCGGAGGGGTCTCCTTTGTTGAATGTCTTGCGCAAGCGGCGTACTTTCGCCAAGATCGTGCTGTGGATCCTGATCGTCATGATTGCCCTCGGATTGCTTGCCTGGTTCGGGGGTATGGGCGGCATATCGCCGCTGCCCCAGACACCACAGACCCAGCAGCAGAGCGCCCCGGGTACGCCCCAGCAGTAGAAATACGAGAATGAGCGCAACCACTCACTACCAACCACTATAATGGCTTATATTGGTTTCTCCAAAACCCCCTTTCTTTTAGTATAATAACTTAGCCGAGGTGTCCCCTGGATAGTACTTGGTGAATCAGGGGGACAGTTTCTCTATGATCGGCGAAGTTATTCAAACGAAGCGAAGCGAAGAGTGAATTAGCCATCTGCGGAGCAAAGGAAACTTCGCTCCGGTCCGTTTGAATGTATGAGGAGAGGGAGGAACACCAGAGTGGACCGCCTGCAGGGTACGTTTATCCTGCTTGGTCTGGCCGTGGTCCTGGCCCTGACCCCGAGCCTGCGGAACCCGGCGCGGATATACGGTTCCATGCTGTTCAGGGGCAGCCAGCGCCTGATTGTCAGTCTGCAAACGGCCAACTGGCCAAGCATCGAAGATAGGCATTTTATAGTCAAGTACCGGCCCGGAGACGAGGCCGGCGCCCGGATGGTGCTGGCGGAGGCGGAACGGGTCTACCAGCCGCTGGGCAGCTGCTTCGGCTGCTTTCCCAGCCAGCCGGTACCCATCCTGGTCTATTCGGACCGGGCCTCCTTGAACAAGGCCTTCGGCTGGGGCAGCGACGAGAGCGCCATGGGAGTCTACTGGGGCGGGGTGGTCCGGGTGCTGTCACCACGGGCCTGGATGGGGAATGTACCGGCTGGCGAGCAGCAGCAGGTATTCCAGTCCCAGGGGCCGGTGGCGCACGAATACACCCACCTCCTGGTGGATTACAAGACCGGCGGCAACTATACCCGCTGGCTGACCGAGGGGCTTGCCCAATATGCAGAGCAGACCATTACCGGGGGCGACCCTCCGGACCGGGAACGGCTGGCGGTTGACGAAACAATGCCTCAGTTGGATAAAAGGTTTGACGACCCGGTGTGGCAGGACTACAGCTATACCGTGTCGCTGGACATGATCTCCTACCTGATCGCCAGCTACGGATCCCAGAGCATCCCGGAACTGCTCGATGCCCTTGACCGCGGCCAGCCGATGGACAAGGCTTTTGCGCAGGTCTACGGCATCACCCTTGACCAGTTTGTCAAGAACTACAATACTGTCTCCCCGATCTGACTTGCAGAAGTTCGATTTTTGTTGGCGGGTGCAAGGCGACCTGGGTGCGGCGCGCCTGCTAATTCCTCTCCAATCGTGGAATAATTCTGGCACCGGATGCGAACAACTATGTGGAGGATGGCTTCCATCATCGGGGCGCCTGTTCCGGGTCAGATTTTCAGACGGGGGATTTCTAGGCTAAGTTTCCTTTTTGTGAAGGAATATTCAGCAATACCGAGAATATAACAATATCGGGCATAAATCGCCCGCATACTGGAGCCCCGTGCACCGGGCGCCCGCTTGAGGGCGCGGCGCGTGTCGGGCCTGTTCCCTCAACCAGAACACACACGATGGGGCCTGGTTGACTTATGCCATTTAGGGTTATAATCATCGTGAGTGATGGGGGAACAATCAGGGAAGGAGGATGGGCAAGGATATCCTTGGCCTGAGACTCTGATGAAGTTGGTTATCCAGGGGGGCAATGCCCTCCGTGGCAGCGTCAAGATCAGCGGGGCGAAGAATGCCGCCCTGGTGCTGATTGCTGCCAGCGCTATCGCCAGGGGCGAAGTAATCCTGGACAATGTGCCGCGTATCGCGGACGTGGAGCATCAGTTGGAGATTGTACAAGCCCTGGGAGGGCGGGTGGAATGGCAGGAGCAGGGCCGGCTGCTGCTCAGTTGGCCAGACCAGTTGGATGTGGCCTTGCCCTATCACCTGGCCAAGAAGCTGAGGGCTTCCAATCTCTTTCTGGGCGCCCTGGCTGCCAGGGTCGGACAAGCGCGAATGCCGCTTCCCGGCGGATGCGATATCGGCTTTCGCCCCATGGACCTTCACCTCAAGGGCTTGAACGCCATGGGGTTTGATGTGGAGTTGGAGCACGGGTTTATCAACGTCAAGGCCCGGGAGCCCCGGGGAGGCCGGATCTATCTGGACTTTCCCAGCGTGGGCGCCACCGAGAACATCATGATGGCTGCGGTTGGTGTTCCCGGGACTACGATTGTGGAAAACGCCGCCAAGGAGCCGGAGATCGTCGACCTGGCCAGCTTTCTGGTCGGCGCCGGAGCGACGATCAGTGGCGCCGGCACCGACCTGATCAAGATCGAAGGCCACCCGGCAGCGAGCCGGGGTGTCGGTAATAGTGGAGAGACCACCCGTTTTAGCGTGATCCCGGACCGGATCGAAGCGGGCACCTATATGATCTTTGCGGCGGCAGCAGGTGTCGAAGTGACCATCGAGAACGTGATCAGCCGGCACCTGCAGCCGGTGATCGCCAAGCTCAATGATGTAGGCCTGGAGGTGGCGGTGGGGGAGGACTCCCTGGTTGTCAAACGTTCCGGCCCGCTCAGGGCGACGGATATCAAGACCTTGCCCTACCCGGGTTTTCCCACCGACCTGCAGTCCCCGATGATGGCCTTGCTCTGCCTGGCTCAAGGCACCGGCGTGATCAGTGAAAATGTCTTCGATAACCGCTTTCGGGTGGCGGACGAGCTGAAGCGCATGGGCGCCCAGATCAGGGTCAAGGGGCACCTGGCCGTGATCGAGGGGCCGGTCAGGCTGCTGGGGGCACAGGTAAAGGCCACCGACCTGCGGGCCGGCGCCGCCCTGATCGTGGCCGCTCTGGCGGGTGAAGGCGAGACCGAGATCTGCCAGGCTGAGTTGATCGAACGGGGCTACGAGAAAGTGGCGGAGAAGCTTTGCGCCCTCGGCGCCAGCATCAAATACGTTGATTAGTGACTTTATATCAAATCGAACCTCGAACACCGGAGAACGGCGAGAAGACTGGACAGGGGAGCAGCGATCAGCTTGGAATTTTTCGAGGGTTTGATTATAGCATTGCTGGCGGTGTGGGCGTTGCTGCCCGATTTTTGGAACCGGTGGCAGAGCCACGATGTGCTGCGGAAAGGGGAAATGGGCAATAAGATTGCCCTGACCTTCGATGATGGCCCTGACCCAATCTATACGCCCCGCATCCTGGATATCCTGGCCCAGTGGGGCGTTTCGGGGACCTTTTTTATGGTGGCGGAGAATGCCCGACGGTATCCGGATTTGGTGAGGCAGATCGTGGCCCGGGGACACGAGGTGGGGAGCCATGGAATGCATCACTCCCCATCCTGGTTCCTGTCGCCGAAACGGTCGCGCCTGGAGATCCAGGAGTCGGTGGCCACGCTGCAGGGCCTGACCGGCATTCCGGTGCGCTGCTTCCGGCCGCCGTGGGGCATGTCCAACCTGGTCACCCATTACTGGATGAGCAAGTCCTCCCAAAAAGTTGTGTTGTGGTCGCTGGATTCGCTGGACTGGTTCTTCATTACTCCGGCGAGAGTCATCGTCAAGAAAGTTTCACGCTGGGTCCGCCCCGGCGCTATCATCCTGTTCCATGATGGCCCGGGGGTACGGCGCAATGCCGCAGCCCTGACGGAGGCGCTGCCGCAGTTGTTGGAAATTATGCTGGAACGGGGGCTGGTCCCCGTGACGGTGAGCGAGTTGATGGATGAGGGTGAAAGGATGAGGAAGGTTGATGAGTGTTGGGAGTGTAGTGAGCAGAGCGTTGGAGATCGCGAGGCGCCGATTGTTTTACATTATCGCACTGATCAGCACGGTTTTATGGGGTGGCCTGCGTTTTCTGCCGCCGATCCTTCATGACCAGTACATTCTTTCCAGCCTACTCAGCATGATCTGTGCCCAGGGGATGAAGCCGTTCACGGCCAAGTCCGAATCCGACCGGCTCGAATGGTGGCGGATCACCCAGAGCGGGGGCATGCCCAGTTCGCATTCGGCGGTGGTCGCTGCCCTAACCGCCTCCATAGGACTGGAACATGGCTGGGCCTCGCCGGCCTTTCAGGTGGCCGCCGTGCTGGGGGGAATCGTGGTCTATGACGCCATCACCCTGCGGCGCGTGGTCGGCGAGCATACGAGAGTCCTGAAGGAGAGGCTTCAGGGGGTCGCCGACGACTCCTTTCTTTGGGAGAACGGGGTGGGGCACACTCCTCTCGAGGCTTCGGTGGGACTGTTGCTCGGCATTCTGTGCGCCGTTCTGGTGGTGCGGGTTTAGCACCCGCATGCAATCCTGGAGCGAGATTATCGTATCCGATGAGATGTGCGCCGTTCTGGCGGTGCGGGTTTAGCACCCGCATGGCGGGCGTTAGCCCGAACGATATGCGGAGTACCTGGCCCGAAGAATGCGGAGCGTAAGCCCGGAGGCGGTGGATGCGGATACCGGCCTGCTGAAGCGGGCAACCCGGCACGGTACGGTTTTAGCACTTGCTTTACATTCGGGGGAAGATCATGATCAGCACCAGTGACCTGCAATACTGCCTTCCGGGCCTATCGCTTTCTTTCGAGATCGTGGCCAATGTCGAAGACCTGGTCACCAACCCTGAGGACGACGACCAGATCCCTTACTGGGCGGAGCTTTGGCCTGCGTCCAGGGGGCTGGCCCAGTATATCTGGGAGCAGGTGGATTTCGACGGCGACAAGGTGCTGGAGTTGGGCGCCGGCCTCGGCCTGCCCGGCCTGGTGGCAGCCCGCAAGGGTGCCCGGGTGACGTTCAGCGATTACCAGCCGGAGGCCTTGAAGATCGCCAGCCGCAATGCCCTGCGCAACAGGATCGAGGGAGTGGCCTTCGCCTTGGCGGACTGGCGCCACTGGACTCTCGAGGAGCAGTTCGACTGGATCATCGGTTCGGACGTGCTCTACAACCCACGGAGCAACCCCCATGTCGCCAGGATCCTGGCTAACAATCTGGCCGCCTCCGGGCAATTGTTGTTTGCCCACCCCGGGCGCCCGGCCACCCTCAGCTTCCTGGAGGGGCTTGTTCTTGCCGGCTTCCAGGAGCGCCGGGAGATGATCCCGGTCACAGTGGACAACCCTTCGCTCTCCGACTACAAGATCGACATCCACCACTTTTTTAGGGGTCAGAAGGGGTGAGGGGAAAGGCGTGCAGATCAGGATCGTGGCGGTCGGGCGCATCAGGGAGCCCGGCTTCGTATTGGCCCAGGCGGAATACGCCAAGAGGCTGCAGCGGTACGTCAGTCTGGAGATGATCGAGGTTGACGACGAGCCGGTTCCCTCCGGGGATCGACTGCGCCAGGCGGTGAAGCTGCGGGAGGGGGCGCGGTTGCAGTGCCATGCCAAGGACGGCCTGGTGGTGGCCCTGGATGCGCAGGGCGAGCAGTTCACCTCCGAGTCCTTCGCCGCCTGGCTTGAACAGCAGCAACGGGCGTCCGGCGGGCGCGGGCCTGTCTTCATGCTGGGCGGCACCCTGGGGCTATCGCCGGAAATACTGGCCCAGGCCGACCTGCGCCTCTCTCTGTCCAGCCTCACCTTTCCGCACCAACTCGCCCGGGTCGTCCTCCTGGAACAGTTGTACCGCTCCTTTCGCATCCTGCGCCGGGAGCCCTACCATTATTGATCAAAGAGGCGGGCGGGCGCCCGCCTGGGTGAGGATGCGGGCGGAGCCAAGCGCCATGCCGCGTTGCAAGGTAATTTCGACCCTCGATCAGGAAAAAATAATGGATAAAGCTACTTGAAATCTTCTATTTGGGAGAGGAATAATATAGGCGGTGTCGAAGCAATCTTGTTATAGTCTCTGCCGGGAACCCAATAGTTGCCATAGATGTCCGACCATAAGGAGCCTGTCATGGGGGTTTTAGAGAGCATCAGAAAAGAGATCACCCGGATGCTGGCGGGGGCGGCGCAGGAGGCGCGCCTTGCCGGGCGGCTCACCTGCACCGACCTGCCCGCCTTTGCGGTGGAGGTGCCCAGGGACCGTGCCCACGGGAATTTTGCCAGCAACCTGGCCTTGCTCCTAACTCAGACTGAGAAGGGATCCCCCCGCCAGATCGCACAGGTGCTTCTGGAGTTTATAAGGCTGCCTGCCGGGTATGTGTTCCGGGCCGAGATAGCCGGCCCCGGGTTTATCAACTTCTATCTGGATCCGGCCTGGCATTACCAGGTGCTGCCGGAGGTCGAGGCCCAGGATGAGAGCTACGGCAGCTCAGACCTGGGGGGCGGCGAACATGTCCAGGTGGAGTTTGTGAGCGCCAACCCTACCGGGCTGTTGCACATGGGCAACGCCCGCGGAGCCGCCCTCGGGGATACCCTGGCGAATGTACTCGCCGCGGCTGGGTATAATGTACAGCGAGAGTTCTACATCAACGATGCCGGCAACCAGATCGAGACCTTTGCCCGCTCCCTGGAGGCCCACTACATGCAACTGCTGGGGCATGAGTTCCCGTTCCCGGAGGACGGGTATCCCGGCCAGGACCTGCTGGAGAGCATGAAGAACATGGTCAGCCAGGTCAAAGACAAGTACCAGGGGGTCGATCCCCTGCTGCGCCGGGAGATGCTGGTCAAATATGCCCTGAAGGAAAAGCTGTCCCAGATGGAGCGGGACCTGGCGGACTTCCGGGTGCACTATGACAATTGGTTCTCAGAACAGACCCTGCATGATGAGGGCGAGATCGAGGGGGTCTTGAAGGAGTTGCAGAAAAGCGGCTACCTTTACGAGGACGAGGGCGCCCTGTGGTTCCGCTCCACCCTGTTCGGGGATGAGAAGGACGAGGTGCTGGTCCGCAGCAACGGCACCCCCACCTATTTTGCCGGGGATATCGCCTACCACCGGAACAAGTTCCGGCGGGGCTTCAACCGGGTGATCAATATCTGGGGCGCCGACCATCACGGCCACGTCGCCCGGCTGAAGGGGGCGATGGAGGCCCTGGGCATCGAGCCGGACCGCCTCCAGGTGATCATCATGCAACTGGTAAGGTTGTTCAGGGGGGGCGAGCCGGTGCGGATGTCCAAGCGCACCGGGGAGTACATCACCCTGCGCGACCTGATGGAGGAGGTGGGAGTGGATGTTGCCCGTTACTTCTTTGTCATGCGCAGCGCCGACAGCCACCTGGACTTCGACCTGGATCTGGCCAGGGAGCAATCCAGCGAGAATCCGGTCTATTATGTCCAGTACGCCCATGCCCGGATCTGCAGCATTCTGAGGCAAGCGGAGGCGGCGCCGTCTGTGGCGCAGGTCGACTGCTCCCTGCTCAAGAACCCGGCGGAGCTGGCCCTGATCCAGAAGATCGCCGAGCTTCCCGGCGAGATCGCCTATGCTGCTTCCCACCTGGAACCGCACCGGCTGGCCTTCTATGCCAACGAACTGGCCACGCTGTTTCACGGATTCTATACTACCTGCCGCGTTCTGTCTGACCAGACTGCTTTGAGCCAGGCCCGGCTGGTGTTGATCGACGCCTGCAGGATCTCCCTGCGCAATACGCTGTCCCTGGTAGGCGTTACGGCGCCCGAGAGGATGTAGAAAAAACAGGAGTCAGGAGTTGACGGAACAGGAGAGGCTATCCAGCTTCATGGGCTAGAGCTTCATAAATGGCCACGGTGACGGAATGCCGAGTACTTCGAAAAGGGGGGAGATATGGTTTTGCTGGAGACTGAAAGCCTTGAAGAGAAGCAGAGCGTCCTCACTTTTGTGCACGAACTGCTGAAAGCAAGCGGGCAGCCCTTGCATTATACGGTGCTGCTCGACGAAGTAGCCAGCAGGTTCTATGCTGACAGGGATGATCAGATCGCGGCCAAGGCCCGCTTTTACACCTGGCTCAACATGGACGCCCGCTTTACCAGCGTGGGCCAGGGATGCTGGGGCCTGCGGGTGATGGCGCCCCAGAAGGGTTCGCGCCAGGTGCCGCTATTGACCCTGATGCATAAATCGGTCGAATACGACGATAGCCCTACCAGGGCGATCGTCCGGGATGACCTGGATGATGAACCGCTGGTTGACAAAGAGTTGCTCGAAGAAGAAGAGGATGAGGCTGATTCAGACAGCGACAGCGTGGATAGGGACGCCTTGGATGAGGAGATCGATCACCCGGTGGAATAACTACCAGACACCGGCGCTGTCTTTCAAGCTGGGCAGCGTCGATGATTTTGTGCGCCTGTTTCTGTCCGGTCAGGTGCGCCGGACTGGTGCGGGGTACCCGCAGAAGGTGGGTCCGGCGGTGCTGCAGGTGGAGGGGGCGAACCTGCCAAGCGCCCTGGAAGTGGTGGTGCTGAACGTCCGACGTCCGACGACGGAGCTTTTATCCTGACGACTGACGTCCGATGTCCGACGACTAAAATGGTTGACAACCGCCCGAGGTTTTGGTTAAATTAGAGCTTGTGTATAAACGGGGCAACATGTGCAGAGGGGAGAGAGAGGTTTGACCAAGTACGTCTTTATCACGGGCGGAGTGGTTTCTTCGCTGGGCAAGGGGATCACTGCCGCCTCACTGGGGCGGCTGCTCAAGAGCCGAGGCTGCAAGGTCTCGATCCAAAAGTTCGACCCCTACATCAACGTGGATCCGGGAACCATGAGCCCCTATCAGCATGGGGAGGTCTTCGTCACCGAAGACGGCGCTGAAACCGACCTCGACCTGGGACACTACGAACGGTTCATCGATAAAAACCTGACCCGCACCAGCAACGTCACCGCAGGCCTCGTCTATCATTCTGTGATCAAGAAAGAGCGCCGCGGTGATTATTTAGGCGACACGGTGCAGGTTATCCCGCACATCACCAACGAGATCAAGGACCTGATGCGGCGGATCGCCATTGAAGAGGAAGCGGACGTGGTGATCACCGAGATCGGGGGCACGGTCGGCGACATCGAGTCGCTCCCCTTCCTGGAGGCGATCCGCCAGTTAAAGAGCGACATCGGCCGGGAGAGCGTGCTCTATGTCCACGTCACCATCGTCCCCTACCTGCGGGCCGCCGGAGAGTTAAAAACCAAGCCGACCCAGCACAGCGTGAAGGAACTGCGCAGCATCGGGATCCAGCCGGACATCATCATCTGCCGTACCGAACGCCCCCTGTCCAAGGATCTCAAGGATAAGATCGCCCTTTTCTGCGACATTGAAAAGAACGGCGTGATCGAGGCGGTGGACGCCGGTTCTATCTATGAGGTGCCCCTAATGCTCGAAGCCCAGGGTTTTGCCGATATCGCGGTGGAGCGCCTGGGACTGCCCTGCGGCAAGCCCGACCTCAAGGAGTGGGAGTCACTGGTGTCCGTCTGCCGCCACCCCAAGCAGCAGACCCGGGTGGCGGTGGTTGGAAAGTACATCGAACTTCGGGACGCCTACAAGAGCATCAACGAGGCCATCTGCCACGGCGGCATCGCCCACCAGGCGGCGGTGAAGATCGACTGGGTGGATGCAGAGGTGCTGGAGAACGGCGACGCCGGGGAGATCCTGGGCGCCGTGAACGGTATCCTGGTTCCCGGCGGCTTTGGCTACCGGGGCATCAACGGCAAGGTGAAGGCGGCGGGCTATGCCCGGTCGCAGGGCATCCCCTTCTTCGGGATCTGCCTGGGGATGCAGTGCGCGGTGATCGAGTTTGCCCGCAGCGTCTGCGGCCTCGACGGCGCCAGCAGCACCGAGTTCGATCCGGAAACGCCCTATCCGGTGATCGACCTGCTTCCGGAGCAGCGCGGGGTGGAGGATATGGGCGGCACCATGCGCCTGGGCCACTATACCTGCGTGCTGCAGCCGGCCTCCTGGTCCGGCCGGGCCTATGAGACCGAAACGGTGGAGGAGCGCCACCGCCACCGCTACGAGTTCAACAATTCCTTCCGCCAGCAACTTGAGGGGTGTGGGCTGCGGATTACCGGCACCTCTCCCGACGGCAGGCTGGTGGAGATCGTGGAACTGCCGGGTCACCCCTGGTTCGTGGCCTGCCAGTTTCACCCGGAGTTCAAGTCCCGCCCCAACAGGCCGCATCCGTTGTTCAAGGCCTTCATAGGGGCGGCGCTACAAAAACTGTAGTCAGTAGTCTTGCCCCAGAAGCACTCATCACGGAGGTTTGAATTGTACCGGGCACAATTGATCGAGGAAAAAGACAAAGACCTGTTCAATGATTTTATCCGATCGTCGAGCAAAGCGCACTTCACGCAAAGCTACGAGTGGGGTGAGTTGAAAAGCATCACCGGGTGGGAGCCGCTCCGGCTGCTGGTCTGGCAGGACGACCGCCCGGCGGCTGCCATATCCATCCTGAAACGACGCCTGCCGTTTTACCGCTGCCTACGCCGTTCCATTGCTTACGCCCCCCGGGGTCCCATCATCGGCGAGAACTGCGATCAGGCAGGGGAGAGGTTTTTCTGGGATGCGGCCAGGGGTTTGGCGAAACGGCATGGCGCCATTTTTATCAAGATCGATCCGGACATCCCCACCGAACCCGGCGATGAGGCGGAGAGCTACCGGAGGCGCCTGGCCGCCGCTGGCTTCAAGCCCGGCGGCAACCGGTCCGGCTTCGGGGGCGTCCAGCCCCGTTACGTCTTCCGCCTGGACATCACACCCAGTGAAGAAAAACTGCTCTTGGCCATGGAGAGCAAGACCAGGTACAACATCCACCTGGCTGAGCGCAAGGGAGTCAGCGTGCGTATCGCCCGGGACAAAACAGACCTCAGGCTTTTTTATGACATTCTGAAGGAGACTGCGGACCGGGACCAGTTCCTGATCCGCAGCTTCAGCTATTTTGAGCGGATGTGGGACCTGTTCGTGAGTTCTGCCGCGCCGGCGCCGGCTGCCCGCATCTTTCTGGCAGATTATCAGGGGCAGGTGATCGCCGGGACGCTGGCCTTCCTCTGCGGTGACCGGGTCTGGTACCTGTACGGGGCATCTTCCAACAGCCTCCGGAACGTGATGCCGAACCATCTGCTGCAGTGGACGATGATCCGTTGGGCGAAGGAGCAGGGCTGCAGCCTGTACGACTTCCGGGGAGTGCCCGGCAGCGCCGGCCAGGATGATCACCTGGCCGGCCTGTACCGGTTCAAGAAAGGCTTTGCCGCTGCCTTCACCGAGTTTATCGGGGAGTACGACCTGGTTCTGACGCCCTGCTGGTATTTTCTGTGGATGCGGGCGCTTCCTGCGTACCAGCAGGTGACGCGCCGTTTGCTGCGCCGCAGCCCGGCACAGAACTCCGATGATTAGGCCGCTGAACCCGGTCTTAGATAAGGTTTTCTTTACATGGTACTGAAAAAGGTGTTTACTGAGTCCATGGATAACAGCCCTGAAGACAGTCAGGAACGGTATGCAAGTTTTTGTCCGACGTCGGACATAGGACGCCAGACGTCATGTTTGGCCAGTTGGGTGGAGATCGACCTGGACGCCATCGCCGGCAACGTGACGGCGGTCAAGGGACTGCTGGAGCCCGAAGAGAGACTGCTGGCGGTAGTCAAGGCGGATGGGTACGGCCACGGCCTGGTCGCGGTTGCCCGGGTTGCTGTCGCCAGGGGGGCGGATATGCTGGGGGTGACCCACCCGGGCGATGGGGCGACGCTGCGCCAGGCCGGGATAACCACCCCGGTGCTGGTCTTCAGGCCGCTGCTGCCGGGCGAGGAGGAGGCGGCTGTTAAGAGCGGCCTGACTCTGTCGGCCGGCTCCCTGGCCCAGGCCCAGCGGCTGTCCGCTGCAGCCGGCCGGAGTGGGCGGCAGGCGGTGGTGCACTTGAAGATCGAGACCGGCATGGGGCGCACCGGCTTTACCCCCGAGGGCCTGCTAAGCGTCATGGACAAGCTCCTGGGCCTGCCAGACCTGCAGTTGGAGGGGATCTACACCCACTTCGCCGCCTCAGGCGACCCGGTTTTCACCAGGCGCCAGTACCGGGTCTTCAACGGCATGGTGGAGTCGCTGCGGGAGCGGGGAGTCCACATTCCCCTGCGCCACGTGTGCAACAGCGCCGCCACCCTGCTCTACCCGGACCTGCACCTGGAGATGGTAAGGGTGGGCAACCTCCTTTACGGCCAGTTGCCGGCGGGCATCAAGGAGCACCAATTGCCGTCCGGGTTCATGCCCAGGGACCCCTGGTCCTTCTGGACGCGGGTGGTGCACCTGCAGCCGGTGCGCCGGGGAGATACGGTGGGCTATGGACGGACGCACCGGATCGCCAGGGATACGGTGCTGGCAGTGCTGCCGGTCGGTTACAGCGACGGCTTCGGGCTGGATGTGGCGCCGCGGCCGTCGGACTGGCTGGATCTGCTCAAGGTGCTGGCCAAAACCGCCGGGTCTTATTTTGGCCTGCCCCTGGGACTCCAGCATGTCACCGTCGATAGCCGGACTGCGCCTGTCCTGGGGCGGATCGGCATGGAATTAACCTGCGTGGACGTGGGCAAGCTACCGGCAATAGGCGTGGGAACACCGGTCCGCTTGCCGGGGCGCCGCACCGCTATCAAGGCTTCGATCCCGCGGGTCTATGTAAACCAGAACTCTGAACACTTGAGTGATTGCAGGAATATCTCGGGTAGTGGCGAAAAATAATGTTGTCGGGTGTCGTCCCCCACACGGGGTGTGTATTGAAACAGAAGGAGCGTGAGCGGTATGGCCATTAATATCGATCAGTTGCTGGGCAATGAGGCCGACAGTCTTTTAAACCATAAGTGCACCACCATCGCCAAGGAAGACCTCCATATACCGGGGCCTGATTTTGTGAGCAGGATCATGATCCCCTCCGACCGGCCGGTGGCGGTATTGCGCAACCTGCAGACCATATTCAACACGGGGCGGCTGGCAGGCACCGGATACATCTCCATCTTGCCTGTCGATCAGGGCATCGAGCATTCGGCAGGAGCTTCCTTTGCCCCAAACCCGATCTACTTCGATCCCGAGAATATTGTCAGGCTGGCTGTCGAGGGCGGGTGCAACGCGGTTGCCTCCACCCTGGGCGTGTTGGGCGCCATCGCCAGGAAATATGCCCACCGGATTCCGTTCATCCTCAAGATCAATCATAATGAACTGCTTACCTATCCCAACAAATACGATCAGGTCCTGTTCGCCAGCGTCGACCAGGCCTTCGACATGGGGGCGGTGGCGGTCGGCGCCACCATCTATTTCGGCTCCGAGGAAAGCACCCGGCAGATCCAGGAGGTCAGCGAGGTCTTTGACTATGCCCACAGCCTGGGGCTGGTCACCATCCTCTGGGCCTACGTGCGCAACAATGCCTTCCTGGTCGACGGGACCAACTACGAGGTGTCCGCCGATCTGACCGGGCAGGCCAACCACCTGTCGGCCACCATCGAGGCTGATATCGTGAAGCAGAAACAACCGGAAAACAACGGCGGTTTCAGGGCGCTGAAATTCGGCAAGACCTGTGATCAAGTCTATTCCCAGCTGACATCGGATCACCCGATCGACCTGACCCGCTATCAGGTTGCCAATTGCTACATGGGACGGGCCGGCATGATCAACTCCGGGGGCGCTTCTGGGAAGAACGACCTTGCCCAGGCCGTGCGCACCGCCGTGATCAACAAGCGGGCCGGGGGCATGGGGCTCATCTCCGGGCGCAAGGCTTTTCAAAAACCGATGTCTGAAGGGGTCGAACTGCTGGGCGCCATCCAGGATGTATACCTGAGCCCCGAGGTGACCATCGCCTGACGGACGATATAAAAATTTAGAGGATTTTGTTTAAAAATGGAGAAGTATACAAGCAGAACTCATTAAGGAGGTCTGTGAGTTGCTCATTACGACAACGACCGCACTGGCATTACGCTGTCCCGAATGCGGCAAAATAAAATATCACTCGCTATCCCTTTTTTCTTTTTCAGCTAAAAAAACCCTGCGCATCAACTGCTCCTGCGGGGTGCCCCTGCTGCTGATCAGCACCAGAGACCGCAAGGTTTTTTACTTTCAGGTGGAGTGCCTGATGTGCGAGGGCAAGCACCTGCTGGAATTCTTTTTGAAGGAGATCTGGTCCGGGCGCGTCCTCAGCCTGATATGCGATGAGACCGACCTGGAGATCGGCTTCATCGGCCCCCGGGACCAGGTGAAGAAATGCATCGCCGACCAGGAGCGCTCACTGCAGGAGATGGCGGAGGACCTGGGCTACAACGACTATTTTGCCAACCCGGAAATCATGTACGAAATTCTGGACTCCTTGCATAAAATTGCAGAGAACGGAAAACTTTCCTGTGAATGCGGCAACCAGCAGGTAGAGGTGGAGATCTTTGCGGATCGCATCGAGCTCCGGTGTGCGGGCTGCGGGGCTTTCGGAGTGATCCGCGCCGAGACCCGCCAGGATGCGGAGACGGCGAAAAAGATCTGGGAGATCGTGCTGGGGCCGGGCAACGTCAACATGATCGGGGTTGGCAAAGAGAAGACGGGGCGCAGGCGCTCCAAAAAATAAGTTGGGCCAGGGAGCGGTTCAGTGGACACCGCCTCGGTCGAGGAGATCAGGGATGCTGCCGGGCGGGGAAGACTGGTCTAAAAAAGCTTGAGGCGTCACCGTCAGAGAGAGATCTTCGCTGCTACGGGTGTCACTGACAGCACTCTGCTGCAGGGTGTGCACTACACATCCTGGGGCGCCCGCACACACTCCCTGGTGATGAGGGGGAGAACCGGCACGGTGCGCTTCATCGACGCCCGTCACTACTATGCCCGCAAGCCGGACTACGCCCTTCCGGAACGGAAGCCAAGCACGGGCTGCTCTGATTGATGTTTCCTGTGCCCCGCATTCTTTGCAACAACCTTCTTTGTTAGAGCCTCGAACCCGGAGAAGGCCTCTGGCCTCAGGCTTATGTAAAAAACAGGCGCGGAAGCCTTGACTCTCTCTGAATGCGATGGTATATTCTAGGATAGCATGACTTCTTAATACCTGCCGCTTTATTGCTTCTCCTATGCGTGACCACCCCGTAGGTGTCCGCTCGCAGGTTGTTTTCCCATTGTTTTTCCCATAGTGTTCAAGGATTTGGCCCGTGTAGACGGGTTCTTTAGACTGACTATGAAGTTTTGGTAGGGGGATTTTTTTGGGCGTTACAGAGTTAGAACAAAAAACCATGACAGAGTTGCTCAAGCTTGCCCGTGAGATGGAGATCATCAACTATTCCCGGTTTCGCAAGAAAGAGCTGATCTTCGAGATCATGAAGGCGCAGACCGAGAAAAACGGCCTCCTCTTTGCTCAGGGGATCCTGGAAATATTGCCTGACGGCTACGGTTTCCTGCGCCCCTTCGCCTACGTTCCCAGCCAGGACGACATCTATGTGTCGCCGTCCCAGATCCGGCGCTTCGACCTGAGGACGGGGGACCGGGTAGCCGGACAGGTGCGCGCGCCGAAGGAGACCGAGCGCTTCTTCGCTTTGCTGAGAGTGGAATCGGTCAACGGTGTGGCGCCTGAGGAGGCAGCGGAGCGGCTGCACTTCGACGCCCTGACCCCGATCTTCCCCAATGAGCGGCTGACCATGGAGACTATGAGCCCGGAAATTTCCTGCCGCATCATCGACCTGATCGCTCCCCTGGGCAAGGGCCAGCGCGGCCTGATCGTGTCGCCGCCCAAGGCCGGCAAGACCTTTCTGCTCAAGAAAATCGCCAATTCCATCACTGTCAACTACCCGGAGGTGACCCTGATGGTGCTGCTCATCGATGAGCGCCCTGAGGAGGTTACCGACATGCAGCGGTCGGTGAATGGTGAAGTAGTCGCCTCTACCTTCGATGAACCCCCGGAGAACCATGTCAAGGTGTCGGAGATGGTGCTGGAGAGAGCGAAGCGGGTCGTGGAGCACAAGCGGGATGTGGTCATCTTGCTGGATTCCATCACCAGGCTGGGCAGGGCTTACAACCTGGTGGTGCCGCCCTCTGGACGCACCCTGTCCGGCGGTGTCGACCCCACCGCCCTCCACAAACCCAAGCGCTTTTTCGGGGCCGCCCGCAACATCGAGGAGGGGGGCAGCCTGACTATTCTGGCCACCGCCCTGATCGAGACCGGCAGCCGAATGGACGAGGTGATCTTCGAGGAGTTCAAGGGCACCGGCAACAGTGAGCTGGTGCTTGACCGCAAGCTGTCAGACAAGCGCATCTTCCCGGCCATCGATGTCAAGCGCTCCGGAACGCGGCGGGAGGAACTCCTGCTCAGCAAGGAAGAGCTGGAATTGATGTGGAACTTCCGGAGAATGTTCGCCTCCTACGGCACCAGCGAGAGCATTGAGATGCTGATCGACGCCATGAGCAAGACCAAATCCAACAAGGACCTGCTGCGCGCCCTGCCCCAACTCTTTAAATAAGTGCTGAGTGCTAAGTGGAGAGTCACGCCGGGCGCAACCCGGCTTTTTGTTTAGAAATGATTGGCAACTGTTTAATCCTGCAAACTTCAACAAGGGGAGAGAAACCAATCCAGGAAGGGGTGATGAGACGGGCATGTAATCTGGTATATGCATAAAACCTGGAGATAACGGTAAAAATAGCAAGGTAATGCCAGCATTAACGTGAGGTGTGATTATGAGAGCAGTAAAGATGCTGGGTGTTTCCTTGTTGTTTTTTGCCTGGACGATACTCTATCCGGCTTCCCAGGCCCATGCCTATTTTGCCGAAGACAGCTTCGCCCCCTTATGGGAGCAGGGCATACAGCCGGTCAAA
>Ga0224558_1001982_pt1 | contig 19892 bp, 14 predicted proteins | sample 714S32024metaG_FD_180682 | JGI IMG/M metagenome (GOLD analysis project Ga0224558, IMG submission 180682) | Peat soil microbial communities from Stordalen Mire, Sweden - 717 S3 20-24 | ecosystem: Environmental > Terrestrial > Soil > Wetlands > Peat | place: Sweden: Norrbotten County, Stordalen...
ATAGCGATCGAGCAGCCAGTTGTAGAGGCGCTGCAGGAGCTGGCTCTTCGACTTGGTATCGCAAGGGATGCCGAAATCGGCCATCATGAAATCGAGGAACTGGGGCACGTCCATGCGCGAGTTGAAGATGAAGGCGGTAGCCACCTGCTGCAGGCGTAGCCACTCCATCAATTTATTGATCAGCGTCGTTTTGCCGGTGCCGACCTCTCCGGTAAGCAACACGAAGCCTTTGCGGCTTTGTATGCCGTAGGTGAGGCAGGCCAGCGCCTCTTCGGTGTGCCGCGTGAGAAACAGGTAGCGCGGGTCCGGATTGACGTTGAACGGGTTGGCCCTAAGTCCAAAAAATTCTTTGTACATAACCTTGCCCTAGACCTCGACGTGCTCGTGATCTTTTGGCGGGGCGGGATCTCGCCGGCCCCAGAAACGGCGCCGGGCGTTGCCATTGCCGACGGCGGCCGCATCGTCTTCCTCCTCACCCAGCCAGGGCACGGAAATCAGGAGGGGCAGATCCATGATGGCGGCAGCATCTTTTTCGGTGCGGATGGACTTGTCACTAAACTCCAGAATAATGGCGATGAGGGCGCCGAGCGCCAGTCCAACACCCATGCCGCCCGCTGCAAAAATCGGGCGGTTGGGGAAACTGGGAGAATCCGGCAGGCCCGCCACGGCCAGAATGTGCATCTGTTCGCCCTCCTGCTGGTTCTCCATGCTGGTGGCCAGTCCGGAAGCGCTTTTCTTGGCCAGCAGATCCTTGTAGAAGGCTTGGGCGTTGTCGTTGTCGCGGGTGAGCAGTTTATATTGCTCCTCGACCCCCGGGCTCATGGCGCTGCGGCTCTGGTAGACGTTGATCTCGTTCTGCAGCTTCTTCTGGTCGATGGTGGCCTGCTCCATCACGCCCTGGTACTGGTGAATCTGCAGACGGAGTTGGCGAATTTCAGGCGGTTCGGAGGCGCTGGCCTTATCGCTGCTGTCGGTGGTACTGGCGGAGGCGGCCGCGGCGTTGACCTCCTTCAGCTTCTTCTCGACCTCGGCGATGTCAGCCTTGGTTTTGATCACGTCGGGGTGATCGTCGGTATAGCGCGCCTGCAGTTGCAGCAATTGCGCCTGCAGCTGGGTCAATGCTTGTTCAAGGGTCTGTGGATTGGTACTGGACTGGGCACTTTTCCAGGCGGCCGTTTGCTGCGCCAGCATGCTTTCGGTATACGCCTTATCCTGTTGGGCGCGGCTCAGGGTCTGGGTGGAGGCATCGAGCTGCGAGTTCAGCGACATCAAAATGCGCATGTTGTTGTCGGAGTCACCGGGCAGCTGACCCATGTATTGCTTCTTGAAGGCAGCGAGCTTGGCATCTTGTTCGTCAACCGTGCGTTTGGCGTCTTCGAGCTGGCGGCCGAGAAATTCGGTGGTGCTCTGAGCGATCCCGGCGCGCTCGCGCAGGTTTTCATCCACGATCAGCGAGGTCATGGCATTGCAGATCTTTTGTGCGCGGACGGCGTTGCTGTCGGTGTAGTTGACGGTGAAGCCGGGCACCGGCTCGTCGGTAACCGAGGGCTTCTTTTTCTTGGCGCCAGCAATTCCCGCCCCGGCAGCAGCGGCGCTCATGGAGGTGATCACCGGCTCGACCTGCATATTTTGCTGGATCTGCTGGATGAGCTTGTCCTCTTCGTCAGGTTTGACGAGCGCGAGGCTTTGAATTACGGGGCGCAGCCGGCTGGGGCTCAGAACCTCCTGGCTGAGGGTCTGGACGCGCTGCGTAAAATCGGCAGTGATGACCGGCTGGACGTAGTTGTCGGGCACCTTCTGGCCTTCTACCAGAACCGTGGACTGGGAGGTAAATTTCGGCGGGAAGACATAAGAGACCATGAAGCCCGTCAGGGGGGCAATCAGGGTCGGGATCAAAATCACCTTAAGGCGCCGCCGTAGCATCGCCAGGTAATCGTCCATTGTCAGTTCGCGATTCTCACTCATCCTGTTCACCAATCCGGCCGCCGGAGACGGCCAAAAATTATTCGATACGAGTCGGAGTGGGATGCCATTCCACCCCAACCGCACCGACCTGCCGCTGAGAAATTCTGCCCGGAGGGCCACCAAAGCTGACCTGAGAATTGAAGGCCAACTCGCTGAAGCGATAAGCGGCAAAAAAGTCGTAAGTACGTCCGAAGTGTTTGCGCAAAACGGCCCCGCCGGAACCTTCGTTGTAGCTGGTCGCACCGATGGCGCCAATCTTCACGTCCGGCACCTGAAGTTCGCTGTTATGGGAGTAGGCCAGATCGCCATAGAACACCCAAGTGCGTCCCAGTGGGCGGTTATACGCGAGCCGCGCCGCCTGGGTATCGGCGCCGAGGAAGAAGCCCGATCCTGCCGAAGTAAATTTTTCGTAGCTTGCAACCACCGACCCATGGCCCAACTTGTAGCGCAGCTGAACCCGCGCGCTCAACGTCCAATGCGTGTAGTTGGTACCGAGCAGCCCCAGGTCGGTGTACTGCGGACCGGCTGAGGCAATGAGGCTCATCCTTCCGGTGATGGTATGGCTCCAGCGCAGATTGAAGACGTGGTTATAAATCTCGCCGCCGGTATCTTGCGGAAATTGAAACAGCTGAAAAGCGTAGACGACGCCGAGCTGATCGTGACGGGAAAGGAGATGGCTGTACCCGCCCTCAACTGTGATCTCGTCGCTGTTGATCAGAAGTTCCGGGTTGTCGAAGAAATGAGCGTTGCTGAATGCGCCCACCACGGTGATCGCGGACCTCGGATTGAGGGCTTGCACCACATCGAGAATCGCCGTGTTCGCGAGCCGGGGAATGTCTCCCAGCGCACCGAACTGACCGCTGCCGAAGGATTGGCTGCCGGGCAAGACACCTCCCGCCAGCGAGTTGCCCATGCCGCCGATAGCAAGACCCAACCCCGGGACGGCGCCATAGGCGGCGATGGAGAAGGTGCCGTCGGGCAGGTAACTGAAGGCGTCGCGCAGCGTCACCTGGCCAGTTCGCCAGCGCGTCACGGCCTCCAGGCCGGCGGCTTGCAATTGCGTCGCGTAATAAGGATTGTTGTAGAACGCTCCGCCGCCGAGGTACTCGAGAAAGAGATCACTCTTGGGCCAGAATTGCTGGAGATCGAGCGCTCCGATAACGCGGGTGGTATTTGCCAAATCGGTGTTGCCGAACTGGTCGCCCCCGTTCGTGTCCACCGCTTCGCTCACCTGCAGAGCTGGCGAGATGAAGCTGCGAGTGGCCGTATGCAGATCGAGCCTGGGCTCGTCCAGGCCCGTTACCGGAGGGTTCTCCGGGTTCAGCACGGGCGCGTTCTGCCCGAAGGCCGGCGCCGGAGTGGTCGCTGGCTGAGACTGGGAAGTATCCTGGGCGACCGCGCACATGCTCATTCCAAAAACCAGCAGCGCCAACCTGATTGTTCGCATTTTTGTCATGCTTTTCATCCGTAGATCCCTTACAGCACCGCATTTCCTTTACGGGACAACAATTGTATCCCCCGGCCGCAATGCATAATTCTGTTCGATCTCTTCACCTTTGACCAGCTTGCGATAGTTCACCGGCAGTTTCTGCTGCTTGCCGTTCTCGGTGCGCAGAACGTAAATGCGTTTAGTATTGGCAAACTGGTTTAATCCGGCGCTGGACAACGCCTGTAGAACGGTCATGTTGGGTAACATCGGCATGGCCCCGGGATGAAAGACTTCGCCGACCATATAAATCCGCTTGCTGTTGATCTGGGTCACCACCACCGTGACCCGCGGGTCAGCAATGTATTTCTTTAGCTTCTCCGCCACCGAGGCGGCCAACTGCTGGGGCGTTAGCCCTGAGGCCTGCACATCGTTGAGCAGGGGAAGAGAGATTTTGCCATCGGGACGCACCGGTAAAGTCGCGGTAAGGTCGGCTTCTCTCCACACGGCTATGTGGAGCACATCCTCGGGGCCAATGACATACCCGAGTCCGGCTTGACTGTCAGGAACGACATTCGTCGCCTGGTCGGAAGCGGCCTTGTCAGAAGCGGAACTGGCGGCCGGCTGGGCAGGCGCATCCTGGGCCAGCGCGATGCTGCTCATCAAGAATAGTGCCGCCGCCGCCGCTTTCCATGCTGATTTCATATCTTCTCCTCTAAACTCCTTTACTCCTCTCACACTCTGAGCGCTGGGCTCAGGCCCCATACTCTTCGCATCCGATCTGCTTCAGCTTGTAGAGAAGCGCTTTGTAGCTGATCTGCAACTCCTGCGCGGCCCGGCGCCGGTTCCAGCGGGTGCGCGTCAAGACCTGCAGGATGATTTCCTTCTCGGCTTCGCGCGAGGCGGCGCGCGCCGCTTCTTTAAGAGAAATTTTCTCGCCGTTGCCGCCGCGATCGACGCGCCGCAAAAGCGAGCGTAATCCTCCCATGGCGAGCGTTTCATCCCCCAGCGCGACGATGGCTCGAGCGGCGTCTTTCAGTTCGCGAATGTTTCCCGGCCAGTTGTATTCCAGGAAGAAGTGTTGGGTCTCGGGACTGAGGACCGGCACGGCCCGGCAAAAATCACGGGCAGCGGCCGAAAGAAACCAGTCGCGCAGAACGGGAATATCTTCCTTCCGCTGGCGCAATGGAGGCAGCCGCAAACAAACTCCGCTGATTCCATAATAAAGGTCTTCGCGGAACTTGCCGGCCTTGACCTCGGGCTCCAACTCGCGCGAGGTTCCGCAGATGAAACGAGGCACCCGGCGTTGCTCGGCCTCGGTCAAACCGATCTGGCGAGCCAGTTCTTTCTGGGCCGCCGCCGTAAGGTCTCCCACTTCCTGAAGATAGATGGTTCCACCTTGACCGTCGCGAGCCGCCAGAATTTCTTCGCTGGCTTCATTACCCTGACAGACCTCAAACGGCTCCGCGGCGCGGCTGGAAAGAACATGAATGCGCGCCGCCGCTGCCGCCTTGCCGGAACCGTGCTCAGCCACCACCAGCACGGGAACGTCATTCTGCGACAGCTCGCGGATCACGGCTTCCACCGTGCGCATGCCGGCGCTAACACTTTCCAGCCAGACACGAGCGCCGCTGTTCGGCGGTGTTCCGGCAGTTGCCAGGATTTCGGTTCTGTCGAGAGCCATACGATTCCGCTACACTATTTCGCAACCAAGAACAGGAGGGGGACGTCTTGGACAAACGGCGTATACAGTCTAGAGCACACGCGCTGCCAATCCGGTCAAAATAGTTGCGCACCACTAAAACAATATATGGCTATATTTCAATGACTTGCGATTGAGAAGCTATACAGCGACTCGGCTTATACGTTACCACATTGCGGATAAATGGGAAATTTATTGCCCACCCCCTAGCTAGTTCTGGGGCATTACTTCCCACCTGCCTTGGGGCTAAAGTCCTAACTGTCTGCAAGTAATAGCAAACTGGTCCCCTCCTTAAAGGGACAAAGGGCCGGTGACCATGGGTTGGAGTAAATGGGAAATGGTTTTCCCTTTTCTTGCGGCTCACCGCACTCACGGGTTGCTTATCCTGGGGTGGAAACGACCCGCCAGAGGTAACCTCCGTTCGTAGCCCGAAGTGCTGCTTTCACTTTGCGCGAGGGCCCGCTTTCGCTTATTCTCAGACCCAAGCGCGCTATATGAGTAATTCAGCAGAGGCAGCTCCGCTCCTTTGGACGAGGGTGGTCGCTTGAGGTCCGGCTTGCCTCGTTGGCAGAAAGTGGCACTGCTGCTGCTGGCTGCCTGGCTTTACGCTTCGATTCTCGCCCGCCTTTTCCTGCAGTGGGTCGGGCCCTCCCACGATCGGAACTTCGAGCACGGGATCTTCGTCCCCCTCTTTTCTTTGTTTGTTCTCTGGCAGGAGCGCAAGAAACTAAAGGCAATTGCCTCCTCTCCATCCTGGGCCGGTTTTCCGCTGGTGGTGCTGAGCCTGCTTATGCTGGTTCTGGGAGTTTTGGGCGCGGAATTGTTTTTTTCGCGGGTATCGCTGCTGATCCTGCTGGCCGGCCTGATCATTCTGTTTCAGGGATGGAAGTTCTTTCGCGCCGTCCTGTTCCCCTGGGCTTTTCTGATTCTGATGATCCCGATCCCGAACCTGATCATTAGCCGGGTCACCTTTCCGCTTCAGTTGCTCGCCGCAAGGCTGGCGACAGTACTGTTGGAACTCGTCGGCGTTCCCGTGTTGCGGCAGGGCAACTTGATCGGGCTGGCTTCCATTTCGCTGGATGTCGCCGAAGCATGCAGCGGAATCCGGTCTCTTCTTACCCTGGTCACTCTGGCCATTATCTACGGGTACCTCATGGAGACTCGGCGGTGGGTGCGGGTGGTGCTGGCAATCTCAGCGCTGCCCATCGCAGTCGTGGCCAACAGCTTTCGCGTTTTTGTCACCGGGTTGCTGGTCCAGTACTGGGATCCTGAAGAAGCCATGGGATTTTTCCATACTTTTGAGGGATGGCTCATCTTCGTGGTGGCGCTGCTCATGTTCTTCGCTCTGCATCGCCTGATCTGTCTGATCTGGAAGATCGGCCCGGCTGTCCCGCGTGACCTCGCGCATCTGCAAGAACAGCCCTCCGGGGAAATCCGCAGGAAGGCGGGGTCCTTTCGCTTCGGGATTGTGGCTGTGTCTATGTTGGCCACGGCGATCGGCCTGCAGGCCAAATCGAGCACAGAGATCGCTCGGCATGTGGGTTCCATGCCCTCGCAGATTGGTGGTTGGAGGGGAACCGACATCCCCATCGACCAGGAGACGCTCCACATCCTGGGACCGGGAGAATATCTCTTTCGCGATTACGAAAACGCGAGCCAGCCGCAACCATCGATCAATCTCTACGTCCCGTTCTTCCCCTCGCAAAAGGCAGGCGACACCATTCATTCGCCGGACCACTGCCTGCCGGGTGCGGGATGGATTCCGATTTCGCGCGAGGTGATCCACCTTTCGCGTCCGGACGGATCTTCAATCCCCGTCAACCGCTACGTCGTTTCCAAAATGGGAGACCGGCAACTAGTGCTCTACTGGTTTCAAGCCCATGACCGCGTGGTAGCTAGCGAGTGGCAGGCCAAGTATTATCTGATCTACGATTCGATTCGCTTAAATCGCAGCGACGGCGGGATGGTGCGCCTGATAACCACCATGTTGGACGGCGAGTCAGCCGATGCCGCCCAGGCGCGCATGATGAAGCTGGGGTCGCAGTTCCTTCCGCTGCTCGACAATTACATTCCGCGCTAACCCTGGTTCGTACTGTTTCCGCCGGTAGAGACGGGGCTTGCCCCGTCTCCTTTGGACGCAGCGGGAGACGCGGCAAGCCGCGTCTCTACGGGAACGCAAACACGCATTCGAGCCTGTTACGCGTGAAACCGACTCTCCGCGGACTTCTCATTCCGCATCTGCGCGAACGCCTGCGGCAGAAACCGCACCAGATCCGTCGCCACCAGAGAATTCTCGCCGACAGATTCGCTGGCCAAGTCGCCCGCGAGTCCATGAAGATAGACAGCGAGAGCAGTCGCTTCCAGCGCATGCTGCGGATGTTGCGCGATCAGGCCAGCCACCATCCCGGTCAGAATGTCTCCCGTGCCTCCGGTGGCCATGCCCGGATTGCCGGTGGGATTCACCCAGACAACGCTATTGGGCGCGGCGGTCGTCGGTCCTGCAATCAGTGTGCGATGTCCCTTGAGCACGACAATCAACTCATGTTCGCGGGCAAAGTTTCGCGCGACCTCCAGGCGGTTCGCTTGAATTTCGGCAATCGTCAAGCCGGTCAAACGCGCCATTTCTCCCGGGTGCGGTGTGATGACGAGGGTTCGTCCGTGGCCGTTCAGTTTGTCGGCCGCTCCCTTCGTGTCGGGACGGGCGCCCTCGCCCGTCCGAGCCGAGCGCAGCTCGGCAGTGGAGAAGGCGTTCAAGCCGTCCGCATCCAAGACGGTCGCAGTCTCGCGTCCCTTGATGACCGCCCGCACGAATTCGGCGGTCTCGGAATTGCGCGAAATGCCTGGGCCAATGGCAATGACGCTCGGGCGTTCCAGCAGCGCATCGAACCCTGCTCCCAGCGCTCGCAAGGAGATCGTGCCCTCTTCGGTTTCGGGCAGCGGCTCGGTCATGATTTCGGGATGAAAGCCCGCAACGGTGGCGAGCACGGATTTTGGCGCGGCTACTGTCGAAAGACCCGCGCCCGCTCGGAGCGCGGAAAATCCCGCCATCGCCGCCGCACCCGCTTTGCCGAGCGATCCGCCGATGACCAGCACGTGTCCGTAGCTGCCTTTGTTGGCGTCACGCGCTCGGGGCGCGAGCAGCCGCGCGAAATCGAAGGGAGTGCTCAGATGAAGTCTGAGTTGCGAGACGATGGCCTCCGGCGGTGAACCGATGGGCGCAATAACGGTGGGCCCGCCGGTTAACGACGCGAAAACGTGCGCTGGACGCGGAGCGGTAAAGGTCACGACGGCATCGGCGCGTGCTTCATTAAGCACACCAGCAGGAGAATCAGTCGAACTTGCCGGCCGCATGGCGTCGGCATCGGCGCCGGAAGGAATGTCGACGGCAACAATTGGAGCCGAAGCCGCATTCATCCTGCGGATCGCAGCTGCATAGAGCGGGCTGACCGGCGGACGAAAACCTGTGCCGAGGATTGCGTCCACGATCACATCCGCAGCGAAGATCTCCGCCGCATCGGATGAATCGACGCCACTCGCCTCGCGCACGATCAGGGGCGCAGCTTGCAGTGGCTGAAGCTTCTGCAGCATCTTCTGAAACATCGCCGCCGCATCACCGCGCAGCTCTTCGGGATCCGACAACAGCAGAACGCGCACGGCACGGCCCGCTTCGACGAGCTTGCGCGCCACCACGAATCCATCGCCGCCGTTGTTGCCCTTACCGCAGAGAATGCCGACGCGCTCCGCTTGCGGGTAGTCGGAGAGGACGAAACGGGCTACGGCTGAACCGGCATTCTCCATCAAGGTGAGGGAAGGCACGCCGAAGCGCTCCGAAGTGGCGCGATCGATTTCGCGCATTTCCGCCGCGCTCACGATTTTCATGATTCGGACCCAGCCGTCAGTTCGAGTTCGCGCAGTTGTTGCGGCTCGCCCATGGCGATCAGAAAATCGCCGGCTTCGATGCGATCGTCAGGCTCGGGGTTGAAGTGCATGCCCGCCTCGCGCTTGATGGCGAGGATGATGACGCCGCGGTCCTGGCGGATGCGCGAGGTCTCGATGGTCTTACCGGCGAACGGACTGCGCGGGGTAACCGGTACTTCGCCGATCTCGAGGTCCATGCCGAGATGCGTGGTGGCGGTGTCGAGAAAACTGACCACGTGCGGACGCAGGAAGGAATGGGCGATCCGCTGTCCGGCAAAAACATAGGGACAGACGACCGCATCGGCGCCAGCGCTACGCAGGTGCTTCTCCGCCATATCCTCGCTGGCGCGGGCGATGATGCGGAGGTTCGGATTCAGACTGCGAGCGGTCAGCACGATATAAAGATTGGTGGCGTCGGTGGTGGTGGCGGCGACGAGACCGCGCGCGTGCTCGATCCCGGCGTCGCGCAGAGTCTGTTCCTGGGTGGCATCACCGACGAGCATGAGCCAGTGCTCGCCGGCAAATTTCTGCGCTTTCGCCTCGTCGTTTTCTATGATCACGAATTGAGCGGGACGGCGCGCCAACTCGCGGGCGGCACTGCGGCCGACGCGTCCGGCGCCACAGATGATGTAGTGACCGATGAGACGGCCTATGTTGCGCTCCATGCGGCGCCTTCCAAAGAAGCTCTGCAGTTCGAATTCTAACAAAGCCTGGGTGAGGGACCCGATGGCCAGAAACACGAGCGAGACTCCACCCAGGATGATGATGACGTTGAACACGCGTCCGGCGTGCGACAGGGGATGTACTTCCTGGTATCCGATGGTGGTCAGAGTAGTAATGACCATGTAGAAACCATCGAACCAGGGCCATCCCTCGATGTAGTGAAAGCCCAGCGTGCCGAGGCCGACCACGAAGGCGAGCGCGGCGGCGAGGAACTTGAGATTGCGGGAAGTCCTCATGGTTGCATCGTTGGGGGCGTTCCGAAGTTGCAACGTCCAGTGCCGGGCGGGATGGCTGAACCAGTTTCCCGCGCGACAGGTGAGTATAGCTCTGGCCGTGATTGAGTGCTGTGACGATCAGTTGTGCTGGGGGAGTGCACGTTGTTACGATCTCGATGTATGAAACTTTCCGTCGTGATGCCGGTATACAACGAACGCGCCACGCTCCGGGAGGTCGTCCCGAAGGTTCTCTCGGTTCCCCTGGAGATCGAGTTGATCTGCGTGGACGACGGCTCGCGGGATGGCTCGCGCGAGATCCTGGCCGAACTGCAGTCTAAGCATCCGCAAATCCGCATCATTCTTCAGCCGCACAACATGGGTAAAGGGGCAGCGCTCCGCCGTGGCATTCAGGAAGCTACCGGCGACTACGTCATTATTCAGGACGCCGATCTGGAGTATGATCCGGCGGAGTATCCACTGATGATCGAGCCCTTGATCCAGGGCAAAGCGGACGTAGTATTTGGCTCACGCTTTCTGGGCGGCGGCCCGCATCGCGTGTTGTACTTCTGGCATTCGGTCGGCAACAGTTTTCTCACCCTGCTCTCCAATTGCCTTACCAACATCAATCTTTCCGACATGGAAACCTGCTACAAGGTTTTCCGGCGCGAAGTGATTCAGGCGATCCCGATCGAGGAGAATCGTTTTGGATTCGAGCCCGAGATCACGGTGAAGGTTGCGCGGCGAAACCTGCGCATCTATGAGGTGGGCATCAGTTACTGGGGGCGGACGTACGAAGAGGGCAAGAAGATCGGATGGAAAGACGGCGTGCGAGCCTTGTATTGTCTGTTGAAGTACTCGTTTAAAGAACCTCGGATCAGAGCTGCTGCGCAGGCAGTTCCGGCCCCGGATCGCTCAACCGTTGCGCGATGAAGGTGGCGTTGGAGCGGTCTCTTTACTGTTGGCGTGTGTGCTTCTGCCTTACTCTGCTGTGGGAGTTCGAACCGTGGTTGGTCGTTCCTGCACTTTTTCCGCCGCCCGTGCCACTAAAGTTGATCGGTGGATTGGGCTTGTCTTTTACCGGCTTCAGCGCGGGTGCCGTCTTCTTTCCCGCAGATCCAGACGGCGCGGTGGTCTTGGCGGTCTGATGCTCAATGGCTTGCAAATTCTTGGCGTTGGCAGCGGAGGCCGATGTCGGGCCCGCCGTCTTGCCCATGGGCACGCTTGGCGTCGATGCCTTTTCGGGGACTGAATGCTTAACCTTGTATGTATTGTTTTGCTGCGCCAGGCCGCTGACGCTAATACCCACGAGTACGACCACAACCGCCAACGAAAATCTCATCTTTTCTTGATCCCCTGCCCGCAATCCCAAGCTCCGGAACTTCGAGACACCTATCTTTAGATGCACGCACCTTGCCATCCAGCGCTCAAGTCTCTCCTAATGTTAAACCCGCTGCCGCGGGAAAGCACTCGCGAAAGTAGACAGAAAGCTAACAAGTTAGTCAGGTAAGCAGGTTCGCTGGCAACGTCCGCCATCTTAAGCAGGACAAGAGTGATATGCAATGTTTTGCACGTTGCCGTCCTGTCCCTGTCCGCCAAGCAATCCTCCCAAAATGTGACCCGGGTCACCTCAATCTCGGCGTGAACGCTCCTTATCCATTTATTAGCAATAGGTTATAGCCTCTAGCGCTGGTTCCTTTATTGCACCGCAGTTCATTCCAAACGAAGGGATTTGGCCCGGCGCGCGCTGGCCAGATGCCGCGCCCAGCTGGGCCTTTCGCAATCTATGGCTTGCGGCAGTCAGGCGCGACACTGGTGTTGTCTGGGCTGAAATAGTTTGGGCAAAGGTGACCCTAAATCCCCCCGTTTGTATTAGCATGCGGGGTCGCCAAACATGAGGTTCTTTTGAACGGTCATTCCGTGCAACTTCGCTTGGCCATTTCGCTCGTTATTGCGGGCAGCTTGTTGCTGCTCGCTGGATGTGGGGGCCTAGCCTCAGGCTCGAGCAGCACAGCCACAGTCGGAACGCTTTCACCCAGTCCCTCGCAAATTACCTTTGGGAACATCAAAGTTGGGTCCAACCAGACCAGCACGGTGACTCTTTCGAACAGCGGTGGGGCCGACCTCACCATCACCCAGGCGACGCTGAGCGGCGCAGGATTTTCGATGAGCAACCTCGCCCTCCCGCTCACGCTGCACGCCGGGAACGCAACTTCGGCGACGATCACGTTCGCGCCCACCGGAAGCGGAAATTTCAGCGGCAGCGTCACGTTTGCTACCACCGCAAGCCAGGTAAACAGCACGGTAGTTGCCTTCTCCGGTGCGGGAGTTGCTCCCGGAACACTCTCTCCCGATCCTTCCAGCCTGGCATTCGGGAGTATTCAGGTGGGAGGCAACAACAGTCAGTCCGAGACGCTGACCAACACGGGCGGCTCCGCCGTAACGATCTCGCAGGCGACGGCGAGCGGAACCGGTTTCTCCGTCAGCGGACTGAATCTACCGGTGACCCTCGCGGCCAATCAGAGCGTGACTTTCAACGCGACCTTTGCGCCATCCAGCGCAGGCGCTGCTAGTGGAACATTGAGCATCGTCTCCGGCGCCTCCAACTCACAGCTCAACATTCCACTCTCGGGCACAGGCGTGACGCCAGGCGCGCTGGCTGCAACTCCGACGAGCGTTGCGTTTAGTAGCGTTCAGGTCGGCAACCAAGCGAACTTGTCTGAAACGCTGACCAACACCGGCGGATCGACGATCACCATTTCGCAAGCGAATTTGACCGGGGCGGCTTTCTCGGTCAGCGGATTGACCTTGCCTCTCAGTCTCACGGCAAATCAAAGCGTAACGTCTGCCGCGACCTTTACGCCGACCAGTGCCGGTGCGGCGAGCGGAAGCCTATCCGTGGTGTCGAACGCATCGAACTCGCCGCTCAATATCGCGCTCTCCGGGACTGGAGCGAACGCGGGGACGTTGGCGGTCTCTCCAACCGGTCTCAGCTTTGGCAACGTGGTCGTCGGGTCGAGTGCGCCGCTCAGCGGCAGCCTGAACGCAACCGGCGCGCCGGTCACGGTTACATCGGCAAGCATTAACAGCGCTGAGTTTGTGCTCTCCGGAATTTCGCTGCCGACAACGATCCCGGCCGGTCAATCCGCTACCTTCACCGTCACTTTCACGCCGGGGGCGAGCGGAGCCGCTTCGGCCTCTTTGCGATTTTCGAGCAACGCATCGAACTCGCCCGCCGTGCAAACGATGACTGGCACGGGAACGGCGCCAACTCAGCACACCGTGGACCTCATGTGGACCGCCTCGGCTGATGCAGTCGGCTACAACATATACCGCAGCACCACGTCTGGTAGTGGATACACGATGATCAACACGTCGCTGGATGGGACACCCGCGTACACCGACAGCACAGTCGCTTCCGGCCAGACTTACTACTACGTAGCCACGGCCGTGAATGCCAGTTCAGAGGAAAGTGGATACTCGAAGCAAACGCAGGCCGTCATTCCGAATCCGTGAGCGTCGCGCTCAGCTCGGCCGGCTAACTTTAGACCAGCAAGCTTTTGACCGGCTAACCGCGCCGAACCAACTCAGGGAATTGTGGCTCGCACTTCGCCGGAGAACCTGCTCTCGTGGCCGGCTTGATCCAGAGCGGTCACAACGTATAAATAAGTGCGGCCACTGACTGCCAGGCGATCTTCATAGGGTGGGCCCGGGACGCGGGAGGCGATTTTCACGAATCGCTTGCCGGAGATCGTGTTCCGATACACGTTGTAGCCGACGACCGAGGCTCCCGGGGCGACCGGGGGCGCTTCCCACATGAGCGTAACGGTGTGAGGCAGGCCTTTGTGAAAACATGCGAGGTCCATGCAAAGGACAGCACATACCGTCAGTAAGAGAAGGGATGGTTTGGTTCTCATTGATTTCCTGCCGCTGATTGCCAGCCGTTGCTTGCCAGCCGTTGATTGCTCGTGTCCCCTTTCGACTATAGTCGTTAGCCCTTTTTGAGGGAATTGGGCCCCGCCGCAGATGCGGAAGTTGCATTTTCGGGGCAACTGTCGCAAAAGAACTTATCCTCTTGACGGCAGGTTATCAAAGGACAGTTGAATTGTGGAAGATTCAAAAGAATCGCCGACCAGGGCTCCGAGTCCTGCAATCGTGAAGATGCGAAGTCGGTCATTGCCTTTTGCGCAAGAAAGAAAATTTCAGCCTAGAATAACAATAGAAATCGAAGGCAGTTCTCTTCTCGGAAACCCTGCTTGGTTCTCGATAAGGCATTGCTTCAGAACGGAGTTGTTCATCTGTGAAAGTCGGCATAGATTTCGGTACGACCCGGATCGTGGCTGCGGCCGTGGACCGCGGTAACTATCCGCTCGTCAACTTCGAGACACCGGACGGGCACGCCCGCGACTGGTTTCCTCCGCTCATAGCCGTGCGTGGAGAAACGCGCGTTTACGGATGGGACGCCTGGTTTGTGCAAGGGCAACCGGGATGGACAATCATTCGCTCTCTGAAACGTTGTCTGAAGGATGCCGGCCCTCGGACCCGAATGGAAATCGGGGACCAGACTTTTGAAGTCAGGCAGCTGTTGCAGGAAATGATGGCGGCTTTGCGCGTGCAACTGCGCGAGCACTCAACCTTGCCCTTGCCGGACGATGGGGACAAGCCCTTGGAAGCAATGCTGGGAGTACCGGCAAATGCAAACAGCAATCAGCGCTTTCTTACCACTGAAGCCGCTCGCGAGGCGGGGTTCGACGTTTTGGGACTGTTGAACGAACCCTCAGCAGCTGCGGTTGAATTTGCCCATCGGGACCTTGTGAACCGCAAGGGCCGTTCCGGGGGTCGGCTCCTGGTTTACGATTTGGGAGGCGGCACTTTCGACGCTTCGCTCATCGAGCTCGGCGACGGCGAGCACTCTATTGTCGCCTCCGACGGCATTCCGACCTTGGGCGGGGACGACTTTGACGAGATTCTGGCAGAGCTTGCGCTGCAGGCCGCCGGAGTCTCCAGCAACGAAAGGGACAGCCTCTCCGCGACTGAGTGGTTCGTGCTCTTGGACGAGTGCCGCGAGAAAAAGGAAGCGCTCAGTCCCAACACGCGCAAACTGACCGTCGATCTCGAACGTGTACGGCACAACTGGCGCGAGGTCTCAGTGAGTGCGAGCGTATTTTACGAACGGTGCAGGCCGCTGATCGAGTCAACACGCCGGGTGGTCGACGATTTGCTGGCGGCGCACCCGGAGAGCCCGATCGATTCCTTATACGTCACGGGCGGGGGTTCGGAGTTGCCGCCAGTCGCGCGCATACTGCGGGAGAGTTATGGAAGACGGGTGCGACGCTCGGCCTACATGCGATCGGCGACGGCCATCGGATTGGCGATCCGGGCCGATACGCAATCCGGCTGCGTCCTGCGCGACCGGTTCATGCGGAATTTCGGATTGTGGCGGGAGGCAGACGATGGGCGCGGCGTGGTGTTCGATCTTGTGTTTGCTCGCGGCACGGAGTTGCCGGGCCCCAAACAGCCACCGCTGCGGAGAATACGTTCTTACCGTCCGGCCCACAACGTCGGACATTTCCGTTATCTGGAATGCGCGCACCTGGCGCAGGACGGCCGGCCGGTAGGAGACATTACCGATTGGGACGACATCCGATTCCCGTTCGATTCGGGTCTGCAGGACCGGGCGGACTTGACTGCGGTGTCGGTGAGGCGAACGCCCACCACGGCGGACTTTGTCGTTGAGGAAACATACACTTGTGACAGTAGCGGCAATCTGGCCGTGGCGATCTCCAACAAGTCCACAGGTTATGAAAAAAGGTTCCGCCTTGGCCGGTGGTCTGTGAAGCAACCGAAGATATTGTCAAACCGCGCAGCAAAGCGCAGCGCCTAGCGCGGTTTCTGAACAACTAATCGGGGGGAGAAAGCACACCTCGGGCGCTAGAGCGCGGACACATTTTCTAGCGACTTAACGTCACCGCTGAAGACGTGCCCTTCTTCTTTCGCGGCGAAGTTTGAATTTTCTGCAGCCTCTGCAGCGTGTCGACAAGAGTATAGTTGCGATGCCGCCGCGGCTTCGCCGGACAAACCTCGGCGCTCGGACTGGTCCTACTTAACCCCTTCGGAGCGATCGGCGCAAACATGGGATGCAAACTCCCTGTCGCGCTGCAACTCGAAGTTGCGCATCATTTCATCGAAAGATGTACCCGTGGGCGCACCAGAAGGTTTGAACCGCCAGCCACATTCGGAGCAACCAAAACCCCGAAAACGCGGTTGCTCAATCCATACCAGCTTCCGGCTCATGGCCGCCCCTGTCGCTGCGCCCCAACCAGTACCCGCTTGCTCTCCAGGGACGAAACGTTTTGGTTCGCCATCAACGGCTCCTTTCGCCGCGGAGAACCGTTCCCAACGTGGGCGTGGCGGAAGATGCATAAGGAAGATGCATAAGGATGGGCGAAGTTTACATGCGCCAATTTTGATGGTCTGTCGGGCGTCCTACATAATTTGCTTGTGAAAAAGCGCATACGGCAGGAACCGGATGGTGCGGATCGGTCGGTAGGTACCCTCGTGCTTCTGTGCAGCGCTGTGGACCGCAGGCAACTCGGCGAGCCGCAATGCCATCTGGTCATCGACATCGACCGCCTCAGCCTGGACGATTCCTATCGCCGCGAGATCGAAAATCGCCTTGGCGATCTGGTTGGCATGGCAATCTCATTCGCCGACTGCCGGGTCGAGCGCTATGACGAGAATCTCAGTTGGAGCGGTCCCCAATTCGAGGCTCTCGAACGGGATGTCGAAACTCTTACAGGTCTTCGATCCGACGTCCGCCCGACAACACCGCGGCCAATCCGCACCTCGATTTGTGCTCCGACGCCGACTTCCTGATGGCCAATTCCAATGCGGCCAGCTGGCCGTTCGCGGGAGCGCCTCTCTTCTTCGCTTGCACGCTAACGGTAAAACCAATGTAGGGTACCCTACAGAGGCGTCACGTTGGGCGAAACTGTGGACCCTGTATAATTTCGCGAGTAGCGCGAGCAACAGAGTTCCTGTTGCGCAGACCACGAGGGCGAGTTCACTCTCGCATCTGGGACGGTTTTCGGTTCAAATTTGTGGCACGCAAAGACCTCCAACTCGTGCGGTCCGGCGAGCGCACGAACACCGCCGGGAAGTCCGTCAGCAACCTAATACTTCTATCGACCTCCGATAGCGACTACCGTTCGCTTCGTCCTCATCTCGAATACGTCAACCTGCCAGACCATCTAGTGCTTCACGAGGCGGGTGGAAAGCTGGAATTTGCGTATTTCCCGAACCGAGGTTTGATTTCTCTGGTAGTCGTAATGAAAGATGGAAAAACCGCCGAAGCTGGCATAGTTGGCAATGAGGGCTTTACAGGAACACCGGCGGCTGTCGGCCTGAGCAGGGGCCCGCTGCGGGCGGTGGTACAAATCACGGGGGATGGGTTTCGGGTCGAGGCCGGAGCTTTGCAAAACATTTTGGAATCCGCTCCACACCTGCAATTGATGTTGAGCCGCTATGCGGTAGTTCGGGGTATGCAGGTTGCACAAACGGCCGCGTGTAATCGGCTGCACGATATTGAGCAGCGCCTGGCACGGTGGTTGCTAATGACTCAGGACAGAGTGGATTTGGAGTCGCTGCCCATCACCCACGATTTTCTCGCAACGATGCTAGGGACAGATAGGCCTACCGTGAGCTTGGCAGCCGGTGTTTTGCAGAAGAGGAAGCTCATCGAGTACACCCGTGGCGCAGTGAAGATCGTGAACCGCAAGAAACTGGAAGACTCCGCCTGTGAGTGCTACGGGGTTATCCAACAGTACGATGGAGAGCTTGGCTTGAAATAAGCCGGCAAGTTGAAATTCCTGTTCAATGCCTCGACAGGATCGATCTACTTTCCGATGCAGACTGTTGAAAAATGACCCAACTTGGTAATTTCGATCATTCGGACGAAAGAAGATTCAAGCTAAATTGACACTAGTCGTCGCGGGCAAGGCTTGCGTGGGCGGAGTGGGCTACTTTGAACAAAGTAGCCCATTAGCGCTGGGTTCGCTTCTTGACATTCTCAAATCTGTGTCATATCGTAGGCAACAATCTCGGCGAACGGAAGAGAGAGGCGATTAAGCTTCTCGTCCGAGGAGTTTTGTACTCGCCGACTTCCTCGGAGTACCACGTCTACCACAACATTCAGCAGCGTTCGCGTGCGTGCTGGGGAGCGAATCGTGAAGCGGACCATATTCCGTGTTCTGGCTGCTGCTCTTGGTTGCATGGCCTTCACAGGGATGCTGTTTGGAAAGTCTTCTTCCTCCGTGACACTTACCTCTTCGTTGAATCCGTCCACCTATGGGAGTTCCGTGACGTTCACGGCTATGGTGACGCCCTCGGCGGCGACCGGAACCATGACGTTCAAGGACGGAAGCACAACGCTGGGAACGGGCACGATCAGCGCGGGGAAAGCAACATTCAGCATCTCGACGCTGGCGGGGGGTTCGCATTCGGTCACGGCTTCGTACGGCGGCAACACGAACTACAACAGCAGCACATCCTCGGCGCTAACCCAGACGGTAAACCCAGCCACCACGATAACCACATTAGGTTCGTCTGCGAACCCATCGACATATGGTTCGTCGGTGACCTTCTCGGCCGTGGTGACGCCCACGACGGCGACGGGGACAGTGACGTTCACGGATTTGAATAAAGCGACGCTCGGAACGGGCACGATCAGTGCGGGGAAAGCAACATTCAGCATTTCGACGCTGGCAGGGGGCATGCATTCGATCACGGCTTCGTACGGCGGCAACGCGAACTACAACGGCAGCACATCCCTGGCGCTAAACCAGACGGTAGACCCGGCCAACACGACAATCAAATTAGCTTCGTCTGCGAACCCCTCGGCATATGGTTCGTCGGTGACGTTCACGGCCACGGTAACGCCCTTGGCAGCGACGGGGACGGTGACATTCAAGGACGGAAGCACGACGCTGGGAACGGGCGCGATCAGCGGCGGAACCGCGACTTACAGCGCATCTGCGCTTACGGCGGGCTCGCACTCGATGACTGCGGTCTATGGGGGCGGTACCAATTACAACACTAGCACCTCTTCGACGCTGACGCAGACGGTAAACAAAGCGAGCACGACAGTCACGCTAGCTTCGTCTGCAAACCCGTCGGCATATGGTTCGTCGGTGTCCTTCACGGCCACCATGACGCCCACGACGGCGACGGGTACGGTGACGTTCAAGGATGGAAGCACGGCGCTGGGAACGGGCGCGATCAGCAGCGGAACCGCGACTTACAGCGTATCTGCGCTGGCGGCGGGTTCGCACTCGATCACGGCTTCCTATGGTGGGGACACAAACGACAACAGCAGCACCTCGACGACCTTGACGCAGACGGTAACCAAAACGAACACGACGGTCACGCTAGCTTCGTCTGCGAACCCGTCGGCATATGGTTCATCGGTGTCCTTCACGGCCACGGTGACGCCCACGACGGCGACGGGTACGGTGACGTTCACGGATGGAAGCACGACGCTGGGAACGGGCGCGATCAGCGGCGGAACGGCGACTTACAGCGTATCGGCGCTGGCGGCGGGCTCGCACTCGATCACGGCTTCCTATGGTGGGGACACGAACGACAACAGCAGCACCTCGACGACCCTGACGCAGACGGTAAACAAAACGAACACGACGGTCACGCTAGTTTCGTCTGCGAACCCGTCGGCATATGGTTCATCGGTGACCTTCACGGCCACGGTGACGCCCACGACGGCGACGGGTACGGTGACGTTCAAGGATGGAAGCACGACGCTGGGAACGGGCGCGATCAGCGGCGGAACCGCGACTTACAGCACATCTGCGCTTACGGCGGGCTCGCACTCGATCACGGCTTCCTATGGCGGGGACACAAACGACAACAGCAGCGCCTCGACGGCCCTGACGCA
>Ga0224558_1001986_pt1 | contig 19860 bp, 20 predicted proteins | sample 714S32024metaG_FD_180682 | JGI IMG/M metagenome (GOLD analysis project Ga0224558, IMG submission 180682) | Peat soil microbial communities from Stordalen Mire, Sweden - 717 S3 20-24 | ecosystem: Environmental > Terrestrial > Soil > Wetlands > Peat | place: Sweden: Norrbotten County, Stordalen...
CGCTATCTATCAATATTATCAAGGACAAAGCACGCTTTTGTTGGCACTACACAACTGCGGTTTTAGCCGCATCCGTGCGGGAGATTGCTCAAAAAACAGGAAAGACTGTAGAAGATCGGCCAAACGTCCTTGAAGGCGTTGAATTCTCCCAATGCGCCGTGGTAAAACTCCAATGCATCTGCTTTTCTCTTGCCCTTCTTTTTGGGAATCTTCGAAGCGATCTTTGCTTGAATGTTATCAATAATTTCCCCCCATACCGCGTACTCAATCGGCTTGTTCTTGATTCTTACCCGCAAATGACGCGCCAACGCACGCAACCCAAACTCGGCTGCCCGCATCAAATGGAAGACCGCAGCCGTGTTTAGATCTGCCGCCAGGCAATTGCCAGCAGCTTTTATATCCGGTTCCGCACATGGAAAAGCCGTCCAGACAGCCGGCCCAAACAGGTGGACTTGTTCAAAATATTCAGCCTTGTCAGGAGGAATGAACGCAAACCTCCGTTCTGATAGCTCCTTTGAAATCGTGGATTGAAGCCCTTTGATTTCGGTTTGCAGCATACGATGACTGCAGCCAAGACTGTTGGTCAACACACCATGAAAAAGCACCTGCCTAGCCTCGGAAGAAGGCAATTGTACGACAGCGCAAAGCGACTTGATGTCCTGGAGGATTCGCAAGAGGTCTTGTTTTTGCCCATCGCCTATGTTGCCGTCGCCACCGAAGTCCCTAATAGATTTATCAGCCAGTGCCCAGTGAAACCCCAACTCTTCCCACACTGGCAGAAAGCTTTCAGCGAAGAACTCGATCATATCCCGCAATCTGGTTAAGCGAGGGAGAAAGAACAACAGGATTCTGAGCGTTTTGTCACGCCGACTATCAGTTTCTATCAATCCCCCGAAATGGAGGCCTATGGGAGGGCTTCACCTACACGGAAGCGCCTCATCACCCCAGTTCTGGCGGATTCGACAGGCACATATCGCGCGCCGAGATGTCGCGGGTCAGTGTAGATGTAGGCGACGCTGGAATTCGTGGTGCCGAAGTCAATGCCAAGATAGAGGGGCGAGATTTTCACGGTTGGTATTAGCACTGAGACTCAGACCATTCTTGAGAGGGACTCGGCAGAACGAAATATAATTGTTCAGAATAGCGACGCCACCGCCGACAAGAGCGCCAAGAATCCCGGCGATGGGTGCGATCCATTCCTGATGTATTGTCGGCATTGGGCAATAATTACTCGTAGTAGCCGTGCTGCTCGGCCAGCTTTTTTACGAGCGCGTGTGTCATGAGCGCGTTGTGGAATTCCTCAAGGATTTCATAGATGTACTCGCCCTCCACCGCGAACTTTGCAAATTCTGGGCTCTGCGCTGTCTTGGCAAACCGAGCTCTTACCTTCGAATCGTTTACAGCGGAAGCGAAGTCATGCCCAAGCGCTGTGGCCGCAAAGCAGAGCCCGGAGGTGATTCTCGCCTTGCCGGCCGGGTCTGGCGCCAGGTCGTGCACTTGGCGGCGGTAATTTTCCATAGCTCGCGAGTGCTCGCTGAGAAGCGTGAACCGGTTAGCTGTCTGACAAGTGTGGAGAGCTGACGACATCCGCGACAGGAGCCTGGCGGTCCCCTCCGGGTCGGCGAGGACTTTCGGCAGGAGCTGCCGGAGAGACAACGCTGCGATGAGCCAAAGGGCGTAGCACGCGACGTGGGTCCCGACGTAGTCGCGGCCCCGCACTGCCAATGCGGGGCGCTTCTCAAGGATGCTGTCGAGAAACCCACCGCCTTCCACTATTTTGGCGAGCACGTCGAAGTACTCATGCTGCCAAGGCAGTGAGGGTGATGCGTCAGGCTCGGATTGCTGAGCGCTGGGTTGAGCCTTTGGACTCTTCTGCCCGACACCCGGCACGTCGTACAATGGCACCCAATCCGAGAGGCCCTCGTACCAGGCCCAAAAGTCCTTGTCGGTGTACCTCCCCTCTGCCAAGTCCCTGTTGATTTGTTCGAGTGAGAATGGCCCTTCTCTCTGGCTTGCTCCCGGCCTTACAAGGTAAACCCTTATGCTGCTCATGCGAACCTGTGCGTCCGACAACCGCCGCAGAATCTTGTTGAGGGCTGGGACCAGGGGCGACCGATCATCCATGCCAGGTCCGCGTAAATTGCGTTCCTTGCGTCTTCATTCGGAACCTCAAGCACGCACACGAAATTGGCGCCATGCTTCGTGAAGAGGGCGGCCTTGGGATGTGGAGAGAACTCTCGTGCAAGGTTGTCCGTTACCCCCATGTGCATGATTTTCTGTTCCGTGACCTCACGCCCGCTGAAGCTCGCGAGTTCCACAATGTAAACAGCGCCCACCTCACCGAAAACTGGCGGGAATGGCCGCAACTCAAAGTCGTACGTTTTGGTTGACGACCCCCTCAACTTAATCAAGTCGAAGTCTTTCACGGGCGGTCGGGCGTTCATACCAGGGACGCGCAGTTGACGGTGATTTCGTCGCTGAATTGGCTGACTTCGACGTCCGGGACGACAAAGACGGCTTTGTATTCGCGCAGCTCGGGTTTGCCGGGGACAACCATCGGGCGGTTGTCCACATAGGTGGGCGAGGTGTCGCGGGGGAGGAATTTGAAGCCGGTGTCGCCGGCGCGGCGGCTCCAGATGTTTGCGCCTTCGCTGTTGACGATGTTGAAGTCTAATTCGCCGCCGCCGCCTTTTTTGTTTTCACCGGAGAATCCCCAAATGCCTGCACTCATAGAATCAGGGCTACTTTATCACGACTGCCCGGGATGGCAACAGATTCCTGGCATCAGATTCCTGGCATCTTCTTTGACGCCGGGAATCGCACGGAGCGCTCAGGCTTTCACCCAGGACTTGGTTACTGTGGTTGGAGGCCGGTTGTCAGTGCCGGCGGCGCTTGCTGCTAGTTTCAGGTTCGTTTACTCGAACGGCCTTCACCTGTTCCCGCGCAAACAGGAGCGGGTTTCTTATACCTTTCTGTTGGTCACCGCTGAGGAGTTCCGGGGTTTTCTGCGGGGGTGTCAGGGAGAGGTGGGCCGGCCACAACCACCTGCGGCGAGATGAGGATATGACCTTGGTGCTTCCAACCCGGGGTCACGACGCGCAGTCTCGCCAAAGGCTGCTCGGGGGCTGGCGGCGTCCCTTGCAGGTCATATTGGCTTAGCTGCTTTGTGGGCACCTCCAACTCTTGTCCTGGTTGCAGGTGCTGGCTGAGGTCCAGATGCCGGCAGAGCCAGTTGAGCGTTGCTTCGGGCAACAGCCGGAGGTCTGCCGACAGGGGCGTAGCCGCCAGCGCAGTCCGCAGTTGTTCGAGGTCGTGCAGCAGATTGTCCTGAACCAGGCTGTTGACCAATTCCTGCTTGAAGGCGGCGACCGCGTTGCAGCCGATAGCGTGGGCCACGTTGAGAAGGTCAATGCCCCTGGCGGTGAGTTCGGCCTGCGCCCTGGCAAGCTGATCCAACACATCTCGTACTTGGCGGGCATCCGGGATAGACTTAACCGGGGGCGCGGCGACCGCACGAGAGGGTCTCGTTCTCTTCCGCATGGGCCTTCGGACCGCCCGCCGCACGATCAAGGGGCGCTGCTTTCCCCTCACCCCGGCCCTCTCCCCTTCGGAAGGGGAGAGGGGGAGTCGTCGGCTTTGCGCCCCTGAGCTTGGTAAGGACGCGTTCCACCGCGTCCCTGATTTCGCCCAGAATGAATGGGACGCGGTGGAACGCGTCCTTACCATCCCCGAAGGCAGGTTCTTGGGCAGGGAGGGTTGTGGGGCGTCAGTCAGCGAATGGCGCTTTCGGGGTCTCTTTGGGATTGGTTTCATGGCAGCGTAGGAGTTGCGGTTCAAAAGCCGCTGTCCGGGCCGGCGATGCGGTGGCGGTGGTCGCCTTCAAAGACCTCGTTCAGGTGCGCGTCCAGCGATTTTGATTTGGCCTCGGCAGCGCTGTCGTAATCGGCGGTCTTTTGGTAGAGCCGGGCGAGGTCGTTCCATCGCCTTGCAGTGTGCTGCTCAACGCGGGTTTTCTTTTCCAGGAGCCGGATGGCTTGCGTGAACTCGCGGCGAGCCTCTTCCTCTTTGCCTTGGGCGCGGTAAATGTCTCCCAGTCGCTCGTAGAGGTAGTCGAGTTTCGGGTCTGCCTGGAGCGCCAAACGCATCTTCGGAATGGCCCGGTCGGGCTGGCCGGTTTCGGCCAACACGCAGCCGTAATTGCCGAGGATAGTGGCGTTCTCCGGATTCAGGCTCGCGGCCTTTTCGGCATAATGAAGTTCATCTCTGGTATTTCCTTGCTCGCCGCAGACCAGCGCCAGGAGGTTGGCCACGCGTCCTGTCAGCTCGTGTTCAGCCACGAGATCGCGGAGGGCTAGTTCGGCCTCATCGTGGTGGCCCGCCTCGCGGAGCAGGGTTGCTTCCTGGAGCAGGGTGGCATCCGAGAGCTGGTTTTTGGCGGCCAGCTCGTCTGCCATCTGTCTTCTGAAGGCCAGCAGGCGCTTTTCGGACGGTTCAAGCTGGCGTGGCGTCCAGGGGTCGTTGAAGGGGGAGGCGGCGGTGAATTCGCCCTGCCCCACGCTGTACCACCAATGGAGAATCTTATTGTGATCAATGGTCAGCTTGAGCTTCACCACGTCGCCCTGGCGCGTGCCTTCCGGCAGGGGCACCTTTAGGCTTCCAGAGAGCCGGGGGTTGCCCTCGGTGGAACCCGCATAGAAGGGAATAATCAACTCCTTCTGCCCGTTTTGGGGCACGAAGAAGTCGCTCGGGTGAGCGTGAACACCTTCCCCAGGAAAGGGCAGCGGGGTGCCGCTCTCGACCAGGCAAACCGGCCGATTGCCCAGGGTCATAATGCCGATGTCTTCGGCTGTGATGGGCTTGATGAGTTCGGTGCCTCGCTCATGCTTCCAGTAACAGGCCAGCGCCGCGCCACAAGCCACCGAAGTGTCGAGGTTAGGGGTTTCGACGATGGTGGTCCTTGAGAAGAGGCTGGAGTCGTCGGCAAGCAGCCGCTTGAGCTCCTGCCGGACGCAAGGATTCCGGCAGCTTCCGCCGTGCAGGACCAGCACGTCCAGATCTTCGGGGGCCAAGCCCGCTTTGTCGAGGCAGTCCCAGATCGGCGCGATCAGGGAATGGACGAAGTCGCCCTCGCGTGCTTCCGCCGCCCCTGGTGGCACACGCAAGAAGGGTTTCATGACATCGTCAAATTGGGCCTTGGTTATCTTGAACCGGCCACGAAGCGGCCTGGGAAGTTGCTGGTCAAAGAAATCCCCTTGCGTGGCCACGGTCTCGCTCAAGTCCGGTGCCAGGCGCGAATAGTCCTGGCCCTCCTGCGCCAGTTTCGTGATTTTCAGGCAGAGCTTCTCTTTGAGCTTTCTGGCCAGGGTGGAGGTGAGCGTGTCCTCGACCGCCCGTCTCACGTCGGCTGACAAGTCGTTTCGTGCAATGCCGAGCTGCTCCTCCACTTGCGGCCAAATAACCTGTTGCATGATTTCGCGGTCAACATCATTGCCGCCATTGCGGCGGTACTGCGAAATAGCCAGATGCTCAGCCTGCAGACCGCTGCTTGAATCCGGACTGAACGAGCATTTGACGGCGCAGAGGTCCAGGGTGCCGCCGCCATAGTCAAAGACCAGAATGTTTCTTGGTTCACTCATGGAAAGGATAGCGGTGGCGCGCTGGTCGTTGACCAGATGCAGGAGGGCGGCGATTGGCTCATCTATCAACTCCACCAGCTCTGCGTTCAAGCCTGCTTCGACTGCGGCGTCCCGAGTTTCCTGGCGGGCATCCGCGTTCAGAGAAGCCGGGACTGTGATGACCGTCCTGACCGTAGCGCATTCCAGCCCGGGAAGTCTTTGGCTGGCCTCGTGGAGAAGCCCGCGAAATATGGCGCGGGCGACCTTCCGGGGCGTTAGGCACTCGGGCGAGGAGGCGTGGGCATAAATTCGCGCGGAGCCGAGGTCGGATTTGACGGACTCAAACAGCTCGTGGCCCCTGCGCAACAGAGGCGCTTTCTTGCGGCGCCCGAAAATGCGGAGGACCTCCCATCCGCCGGCAAGCCCGGTGGCACGGCGGTCGTCAAAGCGGGTGGAGACGAGGCTGGGCATCCGTTCGGCCATGAGGTTGTTCTCGGCGTCCATGGTAATCCGAACGGGTTCGACGGGCACATAACGCGCGCTGAGGTGTCGCGGGTCGGCGTAGATGTAAGCGACGCTCGAATTCGTGGTGCCGAAGTCAATGCCAAGATAAAGGGGTGAGGTTTTCATGATTGGCGCTGGCACTGAGGCTCAAACCATTCTTCAGAGGGATTCGGCAGAACGCACGGCCTGACAAAGGCCCTCGCCGCCAACAAGGCGGCGAGGTCAAGTTCGGTCAGCGCTTTCATAGCTCCAGGCGAGTGGCGTTTCAGCCGGGCTGGCATTCGTCACCATCTGTAAGAGGACTTGGGCACGCGGACGGTGCCGTAGCCGTGGTAGCTGAGGTTGTCGGTCACGGTCCCGTTGGGGGCGGTGCGGACGTGAGGCGCCACATAGGTGCCGTTGCTGTGGTAGTATCCGCGCACGTTGACTGAGGGGTAAGCGGCATAGGGGTTGCGATAGACATAACCGGAGCTGGAGCCGTAGCTGTGCCCCACGGAACCGGAATCGGAGCGGTAGTAGGGGGCGACGTAAGTGCCGTTGCTGCGGGAGTGCCCGCTCACCCACCCGGCTTGGGCGGTCAAAGTGGTGATGAGCATCACGGCGGCGAGGGCGAATTTGATCAGTGTCTTCATAGTCTTGATTTCTTTGCTTGAGGGCCGGTCGTCAGTGCCGGCGGCGTTTGCCGCCAGTTTCAGGTTTGTTCACTTGAACGGCCTTCACCTGCTTCATCGCAAACGGGGGCGGGTTTATTACAAGTTTCTCAGACCGCGAATTGCGCGGATGAGCGCGGATTTGCCGCACCGAAAGAAGTGAAGAGGTAGGTCCTGTGGTCCTTGTGGTCTCGAGCGGCAAGACCAGGTTAGCCCAGCGGTCAGGTCGTGCGTGGGCAGGCTGCAAACCAGCGATGCGGCAGATTGAAAATGTATGCTGTTGAAGCCCGCACCCAATGGACCGGGCGCTTGCCTGTGACCCGGTCTTTCGGCATCCTTTGGTCGTGCAAATGCCTGACCTCCAGGCGCTCCAGCGCGGCGATGCGGCGGCGTGGGACATGGCTTTTCCGTGGCTCTGGCCCGCGGCGTTCGGGGCGGCGCAAGTCACGCTCCAGCCTTATCTCCCGGCAGAAGTCGAGGACGTAGCCATTGAATCGTTGGAAGCGCTGGTCGAGAAGGTGAGGGAGTTGAGATCGGTCGAGGAGCTTAAGCCCCTTGTTGCCAGCATCGCCCATCACCGGGCGGTCAGCCTGCTACGTGAGCGGTTCGCCAAGAAGCGCGGCGAGGGAAGGACCCGGAGCCCCGACCCTGTCCAGGAGGGTGCCGAGGTGGATTACCCGGACCCGACGGCTAATTCGCCTCTGGCCGCCCTTGAACAAAAGGAGCTGGCGGAGCGGCTGCGGCGAACCATCGGGGAACTCAGGCCTCCCATCGACGCCATTATGATGGACCGCTTTATGAATGACCTGAGCTACGAGGAAATCGCCCGGAAACGCGGCATACCCATCAGCAGTGTGGGGGTCTATCTCAAACGCGGCTTGGAGGCGTTGCGCCGGATTTGGGGCCGGCGAGGAGAAAGTTGAAAGACATGGACGCGCTTTTGCGATGAATCCATTGAACAACCATGAATGACGACCAGTATTTCGATTTAGCCATGAAGGTCATCGGGGGGCAGGCGACTGAAGCCGAGCGCGCTGAGTTGGACGGTCTCGTCGCCCGCCAACCGAAGTTGAAGGCCGAGTTTGAGCGTGTTCAAGCCGACGTGCGCCTTGCCCGCGAGGTGCTCCCGCTGGTCAGCGCAACTGAGGCAATGGCGCCCGAACTGCCCGCTTATGCGCGCGGACGGCTGCAAACCAAAGTGCGTCAAACCCTTGGCCGGCCACAACCGTCCGTAACGTCCGCCAGCGATAGGGAGCGCCGCTCGATGTGGCGTTGGCGATGGCTGCTCGGTCTGGCCACGGCGACGGCTGCAATCGTATTGGCAGTGGTTCTCTGGCAGGCCCCGGCGCCGATGATCCAAGTAGCCATGCTGGATGCCGCCGGGGCCAGCCGCGGTTCGGATGCCAAAGAACTGGCGCTATTGCAGCAGACGTGGAATAAGACCCCGATTGACTCATTCTCCAGCGCCGAAAACGCGCGGGCTTGGGAAACGAACTCGCTGGGGAACGGCGGAAGGGCGGTTGTCAAAATCCTTTATGACCGCCCCGCCGGGGAACTGCGGGTGTTGGGCAGGTGGAAAGGAAAGCCCTTCGCTAAGACCTTTGTGGTCGAGCAGGACTTTGCCGCTGCTCTCAGCTTGGCCAGGGACTTCATTCGGGAACAGACGAGCCGCTGAAGCTGCTCTTCTCAATATTGCGAATGCTGGCCCAAAGCCACCCAAGGCCACCTCAAAGCCACTCTAAAGCTTGTTGATAGCCAGGGGATTGCGACCCCAAAGCCACCCTAAGGCCACCTTAAAGCCACCCCAATGCGACCCTAATGCGACCCTAATGCGACCCTAATGCGACCCCAAAGCCAGCTCAAAGCCACACGAAAGGCAAAGCAGAATAGCAGGGGTCAAGCCGTAGATTGGAATAGCTGCTCCGGGCCGCTGATTTCTTTACTGCCGAGGCCTGGTCGGCCACCGAGCTGCGCCCGAGATCACACCGCCACATTCACTTGCTCCTCCTTGGCGCCCCAGCAATGATGCGCCCATGCGTAACTTCGTAATGCTCTCCATTTCGTGTGCCGTTCTCGGCTCCGCCATCGCTCCGGTGCCGGGTGCCGAGACCCAAACTCAGCCGAGGCTCAAGGTGCTGATCGTTGACGGCCAGAACAATCACGGGTGGCAGCAAACGACACCCATCCTTAAGGCCGCTCTCGAGAGTGCCGGCATCTTCTCCGTGGACGTCGCCACCAGCGCGGCCTCGGGACAGAGCCTGGCCGGGTTCAAACCTGACTTTGCCAAGTACCGCGTGATCGTCTCCAACTATAACGGCGAAGATTGGCCCGAGGCCACCCGGCGTGCCTTCGAGGATTATGTGAAGAACGGCGGCGGCTTCGTGGCCGTCCACGCCGCGGACAACGCGTTTCCCAAATGGGTCGAGTACAACCGGATGATCGCCGTAGGGGGCTGGGGCGGCCGCAACGATCAAAGCGGGCCGATGCTCCGCTGGCGCGACGGTCAGATGGTCCGGGACCTCCACGGCGGCGCGGGCACGCATGGCCAGTTTTTCTCCTTCGTTGTCGAGACGCGGGATGCCAGCCATCCCATCATGAAGGGTCTGCCCGCGAAATGGCTGCACGCCCGCGACGAGCTCTACGCCACGCTGTGTGGGCCGGCCGAAAACGTGACCGTCCTGGCTACGGCCCAGTCAGACGTTACCCACCAGCAGGAGCCGATGTTGATGGCGATAAGCTACGGTCGGGGACGCGTGTTCCACACGGCGCTCGGCCACAACGAAGAGTCAATGCTCGATGTCGGTTTCGTCGTGACACTCGACCGCGGGACCGAGTGGGCCGCCACCGGCCGGGTCACCCAGAAGGTCCCGGAGAATTTCCCGTCCGCCGACAAGGTGAGCCCATGGTCGCCCTCGGCCTCGAAATAGCGCAGGCGGCTCACTGGCATGTTCCTGATCTGCCGTGACTTCGTGCCCCGCATAATGGATTCGGAACACACGGCCGATTGCCGCTTTGGTAATGCCTCAGTGATGGCGGGAGAAGGTAGGGCGGGCAGTCCTCTGCACGCCGGAGCACGCCCAAGATCCAAGCCCGGCGTGCAGAGGACTGCCCGCCCTACCCACCGTGACTGAGGCCTTACCCGCTTTGAGCCTGTACAACTGGAGTAGATCATGGCAAAGAGATATAGCCGGCGGTGGTGGTTGAAGACGGTGGCAGCGACCGCAGGGGCCGCAAGCACCTCGCGGCTGTTTCAAGCTCCCTCCGTTTTGGCCGATCCTTCACCGAACTCGAAGCTCGCGGTGGCCGTCATCGGCTGTGGCGGCAGAGGCGAGGCGAGTCTTGCGAGGGCCAGCGGCGAAAAACGGGTGGCCCTGGTAGATGTTGAGGATGGCCGCCTCGCTGCCACGGCCAGAAAGGCTTCGGAGGCGGGCGCCACGCCCAAGACCTTTTACGATTACCGCCGGATGTTCGACGCCATGCACAAGGACATTGATGCGGTGTTCGTGGCGACCCCGGACCATCACCATGCGCCTGCGTCCATGATTGCCCTCAGGCTCGGCAAGCACGTCTTTTGCGAGAAACCCCTCTGCCACGATATCTCGCAGGCGCGCGCTTTGGCGGCAGCGGGAAGGGCGCAAAAGGTCACCACCATGATGGGCAATCAGGGCCATTGCGAAGCGAGCTATCGGCGCGTGTGCGAGTACATCTGGGCCGAAGCGATCGGCGATGTCGTTGAAACGCATAGCTGGAGCGGTTTTGTCAACGGAGGAGCGGGAGGCCGACCGCCTTCAAAGCCGGTCCCGGCGGGCCTGCATTGGGACGAGTGGCTGGGGCCTGCCCCTTACCGCGACTATCACGATGGCCTCCATCCCCTTTACTGGCGCTGCTACTGGGACTTCGGCACTGGCGGGTTGGGCGATTGGGGCTGCCACAACCTGGACGGCGTATTTTGGGCGTTGAAACCTGGCGCCCCGGCCAGCATCAAATGCCTTGAGACCATCGGCGGCAGCGACGAGAAATATCCCCAGTCCAGCATCAGCCAATGTGAACCGAAACTGCCGTCAGGCGTGAGCGCTCAAAGACTTGCCCCATCTGCCAAGCTGCTGGCGGCCTGTGCAATCCTGGCGATCATCTGCCACGCGTTTCAGTCCTTCGCCGCGACGCCAACCGCGGACGAGATGAGCCGGCAATCAGCCTGGCTGAGAGGCCACTTCGGCAGCCGAGCAGCGACTCCCGCGTTCTCCTTCGCCTGCAGCGGTCACGATGCCGACCGATCGTTGGACAAATGGAAACGAACTACTTCCACACACGCGTTTGCCGACCGCACGCTGCACGCGGCCAGCTTCACTGATCCGCAAACTGGCCTGGTGGTGCGTTGTGAAGTCGCCGAGTTCCGCGATCATGCTGCGGTCGAGTGGGTCGTCTATCTGAAGAACACCAGCTCGGCGGATACGCCGATCCTCGCGGACATCCGCGCCCTGGACGACGTGATTCCTTCACCGAGCGGAGATGCTGTTCTCCATTACGCTCGCGGGGCGGTGTGTTCGATGGACGACTTCGCGCAGCTGACCGAAACGATGAGAGCCGGCACCCGCCTCCACCTCGAGCCTGCCGGGGGACGCTCCTCGAGTGACTTCCTGCCGTTCTTCAACTTGGAGACGCCTTCGCGCGGAGGTGTCGTCATCGATCTCGGCTGGTCCGGGGAATGGGCGGCGGACTTCATCCAGGAAGGCGAACGGCAGACTCGCGTTCAGGCTGGCATGGCGCTCACGCATCTCAAACTACATCCGGGCGAAGAAATCCGGACGCCGCGAGTCGCGTTGCTGTTCTACCAGGGCGACTGGATGCGCGGCCAGAATCTGTGGCGCTGCTTTGTGCTCGACCAACACCGGCCCAAAGTAAACGGCCAACCGCTCGCTCCTCCCATCTTTAACGGCAACTGGGGTGGCACGCCCGCCGCGAGCCACCTGGAGAACATCAAGGCCATCGTCGCGCACGATTTGCCCATGGAGTTCTATTGGATAGATGCCGAGTGGTTTGGGCGCGGCGCGTGGTGGATGAACCCCGGGGACTGGAGCGTGAAGAGGGACCTGTACCCGGAGGGCTTCAAACCTATCAGCGACGCGCTGCACCAGTCCGGTCGCAAGCTGCTGCTTTGGTTCGAACCGGAGCGTGTATGCGAGGGCACCCCCTGGTTCAATGAACATCCGCAGTGGCTGCTGGAAGTGCTTAAGGATCGCCGCGTCTATAACTGGGGCGACAAGCGGACCTTCCCCGACTGGGTGATTTCTGAGAGCCGCCGCAACCAGATCAAGGACGGCGACCGGCTCTTCAACCTCGGCGACCCGGACGCGCGACAGTTCGTCACCGAGTTCTTCTCTGCGCGCATCACCGAGTTCGGTCTCGACTGCTTTCGTCATGACGCGAATATCGCCCCGCTGGAATACTGGCGCGCCGCCGATGCGCCCGACCGCCAGGGCATCACCGAAATTCGCTGGGTCGAGGGCCTCTATGCCTTCTGGGATGAGCTGCTGCGTCGGCATCCGGGGCTGCTGATTGACAACTGCGCCAGTGGCGGCCGGCGCATTGACCTGGAAACGCTCTCGCGCAGCACGCCCTTCTGGCGGACTGACTTCCCGGGCGACCTTACTGGCAAACAGTGCCATACCTATGGCATCTCGAGCTGGATTCCGCTCAATTCCACCGGCGGAGTGACATTGGGCCGCGACAGCGACTATGCCTGGCGCAGCACCATTTCCAGCACGGTCACCTTCGGCCTGTTCGGCAACGGCGACGCCCCGCAGGCCCAGCGACCGCCGGCCGACTTTCCATTCGAGAAAGCCAAAGCCACGCTCGCGCAATATCGCCGCCTCCAACCCTATTTCCTTGGCGACTACTATCCCCTGACGCCCTACACGAAAGCCGCCGAAGCCTGGCTCGCGTGGCAATTTCATCGCGTTGACCTCGGTGGTGGGGTGGTGCAGGCATTTCGTCGGCCGGCGAGCCTCCAGGATTCGGCGCGCCTCAAGCTGCGCGGCCTCGACTCGTGCTCCCGCTACGTGGTAACTGACCTGGATGACACCAAGCCCTATGAGCTTTCAGGCCGCGAACTCATGATGAACGGACTCCTGCTGACGACGTCCGAGAAACCATCGGCGCGGATCGTGACCTACCGGCAAGTCCAATGAATGTTGAGGCGTGAAGACGTGACAGCGACATATTCAAAGGGCCGATTTGTCTCCGCACTCGGGTTGGCGTTGATGCTATGGCTTTGTCCTGGCCACAGTAACGCCGCGAACGGTTTCGCCGTGCCGGGGCAGGAGCCTCCGAATATCCTATTTGTCCTTGCGGACGATATGGGCTTTGCGGATGCGGGTTGTTATGGCGGCGAAATCGCAACACCGAACCTGGACCGGCTCGCAGCCAATGGCGTGCGCTTCACCCAGTTCTATAACTGCGCGCGTTGCTGGCCGACGCGCGCGGCCTTGCTCACCGGGTATTACCCGCAACAGATCCGGATGGACCCGCCGCAGGGGAGGTTACCCGGTTGGGCGCGTCTGCTTCCGACTTACCTCAAGCCGCTCGGCTACCGCTCTTACCAGAGCGGCAAGTGGCATGTGAACGGCGCACCGAACGCGCTCGCCGACGGCGGGTTTGACCGCTCGTACCGATTGGAGGACCATGATCGCAATTTCTATCCGCAGAGTTTATGGCTGGATGACGTGCGTCTGCCACCGGTGCCCAGGGGCAGCAACTACTACACCACGGTGGCGTTCGCGGATTTCATGATCAGTTGCCTCAAGGAGCACGCCGCGAAGTTCTCCGGCCAGCCCTTCTTCGCCTATCTCGCTTTCACCGTGCCGCATTTTCCGTTGCAAGCGCCGCCCGAGGACATTGCAAGGTATCGCGACAGATATCTAGCGGGCTGGGATGTGATTCGGGAGCAACGCCACCAACGCCAATTGAAGATGGGCCTGGTGAATTGCGCCTTGAGCGACCGGGAGCCGGGCGAGGCGCCCTACTGGAACCTCTCCGAGGAGGAACTGCACCAGCAAATCAGCACTAATGAGGTTGCGCGCGCGGTCGCGTGGGACGGATTGAGCGAGCAACAGAGACGATTCCAAGCCACCAAGATGGCGATTCACGCGGCTATGATTGATCGGATGGATCGCGAGATTGGCCGGGTGCTGGACCAACTCAGGGCGATGGGAGCGCTGGAGAATACGATTGTGATGTTTGCGTCCGACAACGGCGCGAGCGCCGAGTTTCTCAATCGCGGGGACAAGCACGATCCCTCCGCCGAGCCAGGTTCGGGCGGAAGTTTTCTGTGCCTGGGACCCGGTTGGTCCACTGCTGCCAACACGCCGTTCCGCCTGCACAAATCATGGGTGCACGAGGGCGGCATCTCCACGCCGTTGATTGTGCATTGGCCGAAGGGAATCAGGGCGAAAGGCGAATTGCGACACGCGGTCGGACACGTGATTGACATCGTCCCCACGATTCTCGAGCTCGCCGGGGCGCAGTCGCGACCAGTGTGGAGCGGCGTCGAGCCACCGCCTTTTCCGGGACGCAGCCTGGTGCCGGCCTTGGCAAAGGATGCCCCGGTGCCGCGTGATTTCCTCTACTTCCACCACGAGAACAACCGCGCGTTGCTCATCGGCGACTGGAAGCTGGTTTCAAAGCGACCGAACACGAACGACTATGCGCTTTATGACTTGAGCCACGATCGCTGCGAACGCGTAAACCTGGCTGCAAACAACCCGGAACGCATCGTGTCTATGGCACAGCACTGGGAAGCGATCGAAGCCGGATCTCGCGCCCTGGCAACGCAGGACACGGCGCCGAGGACGAAAGACAAGGCTGGGCCAGGCCCAATGAAGTGAAAGCTGTGCGCCCCTGTACGTGGCGAGTTCGTTGCCGGAGTTGCCGCCTGCACGCAGCCAGCATCGTCTTCCAGTGGATGCGCAGGAAGGCCGGTTCTTGCATCGCCTCGCGGGCGTACTTGCGACCAGCGCGCGCGAGGTCAAGTTTCGCCTGGATGACCGTTTCGTCGCGGTTGTTGGCCAGGGCGAGCAGCCGCGAGTCCGGTGCCACGATTTTCGAGTCGCCGGCCGACCATCGGCCAGCGCCCTGCCGCCCAACCGAGTTGGCGAACACATAATAGACCTCGTTCTCGAACGCGCGGATCGGTATTCCGTCGCGGCCATGGCGCTTGCTCTTCGAAACAGGCAGCGAGTCCAGCCCGGCATTGGCGTGGAACACTATTTGCGCGCCCAGCATCACGGGCAGGCGCACCAATTCGGGATAGCGCCGCTCATGGCAGATAATCGCCGTACACGGCACACCGGCGAGATGGAAGAAGGCCAGCGCATTTCCCGGCGTGAAGAATCGCGCGTCTCGCGCCGTAAGGTGAATCTTCGAATAGCAGAAGACGGTTCGTCCTCGGCGATCGAACACAACCAGGGAATTGAACCTTTTACGCCCCGCGAAGGTCAAGCTGCCCACCAGCACATGGCAGCGCGCAGCGCGAGCCGCACGGGCGATGCTCCGCAGGGCCGCTTCCACCTCCGGTCGCGATACTGCGGCAAAGTCGCGATTATATCCTGTCACCGCGCATTCGGGGAACAGGATGATGTCCGCGCCTGCTTTAGCTGACGAATGAATCACTTCAGCGATCCGGGACACGTTGTCAGCGATAGCCGTGCGGAACTTCATCTGTGCAGCGGCTACGACGATGCGGGCGGATTTCATGGCTGGTTGAGCTTCAAAAAGACGACGTGAAAGGCGGGAGTTCATCATCTCCCCCGCCTCGAAAGACCCAAAGGGTCAAACGCACCACGAACGAGGCCGGCTCTTGGCTTTCTCGATGGCTTCCCGGGCGAAGGTCGCGTCTTCCTGAATCTGGAAATCAAACATGCCGGCGCACACGAAATCAGCGCCGTTGTAAAAAGCGTAGCGGAAGCCTTCTCTGGGGTGGATGGCCCCGGCGCCGAGCACTTTGTAGGCAATCCACGGGCGGTTCACCTTTTCCATAAACACTTTGGTTTCCTCCGGAGTTTCTTCCCAAACGCTGTCATTGCGCGGCACGGGTCCGGCCGACCAGTAGCGCTTGCTGTTGAACGTCTTCATGTAGAAGTCCGGTTGGATCCCCGCCGCCTCACAGCTCTTGGCCACATCCAGCGAGTGCCCCGCGATTCCCGCGATCAGGCCGCGCGCCTTGATCGCCCGCACCGCCTCCCCCAATAGGCCCACTTTGCCTTGCTGCGCATACTCGTCGCCGACATTGCCATGGGTGAAGGCGCCGATAGCCCCGTTGTCAGCGGCCTGCTTGACGGCGGTTTCCATGTCCTTGCCGCGAATGTCAATCTGGGCGAGCCACTGAATCTTGCCGCCACGCTCCTTCCAGTAAGCGCGCAGGATACGCAGTGTGTTGTCATCCAGCCGCAGAATGGCCGTGTTGATGCCCTCCGCCTCGCATAGCGCCAAAGTTCTGAAAACTCTCTCGTCGGTGAAATACTCCTTAAGCCAGCGCGACACATAAATCAGGTCCCGACTGTGCGCGAAACCGGAGATGAGATTGCCTCCGCAGATCAGGCGGCTGATACTTGCCGAACCAATCTTGGATTGCGGAAGATCTTTGGGCCTGGCGATGGGAAGCGCGGGCGTTTCGACCGAGGGCTGGTCATTGGCGAGTAACGCCTTTTCCTCAAACCTGAATGCCGCAGCCGTGGTCGCCGCCACCATGGACCTTTTCAGAAATCTGCGACGGCTAAGACTCGTTTTCATGGTTGCAGATTCGACAATAGAGCTGCCGCTCTCGCGAAGGCAAGGACTTCTTGCCAGTACCACCGCCGCCGATCAGCATCGGCGCGGAGCCCTCCGCATTGACCCGGCCTATCCCTGGCATTTCATCTGGGAAGGAACGGGGGAGCATTACTTCTTCAACGGGACCACGGCCTACTGGCTGGTGGGCTGGCGCGACGAGCCCCCCATTCAATACTGCATTGACCGGTTGGCCAGGCTCAAGGTCAACGGGAACTATTGTCTGGCCCAACCGGGCAACGTGTATGCCATTTACCTGCCCCACGGAGGAAAGGTCAGCGTCCGGTTGGAACCCGGCGCCTACCAGGCGCAATGGTTTAACGCGACGAGCGGACAGCGCGTCCCGATCGTCCCCGACGCCACTGGGCCGGCCTGGACCTCTTCCGGATCCGCCCGATTACTCCGGTTGGGGTGACGGTCAGGACTTGGCGATCCTGTTGCGCACACGATGATGCAGCCCAGGCTTGCTCGGGGCCGGCATCGCCGGGAAGAGGAAATGGGCACCAGGCATCGGAATCGGCGAGGCTCCGGCCAATCGAATGCAGAAGGCCCCAATTTCAAGCCCGGTGGCTCCACCAGGCGTCCTTTGGACCCGAGGGCAGCCCAATGCCATTCCCAGGTTTTTCATGTCACAAATAGCTCTCAGAGCAAAAGAGAAGGGGCGGCCCGGTAAGCGGTGCCCGGATACCCCCCACAGGGTGCGCGACCTGGGCCGGAGATGACAAACTGCCCGACAATCGCAACCGCCCTGAATGAGTCTCTGGCCGGACCAATCTCCGGTCTGACGGCCTCGTTGAGTGGGGAAGTCATCACTTTGAATTGGGCGGGAGGCAGTGTCACCAGCGGTCAGAGCTTGCAAGCGACATTCGATCTGAACCTGCCCGCCGCCCCGCCTTCGGCTATTCAGCCCACATTGACCAATACTGTCGTAATCTCTTGGCCCGCGCCGTCCACCGGCTTCAACTTGCAGCGGAACAGCAATTTGAACCCGACGGACTGGGTTGGCGTCACAGACCCGCCCACGGTCGCCAATGGTCGAAACCAGGCGATTGTGTCACCGCCGGTCGGCACGGAATTCTATCGGCTTAAATTCCAATGAAACAATACTCCTACTGCCCGCTCCGCGATGCACTGATAAGCTTCAAGCCAGCCAGAGAAAATACCAATGCTTGGGCTTCTTCGGCTGCGTCGGGGCCATTGGCTTTTCCTCCTGCTTTACAACCGATACGGCTTGAATTTTGACCACGCGGCTTCGCGGAATCACATACCCGGTGCCCTTGTCATCCGTGAAAAGGTAATTGGTCCCTTGGAGTTTGGGTTTGCTGAGGGAGATGATCTGGTCGCCGTCGCTAAGCTTCATCAGATACTCATGCACGCAGCCGCAGAAGCCGACCAGACTGATCAGAAGGGTGAAAACCAATTTGTCGAGCAAAGGCTTCAACGACGCACCCTGGACCTCAATTCCCGCGCGCGACATGCATCTGACCTGCTCAAAGCAGGCCGTTCAGCATGGCGATGGCTTCCTGCCTGCTCGTCAGCACTTTGCGCAACTCCTCTTGCGCCTGTTCCAGCGCCGCCTGCTTGGTCTTGCGGGCTGCGGCGTACTTGTCCATCGCCGCCTTCAGGTCTGCTTTGGGTGCTTTTAACTCAACCGCCTTCTGCAAGGCATCGGCTTCCGGGTTGGGGGTGCCGGTGACCGCCCCGCGACGTTGCTGGCCCTGGTCGCTCGGCTGGGCATTGCCGCCGCCCCGTTGGCCACGCGCCATCGGACCACGGCCCCTGCCGCTGAAGCTCTCTCGGCGGAGGTCCATGACTTTCTGGACCAGGGGCTGCATCGCCTTCCATTCAGCATCGTCGGTCACCTCAAGGATTTGCTTGTAGCGCTCCATCATGCGCTGTTGCATCTGGGCCGGATCAAAGTTGCCCCGGCCCTGGCGTCCGCCACCGCCGCCCTGCCCGCCGTTGTTCGGCTGCGCCACGACTTGACTAGCCCCCATACTTAACATAACGGCGGCTCCCGCCATCACTAACCATTGGTTCATTCGTATCATATTATCTCTTATGCTGCGGTCGTTGTTGACGCCATGCTGGGTTAGCGGATTACGGCGGAATTCCACCGCTCATCGCCCTGCACTCTCAGAGTCCCCGCGCCAAGTTATGCAGACGCTCCCAAGACCGCTCCGGTTACACCTTTTCATCCTATTTGCAGACGCTACACCTGGCTACGCGAGAAGCCGGTCCCTACAACTACGCCGATGATAGCACCGATGAGGGCTCCGGCCACGAAATCCGAGAACCAATGGATCGTCATCGAGACGCCGATGCCGATGTAGAGAGCGTATGTGACCGCCACGTAGCCCAGCCACTTCTGTTTCGGAAAGAGCGTGAATACCGAGAGGGCCATCGCGAACGCGATGGTGGTATGAGAGGACGGCCAGCCCCAGAAGACCCCGCCCCGCAAGAAGCCGAATCGGAAAATGTGGCTTATATCCGCGCCGATGCCGTGCGAAGGATGGATCCGGCCAGTAAGCGATTTGTATGCGGCAGCGATTAGACCACCAATAACTTCAGCCTGACCAACCGCCCACCCGGCCAAAGTGGTCTTGGCACTCCGGCAGATGCTGCCGCGGATGAGCAAGATGAGCGGCAAGGCGATGGGCACGAGTCCGCCGATCGGGGCGGCAGGAAACATCCAGGAACGAAGGATCGGATTACGGGTGAAGGTGAAATAGAGCCAGTCAAAACCAGACGTGACCAGGATGAACGTGAGAACAATGGCAACTACGTGCCAGGTGAACATCCGGCCCTCGAAGCAGCCGATGATGTTACGGGGCAGGGTTGAAAGAAACTGCTTCATGTGCTGACCACAGTATTATGAAGGCAAGAGCGGCTATCCTGCAATGGGCGCTAAGGTGACTGCCCGGAGCGGGTATTTGGCCGCGCTTCTCGGCATTCGGCTTTTCACCATTAACTTATTTGGCCGTCGGTTGTAGCACAAGGCGGCCATTTGAGTCCTTCGCGACTGTGAATTCTGCGCTGAAGGCGAAGGCCGGATCGCCGCGCCGGGTGAGCGTTTCGCACAACGTCTTCAGGCTGGGCGCAAACCGACGCGTCACCGTCGCGCCGTTCAGCTCTATGTCCACCGGCTTGTTGAAATCCACCAGCCACGCGTCCATCAGCACGGTCGCGCTGGTCACACCGGCGTTGGCGGTGATGACGAATCGGTTATCACGGCAGCTCGCGAGAACTTCCTGCTGCTTGCCCGGCTG
>Ga0224558_1001987_pt1 | contig 19856 bp, 15 predicted proteins | sample 714S32024metaG_FD_180682 | JGI IMG/M metagenome (GOLD analysis project Ga0224558, IMG submission 180682) | Peat soil microbial communities from Stordalen Mire, Sweden - 717 S3 20-24 | ecosystem: Environmental > Terrestrial > Soil > Wetlands > Peat | place: Sweden: Norrbotten County, Stordalen...
ACCCTTCCGCAACATAGAGAGCCATCTTTCACACAGGTCGTGTCCACTTCAAAACCTGTGGACACGACCTCCCACAATCTCAGCCATCGCCGATGTGAGTCAATACGGCCCGCCGTAGACGCTTACGCATATTCCATCAGAGATGTAGGATGTTCCGGAGCGGAGCCGGATATGGAAGTGCCTTGAGCAAAATCATTCTTCTTGACAGGAAGTTGCCTCGGCGCTATAAATGACCATTAGTCATAAATGCCCAACGTTCATGTTTAGACATGTCTGGCGTTTAACTATGGTTTTAGGTGCGAGATGGACATCGGTCAGACAGTTCAGGCTCCAACACACGTGGTGACGCTCGGTAGCGAGGATCTGCCCCACCTGCAAGGCATGGGACGGCGCCAACGCCGTGCTGCCGAGACGCGGCTTCGGCTGTTCCGGTCTGCGCTCCAACTCTTTGCAGAGCGAGGCTTCGCCAACGTAACCGTAGAAGACATTACGGAAGCCGCGGATGTGGGCAAGGGAACTTTCTTCAACTATTTCGAGAGCAAGTATCACGTGCTGGGCGTAATGGCCGAGATCCAGCTGGGTAAGGTGCGAGAAGCCCTGGAACTGGCCGAGCACCACAAACAGACAACGTACTCTGTGCTTCATCACCTGTTCCATCGCGCCGCTGAAGAGCCGGGACGCAGCCCCGACCTTGCCCGTGCACTGATCTCGTCTTTTCTGGCCAGCGAGGCCGTTCGCAAAATTATCGAACGCAATATGCAAGAAGGCCGCCGGATGATCGCAGAGGTTGTGGCCACAGGGCAGAAGGGCGGAGAGATCGATCCTCGCTTGAAAAAGGAAAAGGTAGCGATCCAGGTGCTGCAGGCGTTCATGGGAACTGTCCTGTTTTGGTCGCTGCATGAGGAACCTGCGCTCGATGTTTGGATTGAAGACAGCTTTCAACACTTCTGGAGAGGGATCGCCGTCTCCGGTCAAGAGCAGAAACCATGAAACAACAATTTCGCATTGCCGCTCATATTTGGGTGATTTGCCTGGTCGCGGGCCTGACCGCTGTGGCGCAACAACCGGCTCCCTATCGACTCACCCTGCAGGACTCAATCCAGAAAGCGCTCCAGGCCAACCTGAACGTGCTGGTTGCGGGCACACGAGTTGAGGAGGCGGAGGGCACGCGCATGCGCCGTCTGTCGGCCGCGCTTCTTCCGCGCGTGAGCGCCCAGACCTACGCCAACGTGCAAAACCACGATCTGAAGGCTGAGGGGCTCTCTTTTCCCGGCATTCCAATTCCCAGCGTCGTGGGACCGCTTTCCAATTACGATTTCCGCGTTTATGCACAGCAGAACGTGATCGATCTCGGAAGTTATCGGGAGCTCAAGGCAAGCGAACGCGCTCTTGATGCCGGGAAAATGGATGAGCGCGATGCGCGCGACCTGATTGTGCGCGCCATTGCCGCGCTTTATTTGAACGCGCAATCGGCTGCGGCGCGCGCTGATGCCGCTCAATCGCGCGTGACCGACTCGAACGCCCTATTCAAGCTGGCCAAAGACAAGCACGACGCGGGAACCGCAACGGGCGTGGACGTGCTGCGCGCGCAGGTGCAACTGGCCAACGATCGCCAGGCGCTACTGATTGCGCAGAACCAGACCAAGCAGGCGCTGCTGGAGCTTGAGCGCAACCTGGGCATGAGTCCAGGGACGCGGCTGGAGCTTGCCGAGCCGCTCAACTATCGGCCCTTGAATCAGCCGGAGATTGAAGCCCTTGCGCCTGCGGCTCTGCTGGCCCGCGCCGACTATCTCTCGCTGGCAAGCCAGCGTGAGGGACTGGTCGAGCAGCAGCGTGCCAGTCGCGCGCGCTTCTACCCGAAGCTGAGCATCAACGGAAACATCGGCGAGATCGGGCGCAGCATAGGCAGCGTTCAAACAACAGGCCTGATCCAAGGTCAGATCGATTTCACACTCTTCGACCGCGATCGCAATGGTGAAGCGCAAGAGCTGGCCAGCCGCATAAAGCGCATCGACGATCAGATTGCCGATCTGCGCCGCGGCATTGAAGAAGACCTCCGCGCATCGTTGCTGAATCTGGACTCGACAAACGAACAGGTGGCCGTGGCAAGAGAAGGCCAGGAGCTGGCGCAGCGCGAGTTGGAAATGGCGCAGGACCGTTTCCAGCAGGGAACGGCGAACAATGTCGAGGTTATTACCGCGCAGGACGAGTTAGCGCGTGCCGAAGAGAACTACATTCTTGCCGTTTCCAGTCATGTGGACGCAAAGTTTGCGCTGGCGCGCGCCATGGGCGATACAGAGAAGAACATTCTTGAGTTCATGGGAAATCCATAGACCGAGTTGAGAGCGATGCGGCAATCAATAGCCGCCATGCGAGGGTTGAAGTTATGAAAAGAGTAATCCCAGTTCTGATTCTGTTGGCCGGGGTTGTTGTGGCAGGCGTTTACTATTATTCACGCCTGGTCAGGAAGCCGGTGCCGGCGAACCAACTAACGCTCTCGGGCAACATCGAGGCGCATGAGAGCCTGGTGGGCTTCAAGGTGCCGGGACGCATTGTTGAGTTGCCCGTCGAGGAGGGGCAGCAAGTGGAGCAAGGCGCGTTGCTGGCGCGGTTAGACAACGCCGACTATAAACAACGAGTCAGCGTCGATGAAGCGACTGTGCGCGTGCGCGAATCGAATCTGGCGCTCACGTTGGCCGGAACACGCCATCAGGAAGTGAAGGCGGCGCAACAGACCATGATTGATGCCGAGGCCGATCTGAACGAGAAACAAATTGACAATGTGCGGGCCCAGAAACTTTTTGCCAAAGACGAGGTTTCGGCGCAGGATCGCGACCTGGCGGCGACCGCTCTGAAGCGGGCCGAAGCGATATTCAAAGCTGCTCAGCAGAGATACAACGAAGCTGTCGAGGGCAGCCGCAAGGAAGACATCACCATCGCGCGCGCCAATCTTAACGAGGCTAGCGCAGGTTTGGGCCTGTCGCAAGTGAATCTGGGCTACACGGTTATACGCGCTCCTTTCGGGGGCGTGGTGACGGTGCGACAGGCGGAGTTGGGTGAGGTGGTGTCACCCGGCTCGCCGGTGGTGACACTTTCGGACCTCGACCACATCTGGCTGCGCGCCTATGTCGCAGAAACTGATCTCGGCCGGATTCACTGGGGTCAGGAAGCAACCGTCACCACCGACACCTATCCCGGCAAGCAATACCAGGGGCGCATTTCGTTCATCTCGCCGGATGCAGAGTTTACGCCCAAGAGTGTACAAACTTACAAAGAACGAGTTACGCTCGTTTACCGCATCAAGATCGACATCGACAACCCGAATCATGAACTGAAGCCGGGTATGCCTGCCGACGCACGCATTGATTTGGCCTCTGGCAAACAGAGTGCGAGCCCATCCGCGGCGGCTCCGGCCAAACAATGACGGACCAGCTCCAACCCGCGATACTTGCCGAGGGACTGACGAAGAGCTTTCCCGGCGTGCGCGCGGTCGATGGCCTGAGCTTTGACGTGCGTGCCGGAGAAATCTTCGGCTTGGTCGGCCCCGACGGGGCAGGGAAGACGACCACGCTGCGCATGTTGGCGGGGATCATGCCGATGGATGCGGGCAAAGCTATGGTCGCGGGCTTCGATGTGGCGCGCGATTCGGAGGGCGCCAAGCACGGGCTCAGTTACATGCCGCAACGCTTCGGGCTATACGAAGACCTCACGGTGGATGAAAACATTCGCTTTTATGCGGACCTGTTCGGCGTGAAAAAGGCCGAACGCGCCGAGCGGTCGATGCAATTGTCAGAGGCCGCGGGCATGAGTGAGTTTCGCCAGCGACTAGCCGGCAAGCTTTCCGGAGGCATGAAGCAGAAGCTCGGCCTGGTATGCGCGCTCATTCATCGGCCCAAGGTGATTCTGCTCGATGAGCCGACCACCGGCGTCGATCCCGTTTCGCGGCGTGATTTCTGGCGAATTCTCTACGAACTGGCTGCAGAAGGCGTGGCGATTCTAACCTCGACGGCTTACCTCGACGAAGCTGAGCGCTGCCATCGTGTTCTGCTGCTTCATCAAGGTAAGGTACTGTTCTGTGATACGCCGGTAAATCTCAAAGCGAAGATGGGCAAGGGAGTCTTGTCGATCACAGCGCCGGAGCCGCGGCAATTGCGCAGTGAACTTGAAGGCTCGGAAGGAATATCGAGTCTTTTGCTCACCGGTGATGGGCTGCATGTGGTGGTGGACGATGCGGCGCGGCGCATTCCCGAGTTCGAGGCCACGCTCAAGCGCGCCAATATTCCCTTTGATGCGATTCAGCAGGTCGAGCCATCCATTGAAGATTTGTTTGTAGATGCGGTTGGCGTGGGAGTTGCGTCTCATGTCTGAAATCAGCAATTCGGTCGTCGTCGAGAGCCTTGTGAAGAGGTTCGGGGATTTTGTCGCCGTAGACCGCATTAATCTCGCAGTGCGCAAAGGCGAAGTCTTCGGTTTTCTGGGGCCAAATGGCGCGGGCAAATCTACCACAATTCGCATGTTGTGTGGATTGCTCAAACCCACATCAGGCCGCGCAGAGGTTGCAGGATTCGATGTGAGCCGGAAGCCGGAGGCGGTGCGCCAGAACATTGGTTACATGTCGCAAAAGTTTTCCCTTTACAACGACTTGAAAGTGATAGAGAACATCCGATTGTTTGCCGGGCTATATAGTGTGCCGTCCAATGAACTAGGAGCGCGGATTGAATGGGCGCTCTCCATGGCCAATCTTAAAGGCCAGGAAAATCTGATCACGGGCACGCTGCCCGGAGGGTGGAAGCAGCGGCTGGCGCTGGGTTGCGCCGTCTTGCACCGACCGCCTGTCATTTTCCTTGATGAGCCGACCTCCGGCGTCGATCCGATCACACGACGTCAGTTCTGGGATCTGATTCATCAGATGGCCGAGGCGGGAGTTACCGTTTTTGTGACTACGCATTACATGGAAGAGGCTGAATACTGCAACCGTCTTGCGCTGATCTTTCGCGGAAAGATTGTGGCACTGGGAACGCCTTCGGAGCTGAAGCGCGATTCAATGAAAGGCGAGCTGCTTTTGGTAGAGTGCGAACCGCTGGGCACGGCTGTGGAATCGCTGCAATCAGCGCCGGGAGTGATGGATGCGGCAGTCTTCGGAAAGGCCCTGCATCTGGTGGTGGAGGATGCTACCGTAGCCGTGCCGCAGATTAAGAGCTTCCTTGCAGAGCGCGGCGTTGCCGTGAGCCGCATGGAACAGATTCGTCCCAGCCTGGAAGATGTTTTTGTCTCGCTCACTACGGTTTCTCACACGGCGGCCCATGAAGCGGCAGAGGAGCATCAGCCATGAGCCTGACTCGCTTGATGGCCGTTGCAAGGAAAGAGGTCGTGCAAATTCTGCGCGATCCGCGCAGCCTCATCATTGTCGTCCTCATGCCCGCAGTACTGGTGCTACTTTTTGGCTACGGCGTCAATCTCGACCTCAAGGGTCTGCCCGTGTATGTGTTTGACCGCGACGGCAGCCAGCAAAGTCAGGACCTGCTCAAGCATTTTCAAGCCAGCGAATACTTTCATGTCGAACGCGTGGTCAGCAGTTATTCCGAGCTAACTCGCTCACTCGATGACGGCCACGCCAAGATGGGGATTGTCATTCCGTGGGATTTTTCTCAGCGCCTCCGTAACGGCAGGCCGGTCGAGGTGCAGGCGCTGGTGGATGGCTCGGATGACAACACGGCCAACGTGCTCATTGGCTATTCACAGGCTGTGGTTCAGGGCTACTCGGCCGAGGTGCAGATAGACTGGTTGCGCGAACGTGGCCTTTCGATTCAGCCGGCTGCGATGAGCGTGGAAACGCGCACCTGGTACAACGAGGACCTGGAGAGCAGCGCGTTCATCATTCCCGGAGTGCTGGCGCTGGTGATGTCGGTTATCGGTGCGTTTCTGACCTCGCTCACCATTGCTCGGGAGTGGGAACGGGGCACGATGGAGCAGCTGATCTCAACGCCCGTGACCGCTATTGAGATCATGCTCGGCAAGCTGGCGCCTTACTTTGTGCTGGGAATGTTTGACACCATTATGAGCGCGCTGATTGCAATCTACTGGTTTGACGTGCCGTTTCGCGGCTCGTGGGTGACGCTGATGGCGGCCTCAGCCATGTTCATGGTGGTGGTGCTATCGCTGGGATTCTTTATCTCGGTTCTGGCTAAGAACCAGTTTGCGGCTAGTCAGATTGCGCTGCTGATTACATTTCTTCCGGCGTTTTTGCTATCGGGATTCTTGTTTTCGATTGAACAAATGCCTGTTGCACTGCAATGGATCACACGCATTCTGCCAGCGCGCTACTACGTATCTGTGCTCAAGAAGATTTTTCTCAAGGGAACGCCCGCTCACCTGCTCTACGCGGATCTGGTTCCATTGGCTGTCTTCACGTTCGTGCTGGCGCTGCTGGCCACGCGCAGCTTCCACAAGAGGCTGGAATAAAGGAGAGAACTGATGCTGGGGCGGCTGAAGCAAATGCTAATCAAGGAGTTCATCCAGGTCTTCCGCGACAAGCGGACGCGCTTCATCCTCATTGGCCCGCCCATCATTCAGATGATGGTTTTTGGTTACGCGGCTACTTATGAAATTCATCATGTGCCGACAGTGGTGCTCGATCTGGATCACAGCCAGGAGAGCCGCGAACTGGTCTCGCGCTTCACCTCGAGTCCCTACTTTGACGTGCAACAGCAGCTCACGGATTCGCGCCAGCTTGGCAATCTAATCGAGCAAGGAAAAGCTACCGTCGGGCTGGAGATCGATGCCGGCTTTGCCCAGAAGCTGCGCAGCGGTCAGACGGCGCCGCTGCAAGTGATTGTGGATGCGACCAACTCGAATACCGCGCTGATTGCCTCCGGCTATATCTCGCAAATCGCACTGGGTTTTGCGCAGGAGTACCAGAGAGACCGCATCTCTCGCATCGCGCCGCAACTGATGGAGGTGATGCCGTCGGTCGAGCTTGCACCACGGCCGTGGTACAATCCCGATCTCAGGAGCCGATGGTTTTTTGTACCGGGAATCATCGGCAGCCTGACGGTTGTGCTGGTGGTGACACTGACCGCCTTTGCCGTGGTGCGTGAACGCGAGATCGGAACGCTCGAACAGATCATGGTTACGCCTATTCGACCGGCCGAGTTCATTCTCGGCAAGACGCTCCCGTTCTTCCTCATCGGCGTCTTCGATGTCACGCTGATTGCCGTGGTTGGCTCACTGTGGTTTCAGGTTCCGTTTCGCGGCAACGTTGCCGTGCTGGCGCTGGGCGCCGTTCTTTTCCTCCTGTGCATGCTGGGCGTGGGGCTGCTGATTTCCACCGTCTCCGCCACGCAACAGCAGGCGATGGTGACTGCATTCTTCTTCATCATGCCGACCATCACGTTCTCCGGCTTTGGGTTTCCTATCAGCACCATGCCGCATTGGATGCAGCTCATGAGCTACGCAATTCCATTGCGCTATTTTTTGATTGTGATTCGAGGAACCTATTTGAAAGGCGTGGGGATGGGGGTTCTTTGGCCGCAGATGGCTGCGATGGCCGGGCTCGGCGTCGCTCTGCTCACGGCGGCCATTCTCCGTTTCCACAAGGCGCTGGACTGATGGACAGCTCGTTGATGTACCTTTAACTTTTGGGTTAGTTTGTGCCTGATGCAGTGTTTTCCCACCCTAGCCGCAAAAACAAACACGCGGCGAGGGTGGGGCACCCAGATTTATGGCGCACACGGCGGAGTGTTTGGAGTACGGTTTCCTATGATGGAATTCCATATAGCCCGGAAGGCGCGTGAACGGTACGGGTTCGCGGAGTCGCTGTTTTCCTACACAGGAAACGTGGTTTTTGCCAATGTTGCCGCCTGCCGCGAATTTGCGCATCGCATCAACCAAGTTCGCGACGTTGAAAAGCATCCCGAGCAGGTGGTTCATGCCGGCCAGCTTTATGCAATGGGACTGATCGATGAGGCCAGCCATGTTCTGATGGCGCGCTACCGCGAACAGTTCGATCCCGCGGTAATGACCAGCGCCCTGGAGTATTTTTCCGCGAAGGTGGGCTCAGAGGCATTGGATGCAATGCTGCTCGCCTTTATCGAGCAATTTCCAGGCATTTCGGTGATTCGCGGCATCGAGACGCCGCGCGAGTGGCTTGCGAAGGGAACTGGTGCAACGTCTCATCGCGCCTCTGCGCTCGAAGAGTTGCTGCTGCTGTGGACCGCTAATCGCAACGAGGCTTTTCAGCCTTTCGAGGAGCTTTTCGAGGAAAGGACCCTGGCGGAAAAGACCGTTTACCGCCAGGTCACGCAACAATTACCCAATTACTTCGCGACGCGTCCGTTGATTCCTCTGCCGAACGCCAAGCCGATGAGCCTGCTGGAGTTGTTGCGTGCGCCAGCCGTTGGCGCGCCTCGCTCTCTCGCAGATCAACTTGCCCTTATCCGCAAACTATGGAAGCCGCTGCTAGGCGATAGCCTGGAGCAATTGCTGCTTATCGCCGGCGAGATTCTGCACGAGGAGGAGCTGGCCATTTGGATGCAGTTCAACCCTCCCGACGCTGCGACCAAGCGCCGCCGAGAGCAAGGGCAGGGGATTGTCGCCAGCGCCGAAGTGCCGGTTTTCGGCGACCAGGCTCACGAATACGAGAAGTTCTCGGCGGACATGGCTTGGATGCCAACTGCCGTGCTGATAGCCAAGAGCACCTACGTCTGGCTGGCACAAATGAGCAGGCAATACGGCCGCAGCATCTCCAAACTTGACGAGATACCAGACGAGGAACTGGCTCTGCTGGCACGCCGTGGGCTTAATTCGCTTTGGTTGATCGGAGTTTGGGAGCGGAGCCGCGCCTCGAAGACCATCAAGCAGCTCTGCGGCAACTCGGATGCCGTGGCCTCGGCTTATTCGCTCTTCGACTACGCGATTGCCGAAGATCTGGGCGGCGAGGCGGCCTATGTTAACCTGCGCGACCGTGCCTACAAGCACGGGATTCGCCTCGCCAGCGACATGGTTCCGAACCACATGGGGATTGACTCGCCCTGGGTTGTGGAGCATCCGGATTGGTTCATTTCCCGGCCGGAGACGCCCTATCCCGCCTACAGCTTTAACGGTCCCGACCTCTCGCACGATGGGCGCGTGGAGATAAAAATCGAAGACCACTATTTCGATCAGTCGGATGCCGCCGTGGTGTTCCAGCGGCGCGACCGGCAGAGTGGCGAGACTCGCTTCATCTATCACGGCAACGATGGCACCAGCTTTCCCTGGAACGACACGGCCCAGCTTGATTACCTGAATCCGGCGGTGCGCGAGCAAGTGATCCAAACCATTTTGCATGTGGCGCGCCTGTTTCCGGTCATCCGCTTTGATGCCGCCATGACTCTGGCCAAACGCCACGTGCAACGCCTCTGGTTTCCTGCACCCGGAGACAGCGGCGCCATTCCCTCGCGCGCCGAATCTGGCATGAGCAGGGCAGAATTTAACCAGCACATGCCCCATGAGTTCTGGCGCGAGGTGGTGGATCGCGTAGCGGCCGAGGTGCCCGGCACACTGCTGCTGGCCGAAGCCTTCTGGATGATGGAAGGCTATTTCGTTCGCACCCTTGGCATGCACCGCGTCTATAACAGCGCATTCATGATCATGCTGCGTGATGAGGACAACGCCAAGTATCGCTCGGTGATCAAGAACACACTGGAATTCGACCCGGACATCATGAAGCGCTACGTCAACTTCATGAGCAACCCAGATGAGCGTACGGCTATCGATCAATTTGGCAAGGGCGACAAATGCTTTGGCGTGACCGTGCTGATGGCCACGCTGCCCGGCCTGCCCATGTTCGGACATGGCCAGATCGAGGGATTCACTGAGAAGTACGGCATGGAGTATCAGCGGCCTCGCTATGACGAGAGTCCCGACCCATGGATGGTCGAACGCCATGAACGCGAGATTGCGCCGCTGTTGGAACGCCGCAGGCTCTTTGCCGAAAGCGGGAACTTCCGGCTCTACGACTTCTTTCTGAATGCGGGCAAGGTAGACGAAAACGTTTTTGCTTACTCGAACCGCACCGGCGGCGAGCGCGCTCTGGTGGTCTATAACAACCGCTATGGCGAGACGCATGGGACGATTGATTTTTCTGTGGCCTACGCCGACAAGGGCGCCAACCAACTGCGCCAGCAGAGAATCAGGGAGGGACTGGGCCTCAGCGACAACTCCGCTGTGACGCTGGCGTGGCGCGACTCGTTGACAGGGCTGAGCTACCTGCGCCGGGCAAGTGATTTGGCAGAGCGCGGATTGACCCTCGACCTGCACGCCTACCAGTGTCATGTCTTTCTGGATTGGCGCGAGCTTTATTCGACCGCTGAGCAGCCCTGGGACCGGCTCTCAGACCAGCTCAACGGCCGGGGCGTGGCCAGCTTGGAAGACGCGCTGGTAAACCTGGAGCTTCAACCGGTACAAGATGCGTTGCGCGCACAATTGGAGCCGGGTCTGGTGCGCCTCTTCGCTGATCTGGCCGAGCATCCGCGCGCTCTCGCGGTTGGAACCGACCCAGAGATTGAGGCCAAGCGCGCGGAGTTCTTCGAGGCCGCCTGGGCGCGCTGCGAGAGCTTCCTGCGTCTGGGGCAGAGGGCTTATCTGGCGCTGGGCGGGAACGAGGTCAGCGGCACGAGGCCAGCCAATCCGGCATTGCTGAGAGCGGCCTTCCGCGAGCGCCTGCGCGCCGCCATGCGCATTCCGGCCGTCGAATCGCTATTTCCGGCTCCATGGACCGTGGCTGCCCGCCGTATGTTACCTAGCCCCAGCCCGCAATTGACGGCAACGGCGATGTGGGGTCCTGTGCTCGGCTGGTGCGTGCTGGAGTTGCTGGCTGAATCGATTGACGCTACCAACTCGGCACGCGTGGCGCTGGATCTCTTTGACCGCCTGCGCCTGCGCGAGCCGTTTGCCCAGACTTTCGCGGCGCTGGGCTTCGAGGGCGAAGAAGGGTGGCGTGTTGCTGCCCGCGTCAAAGTAGGGTTGCTCACCGGGGCCGGCGTCGGCGAGTCGAAAGAAGAGCCAACGGGAGCCGCAACGGTGTCGGACGGTCGAGTTGCGCTTTTGCCTGCCTTATGGCTCGATCCGGATGTGCGCTGGCTGACTGGGGTCCATGAAGCCGAAGGCCACACCTATCTGGTGCGCGAACTCTATGAGGAGTTGCTCTGGTGGCTGATCATGCCGGCGCTGCTGCATCTCGCGGGCGAGTCTGCACCCAGCCGAATTGCGGTGGAGACGATGAGCCGAACCAACCATGATGCCCTGGCGACTGCTGAAGCTGCTGGCTATCGCGTGGACCTGCTGCTGGGTCCAGCGAACCCTGAAAGCGCTAGCGAAGAGGATGCGCGCGAGGTTGAGTCCGCTGCCGAGCTGAAAACGGTAGCGAAAGCGCCAGGTCCGCCTGCCAAGAAGCGGAAACCGGCAAAGCGGAGATCGAACCGCAAGTAGAACCTGCTGCTGACGGATCTGTGTTTGAGCATCTGAAGCGCGGGCGCGGTGGTTTGGGTGGAGTTGTGGCGCGTTTGCGGCGTTGCCGGACTCCGCCTACAGCCCGTATGTATAAGCATCACAACCCGATGTGACACAAAGCACATCCCATTGTGCCTTCGCGGTGTCAATGTCCCTTGCGGACGGTCTGTGGGGTGGAATCTCCGCGAATCGCAAGGAACGATGGGGCGCGGCCGCTTTTTCAGTTGGTCATGCGGAGCTCGATCGACGAGCGTTTCTGGTCACTTTCTGCTCTCTGAGTATTGTCCAGAAGTGTGCGGGGTTCAGCCCATGTCGCGCTCTCCATCCCGTCATTCCGCAACATATACGCTGAAGGTGTGTGCCGTCGTTGACGAAAAGGCGCGGGCGGAGTTGCGGCCGGCGGATGCCGTGTTCGTGGCTACCGGAAAGCAATGGAGGCTGCCAGGGCGCCTATAGAGTTTGCCAGAGAAGCGGAGGAATCATGCAGAGTGTCGCTAATGGAGCGTTGAATGCTCACGAAAAGCTGCTGATCGACCAGGCGGTAGCCGAGCACGCCGGTCGTCCCGGAGCGCTGCTGGGAATCCTGGAAGCGGTTCAGGCAGCCGACGCGCATAAGTACCTTTCGATGGACTCGCTGCGCTACATTGCCGCGGAGACCGGCATTCCCCCGGCCACAATTTACAGCGCCGCGACCTTTTATGCGCTTTTCAACCTCGATCCGCAGGGCGATAACGTGGTGTGCGTATGCCGCGGGACGGCCTGCCACACGCGCGGCTCGCGCGATCTGCTGGAGAAGCTGTGCCTCGATCTGGGGCTGAGCGGACAGGAAGCGAGCGACACCAACGAGGCCGACAAGCTGGCTCTCACCACCGCTGACCGGCGCTTTACGGTGCGCACCGTTGCCTGCTTCGGTCAGTGCGCGCTGGCTCCGGTGGTCGAGGTGAACCACCACATCCTCAGCCACGTAAATGAGCGCACGCTGCAACGGGAAGTGAAAGCGTTGGGCCAGACCGGAAAGACTAGACAGGGGGGGAACTAATGCCGCGAATTCAGGATATCGGCGCGTTCAACGCGGTTCGTGAATCCGGGCTCGCCAAGCTGATGCCGGCCACACCGCGCCTGACCGTGGGAATGGGGACCTGTGGCCGCGGCAATGGCGCCGAAGAGGTTTTTCACGCCCTCAATGAGGCCATTCAACGCAGCGGCCTGGATGTGATGCTGGCCGGCGTGGGCTGTTTCGGCTCTTGCTTCCAGGAGCCGCTGGTGAGCGTCCGCCTGCCGGGAAACCCCCTCGTGGTGCTGCATCGCGTACAGGTCAACGACGCCGCGCGAATCCTGGAAAGCGTCTCCGCGCAGACCATGCCGAAAGACCTTGTATATTGCAAGATCGAGGAGTGGGATCACATCACCGCGCACCTGAAATACGGCCAGGGCTACCCGGATATTCCATCCTGGAACACAATCCCTTTCTTCAAGGGGCAAAAGAAGATTGTTCTGCGCAACTGCGGCCTCATCAATCCGTCGGACATTGAGGAATACATCGCTGTGGGCGGCTATCAGGCTCTTTACAAGGTGCTGATCGACGGCCGCACCGACAGCGTTATCGAGCAGATCAAAGCCTCCCGGCTCCGCGGACGCGGTGGCGCCGGCTTTCTCACCGGCAACAAGTGGGATTTCATGGCCAAGGCCAAGTCCGACACCAAATACATTATCTGCAACGCCGATGAGGGAGACCCCGGCGCTTATATGAACCGCAACGAGATTGAGGGCGACCCCCATTCGCTGCTGGAAGGCATGATCATCGGCGCTTACGTGATGGGCGCAACCGAGGGCATCATCTATGTGCGCGCCGAGTATCCACTGGCGGTGAACCGTTTGACCAAGGCCATTGAGCAGGCGCGTGAATACGGACTGTTGGGCGCCAACATACTCGACCGCGGTTTCAACTTCAATATCCAACTGGTGCAGGGAGCCGGCGCCTTTGTCTGCGGCGAAGAAACAGCCCTGATTGCATCGCTCGAAGGCCAGGCAGGCCGCCCGCGTCCCCGTCCGCCGTACCCTGCGCAGAAAGGGTTGTGGGACAGGCCAACCAACATCAATAACGTCGAGACCTGGTACAACGTCGCTCCAATCGTCACACGCGGCCCCGCGTGGTTCGCCGAAACAGGCAGCGCGAAGAGCCCCGGAACCAAGGTTTTTTCACTGGTAGGAAAAATCCAGAACACCGGTCTGGTGGAGATGCCGCTGGGCACTCCGCTGAAGAGCTTCATCTATGACATCGGCGAAGGCGCCGCGCCGGGCCGCCGCGTAAAGGCCGTGCAAACCGGCGGACCGTCCGGCGGCTGCATTCCCGTCGAGATGCTCGATACACCCGTCGATTACGAGAGCCTTGCGCAGATAGGCTCCATCATGGGCTCCGGTGGCATGGTAGTCATGGACGAAGACAACTGCATGGTCGATGTGGCCCGCTACTTCATCGAGTTTACGCATTCGGAGTCTTGCGGCAAGTGCGTCCCGTGCAGGGTGGGGTTGAACAAGGCGCTACGCATCCTCAATGCGATCACCAAGGGCAGCGGAACGCGCGAACAGATGAACCTGCTGGATGAACTGGGGCGGATGATTCGCGAGTGTTCGCTCTGCGCGCTGGGCCAGTCGGCGCCCAATCCCGTGCTCACCACCATGCGCCACTTCCGCGAGGAATACGAAGACCACATTGTTGCCCATCGTTGCCGCGCAGGCGTCTGCCAGGAACTCGCGCTTTCGCCCTGCGAGAACAGTTGCCCGCTGAGGATGAACATTCCGCGTTTTTTGGAGTTATACCAGGAGGGCCGGCTGGAAGACGCATTCGAGTCGGTGATTCTCGACAACCCGTTGCCCGCTTCCACTGGAAGGGTCTGTCAGCATCCTTGTGATAACAGATGCCGCCGCCAGTCGTTCGACGAGGTGGTGAATATGCGCGAGGTGCATCGCTTCCTGGCTGACTCAATTTATCAATCTGATTTGTTTGAGCCGATGCTGGAGCGGATTCGCGCGCGCAAACTAACGCCGACCGGCCGCAAGGTGGCCGTGGCCGGCTCTGGCCCAACTGGCTTGACGGCCGCGTTTTACCTGGCCATGCTCGGCCACGATGTAACGATTTTCGAGGAGCGTAGCGAGGCCGGAGGAATGTTGCGCTTCGCCATTCCCGAGTACCGGCTGCCCAAATCCGTGCTGCGCAGGGAGCTGGATCTCATTGAAGGCGTCGGTGTGAAGATGGTCTTCAACACCCGCATTGGGTTCGATGTTCCGCTGAATGAACTTGCCAGCCAGTTCGACGCGGTCTTCCTCTCCATCGGAACATGGAAGGAATCCTGGCTCTATCTGCCTGGCACGGAGTTGAAAAATGTTCATCCCGCTCTGCCTTTCCTGGAGTCTGTCGCGCGGCAGGAGAAGATGCCGATGGGCGCCAGGGTCGCAATCATCGGCGGCGGCAACGCCGCCATCGATTCGGCTCGCACCGTGATGCGCATGGGCGCCAGCGCCACCATTCTTTATCGCCGCGAACGCCAGGATATGCCGGCCATCGACGAAGAAATACAGGCCGCCGAGGACGAAGGCGTGCGCTTTGTCTTTCTTGCCGCGCCGCACCGCATTCTGGGCGGAGCGGACGGCAGTGTGAAGGCAATCGAAATTGTCAAAACGCGCCTGGGCGAGTACGACAAGAGCGGCCGCAGACGGCCCATGCCCACCGATGAAGTGCAGCGTTACGAGTGCGACAGCGTGATTCTGGCCGTGGGCGAGACCTTCGACCTGGACTTCTGCCGAGCCTCCGGCCTGGAGCTCAAGGAAGAAGGAACGATCATCGTGGATCGCTTCACATATGAGACAAGCCGGCCCAATTTCTACGCCGGCGGCGATGTGATTACTGGCGCATCCAATGTGTCCAACGCCATGAGCTGCGGCAAACAGGCGGCGCAAAAGATGGACGAGCGTCTGATGGGCGAACAACGCTGGGAGCGAATCTTTCCGGACTTCGAGTACAGCCGCACGGCGCCGGGAGAGCCGAGTCTCAGTCGTCGCCATGCGGCGCACGACCTGCCTGCCGCCCTCAGGGTTCGCTCGCAACAAGAAGTGGTTGCGGGCCTCGACCCGAAGGAAGCGCTGGAAGAGTGCCGCCGCTGCCTGCGTTGCGATTTGCGAGCCACCGTCCCCGCCAATTGAGTATCTGAGAAAAGGAGCGCCGCTGTGCCGACTAAAACGATTTCCGTCAGGATTGATGGCGAACTGGTGACCGCCAGGGAAGGGCAGAGCATTCTGGAAGCGGCTCTCGCCATCGGGAAGAAGATTCCAACACTCTGCTACCTGAAGGGGCTGAGCGCCGTAGGGGCCTGCCGCGTGTGCATGGTGGAACTTGCCGGCACCGACCGTCTGCTGGCGGCCTGCACCACGCCCATCCAGGAGGGCATGTCGATCAAGACCGCCTCGGCCAAGCTCACGCAGTACAGAAGGATGGCCGTCGAACTGTTGCTCGTGGAACGAAACCACATATGCTCGGCCTGCGTCTCCAACGGTCATTGCGAGTTGCAGTCGCTGGCCCGTTCACTGGGCATCACCCATGTGCGCTACGCCTACAATAATCCTCGGATGGCTGTGGATATGACGCACCCTCGCTTCGTTCTCGATCAAAATCGCTGCATCCTGTGCACGCGCTGCGTGCGGGTTTGCGCGGAGGTGGAAGGAGCGCATGTTTGGGAGGTGGCCTCGCGCGGGATTTACTCGCGGATTGTCAGCGACCTTAAGGATGATTGGGGCAAGGCAAGCAACTGCACTGGTTGTGGCAAGTGCGTGCAGGCCTGTCCTACCGGAGCGCTGGCGGAAAAAGGCTATTCGGTGATGGAGATGGTGAAGCAGAGCGACGCTGTCAGTCGTCTGGCCACGCAGAGGGCGAATCTAGTAAACGACACACGATAAGGCGTTATTGCTGCGATTGAAATCCGGACGCGACACGGTCGTCGTCATTCTGGACGGGGTGCGAACGTCGATAAACATGCGGTTTGTACTCTGGTTGCGGCCAGTGTTAGGTTGTGCCGAATGCGCTTTTTTGCCCAAGTGTCTCACCTAATGTGGCTTCCGCCAGTTCCAGAAAGCCCGCCTTTTCCATTTCCCCATTTGTGCCGACGGCCCGCGCCCCGTAGAATCAGCATTGGTGGTCATCGCGCCAGTCTTGAGCCGCACCGGATTGAACAACAAGGAACAGATGAGCGAACAGGTAACAGGGATTTCCATTGAGGCGCAGGCGGTGTCGCCGGCGTGGATCAGGATTGAACGGGCGCGACATCCCCAGCGGCCCTACCCCATGGACTTCATCGAACACATATTTACCGATTTTAGCGAGATTCACGGCGATCGCGTCTTTGGCGACGACGAGGCCGTGGCTTGCGGCATGGCCAGACTGGCGGGCGAAGAGGTGTTGGTCATCGGCAACCGCAAGGGCGGCTCAACCAGGGAGCGGGTGCGTCGCAACTTCGGTATGCCCCATCCCGAGGGTTACCGCAAGGCATTGCGCTGCATGAAGATCGCCGAGAAATTTGGACGGCCAGTGATCAGCTTCATTGATCTGCCTGGAGCTTTCCCCGGACTAGGGGCAGAAGAGCGGGGCCAGGCGGAGGCGATTGCGCGCAATCTTCTCGAAATGTCGCGGCTGCGCGTGCCAACGATCTCGGTAATCAGTGGCGAGGGAGGATCGGGAGGCGCGCTGGCGCTGGCCGTCAGCGATCGCGTCCTTATCCTCGAAAATGCCCTTTATTTTGTGATTACCCCGGAGTCTTGTGCGGCAATCATGTGGCGCGATGCATCCCACAAGCAGTTAGCTGCAGAGGCCATGCGCATCTCCGCGCCGGAGGTTGCCGCACTGGGCTGCGTGGATGAAATCGTGCAGGAGCCGCCGGAGGGCATACATACTGACCCCGAGGCAGGCACGGGCTTGCTGAGTACCGTGCTGAAGAAGCATCTGGCCGCACTCAAAGGGATGCCTATCGAAACTCTGGTAACCGAGCGCCAGGCCAAGTTCCGTAACATTGCGCAGTACTACACGGAAGGTTAAATGCCGATGAGCCCGATTCAGCCTGCCGTCAGCCGCTTCAGAGCTTATTGGCGATTTATCGTTGCAGTGGTTTGGTTTTTTCTGGCGCGGTCGCTGGCTCTGCGTGAGGCGCGGTTACTGGTGAATGAATCGTGGCGGTCGCTGGCAGAACAGGCGATGCTGCTCGCTCTGTTGCTTGTGGGCTACGCAAGCATTGGATTGACGCTCGACCGCCAGCAGCATCCGGTGAGTGAGCAAGGATTGCCACGACGGACCGGCTGGAAAGGCGAGGCTGGCCTTGGAATGGCCGTGGGCTGGGCGCTTGCCGTGACCTGCGTTCTTCCGATGCTGGTGGGTGGAGGCATCGCCATTGTGCTTATCCTCGGGCCGTCGGCCTGGGGATGGCTGGCGGTTGATGCCGCATTTTTTGCGCTGCTTGCGCTGGCCGAAGAGGTTGCCTTTCGCGGTTACGGATTTCAGCGCTTCGCGGAATCAGTGGGCTCGCTGGGAGCGGTGTTGGGCTATGCAGCCTTTTACGCCATCGTGCAGGGGCTTGTGCCCGGATCGACCCGCTCGAGCGTTGCCGTCTCCATCGTTCTCAGCATTGTTCTCTCCATCGCTTACCTGCGGACGCGCGCATTGTGGCTGAGCTGGGGAATCAACTTTGGCTGGAAGGCCAGCCGCGCACTGCTCTTTGGACTGGCGGTCAGTGGAGTCAGCAGCCACTCCCCAGTGGTGCAAGGCAATCCCATGGGGCCGTTCTGGCTTACCGGCGGCGGCTTTGGCCTGGACGGCAGTTGGGTTGCGTTTGTCGTCCTGCTTGCAGCGCTGCCTATGGTTTACCGCATCACGCGCGATTTGGATTTTCGCTACAACGCGCCGGTGATTGTGCCGGGTGGCATTCCGGTGGATCTGGACGTCGCCGCACGCCGTCAGCACGAGACGGCCATGGGAGCGGCCGAGCCCTCAACTCCTGGCCTAGTCCAGATTTTGCCGGCTGCTATGCCTCCAATGACTGGTTCAGAGAAGACGCCGAATAGCCAGCCGCCGGCCGCGGCCTAAGGAATCTCCGGACAAGTCATCATTGCAACCAACATTCCCTCAGGGGCTAAAGCCCGCGTCTATTGAGCTGCATTTGCGGCATGGCTAAAGCCATGCTCTTTCAAAGCAACGGATTGGCTTTACTGTAAATGTGTCCTTTTCAAAACACCGACATAACCAGAGATTTCCTGGGAGGTTGTCGGCGTTCTTTCGCGTAGAGGACTGGCAGCGAGATCAGGCTCCAGGATCGACGTTCATCTTGCCGCTGATTTCGTCAATACGAATCTCCACCACGGCACAATCCGCGGCGTGTTTCTCTTTGACAGGTTCAAAGGGTTTGCCGCCAGCGTATTTCTCCACCAGCAAATTCAGCAAGACTGTCTTTTCGGCGTCATCGGAGATCAATCGTGCAGCGCCAAAGGCTAGTACAGAGGTATAACGGGTGGAGCAGGCGCAGGGACGGTCATTTGAAACCGTAATCTTCTCAACCGCACTCGTTTCAAAGCAAACCCGGCTGTTCTCGGCGATATTGTCGATCTTTTTCCCACTCAATTTGGAGTGGAAGTAGAGCTTTCCTTGGCGATAGAGGTAATTTAGCGGGGTTATATAAGGCTCCCCGGTTGCATTGCAGGTTGCCAACCGGCCTTCGGTCTGTCCGCCAAGAAACTCGCGGGCATCTTTTTCACTCATCCAGCGAACGGGCATTGCAGTGAAGCCTCCACAGCTAACAGTTTACTTGCCGTCCATGAGGCGGCTTGGGGAAGCGGTCAAGGCGGCCCTGATGTAAACTGGTCAGAGCGAGTCCCGCTTCCTCCGGCCAATTGTTTGCCGCAAGAGGATTGCGCAAGTCCGCGACGTCGAAGCCGCGCCCAGACCAGTTGCGCGTGTGTGCAGAGACACCCCAAGAAGGAGTAACACCCCACAAATGGCCAAGATTGCGAAAACAGGTGACCGCAAGAAGGAAATGGACACGACGAAGTCAACCGACTGTCCCAAGTGCAAAAAGCCGACGCGTATCGTCAAGCGCGTGAAAGACCGTGAGCGCGGGATTCCCGGTGGCGTCTATATCTCATGTTCTGTCTGCGATTTCTACGAGAAGCTCTAAGCGAAAGTTTAAGTTCGGCGCACGAAAAAGCCCGACTGTTGCCGGGCTTTTTCGCGTTCAGCACACCGTCGTAACAGAACTCCACAGCCTCACTGGAACAAGAGAGGCTGTCAACCCGTATACACTGCCAATGAACGCCATGATTGAATTGTCCGACCCGTC
>Ga0224558_1001988_pt1 | contig 19856 bp, 12 predicted proteins | sample 714S32024metaG_FD_180682 | JGI IMG/M metagenome (GOLD analysis project Ga0224558, IMG submission 180682) | Peat soil microbial communities from Stordalen Mire, Sweden - 717 S3 20-24 | ecosystem: Environmental > Terrestrial > Soil > Wetlands > Peat | place: Sweden: Norrbotten County, Stordalen...
CGCTACGCTCACCTCCACGGAGCGCTGGGAGAGGGGGGAAGGAAACAAAGACAACAACCAACAGGGTTTCCCAAGTACCAAATTTATTTCAGGACTTGACCCGGCCTCCGCCGGGCCTCGTACTATAAACCAGGCTTACGGTCAGCGAGCGGAAGGCAGCTTTCCCGTGTTGGGGGGTCACTTCGGGAAGCGAGTAAGCGGCAGTGGGCACTCAGCGGCGGGCAAAGGACGCCCCCTGCCATGTACGAGCAGTTTCCGCGAGCTTGATGCGGACCCGGCACTGCCCCCCCGTGGCGGAGCGCGGCTGTCCCTGGCCGCCGCTGATCCCCTGCGCGCGGCGCCGGCCACGCTGGCAATCTCATCGGCCGCTACGTCCTGGGCTCGCGGCCCATCGAACCGGGCTGGAGCCGCGTCCTCATTCAGCCTCAACCGGGCGCGCCCTTTGGCTCAGGTTAGCCTTGCAACCATCTTTCTGTTGGTGATAGACTTCGCGCGCCTATGAACATCACGCTGCCTCTGAGGAAGGTGGAGAGACAACTGGGCTTCCTTGCCGTAGAGATCGCCCAGTTGCGGAAAGAAGCTGCCAAGTCCGGCCTCAAGACGAAACCTTCCAGCTTTCTGTCCGACTCGGGCCGAGATGCCGTGGTGGCGTATCTGGCGCTGACGCCCGCGCTGGATGAGGACGCGCTGCTCCAGACGCTGCTGAAGTGCGCCATGCATGTGGTCGGCGCGGGAGGCGCCGGGTTGACACTGCTTGATCCGCGGAAAAGGAAGCTGGTTTTTCGGGCAGCTATTGGTGACGGCGCCGAGGGCATTATCGGGCAGGAAGTGCCGCTGAAGGGCTCGCGCCACGGCCTGGCGTTTGCCACCGGCGAGGTGCAAAACGACACGCCACTGTACACGGGTATCGAGAAGGCGACCCGGGCGCATTTTCGTAATGTGCTGGTGGCGCCCTTGCAGGTCGCGGGGGAAGGCGTGGGCACCATCAGCGCGGTGAACAAAGAGGGGGGCGGCCATTTTGACCCCAAAGACATGGCGGCCTACAAGCTGTTCGCGGACCTGGCGGCAGTGGTGGTGCGCCAGCGTTGCCGCGAACAAGTTTTGCGGCGCGGGCTGGCTGGCGCGAGGCGTCCGTCGGCTGCTCTGCCGGCAGCCTTCGCCCCGGAGGATGGCCAATTGCTTGAGTTGTTCGACTCGGTCACGCGCTTGAGGCACGATCATCCGGAGTGGCTGCCGCTCGTGAAGCAGTTCATCGAGGCCGTGACGCGTTCGGCGTGATAGGGCCGCACCCGGCAAGCAGCGCCTCCAATGAACGCCGAGTTCCTCAATCCGAGACTCACCCTGAAGTGGCTTGCGGCTCACGCCAGGGGCAAGGGAGTCGAAGTGGCGGTCATAGACAGCGGCATTGACGCCTCCCATCCCCGGTTGGCCGGGCGCATCAGCCGGGGCTGCACGGTGGCAGGAAACGGCCGGGGCAAAATCGTCATCCGCGAGCTCAAGACCAGGGGACATCGGGACAGCTATGGGCATGGCACGGCGGTGGCAGGCATCATCGCCGACCTCGCCCCGGCTGCGCGGATCATAAATGTGAAGGTGCTCGATGAATATAATTCCTGCACCGGCGATGTGCTGATTGCGGGCTTGAAGTGGGCTCTGGACCAGAACATCCGCCTGGTGAACATGAGCCTGACGACCTCAAAGCCGGCATACATTCCCAAATTGTATGAGCTGTGCGAGCGGGCTTACGTCCAAAACTCGATCATCGTCGCCTCCAAACGGAACTTTGGAGACTTGGGTTGCCCGGCGATGTTTTCTTCCGTGATCAGCGTGGACCGGGAGGAATATGTCGAGAAACTCCGCGTCCATTACCGTCCCTATAACATGATCGAGTTTGATGCCCGGGGCACGCAAATCAAAGTGCTGGCGCCCGGTGGTGGCTACGCCCTGCAGACGGGCACCAGCTTTGCCACGCCCCATGTCTGCGGCATGGTGGCCTTGCTCCTGGAGATCTTTCCCGGCCTGACGGCGGTGGAAGCCAAGTCGGCGCTCAAGGCCTTTTCGGACCCAGCCGCGCCAACCGGGAAGGGCCGGCGGTCCGCTCGAACAGTGAGTTGACCCGTCGCAGCAAGAATGAACACCGTTCCGGCAATGACCGACGCCGAGCGGATCCTGAACCGGCCAGATATTCAGGCGATGATCGAATCGCTGGCGGAGAAGGTCCACGAAGCCTGGGCCAATCAGCGGAAGGCGGAAGGGTGGAGGTGGGGCAAAGTTCACAACGGGGATTTGAAGCAACATCCTTGCCTGGTTGCGTACGACCAGTTACCCGAGAGCGAAAAGGACGTGGATCGCCGATCGGCGCGGACCTCGATTCAAGGGCTGCTGGATTTAGGTTTTGAAGTTCTTCCTCCGAAGCGAAAGCAAGCCGACGAACACCAGCACTTCGCGCCGTTTCTGCAAAAGTTGGCCGGCACGGCCACAATACCGCTAGCTGAGTTACGCAGCATTTGGAGCCAGTGCAGCTCCAGCCCGTTTCTCTGTCCACCCGAAATAAACCTGCGGCTGGGAGAGCGCATGCTGAGGCAAGGAGAGGCCATTTTGGCATACGACGTTCTTTCGCAGGGACTCGGCGCGCTGGAACAAGGCCCGGGAGCAAACGAGGCCCGCGGACCTCTTCAGCTCCGGGTGACGCAGTTGCTGGCGCTCGCACTGGCTCAAAGCGGCGCTGCCGGGCGCGCCAGAGATATCCTGCTCAAACTGTGCGAGCAGGGCCTCGCTATGCCGGAAACGCTTGGTCTCTTAGGACGCGTTTACAAGGATCTGGCTGGAAAGGCGGGCTCCCCAGCGGGGCGCCGCAAATGCCTGGAACAGTCTTTCCAGCATTACTTTGCCGGGTTTGAAAAGGCCGATTCTGCTGCCGGCCTCCGGGATAAGGATGCCGATGCAGGGGACGCTTGCTATTGCGGCATTAACGCCGCAGCCGTACTGGTGCTGCGGAATCGAATCGCGGAGGCTCGGAGGCTCGCCCGACGGGTGAAGCAAATTTGCCTCGCCCGGTTGCGCCGGGCTGAATCGGTTGGGGGAAAAGCAGATTACTGGTTGGCGGCCACGCTCGCGGAGGCTGAACTTATTGGCGGGCACTACGCCGAGGCGGAGGTTGCGTATCGCGCGGCGGTCCAGTTGGTCCAGGGCAACTGGCGCGAGCTCTGTTCGACCCGCCGCCAGGTCCGGTTGCTGGCGCCGCCCCTCGGTTTGGATTCGAGTTTCGCTGAACGGCTCTTTCCGTCGATTTCGATTGCGGTGTTTGCTGCGCCCGTCCTGGCGAGGCTGGCCACAAAAGGGAAAATGAGAAATTGGGAGCAACGGCAAAAAGCTGAACTCAACCACCGTCTGGCTGAGCTTGGGGTGGTTTGCGGCTATGCCTCATGTTTGTCCCCAGCAGACCTGCTATTCATTGAAACCATGCTGGAGACCGAACGCGAGATTAACGTTATTTTGCCTTGCCCGCGTGTGGTTTGCCGCCAGATTTTCGAGCAGGCTCCGGCATGGGCGGCCCGCTTTGACAGGCTTCTTTCCAGAGTGCATTCGGTCACCGAGGACACCCAGCCCAGTTGCCTGGACGAATCCGTCAATCGGGCGTTTGCGCGACTGCGCGCCCTTGGCGCCGGAATATTGCGCGCGCAGCGATTGGACGCCAATCTCCACGTGTGGGGTATGGAGGGCCTCCGCTGGCACGGTGCCCGACAGGTTTGCTCCCCGGCTTCATCCTCCTTTGAGAGCCCACAGTACCCGTACGAAACGATAAAGGAGGAGCCCTGGCTTGGCTCGCAGGTGCCGGTCCAGGCCGCAGAGGCGACTGTTCGTGGAGAAAACTATGCCATCCGCGCCATGCTCTTCGGGGATGTGAAGGGTTACAGCAAACTGTCAGACACCGAACTCTTGCATTTTGCCCGCCACTTCATGACGAAGGTCGCTGACGTGCTGGACGAGCATTCTTCCCGCATCCTGTCCCGGCGCACCGCCGGTGACGGGCTCTTCCTGGTCTTCGCCGACCTGGAGGTCGCGGTTACCGTGGCGCTGCAACTGCGCGACATGGTGGCGAGCACCCGATGGAACAAATGCGGGCTGCCGCCAAGTCTGGGAATCCGCATCTCGCTGGATGCAGGCCCGGTCTATGTCTTTCAAGATCCCGTTACCGAACATGGCGAAGTGTGTGGCGCCTATGTCAACCGTGCTGCCCGCATCGAGCCGATCACTCCGCCTAACGAAGTGTATGCGAGCGAGGCATTCGCCTCATTGCATGTTGCGGCGGGCGGCAAACCCTTTCGGTTCGATTATGTCGGGCAAACTCAGTTGCCCAAAGGTTTTGGGTTGACTCCGCTCTATTGTGTCAACCAGGAGGGGGTCTAATGGCCCCCAAGTAAGCTCTGCCTATGCTAAAAGGTCTGATAGCATTCTGGAAGAAGGCGAAACCCGCGCGCCGGGCGGCGGTGGTTCTATGGATCATGGGTTTGGCCGTGACGGCGCTGCAATTGGTCTTGCCGGAACAGGTGGGCCATTTGACGAATTTATTCGCGGCTCAGGGGCAAAACGTCAGTTGGTCCCAAATCAATCTGGCGGTCGCGTGGCTGGTCGGCTCGCAGGTGGTCATCGCCCTGTTTAATTATTTCCGCGGCCGGCTCATGGATCGCTTTCGCGACCGCTTGATTAGCGACGCGACCATGCAAATGTACTACCGCCTGCTTCGCTTCGATGCGGACTTCTTCCGCGACCATGATGCCGAGGTGATCAACTCCCGCGTTTTGGAGGACCTGCGCAACGCGGTGACCTTCTGGTTCGACCTCCTGCTCAAACTACCGTTGCTGGTCGGCTCCATTCTGGTTTATGGCGCGTTCATGGTTTACACTAACGGCTTCTTCGCCCTATGCCTGATTCCCTTGTGTTTTTTGAGCGGTTACTTCCTCATCTTTGACAAGCGGATGCGGGCGGTGAATCGGGCGAACCGCAGCGCCTGGGACAAAGTGCGTGTTCAAGCCAAAGAATACGTCGGGAGCGTCGAGGAGATCCGGCCCAACAATGCTTTCGGTTATGGCCTGCGGCTGCTGGACCAGGCATTCCAGCGTTATCACAACGTGACGGACGAGGTTTCGCGACTCCGATGCTTCTTCAATGTCGCCAACCCGATCGTGGCCACCATCCAGGATAGCGCCCTATACTGGATTGGTGCCGCCCTATGTCTGCTCACCTTGAAGTCGGCAAGCCTTTTTGGTCCGGTCACCTGGGGCGATGTCATGAAGTTTATGCTCGTGGCGGGCCTGTTCAAGCGGCCGGTCGGAGAACTGAGCGCCGTAATCCAGGACTGGCGCATGAGCATCACCACCCTCGAAGGCGTGCAGGAGTATGAGAACCTTCCGGTGGCCTTTCCCGAAGCCGACCTGCCGGGCCCGGCTTTGCAGCAGGGAAACGGCATCGGGTACCGCGGAGCCAATGTGGTATCGGCCTCAGGCACCCGCATCCTGAACCAGATCACTTTGCAAATTGGGGAGGGCGAACACGTCGCTTTTGTCGGCCCCGCAGGATGCGGGAAGTCCACCGCCATTCGTTTGTTGTTCAAGGGCAATCAGCCTTCGGGCGGCGAGGTTGTCCTGCGCGACATGAAGGTGGAAGAGGTTTCCCTGGGCACACTGGCACGCGAGGCGGGGGTTGTGCAGCAGAACCCCTTTTTGTTAAACAGCACTTTGCGGGATAACTTGCTCTTGAGCTTGCGCCGACCTTCCCAGCGCACCTTGCGAGATCAGGATGGCGAGATCGACATCGAACCGTTGCCCGAGGTGAAGACCTTGGAAGACTTGAACCGGGAACTGCTCTCGGTGGTTCAGGCCGCCGGGTTGGAGCCGGATATCCTGCGCAAGGCGCTGGACGCGCCCGTGCCTGCCCCAGGGCGGGAAAGCAATCTGATCCGCCAGCTTGCCCTGGTCAGGCAACGGCTTAATGAGAAACTCGCCGGGGAGCCGGCACAAGCCGTCATCCGCTTTGATCGCCAGGCCTACCTCAACCAGGGCACTCTGCGCGACAATTTGCTCTTTGGTCTGCGGGCAAAAGCCGCTCCAACCGAAGATGATCAGTTTGAGAAAGCCCGCCTCCCGAGCTGCTTGCAGCAGGCGGGCTTGCTGGAGCCGCTGTTGCAGGCCGGGTTAAAGCGCATCCGAACCGATGGCCGTTTGGCCGCCACCTTGACCCAGCGCACGCAGGAATTGGAGGACCTGCTCAAACTTGCGGGACCAGGGCGCGGCGATGGACAAGGCCATCTCTCGCTGGCGCTGGCGGAGGGAGTTACGAAACCAGCGGTCCGCTCAGCGCTCTTAAAAGCGGCTCTGGATGTAGATGCGAAGTTGGCGGGTGAGTTGGCCGGAGTACCCGATTTCGAGGCACGGGTGGTGGCAGCCCGCACTGCATTGCGGGAGCAAGTCGGTCACGCCGACGGAGAGTACGAGGACTATCTCACGCCGGGCCGGATTGAGGGGTTGAGCCTGCGGGAATTGCTCTTGCTCGGGCGAGTGGATGACGGGGTCTTCCGCGCACAGGAAAAGACTGATCAATTGGTTCGGGAATGTCTGGCCGAGTTCGGCCTCCTGCCAGACGTCTTATCGTTCGGTTTGGAGTACCAGGTTGGCGAGAACGGCCGTTTCTTTTCAGGCGGACAAAGGCAGAAGGTCGCTATTGCCCGAACGTTGCTCAAGCGCCCCTCCCTCCTGCTGCTGGACGAAGCCACCTCTGCCCTTGATGAGTTGTCCCAGAAGCGGATCGTGGAATTGATCAAGACCGAATATCGGAATAAGATTGTCATTTCCATTTCCCATCGGCTTTCCACCATTAAATACAGCCATCGGATTTTCGTCTTTGACCGTGGTGCCCTCGTGCAGCAGGGCACCTACGCGGAACTGGCCGGGCAACCGGGCTTGTTCCGTCTTTTGCTGGATCAGCAGGAAGGCGGAGGGGCTGCCGCTATCGGTGTCGCCTCGAAGGTTGGAGTTGGGCCGGCCAGCTTCGACGGAGAGGATTTGAAACATCAGCTTGCCCAGTGCGCATTGTTTGCCTCTCTGAAAGCAGACCAAATTGAGCTTCTAACCCGGGTGGCCAGGATGGTGCGCTGCGACGCGAACACGATACTCTTTCGTCGCGGTGAGGCGGGAGACGAATTGTTCGTCGTTCTCAGCGGTCGGGTGGAGTTTTTTGTTGAGGAGACTCTGGCGACGGGAGAACAAAGGGCGGCAGTGGAGGGGGAGGCTGGTCCTGGCGAGGCTTTCGGAGAAATTGCGGTTTTCTCAGGCGAAACTCGTACGTTGAGTGCCCGGGCCCGCGCTGAATCGCGGCTGTGCCTCATCCGGAGGGACAGCCTGGTACGAGTCCTCGAATCCAGCCCCGCTATGGCCGTGTCGCTATTGCAGACGCTGGCTCGGCGGATCACCCGTGTGCGCGAGGAACGCTATGGCGGTCGCGCAAAGTAGTTCGCGCACAAGAATCATTTCACTTCGTTTTTCAGCAACTCGCGGATGCGCGCAAACTCAGGATGCGCCAGCCCGGCTTTCTCAAGGTCGTCAAAATCCTTCAAGACTACCTGTTCCCAAGTCCGCTTTGATTTGGGGTCCACCACCTCTCCTCGGTGCCCGCGGTAAATCTGTTCCGCCTCCCGGGTTTGGCCAAGGAATAAATAGGCATGTGCCCGCTTCGCCAGCAGGGATAAGTAGGCCGGGTCCAGCGCCAAGCCCGCATCGGAGGCGGCCAGCACCCCGGCGAAATCCCGCGCGAAAAGTTCATACCGCGAAAGCGCAAACCAAGCCTCCGCAGTTTGGCGGCGGCCTTCATCCCCGGCTCCCTTCTTGGCCACCACCAGGGCCTTTTGCTGGTTAGTAATCGCCTCGGCATATTTGCCTTGGCAATACAGCGTGTAGGCCAAGCGCTGGCGGGTCCTGAATGTCTCGGCGGCCTCGCTCCCATAAAGATGCTCCTGCGCGGCAAGCAGGGGGCGAAACTCCTGCTCACTCTCGGGGTATTTCAACTGGGATAAGAGCACAAGGGCAAGGTGTCGCCGCGTGCCGAGCGTGTCGGGATGTTCCAGCCCCAGGACACGCGCCTGGATCCCCAGCACCCTGCGGTCCTCCTTCTCCGCTTCCATATGATTGCCTTCCTCTTCCAATACATATGCCAGGTTGTCGCGGCTCGTAAGCGTGTCGGGGTGCTCCGGGCCGAGGACGCGCTCCCGGATGGTCAGCACCGCCCGATGCTCTTTTTCCGCCTCCGCGTATTGGCCCGAGTCATCCAGAAGCGTCGCCAAGTCGTTCCGGCTCCTGAGGGTGTCCGGATGCTCCGGCCCGAGGACGCGCGCCCGGATGGCCAGCACCGCCCGTTGCTCCTTCTCCGCTTCCGCATACCGCTCTTCGCGTTGCAGGACGACTCCCAGGATGTGCCTGCTGGTCAGCGTGTCAGGGTGCTCCGGACCAAGCACCCGCTCGTATGCCGCCACTGCCACTCGGTCCTCCTTTTCAGCCTCGGCGAGCTTCTCCGAGTCAGCCAGGGTCGCCGCCAGGTTGTTGCGGCTCTCCATCGTTGCGGGATGGTCCGCGCCCAGCACGCGCTCCCGAACCGCCAGCACCGCGCGATGCTCTTTCTCGGCCTCGGCGTACCGGCCTTCCCGGTCCAGCGCTGCGGCCAGGAGGTTACGGCTGTCAAGCGTTTCCAGGTTCTCCGAACCGGACCATCGCAAGCGTTCGTTGACAACCTCCCTCGCTACGGCTTCCGCCTCCCTGAAATTCCCCTGTTGATACAGTATGTGCCCAATGTCAAACTGAACAGCCGCCCACTCAGGCGGTTTGCGTTGGCGATCCGTCAGCTTTTCCGCCTCCCGAAGATGGCGCAACGCATCGGCATACTCCACCCGCTTCAGCGAAACCCAGCCGGCCAACTGGAACGCCTTGATCGCGTCGGAGACCCGGGGCGGGCTGGCCATTTGCGCCTGCGCCGCCGCTTGCAACGCCAACCGTTCCGCCTCCGGATAATCCCCGGCTACATACGCCGCATTAGCCCGCTCGAACGTTGTAGCGTCCGGCGAGCGCTGTAATTCCCGCGCAAACTTCGGTAACTCCTCTCGCAAGGCCCTATCGTCCAAGCCGTGTTTCTTCGCCAATTCCCGATACGTGGCCTCTTTTGCCGCCGCTCCGCTTCGCCCCGCCCATTCCTGGCGGGCCTGCACTCCCGCAAACTGCATCACCATCGCGACTTGGCCCGCCATACGCTGCTGCTGCACCACCAGCCACACAACCAGCGCAGCGATCAGCACCAGCAGCGCGGCCGCCCCTGCCGCCCATAGTTTGGCCCCGCGCCTCAACCGCGCAAGATCGTTCCGCAGCTTGAGCACATCAGCCTCCAGCGCCTCGAGGCTGTTGAGCGGATGAAACAAATGCGAATCCGCTTGCAACCGTCGTCGGTATGCCGACTGCAATTCCCTTAACTCCTCGGCTTCGACCTCCGGTCCCTCGAGCGGAAAACTCTCATCGAGCAGGAGGTACCAAACCCTTTTCCCCCGCTGCCGCGCGTAAAGCGCTTCGTATTGGGTGTAACTTACCCGACCGAACTGCTCATCCGGCACCGGCGGCTCCGCACCGTAACGTTGACCCACTAATTGCACCACCCCCTTGCAGCCGTCAATCTGTCGCCTCAGCATTGCCCGCAAATCCCCTGGCTCGGTGCCGAAAACGTCCTGCCACACTGGCTCGTAACCGAGGAACTGCAAGGTGTTGGCCACCAACTGCCGGGCGCTCTTCAGTTCCTTGCTGACAGCCGAAATGAATATGGCCTGGTGTGGCATCAAGACCTCTCCTTTTACTACAGCAGCCGCCGTGCGGCAAAGTTGATAATCTCGCTCCCGGTGAAGCCTCAGTTACAGAGGGTACGCAGGTCCCGGAAACGTCTCTTGTAGCCCTTTCTGCACAGTTCGCATGCAATCGGGTCCTTCGCCATCAGGTCGCCCGTCTCCGTCAGCGCCGAGGCCCTGCACCCCACTCCGCATTCTTTGAACAGCTCGCAGGCCGCGCACTCGGGGTTTTGGGCGAGCAGATCCTTCTTCCGCAGGTCCGCGATTTCGCGCACGAAGGAACGGGTCCAGACCTCCGACAGATCGTCACGCAGTAGGTTCGGCATCCGATCTTGCAGGATGCTGTCCACGTAACCCGGGCAGGGGACTAGAGTGCCGTCGGGGAGCAGGTTGGGCTGTTCGCGGCAGGCGCCACAATCGTAGCCCTCTGGTGTATAGGTCGGCCTGTCCGGCATATCCGCCGACCGCTTCAAGCCCGGGACGCGTTTGCGGCACCTCAGTCCTGTGCGGCCCGCGCCACGCGTCTGGTTGTCGGGCTGACCCGCTGGATCGGTTTCAGGCTTTCGCGCCCGGCCGCCGCGGTAAAAGCTGCCCAGTTGGATGGCGAACGGCTCGCCGTCCTTGATCCAACGCTCCAACAACGGCACGCAGGTCTCCGCCTGTTCATCCAGCGGCGACGCCGTAGTCGTTCCCCGCCAATTCCCCGTCGCTTGCGGGGCGGCAGTACGCCACGCCTGGATGTCCAGCCCTTTCATCAGCTCGTAGGTATCGGCCAGGCTGCCGATGTTCAGCCGGTCAATGCAGGTGGCGACCACCACCGGGAAACCGGCGGACCGCAGCCGGCGAATGGCCTCAATCACGCCCTGCTCGGTCCCCGTGGTCCCTCGCATTTGGTCGTGAGCTCCAACCCCATCGAAGCTGATTTGGAAAGCCGGCCTGAAACCGATCCTTCTAATATCTTCCAAATGCTGGTCGGTGATCAGCAGGCCGTTGGAAAAGATTTGGTTCAGGCGAATCTTCTTCTGCGCCAGCAACTGGATGATGTCCAGCAGGTCCCGTCTCAGGAACGGCTCGCCGCCCGTCAACGAGACCTCGATCACGTTGGCCCGCTCGAACTGCTCCACCAGCCCGGCCATCGCGTCAAAGGGGAGTTCACCGTATCGCCCGGCGGGCGCCTCCATGTAGCAATGCCGGCAGTTAAAGTTGCACCTCCCGGTCACGCACCAATGGATGCCGGCCAGGTACGGATTATCGGCTTTGCGGTACCGCTGCCATGGTTCAATGGAATCCCCCTCCTGGCATCCCTCGGCAATCCCCTCCGCTATCAGCAGTTCGAGCATGCCGTGGTGGCGGGGCAGAAAGGCAAACGACTCGAAGTCGGTCTGCCCGTCGCACGACTCGGCCACGTAGAAGCCCATCGTTTTCAGCTCGCGCTGGTCGCTGTCGAGCCAGTTCACGAGCCTCCTCGGCATGTTGCCCCAGCCGCGGAGCATCCATCCTCGCTTCAGTTTCGCGTACCGTCCTGACATCACATCCTCAACTTATGGTTTGCAACAGGCATCGACACGCTACCCCGGCAGGGAATCAGTTTGCCGCTGGGCTTTTCGCGGAGGGGACGGGTGTGCGGGTCGCATGGACCCGCACAGGCTCAACCACGAAACAAACCACCTACGCCCCCAAAGGCGCGGACGACAGCCAATCAATACCAAGCAGCGCGGAAGCAGGTATGATTGGATGCACACGTATCATACACAGTGCCTTCGCAATATATCTGACCGGTCACCCCGGCCGCTTCGGCCTTGGAGGCTCTTTTCACCCTCGCTTTTCGTTCCTGGTTCCAATCCTTCGCCGTGAACTCGAATCCCTCCGCAGAGGCGATCTTGACAATCTCCGCCGCCGATTCTTCCTTGCTGTCCTTCATTATCTTCTTGTGCAAAGCATTCAGCTTCGCCTGCAGCGGCTTGCTCACCGCGACCTTCTCAAAGAAACTGTTTACACTCTTCGCCGACATGATGTTACTCCTTTCCAACTGACAGGAATCCGGTTTTGCGGAGGGGGTTAAAAGGCAGAATCAACAGGCGGGCTAGACCGCCTGTTCCCGCCTCGACTCGCCCGTGGCCAGCTCGGAAACCGTCCGGTGCTCCCACGCGTCGATCGAGTCTGCCTCCGCCCCGAATTCCCTTTTTCATTTCAGACGTATTCTGTAGCGGATCAGTGCCCCATGTCAAACTTGAAAAGCCAGGAAAGTCAGAATGACTCCAATCTCACGGAAGAGCAACGCACCAATGCTTGGGCAGGCCTTTTCTCCCTGGCCCCGCTCGTGGCAACGTTCGTCACCACAATGGATGCGCCGGTCCGGCAGTTCGCCGGCATGGCCGCCGAGGCCTGCGGTCGTGAACCGGCCGGTGCCAACGAAAACCCGCCGCTTGAAGTGTCGCTCGACTGCTTCATCTGCCGCAGGCGCCATAGAACCATCATTATGAAAGGTCTTGGAGGAGCCGGGGTCTGCACTCCAACCGGCCATCAGTTTCCTGGCATTCTGGTCGAGGTCATAACAGGCCGCGGAGAAGGGCTCTTTGCCTTCACTTACGAGTTCGAGTCCTTCGCCGATCAAAAGTATCCTGATGAGGCCCGTTACGCCCAGTGGGAGAAGGGTGCGCCTTCGTGGAATGGTGCCGGCCAGCAGAACTTACCCTTCCCGTGTGAAGCCACCAGCCCATGTGTTCGCTCCAATTCAACCCTTCGTCGCGGCCAGCGCCTCCTCGAAATCCACATTCTCCTTAATCTGCGTCAAGAACCAGCGGTCAATTCGGCTACGCTGGCAGATTCCTTCGATGGTGAACCCGGCGCAGGCTCGGTTCAAAAAGAAGTCGCGTTCGTCGCGGGCTCGCATTTGATGCTCGATGGTTCTGGTCGGGGCCTCCGACCCGTTCAATTCCGCCAGAAATCTTGATTGAAAAACTTGACGCCCAACGTATGAATTGTATATTTCTTTCGGAGTCGCTAAAATATCAGCGTTATGCAATCGTCACTGCGCATTGGTGGATTGACCTGTCTGGCTGGGGCCGTGGGACTCTTGGGGGCGTGGCTTTACTCGGAACGGGGGTCGGGCAAGTTGGTCTGGCAGAGGCCGGAGGTCAAGAAATCGGTCCACACCTTCGCCTACAAAGTCTATGCCGATCCGCACCTCAGTGACGGACGGTTCTTTCTAAGCAAGGTCGTGTTCAAGAACGAAGGCCGCAAGCCGGTGCGGGACTTCTCCATTAGCTACCAGATCCCCAATTACGTTCCACCGACAACGCCGGAGGTTCTTTCCGAGATTGCCCCGGGCTACACGGTCGTGAAGTTGTTCTATCCCCAGTTTTCCTCGGACGTGACCAAGCTGCGGGACCGGACCAGGGCCACGCTGGAGATCAAGCTTCAGTGGAAGGAAGGTGGGTCGGTTCACGAGGACGTGCTCAAGGAAGAGTTGGTGTTGCGCGGGGTGAACGAGCTGGAATGGACGGATGTCCCGGCCGAGGATGTGACGTGCTGGCAGGACAGGCTGGCCAACGCTGATCTCAATGCGGCGATGGTGACGCCCAATGATCCGGTGGTGGCGGCCTTTGCGGCCGAGGTCACCGCCAAGCTGGGTGGGGCGGTTGCGGGCGCCAGTGACCAGGTGAAGGATCATATCGAATTGCTCAAAGGGGTTTATGATTACATGGTGGAAACGGGCATGCAGTACGCCGGAGCCAAGGGGGTGCCGGAAAGTGTTGGTGATGTGCGGACCGCTGTGCAGACCATCCGCCTGCCCCGGGATGTGATTCGCAACAATAGCGGTCTGTGCATCGAGTTGGCGCTGTTATGGGCTTCGGTGATGGAGCATTTCAACATTCCCGCCTACCTTGTGCATGTGCCCGGCCATACCTACGTCCGCGCGCCGCAGTTAGACCCCGTGTTTGGCGGGCCATTTGTGATCGAGTGCACGGCCATCACTCCTAAATCCGTCGGGGCGACGAATTACATCAGCTTCCTGGATGCGGTCAAGATGGCAGCAAGGAATTACGCCGAGAACAGCGCCCGCGGCGAACTCATCGAGGTTAACATCCGCGAGCTGCAAAGCGCCGGCATCGTGCCTCCGGAATTGCCGGACGTGGATTTGGAGCGGATTAAGGAACTCCTGGCCAGCCGCAAACGTGGCCGCCTCCGCTCCGAGCTAAACGTCAAACCTCACACTGCGGCCTTGGTGACGGAGAAAGCCGGCGACCTCCGGGGTTCGACCGGCTTTAGGAGGTACGCCGGCCCGGAAGATGCTGAACTCTGGAACTACGCCAGTTTACCATAAAGTTATGCGCTTACTCATCCAATCTCTGGTGGTGGCGGCATTCGTGCTGCTCCTTCAATCGAGGCTCATCGCAGACCCTATCAAAATGGACGCCATCATCCATCTGGACGATCACTGCGACGGCACGCTGGAAGTGAAGACGCATCTTGACGCCCCGTCCTGGCGCGTGTGGGAATTGGTTTACGGGAACCATCCTGATTTGATCTTCCGCAATCTCAAGCGGCAATACGCCGGCTCCGAAATCGTCAAGTCGTCGTATCATCTCGACAAGGACGAGCTCAATCGCGTAGCCAATGCCCGCATGCAAGCTCGCGGGGTTACTCTGGTGCAAAAGGACGGCAGCCTTGCTTTTTCCATCCCGGCGCCTGTGGCCCTGGTTTCTCACACGGGTCATGAATGGATTTTCAATCTGAACACCCCCAAGATCCAGGAGACTCTCCACCTTTTCCTGCCCGAGGGGGAGACGGATGCGCGGATTCAGTATGCGGATACGGCTGAGCAGCGGCTCGTGTATCGCTTGCCTGCCCCTCACTTGCCGGGCATTCTCCTGATCTCGACCATTATCGCGGGGTGCCTGGGAATCGCGCTGCTGGCAGCGTCCTTTTTCGCAGGGAAAAGGGGCAAAGGGGGTCTGGCGACCGGCAGCGGTGACGGAGCCTCCCCGGAGCCGAACCGAATTCCGGCTTCCCGCTCATAACAGGTGGTTCTTGTGAAGGCGCCACTTCGAATTGCAGGCTTAGTCTGTCTGGCTGGAGCGGTGGGACTTTTAGGGGCGTGGCTTTACTCGGGACGGGGGTCGGGCAAGCTGGTCTGGCAGAAGCCGGAGGTCAAGAAATCAGTCCACACCTTCGCTTACAAAGTTTACGCTGATCCGCACCTGAGTGAGGGGCGTTTTTTCCTGAGCAAGCTCGTGTTCAAGAACGAAGGCCGCAAGCCGGTGCGGGACTTCTCCATTAGCTACCAGGTGCCCAATTACATCCGTCCGACCACACCGGAGGTGCTTCCCGAGATTGCCCCGGGCTACACGGTCGTGAAGTTGTTCTACCCGCAGTTTCCATCGGAGGTGACCAAGCTGCATGAGCGGACCAGGGCCACGCTGGAGATCAAGCTGCAGTGGAAGGAGGGCGGGGTGGCGCACGAGGAGGTGCTCAAGGAAGAACTGGTGTTGCACGGGGTCAACGAGTTGGAATGGACGGATGTCCCGGCCGAGGATGTGACCTGTTGGCAGGACATGATGGTCAACGCCGACCTGAATGCGGCCATGGTGACGCCCAATGACCCGGTGGTAGCTGCCTTTGCGGCCGAGGTCACCGCCAAGCTGGGTGGGGCGGTTGCGGGCGCCAGTGACCAGGTGAAGGATCACATCGAATTGCTCAAAGGGGTTTATGATTACATGGTGGAAACGGGCATGCAGTACGCCGGGGCCAAGGGGGTGCCGGAAAAAGTTGGCGATGCGACGACCATCCTGCAAACCATCCGCCTGCCCCGGGATGTGATTCGCAACAATAGCGGTCTGTGCATCGAGTTGGCGCTGTTATGGGCTTCGGTGATGGAGCATTTCAACATTCCCGCTTACATCGTGCATGTGCCCGGTCATGCCTACGTCCGTGCGCCGCAGTTGGACCCCGTTTTTGGTGGGCCCTTTGTGATCGAATGTACCGCCATCACTCCTAAATCCGTCGGGGCGACGAATTACATCAGCTTCCTGGATGCGGTCAAGATGGCAGCAAGGAATTACGCCGGCAACAGCGCCCGCGGCGAACTCATCGAGGTTAACATCCGCGAGCTGCAAAGCGCAGGCATCGTGCCTCCGGAACTACCGGACGTGGATTTGGAGCGGATTAAGGAACTCCTGGCTGGCCGCAAACGTCCGGTCGTGCAAGTGGCAGCCGCCGGACCCGCACCCGAAACAACCACCCAGCGAAAAGCGGCAACTACTCCCGTGCCGCCACCTGCGACTCCTCCCCCACCCGAGACTACTGCTCCACCCGAGACTCCTCCCCCAACCGCGACTCCGCCTCAGCCTCTGCCTGTGAACCCATCGCCCTTGCCGGAAGACGCGAGCGCTTTTCGCCTCGCTCAGGAGGGCAATCGCTACGTCGGCGAACAGTGCCGGGACAAGATTGTCGAGATACACTCGGAAAGATCAGCGGGCTCTCTGATACCCACCGTATGGTACCTGCTCTATTACGACCCGGACGCCAGCTTTAAGGCCGCGGAAGTGACCTTCAAAGGTGGCCAAAAGACGGCCTCTACGCGCCCGTTCCGGCCCTTCGACCCCCTTAGCGCTGACAAAATACTGGACCGGTCGAAGCTTAAGCTGGATTCCGACGAGGCACTCAAGGTAGCTAGCAACCAGGAGGCGGTAAAACCTCTGGCGCTTAAGGCGGCGCAGTGCTGGCTGCAGCGCGAGAGTGGAAATCCGGTTTGGCGAATCCGCCTCTGGGCCGCCAAACTGCGCGACCCCACCCACATGGCGGACATCGGTGACCTTTATATCGCGGCCGACGACGGCACGGTGGTCCGCACCAACCTCCATGTCAAAAACGTAGAGTGAGGGCAAGCTCCGCCCTCGCTTTCCGCATCAGGTCTTCGTCGCCGCCAGCTCCTCCTCGACATCCACAATCTCCTTAATGAGACACTCTTGCACCACTTCGCTTCTCGTCGCCGCCCTGTCCCTGACCGCCGCTGCTCCCGTGCGCGCGGCGCCGGCTACGCTGACAGTCGAGGTGGACAAACCGGGCCACGCCATCAGTCCGACGCTCTATGGTATCTTCTTCGAGGACATCAACTGCTCGGCCGACGGCGGGATTTATGCCGAAATGGTTCGCAACCGGAGCTTCGAGGACTCCGACAAACCGGATTGGTGGGAGGCGGTGGGCAACGGGGCGGTCAATTGCGAGCTCTCGGTGGACTCCGCGCAGCCAGTCAGCCCAAAGAATCTCCACTCCCTGAGAGTGGCGATTGGCAAACCCGGCAACGGGCGGGCCGGTGTCGCCAACAACGGTTTCTGGGGCATGGCATTAACGAAGGGGCAGACCTACGAACTCTCGCTCTTTGCCCGGAGTGGCGAGGGGTTCGCCGGACCACTGACTGTATCGCTGGAAGGCACCAACGGAACTGTCTATGCGCAGAAGAGTATTCGATCCCTTACTGCCGACTGGAAACGCTACCAACTCACCCTCAAGGCCAACGCTACTGACCCCAAGGCCCGCCTGGCTATCACGGCTACGCAACCGGGCATGTTTTGGCTCGATATGGTATCACTGTTTCCAAAGCGGACCTGGAAGAACCGGCCAAACGGCTTGCGGCCAGAACTGGCGGACATGCTGGCCGGGCTGAAGCCAGGGTTCGTCCGATTCCCGGGCGGCTGCTGGGTGGAGGGCGAAACGATGGGCCTGGCCTATCGGTGGAAGCAGACCATTGGGGACCCGTCCGAGCGCCGGACCCAATACAATCTCTGGCAATACCAGGCCACCCACGGGGTCGGGTTTCACGAGTATCTCCAGATGTGCGAGGACCTCGGGGCGGAACCACTCTTTGTCATCAACTGTGGCATGTCGCACAAGGAAGTCGTGCCGCTTGATAAGATGGGAGAGTTTGTGCAGGACGCGCTGGATGCCATCGAATACGTCAACGGGTCGGTTACCAGCACGTGGGGCGCGGTCCGCGCCAAGAACGGCCACCCCGCACCGTTCAACCTGAAGTACATGGAGATAGGCAACGAAAACGGTGGCGACGCCTACAACGAGCGGTATGCCCTGTTCTATGACGCCATCAAGGCGAAGTATCCGCAAATGCACCTGGTGGCCGACGAGTGGAGCGGACGACCAACGAACCGGCCCATCGAGATCGTGGATGAACACTACTATTCCACACCGGAATTCTTCATCGCCAATGCCGGCAAGTACGATTCCTATGACCGGGCCGGGCGTAAGGTCTATGTGGGGGAGTACGCCGTGACCCGGGGCTGCGGTCAGGGCAACCTGCGAGCCGCCGTGGGCGAGGCTGCCTTTATGACCGGCATGGAACGTAACTCGGATATCGTCCTCCTGGCGTCCTACGCGCCGCTCTTTGCCAATGTCCATTATAAGAAATGGAACCCTGACCTAATTGACTTCGACAGCTCGCGCGTCTATGGCATCCCGTCCTACTACGTCCAACAAATGTTCAGCGCGAACCGCGGCGACGTGGTGCTGCCCGTCACCGTGACCGCGCCCGAGGTAGTGCCCGCGCCCCGGTCCGGAGCGATCGGCGTCGGCACCTGGCGCACGCAGGCGGAGTTCAAGGACATCAAGGTCACGCGCGGCAACGAGACTCTATTTACCTGTGATTTCGCCGATGGCACGAAGGGCTGGCGGCTGCACGGCGGCGACTGGACGGTAGAGGGCGGCGCCCTGCAGCAGAAGGCGCTGGCGGAGAATATCCGCGCCTTTGCGGGCGATAAGAGCTGGGACAATTACACCTATAGTCTCAAGGCGCGGAAACTGGGCGGCGCGGAAGGTTTCTTGATTCCCTTCCTGATCAAGGACGAGGAGGCAAAGGCGTGGTGGAACATTGGCGGGTGGGGCAACACCCGGCACGCCATCGAGCTGGACGGGATCTCCGGCCATGACGTGGAGGGCAGCATCGAGACCGGCAAATGGTATGACATCCGCATCGAGGTTCAGGGCGCGAACGTCAAATGCTTCCTCGATGGCAAATTGATCCATGACGCGAGCTACCAGGCGACCAAGCCACTTTACGCCGTCGCCAGCCTGGCGAAGCGCGCGAATGAGGTAATCCTTAAGGTCGTGAATGTCTCGGCCGCGGACCAGGAAACCGACCTCCGACTGGAGGGAACAAGAGTGCGACCCACTGCCAAGGCCATTGTGCTCGTCTCGGACAAACCCGAAGACGAGAACACCCTCGAACAGCCCACCAAGATCAAGCCAGTGACGCTCACGCTGAACAATGCCAGCGCCGCTTTTCATCACACCTTTCCCGCCAATTCGGTGACCGTGTTGCGCCTCAAGCTCCAGTAGTTGGCTCGTCCCGAGCGGGGAGACCTGCCGACGGTGCCGGGAGTAAGTTTGGTGCGGCTCTGCGAGCTATTCTGACTAACTCTCTCTCGCACTTTGGCGAAAGTGCCGAGGACAAATTACTTGGCAGGATCGAGGCTTGCATATCCCGTATGGTGGTGGCTTCGGGAGCGGTCAGGGTGAGACCTGCAGCCTGTGCCCAGCTGTCAGCAAGGACTCCACAATGTGCCTGCCGATGAACCGTGTGCCACCGAGGATTAATACTCTCATTCGACCCGTTCGTATATTCGGCGCCGAAGATGTGGCAGGCAACCAGTTTATGGCGAGAGGTTTGTGCGTCCCGGGGGCGTATCTCGGCAATGCCACCATGTCGGCGCGCGGACATTCCTGTCCGCAGCGACGTGCGAACGCGCCTAAGCTTTAGCAAGGTGACCCGCGAAACTTGCTGCGGACAAGAATGTCCAATGCCGCTAGGATTTGATCCCATAAAATACGCGCCAGACCAGGGCAAACCTTTGTCCCGGAGGGACAAACGAGAATAGCCCAACGTTTCAACGTTGGGGACCGAGATTTGGGATTGCCTAAGTCCCGAAGGGACGGCTGAATGAGCTCCATGGCTTATGTCAGCTCCTATTTC
>Ga0224558_1001991_pt1 | contig 19832 bp, 20 predicted proteins | sample 714S32024metaG_FD_180682 | JGI IMG/M metagenome (GOLD analysis project Ga0224558, IMG submission 180682) | Peat soil microbial communities from Stordalen Mire, Sweden - 717 S3 20-24 | ecosystem: Environmental > Terrestrial > Soil > Wetlands > Peat | place: Sweden: Norrbotten County, Stordalen...
CGGCGATGACCAGTTCTCCCACCAGGTCGAGCATCTTGTCCAGTTTATCGATATCCACCCTGATCACCGTGCCCGGTCCGCCTGACCCGACGCCGCCGGGGCCAGCCGGCCTGACGTTTTGGAGGCCGGTGCCTGACGGTGAGGGTTGTGGCGTGCGATGCGTGAGCGGGCGCCCACTTGCGGGCATGGTGAGATCCCTGCTGGTATCGGCATCGTCAATATCTTCCCACTTCTCATTTCTCAGATCGGTCAGGGGTGTTTCAACTTGTGTTGAACTGCCTTGAGTGCTGGGCAAATCCTCAAAGCCTGCCTTAATAAGGGCCGAATACTGGAAGCCAGATGCGGGACGAGAGGCTTGTATTCCTTCAATAATCGCTTTTAAATCTTTTTTCTCACTTCCTCCTTCTCGCGTCTCACTTCCCGGATCGGCAGACTGTGGGAGTATTTCCTCCTGAGTAGCCAGGCCGAGCCTCAGGATCTCCTCATCCAATGAAAGCTGGACCTGGTTGGCCAGGTCGGGATCGGTGATCGGGGCTTGATCCACCGCTCTGAGGTCGCCCTCATCCACCAGGGAGGATGCTGGTGAATATTGGGATATACTAGGTGTGAGCAGGCACTCGCTTGCGGGCGTGGTGAGACGCCCACCCATGCTGGCACCCGCTTGCTTCTCGCTTCTCAGGTCCGCAGGTTGGCTTCCCTGGTTCTCCGCCAGGTGCACCAGCCTGTCGCAGAGTTGGTCGATGTCCGCTATCTCGCCGGCGCCCCCCTGGGACAAGTCGCTCAGCTTGCTGCGGATGGCGTCGACCACCTTCAGCAGGACGGACATGGTAGCCGGATCGCCGACCGTCTCTCCGTTCCTGACCTGGTCCAGCACGTTTTCAGCCAGGTGGCTGATTCTCTCGAGATCACCATAGCTAAAAAAACCGGCGTTGCCCTTGATGCTGTGAAAGGCCCGGAAAGCCTGCCCGGCGGATTCGGCGTCCGGCATCCTCTCCAGCGCCAGCAGGGCCGACTCCACCTCCTCGCACAGTTCCAGAGCCTCCTCGGTGAAGCTCTTGATCATTTCCGGAGTGATCCTCAGCCCCATCTCCTCCGGGGTGGGCCAAGGGGTAGGCTCCTGCACTGGCTGGATACCAACAACATCCCCTGGCGCAAGGGCATCCTCAGGGGCCTCTTCGGGAAAGAACTGATCGCCTGGCGCCGCCCGGTTGTCGTCCGGCGCTAACATCAGTTGTAGATCGGGCGTCTCTTTTTTGCCGTTGCCGTTGTCGCCATCATCTCTACCGCTGAATGCATCCTCGCCGGAGATGGCGGCAATCGTCTGCCTCAAGTCGTTTGTCAAGGATTCGGCCTCTTCCTCGAAGCCATCGTCGCTGAACCTTTGCTCCACCACGTCAAGGATGCTGCGGACGAAGTCAGTGGTACGGCAGAGGAGATCCACATGGTAGGGCGTGATTTCGGCCTTGCCCTTGCGGAAGATGTCCAGCAGGGTCTCCGCCTCGTGGGTGACGCCGATGATCGCCTGGAAATCAAGGAAAGACGCCGTTCCTTTGAGCGAATGAAACAGGCGAAAGATGGCGTTCAGGATCTCCTCATCCACTCTTCCTGAGCCGAGCGCCGTCTTTTCCATTTCGATGATCTGCGGCTCCGCATCATCCAGCAGTTCCCGGGCTTCATTGACGAAGTCCCTGACCATTTCCATTCTTTCTTCCTGATCACTGTCCATCTGCGTTGTTTCCCCTTTCCCATACTGCCCGGGCACCAGGCACTAATGCAAAGTCTTCTCATTAAGGCAGTTAGAATCAATTATGAGCTCTACGAAGACAATTACTTAGTGCCGGACTTGATATCGCTTCTACTTCCTTAAAAATGACCCAGCACTGAACACAAATTAAGACAGTTGTTACTTATACTGAGGTGAATTAAGTACTGGGGTTCAACCAGCGACAACAATACCGGCGTCCACATGGCTGGTGATGATATTCAAGGAATAATCCCCTCTAGGTCGATTATCGGAGTCGCTGCCTAAAACTTGAGGCTTGCTGGCCGTATCCTCGTGACTTTAGGCTATCGTTGTATGTTTGCTTTTAGGCCTCCCCCTTGGTATAGGTTGGAGTCACAGGAACCTCGTGGCCTAAGTCATGAGGTTCAAAAGAAAAAGCCCGCCTTATCGCGGGTTTCACCAGCGCCTAGCCACCACTAAGTCCTCTCCGGCACTAATGTACGATGTTTGCCGATCCGTTCTAATACACGCACTTAAAGCCACCATGGAGGCAACAAAACTTTAGCGCCGGGGCGCTAAGCCGCTAGATGATTTATAGGCTTCAGCGGGAGATAATGGAAGACCAAAAACGTTTCATGAAGCTGGCATAGCAGTATGCACAGGCATGCGTGCAACCGGTGTAAGGGTTGAGGCAGTAATCCATGCCGGGAATGGCGCAGCGGCTCAGGGCCGTGCGGCACTCCTTCTGCAAAATCCGGGCCAGCACTGTTCCCCCCTTTGGCATCGGCCGCTTTCTTCAAGCCGTGTTCCGGTGTCTGATCCGCCTCACCAGCTTGATCAGGGAGACGATATCGAAAGGCTTGGTGATATAGTGCTGGATCAGCCCCAGTTTTCTGACTTTCATGACATCTTCCAGCTCTCCATAGGCAGTGATCATGATCACGGGCACGCCTGAGATCATGCCCCGGACATCTTTTAGGGTTTCCAGGCCATTCTTCCCGGGCATATTGATGTCCATGAAGATCATGTCCGGGGTCCGGGCGCGGATGGCGCGGACCGCCTGGTCGCTGTTCAAGGCTGTTTCGACCCGGTACCCCTCCGAAGTGAACGCTTCCTCCAGCAACTCGCAGATGGCTGGTTGATCATCTACAATCAGCAGGTAGTGGCCCTTCCTATCATTCGTCATCAACTGGCGCCGATCCTCCCCTCATATAAGGAACAATTCGACCTGTCTAATGGAATTCCTTGACAAAAATTCCTCAATTATTCGACATCAAGATGTTTAAAAACAAATGCAAGAACAACCAGGTAAAGATGTCCTGTTGAAAAGGGGGAAATTGCTATTGCTCCGCTTCGCTCCGCAATTGGTTTCGCAATTTTTGCCCTCAATAAGCCGAATTCTAGTTATTAATCCCAGCCAGCAGCCTCTAGACGCTAAATACTCCAGCAGATCACGGTACAGGCACCCGTCTCATCGCGGCGCCCTTCCTGAAGGCTGCACAGGGTCTTGCCGGAAAGTCGCAAAAATGATAAGCTTCATGAGCAGGAATATGTTTTTTTGAACCGACGGAGGTTGCATATGCTAGATAACACTAGCGGCGCCATGGTCAGAAGCGCCAGATCGAGAAGAACGGCCAGGAGGGGAGCGCCCGTCAAAAAAGCCTTACTGACAGTTGCCGGTTTTCTGGCGATCAACATCCTGTTTTTCGTCTTGACATCCCCTTTTGTCGTGTTTTTTGGCCCGTTCCACAACATCAAAACTGCAGCTCTGGGCGCCATTGGCACCTCAGAGCATCATAACCTGCTGCGCTACCTCGGGATGAGCGAGCAGGAAATCGACAAGCTTGGCAGGCAGGTGGCAGGCCCCGGAGGCGTTACCACCGGAGTCACCATCATTAACAACCACGACAGCACAATAACTGAACAACAGGTCATCAGCTCCCGCTATAAGGGATATCTTCTGGAGGTCAACGACCCCACCCGGGTGACGCTGGGTATCACCCCCAGCCTGGGATCGGCGGGCGTCGCCACCAGCGAGATCGCCAGGGACAACGGGGCGATCGCGGCAGTGAACGCCGGGGGCTTCGACGACCCGTCCGGGACCGGTACCGGCAAGACCCCCTATGGGGTGATCTTCCACAACGGTCGCCTCATTTGGGAAGAAAACGACGAGGCCGAAGAAGACCTGATCGGGCTGGACCAGAACGGGGTGCTGGTCACCGGCTCCTACACCGTCCCCGAGATGGAAGCGATGAACATCGAGGAAGGCGTCTCCTTCGGCCCGACCCTGATCAAGAACGGCGAGAAGATGGTCACCAGTGCGGCCAACGACCAGTGGGGCATTGGCCCGCGCACCGCCATCGGCCAGAAACAGGACGGCACAATTTTACTGCTGGTGATCGACGGGCGTCAGATCGACTCCCCGGGAGCGACCATACTGGACGTGCAGAACATCCTCTACGGCGCCGGCGCCTGGACGGCGGCCAATCTGGACGGGGGTTCCAGCACCACCATGTACTATAACGGCAAGGTGATCAACCATCCCTGCGACCCGCTGGGGGAGCGTATGGTGTCCACCGCCTTTATCGTCAAATAAAGAGTAAATTACCTTTTGAGGGTGATCCCGTGAAAAAGCTGATACCTTGGCTCCTGGCCACGATCGTTTTGCAACTGTGCATCTACCTCTATCTCAACAACCACCTGCTGACGCCTTCTGTCGCCTACACTCTGAAGCCGGCGGATTCCAGCAGCGTGCAGAGCGGCGTCGAGCAGTACTTTTCATATGACGGCAGTTTCCGGGCCGACGTCTCCAAGGACGCGGTGAAGATCTACGCCACCGGCGCCGACAGCCCGGCCAAAGAGATCGACATCGGCCCCACGGAGTGGCTCACCTACTTCTCCTGGCTGCAGGATCGCAACATTGCCCTGGCGGGGATCAGCAAGCCGGGCAAGTTGGGTACCATCTGCACCCTGGAGCCGCTCAACATGGTCACCGACAGCCAATCAATTGTGCCCACCATCACCGGTCTGTCCAAAGATGCGGAGATCGCCGACGTGGCCTACTCCGTGAACACCAACGTGATCTACATTCAGGTGAAGAGCGGCAGTGTCTCGACGATCTACCGCACCGACGCCAACAATATGCTGACGAAGGTGGACAACACCCCACCCGTCATTGGCCGGATCGCTAACTTAGAGAGCGAGGACGCCCTGCTCTACGACAGCGTCGACACCGGACGGGTCTATCTGGTGGACCAGAAGGGGAAGCAGTGGATCTCTCCCCAGGACGACAGCCAGTACGCCCTGATCGGCACCGACCAGAACGACAACATCTATATCGCCAGGCTGAGCGGCGCACAGGGCACCGCCAAGACCACCGGCGGCGCGGGCGGCGACCAGTTGGCAGATATGATCCTGGTGGGCAACCTGAACGAAGCTTTCACGCCGCTGCAGCAGTCTGGCCTGCCGGCGCCGGTGAACTCCATCACGGTCACCTATGACGGAACAATCAAGTTGACGTAGCCGGGTAGCCAGTTTTTTGGATTCGTTTTACCAAAAGTGCAATAATCTAAAGTGGTGCAGTTACTTCAACTACACCACTTTTTTATTTTTGCCGCTGTCCGGCCCGGCAGATCCGGCGATTATGGCAGTTCGCTCCTTTTTCCTGATCACGGCCACCAGCAGGATGATGGCCGGGATCACCAGTTCGACGATGGCGGCGTAAGGCGGTGAGCCTACCTGGTCTTGATGGCCTCGCCGGTCACCCCGGTATTCTCGATGGTGAATCTGGCTGTCACCTGGACCTTCACGCCGGGGAAATAATCCCGCCACCGGTCCCTGATCTGCTTCCAAAAAGCGGGGTCGGTCTTGTGGATCAGGTCGCCGAACCCGAAGATGTCGGAGTTCAACGACTGGCACTTGGTCACCGCCTCTTGGCAGTAGCGCTCCGCCTCCTCGTCGACCAACTGTTCCGCAGCCTTGATATCGGACTCCTTCGTCAGGTCGATGGCGGCGTTCCTGTCCTCTGTCAGTACCCCCGATCCCTTGATCATGACCTCGAAGGCGATGCCGTCCTGGCTGATCACCGGTTTTACGCTTGTCTTGGCGCTCTGGAAAGTGTAGGAGGCGTTTTTCTCCGGTGACCTGAAGGCGAAGGGGATAGAGCCGCCACTGGCCTGGCTGTCAACGAACATGGCGCCCATGCTCTCCTCCTCGTTTAACCAGTCCACCAGCTTGTCCCCCTGGAAGACCGCAGTACCGCCCATGGCCATAGTCTTTCTTTCCGGGTGCCTGGCCTCCTCAACCCCCAGCACCCGGTTGAAATCCTCCTTGGCGCCTGTCTCACCCTGTTGGCCCTGCTGATCCAGGGTAATCGTGCCGCCCGCCGGCCCCCTGCGGACGAATGACCCTCTCTCCGGCGGCAGAAACAGGTACATCCGCGGCATGGCCGCGTCCCTCCCGGGGGTCATCAGGCCGTAGACAACCGAGAACAGGTTCGCAGGCAGTGTCTTGGAAACACGGGAGGCGCTATTCATGATTATTCTATATGTTTCCGTCGAGGACAGCGCCTCAAACTCGGGCTGGGACTCCAGGGCTTCCAGGGCGGAACCCTGGCAGGTGACCATTTCCGTCCGGTAGCGGACGTCCTTGCTGCGGTCGCAGAAGTCGACCAACTGCTGGATACCGTCCCGGGCCATCCCCTCCCCGATCACGATCACCAGGACATGCCCCATGTAGATGAGCCGGGGTGAGCGCAGGGCCATCTCCCTGAGGGCATCCTGGATGGTCTCCCCCTCTTGCGAGCCAACAAAACCAAGGCTGGTAGGCGAAACTCCCATGCCCGATCCTGTTGGTCCTGGTCCTCCCATTGCGTTTATATTCAGAGTGAGAATACTCATGAGAATCAGAGGTTTGCCGTCTTTGACGATCCGGTCGAAGCCAAGCATCGTGACCACGTCGAGGGTGCCGACCTCCCTCCGGTCCCAGCACCCTGTGCAGTTCAGGAGCAGCAGTGCGACCAGCGCCAGGGAGACTATGCTGAATCCTCTATTGCTGCGCATCAGGAGCACCTCCTTTTTTTCTGATCACGGCTATCAATAAAATGAGAGCGGGGATGGCCAGTTCCACGATCAGGGCCTCGATCGGCCAGTCATGGAACAGATAGTTTGACAGCTTCAGGTAGGTTCCGTACAGCACCCGGCTGAGGATGATCGCCATCAGGGCGATGGGGATCAGCGTGATCCGGTAGTTTTTCAGGCCGAGGGTGCTGGCAACGGCGATGCCGGCGGAGTGATAGACAACTGCCAGCTTGATGATGTAAGCGGCGATCAGAAAGATGATCACAACTATCTCCAGGCGTTCGAGAAAGTTCCCCAACGAGATATACCGCACCAATCTTTCGAAGGGGAAGATCATGTGCGCAGTGACCAGATCGCCAAACACACCCACGATCACGGCATGGACGGTGCCGGCCAGGATCATAACCGATCCCAGGTAGAGCAGACCGGTTTTAAGCGCCTCGTGCTTCTGGTTCAGGTAGGGGTAGAGCATGAGCATGAAAAACACCTCACCACGCCAGCCGCCGTGAAATGATGAGGCCCTGAGAACGGGCAGCAGGCCGTTTTCGAAGACCGGTTTGAGGTTGCTGAAATTCAGGTCAATGGCTGCCAGGGAAAGCAATAAAACCACCATCAACGCCCACACCGGGAAGACCATGCCATTTTCCCTGGCGATCACCTCGATGCCCAGGTAGGCCCCATAGATAGCGACCACTGCCAGCACCGTATCGAGCACCACTGGAGGAGTCAGACTGAGAAGAGTTAACTGGATGAAGGTGGAACCCTCGTTCAGGAGCAGCGATCCGAAGTGGATGATTATCAGAGCATAGGCGGCAGCCAGCAGCTTGCCGGGAATCTTGCCCAGGATCTCAGGCAGGTACTCGGTAAAGACCTGGGCAGGAAACCGCTTGCCTAGAGCCACCGCCACCAATAGGACCAACAGGCCGTAGAACACGTCGCCCAGGGATACCGCAAACCAACTGTCCGGGCCGGCAAGGGCGGCCACTCTGGCCGGTGTGTAGAGAATGGCGCTGGATGCTTCAAATATTAAAAAAATGAAGAGCAACTGCACGCTGCTGATGCGCCCGTTGTCCAGTATGTCAGTTCCCTCCCTTTCAGATGGATCACTGCCTCGGCTGCGGCGGCCGCGGTTTGTTCAAGTCCTGCCTGACCGGTTCCACGTACCCCTGCGGCCGCATACGCATCGCCCAGATCGGCGCCCGGATGAAGGTGTCTTTGAAATCTCCCAGGCTCATGGGAGCGAAAGGAGACAGGTAGGGAATACCGAAGGACCTAACAGCGCAGAGTTGGAAGGTGGCCATGGTGAAGACGGCCATCACCCCGAACAGGCCGAGGAATCCGGCGGCGATGATCAGGACGAACCGCAGGAGACGCAGGCCGGTCGACAGGTTCAGCGAGGTGAGAGTGTAGGAAGCGACCGCCGTCATGGCGATAGTCAGGACCACTATTGGGGAGACCAGGCCGGCAGTGACGGCGACCTGCCCGATCAGGATGGCCCCGACCACGCCGATCGTCTGGCCGAAGGGCTTGGGCAGGCGGATGCCCGCCTCCTGCAGAACCTCGAAGGCCATGACCATCACCAATGCCTCTACCATGCCCGGAAAGGGCACATTGGCGTGGGAGGAGAGGATGCTGCTCAGAAAATCGGTGGGAATCAGGTCCTGGTGGAAGGTGGTGACCGCGACGTAAAAGGCCGGGGCAAATAAGGCGATCATTAGCGAGCTCCAGCGGAGCAGCCTGATAAAACTGGCGAACCAGTAACGGTTGTAGTAATCTTCAGGGCTCTGCATCTCGGTTGTCAGCGTCGTCGGGACGACCAGGGTAAAGGGGTCGTTGTCCAAGATCAGGGCGGCCTTGCCCTCCAACAGGGCGGAGACCACCCGGTCCGGCCGCTCCGTCACCCCGATCCCGCTGACCGGGGAGTAGGGAGCATCCTGGATCAGTTCCTCGATCTGGCCACTGCCAAGGACGCCGTCTATCCTGATGCGGGAGAGGCGTGACTTGATCTCCTCTACCAGACCCTCGTAGACATAGCCCTTGAGGTAGACTATATTGATCCTGTACTTGGTGACCTCGCCGATGTCCACCTTCTCCACGCCCAGCCGGGTGGTGTGCAGCCGTTTGCGCACCAGGGCGAGGTTGAGGCGCCCGTTCTCGTTGAAGGCGTCGAGCGAGCCCCGGGCCACCGATTCGGTCTGCGGCATCATCACCGGGCGATCGACGATCTCCGGGGCATATAAAAGCAGCGCCCGGTCCTGGCCCTCGACGAAGAACGCCACCAGGCCCTTGGTGATCTCGCCGGCCACGTCCACCCAGCGATTGTATATGAGGACCCTGGCGTTGGGAATGGCCGCTTCCATCAGCCATTCCATGGTGACCCCCGATGGCGGCACTTGGATCGTCTGCAGGGGTTCTGTCGTGGTCTCCTCCAATGTCTCCAAGCTCACCATGGAATCAAGAAAGACCGCCAGGGCGCGGGTGGACCCCTGCTTCCCGATGATGATCTCGCGCGTCACCAGGTCCCCGCAGTGGTCGAAGATCTCCGCCAGCACCTGCTTGTTGTCGTCGAGCTTCTTCGAAAGGACACGGTCCTCCTGTTCCGGCTCGACCGGGTACGGTTTCTTGAGCGGGCCACCGGCTTGCCTGTTGCGCCCGAATAGGTTGAGCAGCCAGTGGAACATCGCCATCACCACTCCCCCTGATTTTTTCGACATCATTCGGCCAGTGCATTTTTAGCATGCGCCCCAGATTGGTTGCTATGTCAAGCAATGATTGGGGCGCCTGCCTGCGGCAGGCAGGTATTCCATAAAAATAGAAGACGCCCAGACAAAGGCTGAGCGCCCGATCCTCTTTTGATATATTTCATGCAACTGACATCAAAGCGAAGTTATACGAGCCATCCCCTTTCCTTGATTGCTCAATCCAGTGTGCTGTTTCTATCATTATCATGCATCCGGATAGCAGATGTTATAGCGCAATTGAGGCTGCCGGTCATACCTGGCTTTAAAAAAGAAAAACCCCAACAGTTGTCATTTTTAGGGTTTCTTGCCTCTCATTGAGAAGCGAGGTAAGCATGAGCATTTTGTTTTGATCAGGTGGCCAGCCCGGCGTTCACGCCAGAGCGCCACGCCTTCCTTGACAACACCGCCCTGATGCTGCCCAGAGCATCCAGAAGCTGCCTCCAATCGTCTGCAATGAGATCTGGCTGGTAGGGGCACATCTCCTCCCGGGAGGCGATCCCCCAGGTGACCCCCGCAGTGGCAACGCCGGCGTTCTTTCCCGTCTGGATATCGTAACAACTGTCCCCCACGTAGACAGCCTGGCCGGGCTTTACCGCCAGCAGTTCCAGGCCCCTGAGCAGGCAATCGGGATACGGCTTTGGCCTGCTGGTATCCTCCAGAGCAACCACATGGCTAATGTAGCGGTCCAGTCCGGTCATGGACATGCCGGCAACAGCCGGTTCCCTCCGCTTGGAGGTCACCAGCCCCAACCGGTAGCCGGCGCCGTTCAAGACATCCAGGGTTTCGATGGTGCCCGGAAACAGTTCGAGCATCTCCACCTGATGATCATGGTAGAATTCGGTGTATGCCTTTAAAAACCGCTCCTCCCGGCCCGGAGCATAGATCTCGGCAGCCTGTCGCAGGGGCAGGCCCACGGTCTTCATCACCTCGCCCTCGCCCCAGGGGATTCCGAAGTCCGCAAACACCTTCTCGAAGGTGCGCCTGATCAGGGGTATTGAATTGAGCAAGGTTCCGTCCAGGTCGAAGAGTACGGCTCTCAGCTTCTTCGCCATCTTCCTCACCCCTCCCGTTTCGATTGTAGCACAAGTACCCGTGCTTTGGGCAAAACAATACCTGGTATTTGAAGGAGCAGACTACAAACCCCTCCGGCAGTTGAAGCTTCAACTGGCCGGAGGGGTTCTTCTTGTAACAAAGTTCAGATCATAATCCGCATCGTCGTCCAATAAATAATCAACGGTCTATCTGGCCTGGCAATGGACATAGCCCGACCAAGTTTCATCTATCTCTTCCCTACGGAAAACGCCTTCCCGATCTGTTGACCGGCTGCATAATAGACGCCGCCGCCGGGGGCGAAGAATAACGGCCTGATCTTGTCGATTGCCGGAACCCCGTTCTCTCCCACCATTGCCTCCTCAACTTTCACATCGATGATTTCTCCGACAAACTCGGTGTGCAATCCAAGTTCGATATGCTGCAGCAACTTGCACTCGATAATGTACGGGAACTCCTGCACATACGGAGCGTCCACCAGCTCGCTCTTCACGGGCGTGAGCCCCGTGGCGGCAAACTTGTCGGTATTCCTGCCCGAGGCGATCCCGAAGTAGTCGGCTTCTTTGATGTAGTCCGCAGAAGGGATGTTCACCGTAAAGGCCTTCCTCTCCAAAATATTCTCGTAGGCAAGCGTAGCCTTTCTGAACGAGACGGCGACCGCCTGCGGGTTGGAGCAGCACATCCCAACCCAGGCGGCAGTGCTGGCATTGGGCTTGCCATCCTTGCCATAGGTGCCGATCACCCACACCGGCGTCATGCAAACCCCTTTGGAGCTTAAAGACACTTTACTCATCTGAATACCTCCCTCGTAATTTCTAAGCCATTTGGCGTTTTTTAGAACTTGGACACTTCATATCCGGCATCGACGATGGCCTTCTCCATGTTTTCAAGATTTGTCTTGTCATCAACGTAAGTCACCTTGACCGTCTTGGCGTTCAGATCGACCACCGCGTCCCGCACTCCCGGGGTAGCGATCAGCACCTTCTCCACGGTCATCTTGCAGTGCCCGCAACTCATGCCCTCCACCTTCAAAACCACCTGCTTGATCATCGACATATTCCTCCCTGTTTATAGATTCCGGGCGGCAGCCCGGAATCTGGGCTTGTCGTCGTTTTACCTGAATGTATTGTAGCATCCCACACTATTTTACCACAGATGACTACCCACTCTAATGCCCCCGTGCGGAGTACATCTGAAGCGGTGGGATAAGAACCGGGTGCCCTCTGGGCGCGCCACTGTATTAACTGGCTACGAAGAGGAAAAACCGCAACGGCAGCGAAGATGTTCGGGGAGAAGATGAGGAGTGGTGGTCGTGACGGCAGGCCTTACCGGCATCACGTTGAACACCATACTGCAGCAGCCTCTGCCTAGCCGGTTCCTCCTAACCGTACTGGCGGTCAAGGACGATACGGCAGTTATTGTGGCCAATGGGAGGGCTCTGGAGGTGCATTCGGAGATCCCCCTGCAACCGGGACAGACGCTTCTCGTCAGCCAGGAACAGGGCGCTGGCGGCGAGATCAGGCTGCGCCCCATCGGAGACGGAGCAGCGCCGGAAACTGCCGGAAGACAGGCTGTACCGGAGGCGGAGCGGCAGATCGACCTGCTGACCGCCCTGCGCCTGGCAGATCTGCCGGTGACGGCGGAGGTCACCAACAAGATGGCCGCCCTGCTGAAAACGCTGGGCGGCCTGTCGCTGCCCAATCTGCTGGCGGCAGCAGCTTTTTCGAAGTCCGGTCTGGCTTCGGACCAGGTACTGAAGGCCGTGGCCTCTTTTTTAAACAGCCTACTGACACAGCCGCAGGACGAAGCGGACGCCGGGAATGGTACGGGGCCGGCGTTCAAACAGTCTGTGTTCGCCCGCGTGCAGGAACTGGTGGAAACGCTACAGAGGATGGCCAGCCAGCCTGAGGACGGTCAGAAACTGGAGGCGGTGTTCCAGGCGCTGGTGGCAAAAAGCGGGGAATCCGGCAGACAGGCGGTCGGGGGGCAAGTCTATACCTGGACTCAAACCGACCAGGAGGGGCACAACTATTTTTACCTGCCTTTGCACACTATTTTGAATAATTACGGCCTGCGCAACTGCGAACTGTATATCTACCCACCGGCTGGTCAACAGAATGGCAGGAACGAGCAGGAGTCCTGGCTGTTCACCCTGACCCTGGAAACGGAGACTCTGGGGTGGATGCAGTTCAAGCTGGCCTGCCAGAACCGGCAGGTGGCTGTTCAGGCCGTGGTTGAGCAGCCTGGAACCAAACTGGCGCTGGATGACAACTGGCCGCTGCTCGCCGCCGGCCTCAGCAGCCTGAACCTCAAGCTGGCCTCAGAGCGGTGCGACCTCGGGCAGGTGCACAGCCAGGCCCGGTCAATACAGGACCTCGGGATGCGGTTTCAGCAATATAACCCTTTCGACATCTCCATCTGAGCAGATCAACCACCCCCACGCCTAAAGGCCGGGCGCCAGAAAGATGGTGAACACATGGACGACGAACCAAAACAGGCGGCAGCCTTAAGGTACCGTCAGGGTAAAGACAACGCCCCCCGGGTCGTCGCTTCGGGCAAGGACGAACTCGCCCGGCGGATCATCCAGGAGGCGGAACAGCACCAGGTGCCGGTCTACGAAGACCCGGACCTGGCCAGGCTGCTTTCCATGCTCCCCCTCGACTCGGAGATTCCACCTGATCTTTACGCCGCCGTGGCCGAGGTGCTGGCGTTCATTTACACCCTCACCATCCGGCAACATGGCACCGGGCCGCTCCGCAGACCGAGGGTTTAGATTTCGTCATCCTCTTTAGGGGGAGTTTCCTGCGTCTTGGCAGCAATCCGCCTGGCCGTCTCCCGCAATTCATCAACAGTGACCGCCAGATTCTTGGCCACCCCCTTGCTGAACTTCTTGGCCTTGCCCCCCACCTGATCAGAAATCCGTTTGGCGCGCTCCTGCAGTTCGGGCGGCGGGGACATCTTCCTGATCGCCTCTCGGAGTTCGGTGGCCGGGCCGGAGATGCTGTCAGCGATCTCCTGTCCCAGAGAGGCCAGCTTTTCGGAAATCACACTGGCCGTCTTCTGGAGTTCGGAGATGGCGGAGATGTTACTGATCATTTCGTGGCCCATGGCAGCCAGAGCATCGGCGATCTTGCTGGCTGTTTCGTGCACCTCTGCGGAAGCAGACATCCTCTTTACCGCATCCTGCATCTCAGCAGCCGGGCCGGACATCAGGGTGCCCATCTCCCTACCCATGATGACCAGCGAATCGGAGATCTTCTTCGTCGTTCTCTGCAGTTCAGCCAGGGCTGTCATCTTCTTGATCGCCTCCTGCAACTCGGCCGCCGGAGCGGACATGCTCTTGGCGATTTCCTGGCCCATGTCGGTCAACTGCTCGGACATCTTTCTGGCAGTTTCCTGCAGCTCGGCAAACGGAGCGGCCTCATCCTTCTTTGCTGTTTCACTCTGGTCATTATCCGCCATCATAAACGCCTCCTTATTTACAATACCTCTTTTTACATCTTCTTACCAATACAGTATCACAGCTCCAAACAACAGTCCACCAACACCATCCGATGATCTAGTGACAACCAAGCTAGATCAAAACTCCGGAACCGCAGGAACTGCGGGGATAGCCTGTAGAACCCGAGTAAGACTTCTCTTTGGAAGGCAAGGGGCGATGAAACAGGAACGAGTGGTTGGAGTCGCGGGAATCACGTGGCTTCAGTCATGAGGGGTTCAGAGAAAAAAGAGATCCTCTATAGAGGATCTCTTTCCGGTCACGCCTTACAGGCGGACGACGTTAGCTGCCTGGGGTCCACGGTTGCCCTGGACGACATCGAACTGTACCCTTTCGTTCTCATCAAGGGACTTATAGCCTTCACCCTGAATGGCGGAGAAGTGGACGAAAACATCACCGCCCTCTTCCTTCTCGATAAAGCCAAAACCCTTCTCAGCGTTAAACCACTTTACTTTACCTTCCATTTCGATTGCGCCTCCTTCCGTTTTAGTTCATGCAAAAGCGGGAATCCTTCAAGTGCTTTTGTCCATACTGTAGAACAGGAGGGCGCAAGAACTTTTCAGTTTTTCCTGGCACTTTAACATGTCGGAACTACCATAGCACATCAAGACCGCAATTGCAAGTAAAGAATGTCATCTGTCGTCTTGTCGTCATCTGTCATCTGGAAAGAATACCATCCTGATACAGCCTGAGATGATTGGACTTCCAATCATCTCAACTCAAATCCAAAAACCGATGCGTTAAGGGTGTCCGTTGGTGTTCGCCCCGCGCTCTGCTTTTTTACTGCTGGCCGAGAAGTGTTTGCAACTCTTTATTGGCGTTAGAGTATTTATCCAAAATCAGGTCATTATATTTAGCTTTTATCTGTTCATCGTTCAAATGAGGAGCATAGTAGGGTATCTGCTTTAATCGCTTTGGCGTCGAGGGCGCCAAGCTCTTTTGCCATATCGATGAACCTGTCCAGATCATCAACCATCCTGTCACCACCTTGTTGTGCTTTGATCTGATTATATCGGGTATTCGAATTTTCATGTCGGTTCCATAAACTATGCCCCCGATACGACCCTGCGCCGCCTGGGCATCATTATTCGTCTTCTTCCGGTTCCCAGTCCTTTCGGTCTTTGACGCTATTGAACAGGAACCGGGCACCCTGATTGTCCGAAGGGTTGAGCCAAAGCATCCGTTCGAAGATATGCTCAGCTTCCTCAAAACGGCCAAAACGCCAAACACACAGCCCATAGCCGTGCAGGCAGCGAAGAAAGGGACGGTTATCTATCAGGCCCCACGGCAACACCCCGTCAAACTCCTCGCCAAGAGACAGCTCGCCGATTCGTAAGCCGATCTCGTAGTGCTTGATGGCCACTTCGGGCCTATGGTCGAAGGCGAGATTTCCCAGGTGGGAGTGAGCGTCAAGGCAACGCAGGTCGGATTCAAGCAGTTCCATGAGTAGCTTGTATGCTCCGCGGTGATCACCTGCGTCTTTCAGTTCATTGGACTTGCTGATTGGGTCTGAGAATGGGTCCCCGTCTTCGGGGTCAGCGCCGGGCAATACCTGTTCCATCTCATACTCCGGGCGCGGGCCACGGTCTATGATCGGTTTGGCCCACTCATCTACCGGTTCGTCCTCCTCACCCCAGTATTCGTCCTGCGGGTCCCACATGCCAAAATCATTGAGCAAAAGCGGCTTGAGGCCGAGCAGGGAAACGTCGATCCGGGCGGACTCGATCTCCCCGGAGAGGTACAGGTGCCCAGCATAGCGCCAGAACTTGTGGGGCTGCACTGTGACGATCTCGCCGGGCACAACATCCCGGGCATTGGTGTGAAATGTAATTATGAGGTCGCTTCCCAGCATGCGGCAACGGACATTGTTTGTCTTCACCGAGATGACGACAAGCTCTACAGTTTTTCCTGTGTTCAGGTCTTCGGAAGTTCTGATGTCAGGTATTGCTTGTTCAAGCAACTTCCGGCATGAACCCTTCAATGGTGTGAGTTTGTTTTGAATTATATCCCAGATGATAGGCAGACTGACTCCATGATACTCGTGACTCAGGACATTGTGCAGTCCGATAATCTTTCGCCAGTCGATTTCGGAGGCAGCGGCACGATAGGAGTTAGGTAAGCGGCCCGCAGCCTCACCGATGATTTCTAAATTACGGACCACGGCGTCCTGCGTTTTCCGGTCCTTTTGGAAGGCGCCAAAATCCAGGCCAGCCGTGTAGTCCCGAATGCTTTCTATAGCATCCAGCATGCTGTCCAAGTACAGGCGAGGATCTCTATGCATAGACGGTCTCCTACTCGACGATCAGCCTGAGGCGCGGCTTGACCACAGATGACTACCCGCTCTAATGCCCCCGTGCGGAGTACATCCAAAGCGGTGGGATAAGAGCCGGGTGCCCTCTTGGCGCGCCACTGTATTAACTGGCTCTAAGCTTCAGCGGGGGGGAAAGCAATCACGATGGCTACCCGCTCTAATGCCCCCGCTTCCTGAAGCGGTGGGATAAGAGCGGCTACGCCCCTAGTTAACTGGCTCTAAGCTTCAGCGGGGGGAAAAGCAATCACCCACTGAAGCCAAGACCCAGTTGAACGTATCGGCCATCACCAGGTCTACCGGACGCCGAAGCACTTCTTCCAGCCGGAATTTGAGATGGGGCGATTGGCCAATCAGTCAGGATACCTTGTGGCTGCTTATTGAGGCACCGCCAATCGAAAGGGGCGGAAGCGGAGCGGCAGTCAGCCTAAACCGGATGCTCCTAATTATGAGAGGCCATCGCCTACTCGACCTAATTATTTAGGTTTATTTGCTGTCACCATCGAAGCTATTGGAGCAGTAGCTTTCTTCTCAGCCTTCTTCTTCTTTTTTTCCTTATTCTTAGGACTTTTATCTCCCATATTAAATACCTCCAATCATACTTTAACACAATTATACTCTATTTCTGAAATCATCGCCATCAGCGCAAACTGGCAAAAGAACATATTCAGTTCATCTCCCGCCTGCCGGAAACCTTAAACCTGGCGGGAGAGTTGGAAGTCTTGGCCTGGCGGGCAGACAACTGGCTCGAGATTGGAATTGTTCCATCAGGGTATGTCATTGTGCCCTGCCCAGCTTACCCGTCATCCTTGAACTCACCGACATATTTTGCTCCATCTGGTAACTGGTGAGCCATCGGGGACTCGAACCCCGGACACCCTGATTAAAAGGCATATGACGGCCATTTTTACCTATAAAAAGTTGAATGAATGATCATCAAACTTCAATCGTAGCAAGCATTGCAGCCATTTTCTAAGTCTCATGTAGTTAGGGATCGCGATTCACCATTGGCAGTGATATACTGGTAGCGCGATTTCTGATACTGGTTGACATCAATAAATAGATAGTATAGCATAAGAGATGCTAAAAGTTACTGCTTATAGATTCATCTTCTAGTCAATCCCTTTCCTCATTATGCCTTTCGGCGCTTCCCTCCAGGAACAAAATTGGCAACAGTTAAAATGATTGAAACGACCCATCTGGACAATCGCCTTCCACCCAGTTCCTCTACTGTGCGTTTTCATTAACAGCAGGAGGTGAAAAGAACAGGCCAGTAATGGATTTGTTTGGCCCATTTAGCGCACACCCATAAGAACAGATGAAGATTTGCGTCGCTAAATGAAATTGATTACATCTGTGAAGTTGGCAATACCCGTTGGCAATCTGTAAATAGCATTAGGAACAAACTCTCATTTCGTGGGACACATCTTCGCATTGACATCCATCACAGCGAAACAATAAATAAAGGAGGAATGATGAAGCATGTTATGGGTACTCGCGGTAATTTTCATAGTTTTATGGCTTCTTGGCGTAATTACTGCGCATATGTTTGGAGGATATATCCATATTCTTCTCATAATTGCTGTTATTGTGATTGTGGTACAGTTGCTCACGTGAAAGGAGGGGTATTTAGCTGCAGTTGTCAGGCCTAGGATACCCCAGAGCTGTGCCTCTAGTTGTTTTTACCGATGGCTACCCGCTCTAATGCCCCCGCTTCCTCCGCATCCAGACCTTCGGTCTGGCCTTGTACTCCACATTCTTCAGGCCGGGCATAGCCCGGATGCGGAGGAAGAATGCGGAGTACATGAAGCGGTGGGATAAGAGCCGGGTGCCCTCTGGGCGCGCCCATAGTTAACTGGGTCTTGGCTTCAGTGGGGGAAAAGCAATCACCCTCTGAAACCAAGACCCAGTTGAATGGACGGCGCTGTTGACCAGATGATCGAGCTGCCATAGTGGAGTACTCGATGGCATTTTCCAGTTCCCGCACATTGCCCAGCCATGTGTATTCATATGTTTACAGGTAGCGCTGGTAGCATTTTAATCAGGAAAGCCTCGACTAAATCTTTACATAGCGGGCTTCATGCTGACTCCAACTGAGGAACCGTTCCAGGTCGTTATAGGATATTTTGATGGTCGCCGTATTGACATTCGGATGCACACAAAGGTTATTCATTCCCACCAAGTCTCTATCTATCAGTACCTTGACGCTTTTATTCCGGTCGTTGAGCAGTCCGAAAGGGCTAACCGCGCCTGCCTTCAAGCCCAGATATCTAAAAAGCCTCTCTTCTGAAGCAAAGCTCAGGGGCGTACACCCGATCTGATCGGAAAGGCTCTTCAAGTCAACTCGTTTAGAGCTTCCGGTAACTATGAGGTAGTGCTCATCGCCTTTTCGGTTTCTGGTGAAAAGGTTCTTGCAATGCATCGCCTCTCCAATCCCTGCCTTATCGAGATCTTCCATGGTAAATACCGGCGCATGTTCGAATCTGTAATATGAAATTCGCAAGTCGTTTAAAGCATCATATAATCTTTGCTCAATCTCGGTGATCATTGTTCGACCTCTACTTTTCTTTTTCGTTTCTACATAATCTTCTACGTTTGCACCCCCACTGAAGCTTAGAGCCAGTTGAACCCGTGTTGCCCACGGTCGGCGTAAGAGCTTCACCCACCTATGGCTAGCTATCTCAAGCGGAAAAGCAAAAGGCAGCTTCGGGTAGTGACCATCCTGAAGCCGCCTTGTCGGCAGCCGCGCCCAAGGGCGGTGATGATCGCAGGTAGCCTTGGGCATGAACAGGTCTTGCGATAGCGGGGGCGGTAGGGACTCGGTACAAATTATTTTCCTCTGCTTGCCAAGACGTCACTAAGCATCTTGCCGCCAACACCCCAGTTGTCCATTTCATTTTCTTTGATCAGAACGGTAAATGCCGATTCGGAAATGCCCAGTGTTTCACTGGCTACCTTTGTAAGGCCTGTGACAAGCTTTTCCTTTTTGTCTCTGTCCATTTTACCCGCTTCGATCTTGATAAAAGGCATCATTATCCCCCCTTTCTTAAAATCTCTTAAAAGAGGCAAATTCACTTAGCTTTTTTCCCGGTGGCGGTTCATGCTCTTCAGATGGATAACCGGGAGGAATCATGGCACAGATATTACTCCATAATTTTGGCTCATGTAGTAAAGAAAGTCAACTCTTTATCATCCGTAGTAACCCGTCTTCCGGTTGCGGCCGAGCACGGTCGCGTCATATAGCAGGTGCGACTCCCGCCGGGCCCCGCATAGCTGCCATCATCACGAAAGACAGGAGAAGAACTGACGAGCGCCCACAGATCCGTTCCGTCTTTGCGTTGGTACTTATATTCAAATTGCCCCCTGATTCCCTGGCGACGCCGCCGCATGTTGGCTTCGGCAGCCTTGCCCCATTCCTCATCCATGAATGCGT
>Ga0224558_1001992_pt1 | contig 19827 bp, 16 predicted proteins | sample 714S32024metaG_FD_180682 | JGI IMG/M metagenome (GOLD analysis project Ga0224558, IMG submission 180682) | Peat soil microbial communities from Stordalen Mire, Sweden - 717 S3 20-24 | ecosystem: Environmental > Terrestrial > Soil > Wetlands > Peat | place: Sweden: Norrbotten County, Stordalen...
TCCGGTCCGCTGTGGCGGCTTGCCGAATTCAGCTGCCTGACACCGGAATTCAGGAGTCATGTACTCCGCATTCTTTGGACCAGGGTTGTGCTCCGCATTCCGTTTGGGCGGGGCGTAGCCCGGATGTGGAGGAAGACCCTCGAACCTCGAACATCGAGTTGGATCTGCTGGTGGAGCTTGGAGAAGCCGGCGTACCCCTGCGCGGCATTGTGGAAACGTTGCTGCCATTGGCCGGAGCGTCTGGCTGTTACGAACCGTCCCGGGTCACCCGGATGGCGCTGCTGCGTTGGGGTACCCATCCGGTCGCGCCATGCCCACCGGACATGGCACCGACGCCGGGGCACCCATCCGGTGGATGGGTAGGGTGGGCGCGGTCGGATGGACTGGTCAATCCCCTTGGCGAGCGGAAACAACTCTGGGAGACTTAATACAAACGGAGCGGAGTCGAGGGGTGGGACATAAGGCGAGAAAAAATTGAGATAGGACGAAGAGCCATGCTAAAAGAGATTCTGATTCAGGTAACCAAGGAAGAGACTAAGGTGGCGGTGCTGGAGAAGCGGCGACTGGTGGAGGTCTACCTGGAGCGATCGTTCCAAATGCGCCTGGCCGGCAATATCTACAAGGGACGGATCGAGAACGTCCTACCGGGGATGCAGGCGGCCTTCGTGAACATCGGACTGGAGCGCAACGCCTTTCTGTACGTTGAAGATGTGCATATGGCACCTGGCAAGCGCGAGAACCTTCCAATCCAGAACATGCTCCATGAGGGAGACGACATCCTGACCCAGGTAGTCAAGGAGCCCTTCGGCACCAAAGGAGCCCGGGTGACAACCCAGCTCACCCTGCCGGGCCGGTACGTAGTACTGTTGCCGGATCTGGCCTGCATCGGTGTTTCCAGGCGCATCACCCAGGAGCGTGAGCGTGAGCGCCTGAAAAACCTGGCCGAGGAGGTGCGTATTCCCGGCAGTGGCCTGATTGTGCGCACAGTAGCCGAAGGAGTCAATCGTGATGAACTGGCGGATGATGTGTCCGTCCTCTATGAGTTATGGAAACGGATCAAGGAGAAATCGGTCCGGTATTCTGCCCCGGCCATGCTGTACCAGGACCTGGAACTGGTCTCCTGGGTGCTGCGGGACCTGGTGGGGGAGGAGATCGACCGCCTGGTGGTCAACGACCCGGAGACCTATGAAAGGATCCTGGAACTGCTTGGTACCGATATTCATAACTTTGGCCGGAAAGTCCAGTTGGCAGAGTCCGACCTCTGGGATGGTTACGGGATCGACCAGGAATTGGGCCGGGCGCTACGGCCCAAGGTCTGGCTGCGCAGCGGGGGCTACCTGGTGATCGATGAGACCGAGGCCCTAACGGTGATCGATGTCAACACCGGGAAATACACAGGAAGCAAGAACTTCGCCGACACCGTGTTTCACACCAACATGGAGGCGATCCCGGAGATCGTCCGCCAGGTGCGGCTGCGGAACTTGGGCGGCATCATTGTCGTCGATTTCATTGACATGGAAGTCTTGGAGCACCGGGCTGAAGTTCTCAGACGCCTGGACGAGGAGCTGAAACGGGATAAAACCAGGACCTATGTCCTCGGTCTGACCCATCTCGGCCTGGTGGAGATGACGCGCAAAAAGGTGCGTCCCAGCCTGAGCAGCCTGCTGGAAAGATCGTGTCCCTACTGCGAGGGCAAGGGACGGGTGCTGTCGGAAGAGACCGTGGGCCTGAAAACCTGTCAGGATCTGCGGGAGTTCGCCAGAACGAATAGTGCTCCTGCGGTCATGGTGGAGGTCAACCCCGGCGTGGCCGCCTTTCTGATCGGTGGCGGAGGCAGCCACCTCCGGGCACTGGAACAGGAGATCGGGAAGCAGATTGTCGTCAAGGGGAGCGAGGCTGCTCATCTGGAGGATGTGCAGATGCGCCCCCTTAACAGCCAGGATGAGATCGCCAACCTGTCAGCCCCGGTGCATGCCGGCCAGATCCTGAAGCTGAAGATCGAAGAGGCTCACAACTCGCATCCGGATAACGGCATCGGCCGCGTCCAGGGCTTCGTGATCGATGTGGATGAAGGCGGGATCCGGGTGGGCAGGCAGGCATACGTGGAGATCACCAAGGTCTTCCGCACCTATGCCAAGGCCCGCATCATCAGCCTGCCGGAGGCAGATTCAACCGGGTCTTAGCTTTAGGGGGAGATTGCTTTCCCCCACGTCTTTTGTGGGTATCGGAAAGGCGCCGGTCCCATACAAATAGCACCAGTTATACATGTTGATGGTAATGCTTCTTTCACGGCTGTGTTTGCTTGACAGCGATCGCTGCCAATGCTAGAATTGCCAGTGTAGCTTTGCTACAGGAAGATGCGCGCGGGGCGGGTAGTAAGCGCCAATCCAGTGGCTGATGATTGGTGGTTGGGCATGCAGGCATCCAACGACCGGCGACCGGCGACTGATAAGCCACCCGGCTCTGGCGGAAGGGGGAAAAGGGTTTGTTTGCGATTTTGGAAACAGGGGGCAAGCAGCACAAGGTACAACCTGGCATTGTTCTGAGGGTGGAGAAACTGGAGGCAGCCGCAGGCGAGCAGGTCACGCTTGACCGCATCCTGGCCGTAGGCGACGATGCCAGCACGGTTATCGGCACGCCCTATATCGAAGGAGCCAGGATCGTGGCCCAGGTGCTCCAGCAGGGCAAGGCCAAGAAGATTATCGTCTTCAAGTATAAGGCGAAGAAGAACTACCGGCGCAAGAACGGCCACCGCCAGCTCTTTACGGAGATCAAAATAAAAGAGATCAATTGCCCCGGCTTCATGAGCGGTCAGGCGGAGGCGGGTACCGTAGCAGTCACCGGGGATGAGAAAGCCCTGGCAATTGTAGGGGCAGGAGAATAGACAGTTTTTCAGGTTAGGAGGTGCGATCTTGGCTCATAAAAAAGGAGTCGGCAGTTCCAGGAACGGCCGTGACAGTGAAAGCAAGCGTCTGGGTGTCAAGAGGTACGGCGGGCAATTCGTGAACGCCGGCAGCATTATTGTGCGTCAGCGGGGAACCCACATTCACCCCGGCTGGAACGTCGGGCGGGGCAGGGACGATACCTTGTTCGCCCTGGCAGACGGCTACGTCAAGTTTGAAACCAGGGGCAACGACCGCAAAGAGGTCAGTATCACTCCGGAAGCGGCGCAGGCATAGCAGTTTCAAGCAAGCACAGTATAGCTTCCCCCGGAATTGGGGGGAAGCTTTTTGCTAAAGGAAGGTAATGCTGATGTTCTACGACTACGTCAAGATCTTTATCAAGGCTGGGGAAGGGGGCAACGGGTCGGCCTCCTTCCGGCGCGAGAAATTCATCCCCAATGGTGGTCCCAACGGCGGCGACGGCGGCCGGGGCGGCAACGTGGGGCTGGTGGTGGATCCCAATCTGAGCACCCTGGTTGATTTTCACTTTCAGAAGCACTACCGGGCGGAACGGGGCGAGCACGGGCACGGCAAGAACCAGCATGGGAAAAATGGGTCAGACTTGGTGCTGCGGGTTCCCCCGGGCACGGTGGTGAAGGAGGCGGACGGCGATGTCCTGGCTGACCTGACCAGGCCCGGCCAGGAGGTGGTGGCGGCCCGCGGCGGCCGCGGCGGCCGCGGCAATACACATTTCACCACCCCCAAGGAGCAGGCGCCCCACTTTGCAGAATTGGGAGACCCGGGGGAGGAGCGCACCCTGGAGTTGGAGCTTAAACTGCTGGCGGACGCGGGATTGGTCGGCTTTCCCAACGCCGGCAAGTCGAGCCTGCTGCGCCGCATCTCGGCGGCACAGCCGAAGGTTGCCGCCTATCCCTTCACTACTCTGGAGCCCAACCTGGGCCTGGTGCGCATCGGCGAGGACCGCAGCTTTGTGGTGGCCGATCTGCCAGGCCTGATCGAGGGCGCCCACACCGGAGCCGGCCTCGGCCACCGTTTTCTGCGGCATTCAGAGCGCACCAGGGTGCTGGTGCACGTGGTGGATGCAGCCGGCACCGAGGGCCGTGATCCCCGGGATGACATCCGGGTGATCAACCAGGAGCTGCAGGCATACAACCCGGATTTAGCCGGGAGGCCGCAGGTGATCGCCGCCAACAAGATCGACCTGCCTCAGGCCCGCGACAATCTCCGGTTGCTCCGTCAGGGTTTTCCGGAGGCGCAGGTCTACCCGATCTCTGCTGCCACCGGCGAGGGGGTCGACCAGTTGCTGCTGGGTGTCAGCCGCCTGCTGGATGAACACCGCCCGATTGAGCCGCCGGCAGCGGATGATCAGGACCTGCTGGTGATCACGGCCGAACCCGAGCCAACCGGTTTCACCGTCATCAAGACCGACAGCGCTTGGCAGGTCTCCGGCAAGGGAGTGGAGCGACTGGTGTCCCGGTTCGACCCCAACAATCCCTCCGCCTTGCGCTACCTGCAGCATACCCTGAAGCGCATCGGGTTGGATAGTGCCCTGCAGTCGAAAGGAATCAAGCAGGGTGATGTCGTAAAGATCAATGACTTCGAGTTCGAGTGGACGGATTAATTGGACCCGGGGGATTATAGGTGAACTTGACGGCATGAGGAGGAAACGGGAGACCTGACATGATGAAGAAGGAGCCGGTCAACAGCCGCCTCGCCTTGTCCCAAGCCCGCCGGGTGGTAGTTAAGGTGGGGACGAGGCTTCTCTGCGGCACCAAGGGGCAGTTCAACCTCAACCGGATGAAAGGCCTGGTTTCCGACCTGGCCTGGCTGCGGCAGGAGCGGCAGTTGGTGCTGGTGAGTTCCGGGGCGATCGGGGCCGGCGTCGGGCGGCTGGGGCTGGCCAGGAAGCCGCGCACCATTCCGGAGAAGCAGGCAGCGGCTGCCGTCGGGCAGTGTCTCCTGATGCAGCAATATGATCACCTGTTCTCTCCCAGAGGCCTGATCGTGGCCCAGGTGCTGCTGACCAGGTACGACATCATGGACCGGGAGCGCTACCTGAACGCCCGCTATACATTTGAGACCTTGCTTACCCAGGGCGTGGTCCCGGTGGTCAACGAAAACGACACGGTGGCCGTGGAAGAGATCCGTTTCGGAGAAAACGATAACTTGGCCGCGCATGTGGCCTGCCTGGTGGAAGCCGACCTGGTGATCCTGCTGACCGACCAGGACGGCTTTTACAATCAGATCCCCAGTTCCGGCGGAACGGGGCAGGTAATCCCGGAGATTGCCGAGATCACTCCTGAGATCGAGGCCCTGGCAGGAGGCCGGGGCTCTGCCCTATCTACCGGCGGCATGGTGACCAAGCTGCAGGCAGCCCGGATAGCGATGACGGCGGGGATTCCCATGGTGATCGCCAATGGTCTGAAGGCGGGCACCGTCCGGCGGGTTTTGAACGGGGAGGCAGTGGGCACCTTGTTTGTGCCGGGCACTGGCAGGATGCAGTCCCGCAAGCACTGGATCGCCTTCAGTTCTCCGGTCCATGGCTGGATCTACGTCGACCAGGGCGCCGTCGGGGCGATCCTGAACAAGGGAACGAGTCTGCTGCCCAGCGGCATCCTCCGGGTGGAGGGGGAGTTTGCAGCCGGGACCGTGATCGGCGTGGCCGATCAGAACGGACTTGAATTGGGCAGGGGAATCAGCAATTATTCCTCCGGGGCGATCAACCTGATCAAGGGCCATAAAAGCGCAGAAATCAGTTCACTGATCGGCTATCACGACTATGACGAGGTGATCCACCGCGACAACCTCACCGTTCTCGAGGTTAAAGGATAGGCGCCTCCGGCCTGGACCGAAGAATGCGTAGTGCAAGGCCGGGCGTAGCCCGAGCTCTCCGCATTCCATTCGGGCCGGGCGTAGCCCGGATGCGGAGGATGCGGAGGATGCGGAGGATGTTCTTCGAGTGGGGTCGTCCAGGTTTTGAAGTTAATTTTTATGAGCGCTTAGATACCATGAGTGGTATAATAAAGAAACTTTTATCACGCTGCAGGTAATATTTTACAGAAGAGAAACGAACCCTGAAAAGCCAAAAATCGAGAGCAAAAGACTGGGGCGGATATAAATGCTGGCAGAAGAGTTGCAGCGAATGGGCGCCACGGCCAAGGAAGCATCCTTGAAGATGGCCGGGGTGTCGACCAGAATCAAGGACGAGGCCCTGCAGGCGATGGCCCGGAGCCTGGAGGAGCGCTCTGGCATGATCCAGGATGCCAACCAGGAGGATATGGATGCGGCCCGGAAGAACGGCCTGAGCGGGGCGCTGCTCGACCGGCTGATGTTGACCCCGGACCGGGTGGCAGAGATGGCGCATGGATTGCGCTCCCTGGTGGCCCTGCCGGATCCGGTCGGTGAGGTGGTCCGGATGTGGACGCGGCCAAACGGGCTGCAGATCGGGAAGATGCGGGTACCCCTCGGCGTGATCGGTATCATCTACGAGGCCCGCCCGAACGTCACGGTCGATGCCGCAGGCCTCTGCCTCAAGGCAGGGAATGCCGTGATCCTGAGAGGCGGCTCCGAGGCCTTCAAATCCAACCAGGCGATCACCCGGGTGATCAGCGGCGCGGCCACCAGCGCCGGATTGCCGCCCGGGACGATCCAACTGGTGAGCACTACCGACCGGGAAGCGGTCAACATCATGCTGAAGATGAACGAATATATCGACGTCCTGATCCCCAGGGGGGGCGCCGGGCTGATCCAGACTGTGGTGCAGAACGCCACGGTGCCGGTGCTGGAGACCGGAGTCGGCAACTGCCATACCTATGTGGAAGAGGATGCAGATCTGGCCATGGCGGAGAAAATAGTGGTCAACGCCAAGACCCAGCGGTCGGGTGTCTGCAACGCCATGGAGACCTTGCTGGTGCATGCCGGGGTGGCTCCGGTCTTCCTCCCGGCGGCGGCCATGGCGCTGCGGGCGAAAGGGGTGGAATTGCGGGGATGCCCCCGGACCCAGGAGATCCTGCCTGGTATTATTCCGGCCACCGAAGAGGACTGGAAGACCGAGTACCTCGGCCTGATCCTGGCGGTCAAGGTGGTGAGTGGACTGGAGGAAGCGATCAGGCATATCAACACATACGGTACTAAACATTCCGAGGCGATTGTCACCAGCAGTTATGCCAAGGCCAGAACCTTTCTCCAGCTGGTGGACGCGGCGGCGGTGTATGTCAACGCCTCCACCCGCTTTACCGATGGCTACCAGTTCGGATTCGGGGCGGAGATCGGCATCAGCACGCAGAAGATGCATGCCCGGGGTCCCATGGGCCTGGAGGAAATGACCTCCATCAAGTACATCATCTACGGCGACGGGCAGATAAGAACATAAGAGTAACGAGTGCGATTTGGAGTCTTTTGAGGCATTGGTTGACCTTTAGATGGTGCCTGTGCCGTCCGGTTTCGCTTGCTACCCAGTGATAGGGTAGCTGCGCTGAAACCCAGCCGACCGGCACAGCCTCCGGAGTTCATTATTTCTTATACCGGGCATGTAAAAGACTCCGTTATTAAATAGTGATTGGGCGGTTGAATTTCAGCGAATCAACCCTCTGACTGGGTTGTGAGCGAAATCAACCGCCATAGGCACCCAATTGAAGGTTAAAAATACCCTGAAAGATGATGGAATAAGAGCGCTCCTGAGGATGCAGGAGCGTCTTTTCATCGACAAATCACTGGTCCTTCTTTTCCTGGTTTGTCCGTTCATATTTGAAGGCCGGCCGGGGAATGAGACGGCGTTCAGCGCTGGTTGCGGGTCTCCTTTCTCCGGGCTGCAACTCCGCCAGCCTGCTGTGTTTGATGCTGTAGGCGAAGTAGATGATCAATCCAATGATCACCCAGGCTACGAAACGGTACCAGGTGAGCACGGGGAGGTTGGTCATCAGATAGATGGATGCTGCGAAGCTGAACAGCGGCAGGTATGGCACCAGCGGGACCTTGAAGGGGCGGGGCTGATCCGGGAGCGTGCGGCGCAGGACGATCACCCCGATGGAGACCATGGCGAAGGCGGACAGCGTACCGATGTTGGCCAGTTCGGCGATCAGGTTGATTGGCAGCAGGCTGCTCAGGAGAGATGCCACCACTCCGACTGCCAGGATGCTGAAAACGGGGGATTTCAGGCGGGGGTGCAACCTGGAGAAGAGCGGTGGCAGCATTCCGTCCCTGGACATGGCGAACAGGATCCGGCTCTGGGCGAAGAAGCTGACCAACAGCACGCTGGTCAGTCCTGCCAGCGCTCCGACAGACACCAGGGCGGCAGCCCAGGGCAGTCCCCGCAGGATCAGGGCGGTGGTGATCGGAGAGGCTGTGTTCAACAGGTTGAACTTGACCATCCCCGTCAACACTGCAGTGACCCCCAGGTAGAGGACGGTGGAGATCAGCAGGGAGCCGACAATGCCCACCGGCAGGTCACGCTTGGGGTTGCGCACCTCCTCCGCCGCAGTGGACACGGCATCGAACCCGATGTAGGCGAAGAAGATCACGCTTGCTCCCCGCAGCACTCCGGCGGTTCCAAAGGGGAGAAAGGGCTGCCAGTTACCCGGATTGAAGCGGGAAAATCCCAGGGCCAGGAAGAGGGCGATGGCGGCCAGCTTCAGGACAACCACGATGTTGTTCACCTTGCTGCTCTCTTTGGCGCCGGCGGCGACCAGGTAGACGATCACGGCGATGATCAGGATAGGCAGCAGGTTGATGACGCCTCCGCTGAAGGGTGACGAAGTCAGGATGCCGGGGAGATGAATACCCAGCGGCTTCAACAGGTCCAGTAGGTAGCCGCTCCAACCCAGGGCGACAGCAGCGGCGGCTACTGTATACTCCAGGACCAGGTTCCAGCCGATCAGCCAGGCGATGATCTCGCCGAGGGAGGCGTAGGTGTAGGTGTATGCGCTTCCGGCTGCCGGGTACATGGCGGTCAATTCGGAGTAGACCAGGGCGGCCAGAGCGGCGGTGATTCCCGCCAGGATGAAGGAGAAGATGATGCCGGGACCGGCGTAGAGGGCGGCGGCCACCCCGGTCAGGACAAAAATGCCGGTGCCGATAATGGCGCCGATACCCATGGCGATCAGGTCACGCCCGCCCAGTACCCGCCGCAGGTCTTGCGGCCTATCCTGGTCAAGCGGTTTGGTGACCGGTTTGGTGCGGAAAATTCTGGCGATCGTCCCCATGCTTAGATACCATCTCCCTCTTTTTATGATTCTTTTATTTTTCCCTCAAGTTCGCAAGTTATAGAAGGAATTTGCGTCAAAGATCAGAATTAATTGATGATGTACTCCGCATTCCGTTCCTCCGCATCCTCCGCATCTGAGGCTTCGCCTCAGCCCCAAGGAATGCGGAGTACATGAGGCTTCGCCTCAGCCCCAAGGAATGCGGAGTACATGGCCTGAAAGAATGCGGAGAGCTGCGCCGGGCGCAGCCCGGATGCGGAGGATGCGGAGGATGTTAAAGAGGGATTATTTACCCACACCATGTAAATGCTAAGGATTGTACAGTATTTGCGCCAGCCTGCAGATGTTTTGGAGGTTCAAATATAATGTTGACAAAACCAGTATTTTGATGCAACGGAGCGGGAACATGGGCGGGCAGCGCGTCGGGATCATGGGCGGGACATTCGACCCTGTGCATTACGGGCACCTGGTGGCGGCAGAGGCAGCCAGGGAGCAGTATGGCCTGCAGAGGATCGTTTTTGTTCCCTCAGGGCATCCGCCCCATAAAACACCGGGCATGGTGTCAGATTTCTGGGACCGATACCAGATGGCGGTGCTGGCTACCGCCTCCAACCAGTTTTTTGAGGTCTCCCGCTCGGAGTACGAGCGGGGCGGATGTTCCTATACGGTGGATACGGTGCGAGCCTTCCGCCAATTGTATGGCGCCGGTGCGGAACTGTTTTTTATTACCGGGGCGGACGCCATCCTGGAGATCATCGGGTGGAAACAGCCGGAGGAGTTGTTGGCCATATGCCGGTTCATTGCCGCCACCCGGCCCGGCTACGACCTCCGGCAGCTAAACGCTTTGCTGGGCGAATATTATGCCGGGTCTGTCTCCATCCTGGAGATCCCGGCGCCAGACATCTCCTCCAGCAACATCAGGGAGCGTGTCCGGAGGGGGGCCTCCATCAAGTACCTGGTACCCGAAGCCGTCGAGGCTTATATAATAAAGAGCGGGCTATACAAACAGGAGTCAGCAGTCAGAAGCCAGGAGTCATGAGCAGGCCTCCGGCGTGGTCTGAAATAATGCGGATACAACTGGATCTTGGCTTCAGGGGGAGCCACTGAAGCCTTATGTACTCCGCATTCTTCGGTCCAGGCCGTAGGCCTGGATGCGGAGGAGTCAGTTAATGCAGTGACTAACCACTCTTATTCCGCCGCTTCAAAAGAAGCGGGGGCATTATAGAGTGGGTTGTCATCTGTGAACTCGGGCTGCGCCCATGCCCGAACGGAATGCGGAGCACATGAATGCTCGGGCAATCAAATAACAGAGGTGAAAGAGATTTGACGCGCACATTGTATGTCGGTAATCTGCCGTGGAGTACGGACGCTAATGAACTGAACAGCTTTTTCAGCAATTACGGCGGCGTGGTCAACAGCAGAATCATTGTTGACCGGGAGAGCGGACGGTCACGGGGCTTCGGTTTTGTTGAGGTGAACGACGAGGATGCCGAGAAGATCGTCGAGGCCCTCAACGGCGCCGATTTTCAGGGCCGTATCCTGACGGTCAACGAAGCCAAACCGCGCCAGTAGCTTCCAGGGAAGATGAATATCATAGAGTCGAATTATGCTGCTGCTGCCAACAAGCGCATGACAGCGGAACGATATGAGCATACCCTGGCAGTTGCCGAAAGCGCTAAGGAGATTGCCAGGACGCACGGCGTCTCCGTTCAGGATGCGGAGGTGGCCGGGCTGTTGCACGATTATGCTCGCGATCTGTCCGCAGAGGAATTGCTACGGATTGCCGAGTCCGACGGACTGATCGCGTATGAGATCGAACGCCGGTTTCCGGTGCTGCTGCATGGCCCTGTGGGCTCTTGGCTGGTGCGGTCGGAACTGGGAGTCGAGAGCCAGAGTGTATTGCAGGCGATCGCAGTGCATACGGTAGGAGCTCCGGGCATGGACAAGCTGGCCAAGATCATTTACCTGGCAGACCTGATCGCCGCAGGCCGGACCTGCCCGATTGTCAGGAAACTGCGCCTGGCTGTGAAGGGCGACCTGGATCAGGCCATGCTGCTCTCCCTGGCCTTTTCAATCCGTCATATGTTAAAGAGGGGCAAGATGATCCACCCGCAGACGTTTGCGGCGTGGAATTATTTTATCGGGAGGGGGAAGCCTGTTTGATAGATGGCCGGGAACTGGCCTTGAGGACGGGCGAGGCGGCTGCTGCCAAGAATGCCGGTGATGTCCGGGTGCTGGATGTGACGGGGGTTTTTCCGGCGGCAGACTACTTTGTGATCTGCAGCGGACGCAATATACCGCAGATCACGGCGATTGCACGGGCGGCTAAGGAGGAAATGGAGCAGTCCGGGAGTCCGTACCTGCGCCAGCAGGGAACACCAGAGTCCGGCTGGGTGCTGTTGGATGGCGGCGACGTGGTGGTCCATGTATTCAGCGAGGATGCGCGGCGGTTTTATGACCTCGAACGCCTCTGGGGGGACGCCAGGATCGTCACGGCCCGGCCCTGATCCGGTACCAGCATTCGGGATGAATGTTTCTCTCCAGTAGCTCTCCTGACAGTGAGAAACAAGGAACCGGCAGGCCGCGGGCAACGGGACTTTAGAGCTACGAAACCGGTGACCGGATTTGGACGTTGAGGTTGGATAGCGACGGGTGGTTGTTTCGAATAACCGGCTTTAGCCCGGCTGAGAAGATGTCGTCCGCATCCTCCGCATCCGGGCTACGCCCGGCCCGAATGCGGAGAGCTCGGGCTGCGCCCGGCCCTCACTGAATTTGGAGACCAAAAGCTTCTGCCAAATTCATCTTCCGCTTACAAGTTCTCTGCATTCCGTTCGGGCTGAGCGAAGCTCATGTACTCTGCATTCCGTTCGGGCTGAGTGAAGCTCAGATGCGGAGGATGCGGAGGATGCGGGAGACTCCTTTGGCGATTAGTTGAAAAGACGACCGCGGGTTGGCCGCACCAAATATTTGCACCGAAAATCCGGTTGACACCGATGGTCCAATTCAATATAATTAGCCTTGGCTTTGAGAGTGATAAATGCAAGGAAAGGGAATAGTAGACCCTGTCCGGAGGCTTTCAGAGAACCGGTGTACGTGGTGCAAACCGGGGCCGCCAGGGGTCGAACCCGCCCGGGAGCAGTATTGGTGAAGAGCCAATATCGTTGCAGGCGTTAACTGAACTGGAGTGGGCAAACACGTGGGGCTGTGGCGCAGTGGGAGCGCGCTTCCTTGGCATGGAAGAGGTCGTGGGTTCGACTCCCACCAGCTCCACCATTATTCGAAAGAAGCGAAGCGGAGTTACTCCCGTCCCTATGCAAGGACGGGAGTTTTTCATTGGAGGGTAAATCGTGGAGACCAGGTATAATTTCCGGTTTGCTGAAAAGAAGTGGCAGGAGCGCTGGGAGCGCGACGACGCCTACCGGGTGGGGGAGGATCCAGGCCGGCGGAAGTACTACTGCCTGGAGATGTTTCCCTACCCCTCGGGCAACCTGCACATGGGACACGTGCGCAACTACACCATCGGCGACGTGGTGGCGCGCTACCTCAGGATGCGCGGCTTTGCGGTGCTGCACCCCATGGGCTGGGATGCCTTTGGCCTGCCGGCGGAAAACGCCGCCATCAAGCATGGCATCCACCCCTCCCGGTGGACCAGGGATAACATCGATAACATGAGGCGTCAGTTGAAGAGCATGGGCGTCAGCTACGACTGGTCGCGGGAGGTGGCTACCTGCCATCCGGGCTATTACCGCTGGACGGAGTGGTTGTTCCTGCAGCTATACCACCGGGGGCTGGCCTACCGGAAGCAGGCTGCGGTGAACTGGTGCCCCGACTGTGCCACGGTGCTGGCCAACGAGCAGGTGGTAGACGGACGGTGCGAGCGCTGCGACACGGAGGTCACCAAGAAAAACCTGAATCAGTGGTTTTTCCGGATCACCGCCTATGCCGAGCGCCTGCTGGAGGATCTGGACAAACTGCAGGGCTGGCCGGAGAAGGTCCGCATCATGCAGGATAACTGGATCGGGAAGAGCACCGGGGCCGAGGTGCGGTTTCAGGCCGGGGACGGGACGCCGCTGCCGGTATTCACCACCCGCCCGGACACTATCTATGGGGTCACCTACCTGGTGCTGGCCCCGGAGCATCCCTTTGTCGAACAGTGGCTGCAGCAGCTTCAGAGCCGTAACGAGCGCAGGGCCGATACCCTGCGGGACTTTGTCAACCGGGTGCGCGTCCTGAGCGAGATCGACAGGACCTCCACCGAAACCGAGAAGGTGGGGGTCGATACAGGAGCGATGGTGGTCCATCCCCTGACCGGGGAGCAACTCCCCATCTGGGTTGCCAATTATGTGCTGCCGGAGTACGGTACGGGCGCCGTGATGGGTGTGCCGGCCCACGACCAGCGCGACCTGGAGTTCGCCCGCAAGTACCGGCTGCCGGTGCGGGTGGTGATCCAGCCCCTGGGGCGCGATCTGGATGCGGACACGATGGCCGAGGCCTACACCGAACCGGGGTTGATGACGGCCTCCGGAGAGTTCGACGGCATCGACAGCGAGGTGGCCAAGCTGCGGATCACCCAGTTGTTGGCCGAGCGGGGCAGTGGCCAGGAGCAGATCAACTACCGGCTGCGGGACTGGCTGATCTCCAGGCAGCGCTATTGGGGCGCCCCGATCCCGATCATTTACTGCGACCGGTGCGGCATCGTGCCGGTGCCGGAGGCCGACCTGCCGGTGCTGCTGCCCCTGGACGTGGCTTTCCAGCCCACCGGGGAGTCGCCGCTTTTGAAGGCTGAGGACTTTTTGAAGACCAGGTGCCCGCAGTGCGGCGGACCCGCCCGGCGGGAGACCGATACCATGGACACCTTTGTGTGCTCGTCCTGGTACTTTCTGCGCTACTGCAGCCCGAGAGACACGGAGCACGCCTTTGACAGGGACAAGGTAGACTACTGGATGCCGGTCGACCAGTACATCGGCGGGGTCGAACACGCCATCCTGCACCTGCTCTACTCCCGCTTCTTTATGAAGGTGCTCTATGACCTGGGGCTGGCGCCGGTCGACGAACCCTTCACCAACCTGTTGACGCAGGGGATGGTGCTCAAGGACGGGGCGAAGATGTCCAAGTCCAAGGGGAATGTGGTCAGCCCCGAGGAGATCATCGAGCATTACGGGGCGGATACCGCCCGGTTGTTCATCCTGTTCGCCGCCCCTCCGGAGCGCGACCTGGACTGGAGCGACCAGGGGGTGGAGGGGGCCTACCGGTTTATCAACCGGGTCTGGCGCCTGTACGCCAGTGCCCAGTGCCCAGTGCCCAGTGCCCAGAACTCGGCACTTGGCACTGCGGAGCGCAAGCTCCGCTATGCGACCCACCGCACCATTCTAAAGGTGACCGAGGATGTCAGCACGAGGTTCAACTTCAACACGGCGGTAAGCGCCATCATGGAACTGGTCAACGCCATCTATGAATATAAGTCATCATGTGCTCCGCATTCTTCCTCCGGATCCTCCGCATCCGGATCCACAGTAGACATGCAAGTCTTTAATCCCGACGTCCGGCGTCCGACGACTGACGTCTTATATGAGAGCCTGGTCAACCTGGCCCTGCTGCTGGCTCCGTTCACTCCGCACCTGGCTGAGGAGTTGTGGGAGACTCTGGGCGAGGCCGGGAGCGTGCACCAGCAGCGGTGGCCGGAGCACGATCCGGCGGCTCTGGTGGTAGACGAGATCGAGATCGTGGTGCAGGTAAACGGGAAGGTGCGAGGACACCTGAATGTCCCGGCAGGGATCGGCCAGGCGGAGATGGAGCAGTTGGTCATGAGTCAGGAACGCGTCCAGCAAATGCTCCACGGCAAGGACCTGGTAAAAGCGGTCTGCGTCCCCGGCAAGCTGGTGAACCTGGTGGTTAAGTAAGGGAAGCTTCCAGGTAAACGGGACACTCGGCACTTTTTTTCTCGCTCAGTGAAGGAATTTTGTAAAAAAGACAGAAATAGAATTCTAACAAGGAGTTTCTTGTTTTTACTCCGATGATGCTGTTTTTTGATTACTCCCTGCTGCGATGGGGGGGGACAGGTTATGAGGAGGTGAGCCGGCAGAGGCAGATATAAGATTTCGAGGGGGGAAAAGGCACACAGGTTTTTGTGAACGAGTAGTGAAGAACAACGTTTTAAGGGAGGGAAGAATTCATGCTGCCTTACAACTGGATGATGGCAGTAGCGATTCTGCTTCCGGTAGTGGCGGCCATCCTGATCTTTATCATCCGCCAATACCATGTTAGAGGCTTAATCGTCATCCTGGCGGCAATCGCACTGATCGTCAACAGCGTCTTGTTCCTGTTGCACGGCAAAGACACATTCTCGCCGGCAAATGCTCAGATGTGGGACATGGTAGTTACGGTACTCGATTATCTGATCCTGTTGTTCTACATCTATGTCGGCATCTCGCTCAAAAACTGGCTCGTCCTGATCTTCGCCCTGACCCAGATTATTCCGCTGGCCTGGTTTGAGTTCGGGATGGGCGGCAGGGCGGCCCTGGCGCAGGTCAACCCGACCTTCGTGGTCGACCACCTGGCGATTGTGATGTGCCTGGTGATCTCCATCGTCGGTTCGCTGATCTGTGTCTTCGCCATTCGTTACATGTATGACCATGAACACCATCAGCACCTGGAGAAGTCGCGGCAATCCCGCTTCCTCTTCTGGATGGTGCTGTTCCTGGGCGCCATGAACGGACTTGTCTTCGCCAACAACCTGATCTACCTGTACTTCTTCTGGGAAGTGACCACGCTGATCTGCTTCCAGTTGATCGCCCATGACCTGACCAAGGAAGCGATCGGCAATGCGGCGCGGGCGCTGTGGATGAACTCCATCGGCGGCACCGCCATGATCATTGCCATGATCATCCTGTTCGCTAACGGCGCTCAACTGTCCCTCAACGCCATCATCGGCGGCGGCGTCGTCTCTGCCGTGCTGTTGGTGCCGGTGGCCCTGATGTGCTTCACCGGAATGGTCAAGGCAGCCCAGTTTCCGTTCCAGTCCTGGCTGTTGGGAGCGATGGTGGCGCCGACTCCTGTCTCCGCCCTGCTCCATTCCAGCACCATGGTCAAGGCCGGTGTCTACCTGGTGCTGCGACTGGCCCCGGCATATGCCGGAACCAAGCTGGGGATCATGATTGCTTTGGTGGGAGCCTTCACCTTTATGGCCGCCTCCGGACTGGCAATCAGCCAGACCACGGGCAAGCGGGTGCTGGCCTACTCGACCATCGCCAACCTCGGCCTGATCATCGCCTGCGCCGGAATCAACACCCCGCTGTCAATTGCGGCGGCGATCCTGTTGATCATCTTCCACGCTGTCTCCAAGGGCTTGATGTTCCTCAACGCCGGCGCCATCGAGCACATCGTCTGGAGCCGGGAGATCGAGGATATGGAAGGCCTGGCGGCCAAGGCACCGCTGGTTACCGTCATCACAGGCATCGGCGTGCTGTCCATGTTCCTGCCGCCGTTCGGAATGCTGCTGGGCAAGTGGCTGGCCCTGGAGTCCGCCTCCTCGGTGGTACCACTGGCTGCCTGGATGTTCGTGATCGCCAGTGCCGCCACCATCGTCTTCTGGGCGAAATGGCTCGGACGCCTCTTTCAGGTGCTGCCGAAGCTGGGCTCCAAGATCGAGAGCCTGTCGCTCAGCTACAGCGTGCCGCTGGTGGCACTGGTGCTGTGCATCTTCGGAGCGGGCATCTTTGTGGCTCCGATCTACACGGGATTCGTCCAGTATGCCGTGGCCGACGTGATCTCCTCCGGGCAGGCCCTGGCCGCCTCGGGATGGGGAGGCCTGGCGGTCAGCGGCATTTCCCCCGTCTCTTCGACGGCGAACTTCCCGATAGGCAACTATCCGGTCTGGCCGTTGTTCATAGTGATCGCCATCGCCGTGCTGATCCCGCTCATCTTTATTGCCGTCAAGCCGGGTGAACTGCGTCCGGTGTACCTGTGCGGCGAGCAGGTCGGCGGGGTGGATGCCGATGAGTGGTACTCCACTGCAGACGCCAAGGTGAAGGTGCAGCTAGGCGGTTACTACTTCCAGGGCGTCCTGGGTGAAGCGGCCTTGAACCCGTGGACTTACACGCTGTCCATCGTGCTGATGGTGATCATGTTTGCAGTGGCGTTACTGGCGATGGGAGGTGCTCTCTAATGAATGCGTGGATTATCGCCGTCATTACGGTGATCGTTGCCCCGTTCATCGGCGGCCTCCTGGCCGGGATTGACCGGAGGATCACGGCACGGCTGCAGGGGCGCTTCGGTCCCCCGATTCTCCAGCCGTTCTACGACACCTTCAAGCTGTTCGGCAAGAACAGGATCGCCGTCAACTGGGGGCAGTTCATGTGGATCTACTTCTACCTGCTGCTGATGATCACCGCCCTGCTGTTCCTGGTGCTGAGGCTCGACATCCTGCTGCTGATGTTCATCCTAGGCTTTGCCGGCGTGGCCTTCGCCCTCGGCGGTTTCAGCTCCAAGTCGCCCTACAGTCACATCGGAGCGAACCGTGAGTTAATGCAGATGCTGGCCTACGAGCCGGTGCTGCTGCTGCTGGCGCTCGGTGTCTACGCCCAGACCGGAAGCTTCATGATCAGCCAGATCTACGCCAGCCCGACGCCGCTGATCGCCCGGCTGTGGCCGATCTTCATCGCCCTGCTGGTGATCCTGACCATCAAGCTGCGCAAGTCGCCATTCGACATTGCGACTTCGCACCATGGCCACCAGGAGTTGATCAAGGGGATCATGACCGAGTTCTCCGGACCCTATTACGCCATGATCAACATCACCGAGTGGTACGAGATCGTGCTGCTGCTCGGTATCGTATCTCTCTTCGTGGCTACCCCGGGTCTATGGTGGTTGGGCATCATCATCGCCCTGGCGGCCTTCGTGCTGGAACTATTCATCGACAACATCGCCGCCCGTATGACCGTGGGCTGGATGGTGAAGTTTGCCTGGTCGGTAGGTCTGACGCTGTGCATCCTGAACCTGATCTGGTTTTGGGTTTTTGCAAAGGGGGTGTCCTAGATGGGGATCATTGCAACTTCGCGGCTGAAATCGCCATGGATCATGCACTTTGACAACAGCTCCTGCAACGGCTGCGACATCGAAATCCTGGCCAGCCTAACCCCCCTCTACGACGTGGAGCGCTTCGGCATTGTCAACATGGGCAACCCGAAGCATGCCGACGTGCTCGTCATCACCGGGCCGGTGAACAAAAGGACCGCCAGGGTGCTGAAGAACCTGTACGATCAGATTGCGGACCCCAAGATGGTGATCGCGGTAGGCACCTGCGCTACTTCGGGCGGGGTCTTCCACAACTGCTACAACGTTCTCGGCGGTGTGGACAAGGTGGTCCCGGTAGACGTCTATATTCCTGGCTGTGCAGCCCGCCCCGAGGCGATCATCGACGGGGTCGTGATGGCGCTGCAGAAACTGGCCAAACTGCAGGGGGTGGCATTATGATCGAGAAGCTGAAAGAGATCAGCAAAGACCAACTGCTTGCAGAAGTGAAGAAGTACGCCGACTCCAAGGCGCGGTTCGTGACCGGGGTCTGCAACGATCTGGGCGATAAGCTGGAGGTTGCCTACTACTTTAACGCCAGCCCCGGGATAGATGTATCCGCCCTGCGGTTTGTGGTCGGCAAGGATGAGGATGTGCCCAGCATGACCGGCATCTACCTCACCGCCGTGCTGATCGAAAACGAGATGAAAGAGCTTTTTGGGCTGAAAGTCAAGGGTCTTGCCATCGATTTTGGCGGCCACATGATGCTGGCACAGGACAGCCCTGTGCTGCCGATGTTGAAGTCCGAGGAACAGAAGGCTGCCGCTCAGAAGGGGGGCAAATAAATGGCACCGCGCACAATAACGCCATTTGGCCCACAGCACCCGGTACTCCCGGAGCCGGTCCAGTTCAAGCTGGTGCTGGAAGACGAGAAGGTGGTCGACGTCCTGCCGGCTATCGGTTACGGCCACCGGGGCATTGAAAAGGCATGCGAACTGAACGAATACCCAAAGAACATCTACCTCTGCGAGCGCATCTGCGGCATCTGCAGCGCCATTCACGGCATGACTTACTGCGATGTGGTAGAGAGGCTGTGGCCGCTGGAGATCCCGCCGCGGGCCAAGTACCTGCGCACCATCTGGTCAGAGATGAACAGGGTGCACAGCCACTTGCTGTGGCTGGGGTTGCTGGCAGACGCCTTCGGGTTTGAGAGCATGTTCATGCAGTACTGGCGCATCAGGGAGAAGGTGCTCAACCTGTTGGAAATGACCTCTGGGCACCGTGTCACCCATTCTGTCTCCATCGTGGGCGGGGTGCGCCGGGATATCGACGACGACCAGAAGAAGCACTGCATCGAGGTTTTAAAAGATGTCCGCCAGGAGGCGGAGGCCCTCAACGGCGTACTGGTCAACGACTATACCGTCAAGGCCAGGACGATCGGCAAGGGCGTGCTCTCCTATGACCAGGCGGTTGCCTTGGGCTGCGTGGGGCCGCACCTGAGAGCCAGCGGCGTCAAGGAAGACTGCCGCCTGCAGGGTTACTGGGCGTACGGCGACCTGACGTCCTTCGAGCCGGTTACGGCCACCGGAGGCGACTCCTACTCCCGCGCTGCAGTGAGATGCGGGGAGCTTATCCAGGCGGTCGATATACAGCTAGAGGCCTTCGGCAAGATGCCGGAGGGTGAGATCGCGGTCAAACCGAAGGGCAGCCCGCCG
>Ga0224558_1001994_pt1 | contig 19794 bp, 17 predicted proteins | sample 714S32024metaG_FD_180682 | JGI IMG/M metagenome (GOLD analysis project Ga0224558, IMG submission 180682) | Peat soil microbial communities from Stordalen Mire, Sweden - 717 S3 20-24 | ecosystem: Environmental > Terrestrial > Soil > Wetlands > Peat | place: Sweden: Norrbotten County, Stordalen...
AGCTGACTCCCATCCAGTTGGCGCTGGATTTGGAGAATTGAATGCAAATTGCCATTTCTTGGAAAAAATGAAAATCAGTACTTTTGTGCGTAAATCTCATCGAATTCCCTAACACCCTCTAAAAAGGAGATTCGTGTCCTATAAGATCGGTGGGCGCGAGACAGGATTTTTTGGGGCTCGCCCTCATCCTGACCTTCTCCCCCTGGGAGAAGGAAAAGCGGGCGCACGGTTCTGCTGTTGCATGGGCGTGCCCGGCCAATACAGTCGTTGGAATCTCAAGTGGACGGCCGATGATTCTCCCTCTCCTGGCCCGTCCCGTTATAGCCGCCAGGCGACGGCGGAAGGAGAGGGCAGGGGTGAGGTCGAGCCCCGAAGGATTCTTTCCTTGCCGTGGCGGTTTTTTGCCGCATCATGTGAAACATGAAATCAAAGTCGCCAATGATTGCAGCCTTGCTTCTTCTCTGTTCGACTTTATTCGCGCAGGACGATATTGGCGCCTCGACGCTGGTTAAAGTGGGCGACCCGATGCCGGCATTCAGAACAACGTCCCTTTCCGGAAAAGTGCTGTCATCGGAAGACCTGAAAGGCAAGGTCATCTTGATCCATTTCTGGGCCACCTGGTGCGGGCCATGCAAAGCGGAGCTGCCCCTGCTGCAAACCTATATTTATGAGGGGATTAAAGACCCCAATTTCGCGGTGCTGTGCGTCTCGCGCGGGGAAGCCAGGGATGTGGTGGGGAAATTCATCAGTGAAAAGGAATACACGTTCCCTGTTTATCTTGACAGCGAAACCAACACTTACAAACTGTTCGCGACGAAGTATATTCCGAGAAGCTTTGTCGTCGGTAAAGACGGGAGGGTGAAATGGGCCGGCACGGGCTTCGAGAAATCGGAGTTTGAGAAGATGACCAAACTGATTGAGGCCGAGTTGAAAAACTGACGCAAAGAATGCCCCGGTTGTCGCGGCTCTTTATCCTCCTTCGCGCTGCGCGCTACGGCGCGACAAGTCCGCCTTTGCGCGGAGCGCTGGCCCCGTTTCCGGCCCGCTGGGTCCTGGATTAGAAAGGGGACTTAACCACGGATTTCACTGATGAACACGGATAAGGAATTCCCATCCGTGGCATCCGGGAAATCCGTGGTTAAATCTCTTCATCTGCGGGATGCGTTTTGCCTTCATCGGCTTGTGCTCTGCGAATTTGTCGGTGGAAATGAAATCATCTGAACCGTGCCTGTGTTTCCAAGGCCAACAGATTGCAGTTCCGCTTCAAACCGGCTGGCATTCATCACCTGTAAAAAGTTTACAACGACTGTGCCATCTTTGAAACGGTAATCATACCACCAATAAATACGTGGTTGCTCCGTTCCGGGTGGTGCTCCCGCCGGTATTCCTGGATTGTGGCGATATCGCATCGTCGGTTCGCCGAGCATCGCCTCGACTTGGTCGGTGTGCATGTTAGTGGTCAAGAGAGACTGGGCGACCGACAAACGCAGCCCAATTGGAGTATTAGATGCTCGCCAGGCTGCAAGCAACTCGCGCTTGCTCTGCCCGCCGTTTGCACTCGGAATAGTGGGGGTCTCTGAGCATGAGACGAGCGTCGTGGTGCCAACTGCGAGGACTCCCAGAAACTGCCGAAGATGTGAAGTTGAGGTCATGGTGGGGCGAGTCGGTCTAACGAAAAAAGCTGAGCCACCGCCGATTCGTGACTTTCGCCAACCGCAGCTTCTCGGATTACTGATAGCGCCAACCGCCTTCGGTCCGAAGCTACGGTCGGACAGGACGGCGGTTGGCGCCGGCGACTTGTTAGGCGGCATTATTTGAGGTGTCATACCATCCTTCTCCATCGCACTTCTGGCATCGTGCTTCTTCGGAACCGCCCGTGCCGCGACACCAGAAGCACTCTCGGTCAGTCCGAACAATCTTCCACGTCTCGCCAAAAGATGCAAGGTGGTAACGTGTGCGAATATCAGCAGTCCTGAAATGCTGGCGTGAAATTGCCGTCGCTGAGACAACGGTCTGCTTCACTTCCTCAATCTCTGGCTCCGGTTTGTTGCCTAGCATGAAGTCGTGAGCGCGCTGCGACAATGGCTCACCAAAATATCTCGCGTAAACAGGTGCCAGATGCACATTCGCTGCTGCATAAACCGAAGCCTTCTCTTGAAAGAAGGACTCTAGGAATTGTTTTGGCGTAATCATGCTGCCTAAGAATCAATATACAACAGGTTGTTTGTATATTAAAATGGCCAAATGAGTACCGACGATGCGGCGCGGCGGCTTACGGAAGTGGTTCGACGCAAACACCTTGCGTTCGCGACCGGGCGCACTTACCGCGCCTGGCTCAGGCGATACCGCGACTTCCTCAAAGGGCTGCCCTTGCATTTGCCAAGTGAACATAAACTGGAACGGTTTCTGACCGTCCCGGTCCGCTAGGATGCCGCTGCCACCACCCAAAATCAAGCCTTTAATGCGAAAGCGCATGACAAAAATCTTTACCTTTCTGGTAGGGCAGAGCTGCAGATGGAACTGGATAGTCGATGCACAAGTGAACAAATTATTGGGCAGACGCTTGCGCGCGGGCTTTGCGGGCTGCTCCGCCCTGAATTCTGGGGCGGCGCAGCAGCACCGCCCTACCGACGGATGATGATTTTTGTCATGCGCCCTAATGCGATTATCTTTTTCCCAGCGCAGTCTGGGGAAAAGTGTATAATGCACCTCAGAGAAGTCTTCGTTTATAGCAAAGTTTTTTCTCTGCGGGTTTGCATGAGCGAATCCCCGGGGCAAGGGGACTCTGGTTGCGGCTTTCCGTGCTGCGGCTTCGGGATATTATCGGGAATGGATAGACCTGTTTTTCAATGGCCGCTGAGTTGCTGCAGACCGCGCGATGCATTGAAACGTTGGATTGTCAACGAAGTCAAGTTGGTCATGTTCCCTCCAGCGGCACGACGCAAGGCCGCCAGAGGATTCATGCCAGGGGACACGGTTTCGCATTGCACATGCATGGTAAAGAGCGTCTGTCCTGTCTTTGGATCCTTGAAATCCCATTGAATGCCCAAGGCGACTCCACCGTGTTCCGCGAGGTCTGAACTGGTGACCCGCGGAACAAGGAGAAGTCTGGCTTCGGGGCGGGAACTCTGGCTGTCGAGCACTTGCGCGTCTCCAAAGACCGAACGGGCAACGAAACTGGCGTATTTCTGCAAGGCGGGTCCGAAGTCCGCGTGATAGTTCCAACCATGCACGGAGTGCTGGTAGCTGGCGAATTCCTGGCTCAGACTCAGGGCCACGGGACACGGCAGGGTCGGGGCCGCAGTGGAACCGGTTTCATAGATGATTGGGACTGTAAATGCCCAACCCGTGCAGGCCGCCAGCATCAAAAAGGTCAGGGTCAGGATGGCAACGTGGCGATGATGGATGGATCTTTTCATACGAAACATGTTCCTGGGTGATTAAGGCTTGCTGCCTTCGAGGGAGGAGGGAAAGACCGCTTCAACTACCTCGTTGGCCATGAACTCCGAACTTCGGCGCATGACCGGGGGCGCGCGCCTCTCACGCACCGAAGCCAGCAGGTTGCCGGAGCGGGCATCGTAAAACTTCACGTCCAACGACAGGAGATACCAATAAGTGTCCCAGAACCAATGGTCTTGAATGAGCACTTTGCAGTCCGTGTCGGTTGGCATGGCCGAAATCAACCCGGAAGCAGCCGGAAAACCGTGATCTGTCAGCGCCCGCTCCACCGCATGAAGGCTGCGCAGATGTCTATCGTCCTGCCTGCCAGCCTCTTCCTCATGGGCCACGTAAAACTTCCTCATCCCGTTCATATTGACAGTCGGCGGTTGAGCGGAGAGGTCGGGTCTTGGAACGAACGCCCGGGTCGCGCAACCGGGAGCCAGGCAAACCAACAAGGCCGCAACCAACAACGGGCGGAACAGTGGCTTTCGGCCTTGAGATTCCACGGTTGGCGGACGTTTTGCATCGAGGTTATTCATAGGATTGCCTTGCTTCAGCGTGAATACCATAGTCTGCGGCTGATTGTGGGCTGATTCGGGGTTTTCGCAAGTCTTTTTTTGACAATTGGGATTCCGGGGCGATTGAAAACTTGTCTGCGGGCCGGGGGCTGATAGGTTGCTCTGGATGTCGGAGCATACGCCCGCCACAGAGCCGCAAACGCCAGCCGGCCACTCCGCCCGGCGGGACGCTCTATTCGCCCTGGCGGTCCTGGGCGGCGTTTGGGCGGTCCTCATCGCGGCGACGTGGCGCAAATGGGCCGACATGGTGCTGGACTTCGGAGTGCAGCTTTATATTCCGTGGAAGATTTCCACGGGCGCTGTGCTGTATCGGGACCTGGCATACATGACGGGCGGCCCGCTGTCGCAGTACGTTGACGCGCTCCTTTTTCGGGTGTTCGGAGTTTCGTTCTTGACGCTGGCGCTGGCCAATTTGGTCCTCCTGGCGCTGCTGCTGGTGTTGGTTTATCGCTGCTTTTATCGGGTCGCCGATCAGCTTACCGCGATGATGGCCTGCCTGGCCATCCTCCTGGTGTTCGCTTTCGGGCAGTACAGCGACTATGGGATATTCAATTATGTCACGCCCTATTCGGAGGAGATTTACCACGGGCTGATCCTGTCCATAGCGGCGGTGGCGCTCATGGCCAGGTGGGTGGCGGCGAAAAAGCGCGGCGACGCCCTGGCGGCCGGGTTTTGTTGCGGGCTGGTATTCTTGACGAAGCCGGAGGTTTTTCTGGCGCTGGCCGCGGGGGTTCTGGCAGGGCTCGTCCTGGCGTGGCGCGGGCTGGGAAGAAAGGATGCGGCCGTCAAAGGACTGGGGCTTATGACGCTGGCGGGCGCGGTTCCGCTGCTGGGATTCCTGGTCTATTTTCTTCGTTTTGCCGGTTTTCAGCAGAGCTTGCGGTGGACATGTTGGGCATGGACGCCTGTGCTGTCTTCCTCGGCGATGGACAGCCCGCTGTATCGGTGGTGCCTGGGTCTGGACGCGCCGGGGCATCACCTGGCCCGCATGGTGGGCGACAGCGTCGGTCTGTGCGCGATTGTCATTCTGGCGTTCCTGGTCTTTCGCGGTCGCGGGCAAAGCAGGCGCGATGCGGTGGTATTTATCCTGGTGGCGGTTCCGCTGGCGGCGTTGGCGTGGTGGGAGTTTGATTGGGTGGAATGCGGCCACAGCCTTCCGTTGCTGTGCGTCCTGGTCCTGGCCTGGGTGTTCTGGCGGGGGCGGCGCGCCGCCTGGGATTCGTCTTCGATCTTTATGACGCTGTGGGCGGTGTTCAGCCTGGTGTTGCTGGCCAAGCTGGGATTGTACCCCCGCATCTGGCATTACGGATTTGTCCTGGCGATGCCTGCGTTTTTGACAGCCGTCTTCTTCCTGCTCCGCGTCGTGCCGGAATTCCTGGAAGGCTTCGCCGCCGTTTCCAACTGGTGGCGCGCGCTTGCCTGCATCCTGCTCCTGACGGGTTTCGCGTGGTTATTCCTCGCCTCGAAGGGTGTCTATCAGGAGGAGACCGTGGTGGTTGGCGATGGGGCAGACATGCTCTTGACATTCCGCCAGGAATTCCGGCCCGCCGGCGCGCTCATGGGCCAGGCTCTCTCGTGGATGCAAACTCATTCCCCTTCCGGCTCCACGCTCGCCGTGCTGCCGGAGGGTGCCATGCTCAACTACATGCTGCGCCGCGACAATCCCACTCCGTTCCTTCGATGGAATCCGCCGGAATTGGCCGTCTATGGCCAGGCCAACATGAGCCATGCCCTCCAGGAAGGCAGGCCCGACTATATCATTTTGCTGGGCGTGGACACGCGCGAATTCGGCGTGCCCTATTTTGGCGCCAGCGACGGTTTCGGCGGCGAAGTTTTGCGCTGGATCAACCGCGCCTACGAGCCGGTCTGCCAGATCGGGCACGACTGGACTAGAGATGGCGAATTTGGAATCAGAATCCTCAAGCGCTCCGCGGCCCAAGCCGGGGAGGCCCCATAAGGGAGGCGGAGTTTTCTTGCCAGCGGGAGGGAGTTCCGTCATTCTACCAGACATGGAATCCCACGAGCTTTTGCGTGATGTTTTTCAGAAAGTCAGCCCCAAAAAGGCGGCCGCGGATTTGGGCCTTTCTCTATCCATGATCTATAAATGGATGGAGCCGCCGGGCCAAAGCAGCGGCGCCGCCAATCCGCTGGACCGGATCGCCGTTCTAACGCGATGCAGCAATGACACCCGCATCGTCCAATGGGTCTGCCACAAGGCGGGAGGTTTCTATGTCAAGAATCCCCGCAATATCCATCCGCATCCCCTCTATCTGGTGCCGGCGATGAACAGCGTTGTCCAGGAATTCGCCGACCTCCTCTCCGTCATGGCCGCCGCCGCCGCGGACAGCAAGATCACGGCGGCGGAGTCCAAGTCGATCCGGGATCGGTGGGAGGAGTTGAAGACGGTGACGGAGGAGTTTGTCCGGTGCTGCGAGGAGGGCAACTTCCGCGACATTCACCGCGCGACCGCCCCGACGCCAGCTCCCGAAAAAAGAGCGTCGAGCGCGCCGATTTGACTTCCGTTACACGGGGATTTGGCGTATTAGGAGGTTTGAGCAGATATGGCCAGCGACCCAAACATACCCGGCGAAAAGAGGCCCGCGCCCGATTACTCCGAGCCGGCTCCTCCGACCAGCAGGCCGCTGCAAATCTTCCTGCTTGTTGCTTTTCTCATCACGGCCGCGGCCTATGTGACGGATCAATGGACCGCGCAACGCATCCAGGAAATGCAGGTCAAGCGCCCCAACCCGCTCAAGCGCCTGGTGGAAAGCCAAAGCGCTTATCTGGCGCACATCAAGGCCGGCGACGACGCGTTGGCCAGGAAACAATACGACAAAGCGGTTTCCGAGTACCGTCTGGCCTTGCAGGGCCAGGACCAGTCGGAGGGTCACCAGAAACTCGGACAGGCCTTGCTCAAACAGAACAACCCTGACGCGGCCTTCGCCGAGTTTAGAGAAGCCGTCAAAATCAACCCGCGCCAGATCGAGGCCTACGGCATTTGGGGGCAGGCGCTGGTCTCCCAAGGCAAGGCCGGGGACGCCGTGAGCCTTTACCTCGGCGCTCTCCAAACCAATGCCAACGCGGGTGTGCTCCATTTCAACCTTGCCGCAGCCTTGCAGGACGAGCAAAGGAACGCTGAGGCCGTCCGGCGATTGTCGGCCGCAAAGGGCAAAACCAACGAAGCTGCCGCTGCCGCAGCCGAATCCCAGCGCCTGGCAACGGAGGCCCTGGAACAGTACACCCAGGCCGGCCGCTTGGGGGTGAAGTCGGCGGCCTTTTGGTCCAGCTTCGGCGTCCTGCTCAATGAGCAAGGCAAATTTGCAGATGCCGAAGCCTGTCTGACTCGCGCCATCAACGAAGACCCGTCCCTCTCCCGCGCTCATTCCGAACTGGCCCTGGCCCAATTCCGCCAGGGCAACTACGGCGACGCCATTGAGCATTACAATAAGGTCCTCACCCTCATCCCCGACGACCCGGCCACGCTTGACAGTCTGGCGCAGATTTACGCCACCGCCACCAACTCCGAAGTCCTCAGCCCCAAGATGGCCGTCCAACTGGCCCAGCGCGCCTGCGACGCGAACGCCAGCCAAAACGCCCGCTTCATGGACACATTGGCCCGCAGCTACGCCGCCGACGGCGATTTCTTGAAGGCCATGTCATGGGAAGAGAAAGCGCTCCGGCGCGCCGGGCAATTGGGAGACCGCAGCCTGGAAAGCGACCTGCAGGCGCGCTACACCCTGTTCTTGAATCACAAGACCCAATAGCCGCCCTCTGCGCATTTAGAGCCGGGCGTGGCTGCCGTCGCAGAACGGTTTGGTCTTGGTATGCTTGCACCCGCACCACGCCACCGTTTTGGCCACGTCAATATCCGTCTTGACAGGCGTGATATCGGTGCCTTTGTGGCTTCCGTCGCAAAAGGGCTGCGCCGCGGAGCGTCCGCACGCGCACCACCAATAGGCGCCCGGTTCCATCTTCTGGACGATTGGAGTTTTCTGGGAAATGATTGGGTCGCTCATGCCAGTCCTTATAGCCCGTCCTGGCGGCCGCCGCAAGCAAAACCTATTTCACCCCATGCACCTGGGCCGCCACCTTGAGCCGCAGCCCGTTGAGCCGGATGAAACCGGTCGCATCGTCCTGGTTGTAGGCCTGGGTCGGGTCCGCCTCCATCGTGGCGATGTGGGGATTGTAAAGGCTCACGGAGGATTTGCGGCCCGCGGTGATGATGTTGCCCTTATAGAGCTTGACGCGCACAGTGCCGGTGACGTTCTTCTGGCTTTCCTGCACTAGCGCCTGCAACGCTGCGCGCTCCGGTGAAAACCAGTAGCCGTAATAGACCAGTTCCCCATACTTGGGAATCAGCGAGTCGCGCAAGTGCATGACCTCCCGGTCCATCGTGATGCTTTCCATCTGCCGGTGCGCAAAGTGCAATATCGCCCCGCCCGGCGTCTCATAGACACCCCGCGACTTCATGCCGACGTACCGGTTCTCCACCAAGTCCACCCGGCCCACTCCGTGTTTGCCCCCCAGTTTGTTTAGCGCCTTCATCACGCCCAGCGGCGTGAGGTTATGGCCATTGACCGACACACAATTGCCCCGCTCGAAATCCAGCGTGACATATTCCGGCCTGTCGGGGGCGTCTTCGGGCGAAACGCTCAACTTGTACATGCTCTTGTATTCCGGGGCCGAGGCGTCCAGCCAGGGGTCTTCCAATATCCCCGCCTCAAACGATATGTGCAGGAGGTTGCGGTCCATCGAATAGGGCTTCTTGGCCGTCGCCTGCACCGGGATGCCTTTTGCCTCGCAGTAACCGATCATCTCCGCCCTGCCGGGAAATTGCGCCCGAAACGCGCCATCCCGCCACGGCGCGATCACCCGCAAGTCCGGCGCCAGCGCCGCGGCCGTCAACTCGAACCGCACCTGGTCGTTTCCCTTGCCCGTCGCCCCGTGCGCGATCGCGTCCGCCTTCTCCTGGCGTGCGATTTCGATCATCCGCTTGGCGATGAGCGGACGCGCAATGCTGGTGCCCAGAAAATACTGGTTCTCGTACACCGCCCCGGCCTGCATCATCGGGAAAATGAAATCCCGCGCGAACTCCTCCTGGAGATCGTCAATATAAATCTTCGCCGCCCCGGTTTTCAGCGCCTTCTTCGTCAACCCCCTCAACTCCTCCTCCTGCCCGATGTCAGCGCAGAAGGCGATCATTTCGGCGTCGTACTTTTCCTTGATCCACGATAAGAGGACCGACGTGTCCAATCCCCCCGAATAAGCCAGCACAATTTTCATAAGCTGGCATTAAACCGCCGCGCCGGGCGCGGATAAAGCGGAAAATTCGTCATTACCGGCGGCCGCCGCCATGAAAACCTCCACCGCCGCCGCCATGAAAACCTCCGCCGCCGCCGCCATGAAAACCTCCGCCGCCACCGTGAAAGCCGCCGCCGCCGCCGCGAATGCCGCCATGAAAGCCGCCGCCGCCCCAGCCGCCGCGATAATATCCACCCCAGCCCCAGCCAAATCCTCCTATCACCACCGGCGGCCAATAACCATAGGGATAGCCGTAGTCGTAATAAGGATATGGAGACGCGTAGGAGTAAGCGGGATAAACCGGCTGGGTGTAGGTCACGACCGGCGCCGGGGTCGTCGGCACCTCGACCGGCTGTTGCTGGTAGGCGCCTGAGTACGACTCGTTGCCAGGCGGCGGGGGCTGCTGCTGGTAAGCCTGCTGGGCCGCTTGCTGCTGGTAAGCTTGCGCGGCCTGTTGCTGCAATTGGCCGTCACGCTGGAGCAGCGCCTTGGTGATGTCCTGCGGCACCCCTTGCGCCTGCATATAGATGATGCCATCGGCGGTGAGGTGATACGGCAGCGCCGTGTTGGCGATGTAGTTCAAAATCACGTCCTTGCCAATGCCCCCCTGGTACATTTTCAAAACCTCCGAGACGCCATAAGCCAGGCCGGGCGCGGGCGCGCTGACGGGCTTGGCCACAGCGGGAGCGCTCGTTGCGGATGATTCGTCGGCTGCGCTTGCGGTGTTCCAGGGAACGCCACAACAAATGGCTGCCGCAACAATTGATAGGGATGCCCAATAAACTGACTTGCGATTTTTCATATCTCAATTTCTCCGGCCATGCAGGCCCGGCTTAAATGTGTCCCTTTCAGCCCCTCTAAAATGTATGCCCGAAACGACCGTTGGCAAGCCGCTTCCGGCTGCGACGGCCCTTTCCAACCGCTGGCATGCTGATATGCCATTAGACTCAATACGGGACCGCGCAATTCATCTTGCGCGGATCGCTGCTTCCCGCTTACGATCCGCCATGCAACAACTTTACTTGTAACCTTTCCGCCCCCGTTTGCGAATAGAGTGTCAAACGGGCCCGGCCGGCCCTTGGAAGATTTTGGTGAAACTTTCCGGCCAGCAGATTGTCTAATCAAGCAGGAACAACAGATGGCAAAGAAAAAAAGCAGGAAAAAGCTGATTATCTTTACGATTTTCGGCCTTCTCATCGTCGGCGGCGTCGCCTGGAGCAAACTCGTCAAACGGGACTTGCCGATTCCCATCTCCAAGGAGAAGGTCGCGCGGCGCAATCTGACCGAAATCGTGGTCGCCAACGGCAAGATTCAACCCGTCCTCCAAGTCAAGATCAGCCCCGAGGTGTCTGGGGAAATCATCGCGCTGGCGGTCAAGGAGGGGCAAAGCGTCAAGAAAGGCGACCTTCTCTTCAAGATCAAGCCGGACAATTATCTGGCCGCCAGCAATTCCGCCGCGGCCAATTACAATTATTCCCTGGCCAACCGGGACACCGCCACGGCCAACCTCGAAAAGGCCGGGTTGGAATTTGCCCGCAACGAAGCCCTCTTCAAAGCCAAGCTCCTCTCCGACTCCGACTTCCTCACGGCCAAGAACGCCTGTGACGTCGCCAAATCCACCCTCGCCGGCGCCATCGAACAGGTCAGCAGCGCGCGCGGCCAAATGGAATCCGCAGGGGCGGACCTCTCCAAAACCATCGTTTTTTCACCGCTCACGGGCACGATCAGCAAGTTGAATTCCCAACTCGGCGAGCGCGTCGTCGGCACCGCGCAAATGGCCGGCACGGAGGTCATGACGTTGGCGGACCTCAACGAGATGGAAGCCCGGGTCGATATTGGCGAGATCGACGTGCCCCTGATCCGGATTTCCCAGAAAGCCCGCTTGGAAGTCGATTCCTTCAAGGACCAGAAGTTTAACGGTGTGGTGACGGCCATTGCCAACTCCGCCAACAATAACGACACCTCGGCCACGACCGCAGCCAGCACCAGCACCGATGCCACGAAGTTTCAGGTCAAAATCCGCGTTGCAGAAAAGGACGCCTTCCTGCCAGGCATGTCCGTGACGGCGGAAATCGAGACCCGCTACCGCTCCAATGTCCTGTGCGTTCCGATTCAAAGCGTGACGACCCGGCTGCCCATCGGGACAAACAACCCGGCCCAGACCAATGCTTTAGCCGCCAAGGCGGCCACCAATAGCGCCTCCACCACTAATGTCGCCTCCACCAACAGCGCTGCCTCCACGAACATTGCTTCAGGCACCAATGCCGCCAGTCAGAAGAAGCCTGACGAACCGCCCAAACCGATCGAAGTGGTCTTCGTGGTCGAGGGCGATCACGTCAAGATGAAGCCAGTCAAGCGCGGGATAAGCGACGACAACTACGTGGAAATCCTTGAAGGGTTGGCGGATACCAATGAGGTGGTGTCCGGCGGGTACAAGGCGATCAATCGCGATCTGGAAGACGGCAAGAAGGTGGCGGTCAACCTTCAGGCCGCCGGCCAGGACAAAGAAACCAAGACCTACTAAACCCCGATGCGCGGTGAGTTTGATTCGCCTCCAAAATGTCTCGCGGCTTTACCAGATGGGCACGGAAACCATCCATGCCCTCCGCAGCATTTCGCTGGAGGTTGAGCGCGGCGAATACGTCGCCATCATGGGGCCTTCCGGCTCCGGCAAATCGACGCTGATGAACCTGCTGGGATGCCTGGACACCTGCACGGACGGCACCTACGAGTTGAACGGGGCCAAAGTGAGCGAATTGGATGACAATGAACTGGCCGAAATCCGCAATCGGGAAATTGGCTTTGTTTTTCAAACCTTCAACCTCCTGCCCCGGGCCAATGCGTTGCGCAACGTCGAACTCCCCTTGATTTACGCCGGAATGCCCGCCGACGAGCGCAAGGAAACCGCCTTGCAAGCCCTGGCCAGCGTCGGGCTGGCCGACCGCATCCATCATAAGCCCAACGAAATGTCCGGCGGCCAGCGCCAGCGCGTCGCCATCGCCCGCGCCCTCGTCAACTCCCCCTCTATCATCCTGGCTGACGAGCCGACGGGCAATCTTGATTCCAAAACGGGCGAGGAGATCATGGCTCTTCTCCGCCTCCTCTCGGACAAGGGCAACACGATCTTTGTGGTGACGCACGAGGAGGAGGTCGCCCGCCACGCCCGCCGCATTCTGCGCATTCGCGACGGGCTTATCGCCGACGATTCGGGCCAGAAAAGCAAACCCGCCCCGTGAACTTTTTCATCGAACTCAAGGAGGGGTTGAGCATCGCATGGGACGCCATCCGCGCCAACAAGCTGCGTTCCATTCTCACGACGCTGGGGATCATCATCGGGATTGTGACGGTGACTTCGATGGCGACGGCCATCGACGCGTTGAACCGGGCGTTTCACGAAAGTATTTCGATTCTTGGCGCGGACGTGCTCTTTGTCAGCAGACAAAGCTGGGTCAATCACACCTACGAGGATTGGGTGAATGGCAACAAACGGAACAAGATCACGCGCGAGCAAGTCAGGCAGGTCGAAAAGCAGATGCTTATGGCCAAAGCTGTCGCGCCGGAAGTTGCCCTCACGCAGTCGGTGTGGTATCAGAACCGCCGCGCCTCCAGCGTGCAGATCATTGGCACGACCGAGCAGTTCACGATCACCAGCGGATTCAACGTCGCCGTGGGGCGCTTTCTGACCGCGGCCGAGGCGGACGGCGGGCGGCCGGTATGCGTGATCGGCAACGACGTTGCGACCAACCTGTTCCGCAAAGAGTCCCCCCTGGGCAAGAAGATCAAGATCGGCGCCCGCCGCCTGGAAGTCATTGGCGTCCTGGAGAAGCGCGGAAGCTTTCTGGGCATGGGCAGTTTTGACAATGAAGTCATCATTCCGGTGCAGCAATTATTGATCGGGTACTGGCGCAACCCCGATTTCACCATCCAGGTGAAAGTCAACCGCATGGATCAATTGGAGGATGCCAGGGAGGAATTGCGCGGGGTGATGCGAAAAATCCGCCACGTCTCCCCCCTGGACCCGGATGACTTCGCCATCAACCAGCAGGATCAATTCATCAAGATATTTGACAGCGCCACCGGCACCATCGCCGCCGTCGGCCTGCTCATCACCGGCATGTCCCTCTTCGTGGGCGGCATCGGCATCATGAACATCATGTTCGTTTCGGTCGCGGAGCGCACGCGCGAGATCGGCGTCCGCAAGGCCATTGGGGCCAACCGCCGCACCATCCTCCTGCAATTCCTCATCGAGGCGGCGGCGATCTGCCTGATGGGCGGCCTGGCCGGCCTGGCCGTCACTTATTTGTTGACATTGCTGGTGGGGCTCGTCTTCCCGTATTTCCCCGTCACCATGTCCCTGCCGGTCATGGGCCTGGCCGTCCTGACCTCCGTCCTCACGGGCCTGACATCGGGGTTTTTGCCGGCCTGGCGGGCGGCCCGCATGAACCCGGTGGACGCCTTGCGCAACGAGTGAACCAGAGCGCCTTCATCCGATCTTTGAGCCTTTTCCGCGCGGAATTGAAGGAGAGCTTTTTCATGGCGATCAGCGCGGTGGTGTCGCACAAGCTCCGCTCGGCCCTGACGCTTCTGGGCGTTTTGGTCGGCGTCTTTTCCATCATCATCGTCATGACCGCGATGCGCGCCGCGCAGCAGAGCATCGAGTCCGACCTCAACCAACTGGGCGGCCAGACCTTCGTCGTGCAGACCTGGCCCGCCATGTATATGGGCGGGCCGGAAGGCGAGCAAAAATACTGGCGCCGCAAAAGGATCGACGTCCAACAAGGAATGGAACTGGCGCGGCGGGCCACTTTGGCGCTGAATGTGGGTTTGGAAGACAGCGGGCTGGCGGCGGGTCCGATGAGTTCCCGCTACGCCAAAGGGCCGCCCACAGTCTGGATGACCGGCGAAAGCCCGGGCAGTTTTCCCGCCCAGGGTTGGACGCTGGCCCAGGGGCGCGCCTTGCTGGATTCCGACATGGACAGCCAGCGCGACGTCTGCGTGCTGGGCAACAGCCTGGCAAAGGACTTGTTTCCCTTCGGCTCCCCGCTGTCGGAACAGGTCTCCTTCAACGGAGTCAAATATACCGTTGTAGGCGTACTCGAAGCCAAAGGCTCCATGGAGGGCGGCCAGCAGGACAACTTCGCCCTCATCCCGATCACCACCGGCATCGGGCGCTACGAGGACAAACGCTGGCTCAACCTGAGCATCCTCGTCCAGGCCCGCGGCCCGGCGCAATACGACGACACCGTCGATCAAGTGCGCGGCGCCATGAGGCAACTGCGCAAAGTGCCGCCGGGCGAGCCGGATGATTTTGAAATCTTCTCCAACGACTCCCTCATTGAACAAATGAAGTCGTTCACCTTCAAGCTGCGCGTCGCCATCATGTTGATCAGTTCCGTCGCCCTTGTCGCGGCGGGCATCGGCATCATGAACATCATGCTGGTATCCGTCACCGAACGCACCCGCGAAATCGGCATCCGGCGCGCCATCGGCGCCAAGAAGCGCAACATTATGGCGCAATTCATCATGGAGGCGGTCGTGCTCTGCGAACTGGGCGGCGCGGCGGGCGTCGCCCTGGGCGTGGCGGGCGGCGACTTGGCCGCTTACTTTCTCCACCTGCCAAAGGTGTTTCCGCTCGACTGGATCGTGATCGGCCTGGGGATTTGTTCGCTGGTGGGGATCATCTTTGGAACCTACCCGGCCTATAAGGCCGCGAATTTGGACCCGATTGAATCCTTGCGTTATGAATAGCCCAACAACCAACCCTGTGACTCTTATGGCCAAACGTTCGCCCAAGCTGTTTCTGGCCGCGCTCTGCGCGGTTTGCCTTCTGCATGACTGGCACGGCGCCGCCGCCCAGCAAACCCCGCCGCCCAAAAAAACCTGGGAATTGGGCATCGACGAGGCCATTCGCATCGCGCTGACCAACAACCTGGACATTCGCATCAGCCGCCTCAACCCGGAGATGGACCAGTATGCGCTCACCGGCCTTCGCGGGGCCTACGAACCCTCACTGACCTACTCGATGACGCACGATTACAACTCATTTCCCAACGGCGTCTTCACTCAGGCCGGCCTCTACTATAACTCCGAAGTCCAACAGATCAACTCCTACACGCCGGGCCTTTCGGGCAGCCTGCCTTCGGGCTTGACCTACAATCTGACCGCCCCGTTTTCGGAACAGAATGTGCGCGGATCGCAGGACCTCTACAACACCCAGCCGGGAATCACAATGAATCAGCCGCTGCTGAAGAACTTCTGGATCGACAACACGCGGTATCAGATTCTGCTGGGCAGGCAGACGCTCAAGAATGATCAACTGGCCCTGCGGCTTCAGATCATGACGGTGATCTACAACGTCAAGGCCGCCTACTACAACCTGATCTACGCGCGAGAGAACGTGAAGGTCGAGCAGGCCGCGGTGGATTTGGCGGAGGAGACTTTTCACGAGGATGAGCAGAAGGTCCGGGTCGGCGCGCTGGCGCCTCTGGACGAAAAGCAGGCCGAATCCCAGGCGGCCAGCGCCCATTCCGACCTGCTTACGGCCCAAGTCAATCTGGCCGCGCAGGAGAACGCCATGAAAACGCTGCTGACCGTGCCGATGGGCCAGTGGGGGGAGATGTCGCCCCTGCCCACGGAACCGCTGGTGGCGGTGCCCGCCCACCCGCTGGTGCTGGAATGCTGGCGCGCCGGCCTGGAAAAGCGCCCGGATATGCTCCAGGCCAAGCTGAGCATTGAGAAACAGCATATCACCCTGAAATACAACTTCAACCAGCTTTTCCCTGAAATTGATTTGACAGGCAGTTACGGGCGCAACGCCACCGAGCCAACCGCCGGCGGCGCGCTGGATTCCATCCGACGCGGGACGTATCCCTCTTACTCCTATGGCGTGGCGATGACCATTCCGCTGGGCAACACCGGTCCGCGGAACACTTACAAATCGGCCAGGGCCGCCTTGGAGCAGCTTCTGTTGCAGGCAAAGAAGGTCGAACAGTCCATCGTGGCGGCGATCGATAACGACGTGAAAACCGTTGATGCCGATCTGTTAAAGGTCGATATTACGCGCAAGGCCCGCCTCTACGCGGAGGAGGCTCTCCAGGCGGAACAGACCAGACTGGAGCATGGCAAGAGCACCAGCTTCATTGTGCTGCAACTCCAGAACAATCTCACCTCCAGCCGCTCCGCCGAAATCCGCGCGCTGGCGGATTACAACATCGCGCTGGAACAACTGGCGCTGGACGAGGGCGCCACGCTGGAAGAGAACCACATCAGCCTGCAGGTCCGTTAAGGATCAGTTGGCGCAGGTGAACGAGCTGGCGCCCGACCACGAGCCAGTGTAGTTGCCGCCGCCGCCGCCGCAGGCGCCGCCCTGGCAGGCAGACTTGCAGTTCTCAGGCGTTCCCGCATGGTCGCTGTTCGGATAACCGCAGGAAGTCTGGTGGCAGGGCTTGACGCCGGCTGTGCCGCAGTTGCTCAAATCCGTGTTGTAGCAAGCCCCGCTCCATTGCCAGTTGCAACTGATCCCCGGAGTGTCGGAGCAAAACGTTCCTGTCCAGCAAACCTCCTTGCAATTGGCGAAGTCGCTTTGCCACGGGATGCCGCAGCCGGAGAGGAATATCTCGTCGTCGCCGGCGCACGGCAGGGTCGTGGTCCATTTCGAGCCGTCGAATGAACAATTGCCGGTCGTGCAGGATGGGCTGAAATTAATCTGGCAGTCGGGCGCCGGGAAGGTGTAAGTCTTCCCATCATTGCAGGTCAGGGTAATGGAGGCGTTCTGGCAGAGGAGGGTGCATTTCTTGCCGGGGTTCGCGCTGATGTGCGCGTTGCACCAGACGTAGCCGCAGCCGGGATTCTGCGAATTGAAGCTGCCGCAAATCGTCTGCGTGACGCATTTCGTGCGGATGATCGCCACAGTGCTGTTGGTATTGGTGGCGGAAGCGCCCGACGGCGAAGTGCCAATCGCCCAGGCGGAATTGGTCAGGGAGCCGTTGGTCTGCGCCACCGTGAAAGTGCGCGTGAACACGAAGCCCTGGCCCGGCGCCACGCTGTTACTGGTAACCATTGCCGTGGTCGCGTTCCCCTCCAACAGCGGATCCATCACCGCCAAGGTCTCGCACGTGTTGCCCGTGTTGGTCACGGCGAACGTGTAAGTAATGACCTGTTTGTTCGTTGCGGTGCAGGGGCCGCTCTTGATGAGCTTCACGGCCGGGGTTGACCCGGTGTAGGAGAAATCAACGCCGGTCTGGCCTTCGCAAGCTGTCAGGGTGACGGAGAGCGGATTGTTCGCGCTCGTGAGCGTGTAGCCGCTCGGGGCTGCCGCCGTCACCGTGTAAGTGCCCAGAGCGAGGCCGCTGAAGCTGTAGCTGCCGCTCGAACTGGTCGTGTTGGTGGCCACGGCGACACCGCTCGAGTTTTTAAGCGTCAACGTGACGCCGGCCAGACCTTCGTTGTTGCTCAAGTCGGTATCGCCGCTGCAAGCCAGCACTACCAGGCCCGCCACGCTCGCGGAATTGGTCTGCGACACGATGATCAACTGGGTGCAGCCATTGCTGTTCCCGCAAGCATCCACGACGCTCCACAGGCGGCTGACCAGGTAAGTTCCCGGGCAGCTTTCAGCGGTCACGGTGTCATGATTGGTTAGTGTATAACTCGCGCTGCAAGTATCGGTGACAGTGGCCGTGCCTGTCAGGGAAACAGGCGGGATGTAAACCGAGCAAAGATTGGTGCTGCACCAACTGCTCACCTGGCAACCCCTGAAGCATTGATTGATGTTCGAGCAGAGGGAGCACAAGGACTGGACCGTGCAGCCATCCGGGCAGGCGCCGCCGCCCAGGACGCAATTGCAGAGGCCAAGGATGTCGCGCACTTTCATGCCGTTGCATGGCGAGGACGGGCAATTGAGCGCCAGGTCGCCGCACTTGCCGATATAGCCTGTGTCGTTGCAATTGTCGCCGAAGTCGCAGTTCAACTTCAAGGCCAGCACCTGGGCGCAGAAGCTGCCGGCGTTGCAAGTGGCCGGATTGACGGCGCTGCCATTGAGGACGCCGCAAGCGCCAGTGAGGTTAAGGCATTTCTGCGCCGCGCCAGCCGAGGTGAAGGTGAGGCAATTGCCGCTGTTGGGCTGGCCGATCTGGCAGCCGCCGCTTGAATAAATGCCGCTGAAGCAGTTGTTCAGGATCGTGTCCGGGTTGTTGCCGCCGCACGGCACCCAGTTCTGGCTGCCCGCGTTGAAGTTGTTCCAGCCGCCATTCCAGTTGCCTTTTTCACCGCCGCCTTTCCAGCCGCCGCACCAACCGCCCGGCTGGTTTGTGCAGAAGCCATTCCACCAGTCATTCTGCCGGTGGTCGCCGCCGCAGGAACTCCACCAATTGTTCCAGGTGGAATCACACTGGGAACAAGGATTTTGCGAGCACCAATTCTGCCACCAGTTGTTGTTGTTACGATAATCGCCGTTGCAGGAACCGCCCCAATCCCCCGGGCCAAACGTGCAATACACGCGGCAGAAGTTGGTCACTATCGTCACGCTCGGCGGGCAGACTACGGTTGCAGCCACGTTGTTATATTGTGTAATGACCTGCGCGCCAGTGACCGTCTGGCCCGCGCAATCCGTCGCTTTCCAGGTCCGCGTAATCACGTTCGAGCATGTCGAAGTGGGATTGCTTTGCGTCTGGTTTGTCGTCACGGTAAGCGCTGTGCCGCTGCTATCCTTCCCCGTGACCGTCGGCGCCGTCGGTATCTCGCTCACGCATTGCACGGTCGTATTGGCCGGAACGCCGCTCAAAGTCGGCGGGGCCGTCAAGATTGTTGCCGTGTAAGTTACGGACACGGTGTTGCCGCACGCATCGATGCCCTTCACCGTGATCGTCGCCGGGTTATACTGCCCATTGTCGCTGACCGAGAAGGTCAGGCCTCCGCCGCAACCCACGGTGCCGGTCGTCGTCGCCGCCTTGGCCGCCGCGTCCGCCGCCGCCAGACTGTTGAAGCAACTGGCTATCGAACCCTTGCTGGCCGTCGGTGTGACGTTGTTGTATTGCGTAATCACCTGCGTGCGGGTGACTGTCTGCCCGGCGCAGTCCGTCGCCGACCAGGTCCGGGTAATTACATTGGAGCAGGTCGAAGTGGGGTTGCTTTGCGTCTGGTTGGTCGTCACCGACAATAGCGCGCCCAAGCTGTTGGTCGCCGTCACCACCGGCGCGACGGGAATCTGGCTGGCGCATTGGACGGTCACATTGGCCGGAACGCCCAGCAACACCGGCTGGCTGGTCAAAATTGTCGCCGTGTAGGTGACGGTCACGGAGTTGCCGCATGAATCGGCGCCGGTGACGGTGATCGTGGCCGGGTTATACTGCCCATTGTCGCTGACCGAGAAAGTCAGGCTTCCGCCGCAACCCACGGTGCCGGTCGTCGTCGCCGCCTTGGCCGCCGCGTCCGCCGCCGCCAGACTGTTGAAGCAACTGGCTATCGAACCCTTGCTGGC
>Ga0224558_1001995_pt1 | contig 19790 bp, 15 predicted proteins | sample 714S32024metaG_FD_180682 | JGI IMG/M metagenome (GOLD analysis project Ga0224558, IMG submission 180682) | Peat soil microbial communities from Stordalen Mire, Sweden - 717 S3 20-24 | ecosystem: Environmental > Terrestrial > Soil > Wetlands > Peat | place: Sweden: Norrbotten County, Stordalen...
AAGTGAGCTCAAGTGAGTTCATGTAGACAGAGCCCGGCGTCGCTGATCACGGAACAACTCTCTTTGTTTCACCAGCCTACGCGCCAAACTCCGCTATTTGTGAAAAGGAAGATCCGTCCGATGATGCACGCACCGGGATTGACGCCGGCCGCAGTGTTCGAAAAGCTGGCGACGATCCAGATGGTCGAGGTCTGGATTCCCATGGTGGATGGCCGCTGGCTGGTGATGCCGCGGCACACGCAGCCGGAGCCAGACGTACAGGCACTACTGAACCAGATCCGGATCACGCTCCCCGCTCAACCACCGCCGCGGATCAAGGCCTCTCAGATCACGTCAAAATAGGTCGCCGACCCCTTTCCCTGTGGTGAAGACCTTCGGACAGCCTTCACTGATTCTGAAAGGCTTAGCTCCCGCGAAACCCTCCAACTGCGAAGGTTGGGCTATCCCCAAAGCGCCGAATAGAAAAGGTCTGACCGCCGCACCAGCGCCTTCCAGTTAGGCTGAACCCAGTCGTCCTTGGCCATGATCATCCCGGCGATCCTGGTTGTTTAGTCGTTGATGTGGATTTCTCCCAGCCGGTACCGCCGCTGGCCGTCATCGCCTTCGAGCGGCAAGGCGATCTTCGGCGTGCCGGTGCGCGTTCCCACCGAAATCCACACGGTGTACGTACCCGGCTTGAGAATGTTGGCCGGAGGCAGCACCCAGGCGGTGAGCGCTTTGGACGCTTGCGTGATTTCCTGCTCCCTGGGCGTCATTTGCACTCCCTTCACTTCCCGCCCGACCGGCTCGGCTTTCTCCGGCGGACCCACCGGCAAGGTGCGCACGTCGAAGTCTTCATCCGCGAACACGCCGGCAATGCCCGCCTTGGCGTCCTTGAGCGTGATCGCCGGATACCCGCCCGGAAGGCACGGGGCAACGCCGGCGTTGCGCCAGCGGTATCCGGCCGCCAGTGGTTGGTTGCGGTGCACTTCGGCCGGCCAGGAGGCTTCCAGCAGTTGCAGCCGATAGCCCAACCGCAGGTTGATCTTGTCGATCAGCGGCCGGCACTCCGCGAGGAACTCCCGCGGATACCAGTGCACCGTAGCGTAACTGGCGTGGTAGTCTTCGATGGCTTGCAGATACAGGCTGCCGTCTCCCCACGCTCCCGCCTTCTTCGATACGCCATAGTGTTGCGACTCCAGAATCACGGGCACTTCGGTCCAGAATAGCGGTGCGAGGTAGGCATGGAAGTACGCTCGCGGGCCGCCTTCCACCAGAATGCTGTCATCGCGCAGAGTCAAGCCCATCTGGCGGGCATACTGGATCACCTCCAGCCCGCGGCCCTGGTTCGAAAGGTCGTCGTTGGCAACCAGCAGCGTGTGTTTGAAGTTCTTCTTGTACAGATCGATGTGCCGGCGGATGGTGGCCGCCGAGTAGGGCAGGAGCGAAGCGTGCCACGTGTGTCCCTCGCCCCAGGTCCCGAACGAACCAACGTCGATGAAAGCCACCTCGGGGTTGCCATCGTACCGCGCCGCGGCAGCAGCCAGGAAATGATCGAGCTTCTCGAGGAAAATGGGGTCGTCGAAATCCGGTTCCCAGAGCCTGCCATCGGGCGACACGCCTCTGTTCATATTGAAGAAGTTGCCTTTGGCGCCCGCCTTGCGCACCCATTCCGGAGTGTCGTATGGCGAGCCCTCCGAGCAGGTGAAGCGGAAAGCGACCTGCTTGCCTTTGGCGATCCAGCGGGCGGCGGGCGTATCCACAATCGACCAGTCGAACTTGCCCTCCTCCGGTTCGATGTAGGACCATGCCAGCCGCAGATAGATGGAGCTCAGCCCCGGAAACTCATCTACAGTGTCGGAAGGGTCGAGATTGACGCCGTAGTTCCGGATGTTGTTGTCATAGTGGTGGAACTGCCAGCCCATGCCCGGGTTGACCAGCGCAGCGCCGGTATCTCTGGGATGGACGACGACGCGCTCCACCTGAGTCTGACCGAAAAGCGCCGCCACAGCCAGGGCGGGGAGAATCAGCTTGGTTCTCATTGGTAGATTATGGCGCGGTATCAGCGTTTATGCCGACCCGTTTCCATCAACCCCCTTTCAAACCGTGCTTGCGGTTTTCCCGCACACGGCTTAACGATGATCTTCTTGATGTGGCGTGCGTGACGCCATCGCGCGGATAGAACCGGGCCTTTCGACGGATCGTCATTCCGCCTGTTCCAGCCTTCGCCTGAACCCATCGCCAATCGGCGCACTTGGCACACATCCATAGCCGGACCACAAAGTTGTCGCGCTTTTACAGAGGGGTTGTTGGCCGTTTCCGGCATGCCCTCACGCTTACCTCCTCGCCGACTTGACCAAAGCAGGGTCCCTTCCCTCCAGCGCGTTTTGCTGCACGCCTTCACAGGTGTCGGGTCGGAGGTGGCGCGCTTGCGCGCTGGCCACCGTCCGCCGCTCAAACTGTACGTGCAGTTTTCCCGCATACAGCTTTCACGAAGACTCGCGCTTCCGGGGGGCAATTGAAGGGATCAACTGAATCAAGTTCACCAGCCCGTACTCGCCGTACAGCTTGGTTTCCGGCAACTGTCGCCAGCCACCATTCCGCCACCGCTTGAATCGCTGCGACCGAATGCGCCGCACAATCCAGCCGTCGAGCCGGTGGAAGAGCTTTCGGACGTGGGCTCGCTTGTAGTGATGGCCCCACCCCCGCAACACAGGATTCAGTTCCTCAATCAACTCCTTGGTCTTGAGCGGCACGCGGCGCCTGGTAAGCGCGCGTACCTGATCCATGAAACGCCGGACCGACTTCTCCCGAGGGATTGCGTACAGCGCCCCCGATTGAGCACCCCTGCTGATCTTGCCCGGCGGCAACTGAAGTTGCTTACCGCGCTTGACCTTGTACCCAAGAAACTCGAACCCTTGCCGCACGTGCACGATCCGCGTTTTCTGCGGATGCAGTTGCACGCCCAGTTCGTTCAGAATCCGAAGCGCCGCGGCCACTGCCGCTCGCGCCTCTGCTGCCGACTCGCAGGTCGCTACCCAGTCGTCGGCGTACCTCGTGAGCTGATGTCCCTTGCGCCTCATCTCCTGATCGAACGGCGTCAGAAGGATGTTGCTGAGCAAGGGTGAAACCACCCCGCCTTGCGGACTCCCGCGCTCCGTTGGAAACAGCCGCCCTTTGCCATAACTTCCCGCCTTGAGCATCGCCTCGATCAGACGCAGCACCCGGCCGTCAGCTATTCTCTGGGCCACGAGCGCTAGCAGTTTCTCCTGTTCCACCGACCCGAAAAAGTCCTTCAAATCGGCGTCCACGATCCACTCCCGACCGCCCTGAATCTCCTTCCAAATCTTGCGCATGGCGTCTTTCGTCGATCGCCCTCGCCGATATCCGAAGTTGGCTTCATCGAACACCGGCTCGAAGATCGGTTCCAGCCGATTGAGCAACGCTTGCTGGCATACCCGGTCGTAAATCGTCGGGATTCCCAACGTGCGAAACTCACCCAGCTTTCCCGCCTTCGGGATCTGTACCTGCCGCACCGGTTGAGGCCGATAGACATCCTCTTTCAGTTCGCTCTGCAACCGGTCCAACTGCTGATCCAGTTGCGCGGCGAATCCTTCCAGACTCTGCCCATCCACTCCTCCACTGCCCCGGTTGGCCTTGACCATCTCCCAGGCCATCTCCAAGTTCTTCCGCTGATATACCTTGTCAATTAATGAATGGACCTTCCTTGCACCCGTCGGGTTGATCCAGTCCACCAGTCTCCTCGGACGAGAATGTACGGGTATTTCACTCATGGAACTGATCCACCTCCCCGCCCTTGCTCATCTGGTTTTCTCTCTCCGCCCAACCGCCTTCGCCGACTGCCTTCCCCGGCCCAATTCCGCCGCCGGTTCCCCGGTCACGCGGCTTTCGCCGCGCTTGAGGTACTACACAGCCGTCCGTCTACTGACAGAACGTCGCTCGCCACTTCGCTCTCGCTTATAGGTCTGCTTACTCCGGTGCCACCCAGAGACCCTGCCAGTCCTCCTGAGGTCACGCGCTGTTCTTCTGTACCGTGCCATCCGCAAACACCTTGGTGCGGTGGGTGAATGAGAACGCCTTCGCCTTCATAATGCAGGCTCGACCTTGCCCCACCTTTGGCCGACCAGTTCATCTTCGGGGTGGCCCCCATCGATTACAGCCCGGTACTTCTCCTCATGCCCTTCGGATTCCACCTCGCGATGGACACCCTGCCCTCCGGGAACTGCGGAGCGGCGGCTCCAGGTCCGCCTTGGTCTGTTTCCGGCTTTCGCCTTCGTGCCCGTGTAGGCCTCTCCATACCTTCCACTCTTCCCGGCCAGCGAGGAATTACCCCCGCTTATTGGATACGGCGCTCCTCATTCGAGCGCCGGAGGGACTTGAACCCTCCCGATCAACGCGCTGCTCAGCGCACACTACGGGCCCCTCGGACTCCCTCCCGGCTCCGCGCGACTTCAGCCGTCCGGCCTTATACGCCCGGTCTTTGCCCGACAAGGCTGCCGGGGAGGGTCTCTCCTGTTCCGCATTGCTCTGTCCCAACGTGCCGCCGCCTGAGACCCCGAAGAGGTCCAGCATCCCTTCCGGTCCAGGATGCTGTCTGTTGCCTTCACCGTGATATGAGCGGCTCGGCCCTCCCAAACACCTTTCGGCGGATAATGTGACGAGGCTGCAGCGTTCACCTATTGTTGCGGCCCGCTGGTTTGCTTCCCTCTGTTTCAAGGGCTTTCGACACCCCGCTCGGCTCGGGCGGATCTCTCCGCTCGGCTGGAGTCTGCTACCGGGCGCTCCGGCGCTTACCCGGACAGGACTTGCACCTGCCAGAACAACGCGTCTTTCAGGACGCACCATATGGCTCAATTAGATTCTAAGCCAACTGCCGCACTTTTGCGAATGGAATGTTGAAAGGAAGGACGTGTCGGTTTATTAGTCGGTTTACTAGGCAGACCCCCCACGGAGAGGGTGGCTCACCAGCCATGGAATGCCGATAACGGTAGCTCTCCCACGCCCAGCAGGGCGTATGCACTCGGTGCTGATATTTCGCTGAAACCACGGGGCTTACACATCACGACCGGCTGCGCTAGCGGCGTTAACGGGGCTGCGTAGCAGGATTAGCATTGTGGGAGTCCAATCGAGGTCTTAAGCTAATTATTCGCAGAAGGAACTGTGCCGTGAGTTCGCGGGGGGCGGCTTTGTGCGGCGCCGCCTTGGCATATAATCCGCCGGTCGATAAGTTGTGCCCGATTGCGATTCGGTGGTATTCGCGTACCGGCTACGGCGGGACGACCGAGGCTAATCTTGGCTAGACAATTGAGGAGCGTATTCCGATGAGGATCACCCAGGCGCCCGCTGCCGCCAGGGTGGCGCCTCATCACCGGCCGTTCCGGGAGCTGGCGAACAAGATTACACTCCAAAGCCCCGCTTTCGAATTTCCCACCAGGACCGTCGAGAACGGAGTACTTGGTTACAAATCTGAGGAGGAACTGTGTCATGTTTGATAGGCGAATCACTTTGCCGCTAGTGCGATGGCTCTGCGCGGCATTCATTCTCACGCGCATTGCTTGCTCTTTTCTCTGCGCTGCCGACGCTTTGCCGGTCAGAGTCTGGGAGGAGAAAACCGTAATACCCACCTATCTCGCCGGGGATCCCGAGCCTAACCCAATGTTCTTCTTTGGGCGGAGTTCCCAGGGAGCACAGGGACCGGTCTATCCCTATCCGATGTACGACAGGCTCACGGGCAAGAAGGTAGATAAGGCCTACACGATTGTCTACCTCGAGAACGAATATATTCGGATCGGTATCCTGCCGGAGGTCGGCGGCCGCATCTTCGAGGGTGTCGACAAGACCAACAACTACAACTTTGTCTATGGCCAGCACGTAATCAAGCCTGCGCTGATTGGCATGATCGGGGCGTGGATTTCGGGGGGGGTGGAGTGGAACATTCCGCACCACCACCGCGCCAGCACCTTCATCCCCGTGCAGTACAAAGTGGAGGAGAATGCGGATGGCAGCAAGACCGTCTGGGTAGGCGAACTGGAGGTGCGCCAACGCATGCGATGGGCGGTTGGCTACACGCTTCGTCCGGGCAAAGCCTACCTGGAAGCGCGACTACGAATCCTGAATCGTACGCCCGTGGTGAACACGATGCTGTGCTTTGCCAACGTGGCTGTTCACGCAAACGACAATTATCAGGTCATATTCCCGCCCAGCACGCAGTATGGCACTGGGCACGGGAAACGCACGTTCACGAAATGGCCGATCTCCGACACGATCCGCGGTGGAACCGACTTAACTACAGGCGTTGACATTAGCTGGTATAAGAACCATATCTCGTCCAACTCCGTTTTCGCTTGGAACTATGTAGACGATTTCATGGCTGGCTACGACCATGGCAAAGAGGCGGGGACCATGAGCATCACCGACCACAACATCGTACCGGGTAAGAAATTCTTTACGTGGGGCAACGGCCCGTCCGGGAAGAGGTGGGACCATGTCCTTACCGACGATGATGGCCCCTATCTGGAAATGATGGTGGGTGCTTACTCGGATAACCAACCTGACTACAGTTGGCTGCAGCCTTACGAAGTGCGGTCGTTCTCGATGAACTGGTATCCGTTTCGGGACATCGGTGGAGTGAAAAAAGCCAACCTGGATGCCGCGGTGAACCTCGACGTGAACAACGGCACGGCAAAGGTGGGCTTCTACACCACCTCTGCCCATCCGGCAGCGAAAGTCACGCTCAAGGCCGGACAGAGAATCCTGTTGCAGGAGACGGTTGCCATCAATCCCGGCAAACCTTATATCAAGCAGGTCTCCGTTACATCCGACATCGACGAGCACGATCTGGTTGCCTCGATTTCGGATGGCAGCAAAGAACTCGTCTCGTACTCCCCCCTTCGTTTGAAGCCCGAGCCGGCGCCGAAGCCAGTGACATCCCCGATGGCTCCGCGGGATGTCAAGACCAACGAGGAACTATATCTGATTGGTCTTCGCGCCGAGCAGTTCCACGACCCGAACATCAATCCGGTGCCTTACTGGGAAGAGGCTCTTCGCCGCGATCCGGGCGACGTCCGCGTGAACACGGTTCTCGGTATCACTTACTACAAGAGGGCCAGGTATGAGGAGGCGGAGGAGTTCTTCCGTAAGGCGCTGGAGCGGGCCACGGACAACTATACAACGCCGAAAGACGCTGAGGCGATCTACTACCTCGGGGCCACTTTGCAGGCGCAGGGCAAAACCGACGAGGCCTACACCCAGTTCTATAAGGCCACGTGGAGCCAGGCGTGGAAGGCCGCCGGTTACTACTCGCTGGCGGAGATCGCAACCAGGCGCGGCGACCTGACCGCCGCACTTGATCTTGTCGACCGCTCGATCGACTCCAATGCCCTGAACATCAGGGCTCAGAACCTGAAAGCCTCCCTGTTGCGTCACCTGGGGCGCCCCACGGAAGCTCTGCAGGTGCTGGCATCGGCCGCGCACAAGGCTGACCCGCTCGATGTGCGCTCCATGGCGGAGCGCTGGTTGGCTTCCAAGGATCCGACGGCGGCGAGGACTCTGGCCTCCACGATGAACAATCATCCCGCGACCGCTCAGGAAACGGCCGCCGAATACCTTAACGCCGGTCTCTGGCAGGACGGCACGGACGCACTCCTGCAAATGACCGCCGCGGCTCCGGACAAGTCCAGGATCCACCCAATGGTCTACTACTACCTGGGCTATTTCGCGAACAAGTTGGGACAGGCGCAGAAAGCGTCCGAATATTATGAACTTGCCATGACCATGCCTCAGGACTATGTCTTCCCCTTCCAAAACGAGGCCATCGACGTGCTTCGGCAGGCGATCAAGGCAAACTCCCGCGATGCTCGCGCGCCCTACTACCTGGGGAATTTGCTATATGACTGGCAACCGGAGGAGGCTGAAAGAATGTGGGAGGCTTCGGCCGCTCTGGACCCCTCGTTCGCGATCGCTCATCGCAACCTGGCGATAGCCTACATGCATCAGAAGTCCGGGAGCGACCTCAACAGGGCCATCATGGAGCTGGAGAAAGCCGTTTCGCTCGACCGCAAATACCCTCTACATTTCACGGAACTCGATGAGCTCTATGCACAAGCAGGCACCTCTATCGAGAAGCGGCTTGCACTGTTTGAAAAGAACCGGGATGTCGTCGCGCAACGGGATGACGCGCAGAATCGCGCGATTGCCCTCAAGGTAGCTGCGGGCAAGTACGACGAGGCGATACAAATGATGACGGGACGGCAATTCGCAATCGTGGAGGGCGCCAATCTCAACGTGGCTGAGCACTGGACGGACGCCCACATCCTTCGTGGCCGGCAGAACCTTGCAGATAAGCGGTACAAAGAGGCGCTCGCCGACTTCCAGGCGGCTGTCACGATACCATCGAACCTTCCCAGTGGGTTTGGATTTGGTGAGGGTGGCCCCCGCAGTGCGGAGGTTGCTTACTGGACCGGGGTCGCCTATGACGGGATGGGCGACCGCAACAAGGCCACTGCGTCCTGGAACCAGGGGACAGCGCCTGTCGCGGCCGCGACAGACCGCCCTAGTGGAATGGGGGGTGGCGCGGCTGGCAATCCCCCAGGACTGGGGCCTCAGTCCTACTATCAAGCGCTTTGCCTTCAGAAACTCGGCCAAAACGACAAGGCCAAGGTGTTGTTCCAGGGCCTCGTGGAGTCTGGACACAACGCGCTCCAGCAGCCGCCGTCCGCGGATGCCGGCGGTGGGCGGGGTGGATCTGGCCGGCAGGAATCGGCACGCACCCGGTTGGCCAATGCTCATTACTTCGCCGGTCTAGGCTATCTTGGGCTCGACGAACGCGACCGGGCGAAAGCTGAGCTCACCGAGGCCCTGAAGGCTAGCCCGGACCTTGTGGGTGCCCGGACCACCTTACCCACGATCCAATAAGGAGACCGAGAATCCATGTACAGCAGCCGGTCCATGAAGGGCTCGCGCGACCTAATGGAGGTGCTGAGCCCCCCGAACCGGCTACCCGCGACGGCGGGAAGTGGCGCACCCGATCCTGATCGTGGTACAACCATTCTGTGTTTGCGGCTCCGTGTGGCCTCTCGTTTGGTCGACCCCGAGCTGCACGAGAAGTTTGGAGTAGACAAAACATCATAGGATCTCATCATGACACCCATTACCTTATCGATCGTAAAGCGGTGCAGTATGATAGCGGCGCTGTGCGTCGCCCCAGCCGCGACTGCGGCGGAACCAGCCATCCAGTACCATGCGGACATGCGGCTCTTCACGATCAATACCGACAACACGACCTATGCGATGAAGGTCGATGACGACGGCTATTTGATTCACCTTTTCTGGGGTGGGAAGCTCGACAGACCCCAGGATCTTCCGGCAGGCCCATACAGGATTGCCCCGTCCTTCCGGGATCGTGATAAAAGAATCAACTTGAACGAAGAGTACGCAGGATGGGGTGGGATTCTTTTCGATGAGCCGGCATTGAAGGCGACTTTCGCCGACAAGGTCAGAGATCTGGTGCTCAAATATGAGAATTACAGCATTCAAGCGACTCCCGGTGGTAAGACCCTTACAATTACGCTGAAGGATTCCTTCTACCCGTTCCGGGTGCATCTGAACTATAGAACCTATCAGGACCTGGACATCATAGACAGGAACGCGATTATCGAGAATGTGGGGAGCGATCCCGTCACCCTCGAGAGCGTGATGTCCGGGACGTGGTATGTTCCCCGCAGCCCGCGATACCGGCTCACGTACATGTACGGCAAATGGTCTGGCGAATGCCAGCTCGAACAGGTGATGCTCGGCCAGTCGAAGACGGTTCTCGAAAACCGCCGGGGGCTGTCGGGGCACGATAGCACCCCATGGTTTGCGCTGGATCTGGACGGCGCCGCGACAGAGGAACACGGGAAGGTATGGTTCGGCGCCTTGCAGTGGAGCGGAAATTGGAAGATCACGGCAGAAACAGACCGGCTCCAGCAGGCGAGAGTGACTGGAGGATTCGGCGACTATGATTTCTCCTGGAATCTGAAGGCGGGCGAGAAGCTGGAGACCCCCGTCTTCACAGGCGGCTACACCGACGGCGGGTTTGGAGCGATGAGCAGGATGCTTCACCGCTACCAGCTCGACCACCTGATCCCGCGGGCCAAGGCCTACAAAGAGCTTCCCGTCGGATACAACTCCTGGGGTGCTTTCCGCTTCGCGATCAACGAGGGGCAGCAAATGGTTCTGGCCGAGAAGGCGGCCAAGATCGGCGCCGAGGTGTTCGTCGTTGACGACGGGTGGTTCAGTACTCGCGACGATGACACCTCCGGCCTTGGCGACTGGTATCCCAGCAAGACGAAGTTCCCCAGGGGACTCAAGCCGCTCATCGACAAGGTGAACTCCCTGGGTATGAGATTCGGCTTGTGGGTGGAGCCTGAAATGGTGAACCCCAAGAGCGAGCTGTACCAAAAACATCCGGACTGGGTGCTGCATTTTCCGAACAGGGAAAGGACGACCGGCCGCAACCAGCTCGTGCTCAACTTGGCAAGAGAAGACGTCAAGCAATTCGCCTTCGACGTGGTCGACCAGCTTCTGGGAACGCTCAACATCAAGTATCTGAAATGGGACATGAACCGGTATTTCAGCGAGCCAGGGTGGCCGTCCGAAGCTGGTCCTGAGCAGAAAGAAGTCTCGGTGAAATATGTTTTCAACCTCTATGACATTTGGGACAGGCTGCAGAAGAAGTACCCGGATGTAATCTTCCATAACTGCGCCAGCGGCGGCGGACGAATCGACCTGGGGATGTTCCGGTACACCGACTGGCAGTCCCTAACCGACAACACCGACCCCATTGACCGTCTGAAGATTATGCATGGCTACAGCATGGCGTACTTGCCGAAAATCACCGGGACCGGACTCGCTGGAGCAAAGGTCGGCGTGAGTGGAAGGACGTACTCGTTGAGTTTTAGAGCCCATGCGGGTTTCAGGGGTGGCGCCCTTGGCATTGGAGGCAATCTTCTGGAATACGGCGACCAGGAACTGGCGGAAATAGCCAAGTATGTAGCCTACTTCAAGGAGATCAGGCCCATCGTCAGCTTCGGCGATCTGTATCGGCTGGCTTCACCGTACGAGGGTCCCTATGCGGCCTATGAATACGTCAGCCGGGACAAGAAGGCGGCGGTGTTGATTGTCCTTGGGCAGTGGATGCAGTTCAACAACTCGCTGCCACGCATCGCGCTGCGCGGCCTTGACCCGGCAAAAGTATACGAAGTCGAGAACTACGGGCATATGTCTGGCAAGGGGCTGATGGAGGTCGGAATCGAGACGGAACTCGTGGGCGACTACGACAGCAAAGTCTTTAAGCTGAAGGCAGTCGACTAGCTACTTTCTGGCGCAAAAAGGACGACTTAAGTCTTTTGGCCTGAATGAGGGTGGCACTCGAACACTGCACGGTCGAACAATTCAGCCGCTGACCACCGGCGCCTTCGACGCAGTCGCGTACTTCGGCCTTCCAAGCAGAAAGTTGAAAAAATGTGTTGATTTATCCATTTTGATTCTGTATCATCTTTATAGATGACACACAAACGCGCTATTCAGACCCGCCAGAAACTCCTCGGCCGACTCCCCGACGCCGCCGAGATCCTGCGCGGTTCCTTGTTGCAGCGCACCGTCCACCATTCCCGCGGATGCGCCAAGTGTGCCCGTGGCGAAGGTCATCCGTTGTCGGTCCTAACCGTCAGCTATCCCGGTGGGCGCACTCGCCAGTTCAGCCTTCGCCGCGAACAGGTCCCGCAAGTGCGCCGATGGCTGAACAATTACCGCAAACTCAAGGACAAGTTGGAAGCCATCTGTGAGCTGAACCATCATCTGCTGCGCCCCGATTCCGCAGCTGCGGAATCCAGGAGTAGCCAGGATGACTGAGGCGCGCCGGCAGCAACTCCACTTCGGTGAAGGTCTCATCGCCGAGGAAGTGGCGGACCTCCGAGAAGACTGGATGAAGTACGCCGACCAGGTGCTGGAGGACGAGACCCTGATTTCGGTGGTGTACGAGGCCCTGGCGCGCCGCTGTCCCAAGAGCCGCACCCGCGGGCGTCGAGGGATGTCGGCAGAAGTGCCTCACGAGGCTCAGAGGTACGTTACAGCGATTCCGTAAACCGGGGATTGCTCTGCTGGTATGATGCTGATTTGGCGCGAGTTGCTAACGAAGGAGGGCGAAAGAGAAAGCTAGTCTCTGAAGGTGACAAGCCGCCTTTAGCCGTTCTTTAGCCGTGGTTTTTCGGGTCGGCAGCGATACAGGTTCTCCCTTTAAAAGTTATGAAAATACGGCATTTGCTGACGGCTTTGGCAGGCGCTGCCCGGGTCCGTCCGCTGGGGTCCGTCTTTTTCGTCTTTTTCTCTTTTCATGTCGCGCCACTATGATAATGTCCCCTTTTGCCCTCGTTAGAAATGTCCCCTAATCTGAAGACCTCTGAAGGAGGTCTGATTGGAGCGGACAGCGATGAGCAGCAGAGAACTGAGACGGGCAGGAGTGTTGGCTCGGGTTGAAAAGGAAGCCTTGAACCTGGTCAACGCAGCGGCAATCCTCGGGCTGAGTTACCGGCAGACGAAACGGATCTGGCGGCGATATCGGGAAGAGGGCGCGGAGGGGCTGCGGCATCGTAGCGTGGGGCGGGAGTCGGGCCGGAAAAAGCCGAAGAAATTTCGTTTGAAGGCGCTTCGCTTGGTACGCCGGAAATACTCGGGAGAGGTGGGGGAACGATTCGGGCCGACGCTGGCGGCCGAGCATCTGGGAAGTGAGGACGGGATCGAGGTTCATCCGGAAACGCTGCGGCGCTGGATGCTGGCCGAAGGACTGTGGGGCCGGATGCGGAAAAGGAAAGCGCATCGGAAGCGGCGGGAGCCGAGAATGCACTTTGGTGAACTGGTCCAGATGGATGGGAGCTTCCATAAGTGGTTTGAGGAACGGGGGCCGAAAGGCTGCCTGATGAACTTGGTGGATGACGCCACCACCACGACACTGGCGGCGATGGGAACCGAGGAGACGATCTGGACGGCGGCGGGAGTGTTGCGGAGGTGGATCGAGGAATACGGAGTGCCGGTGGCTCTGTACACGGACTGGAAGACGGTCTATGTCAAAGAGGCGACCGAGCAGCAACTACTGCGTGGCGAGGCGGCCCTGACGCAGTTTGGGCGGATGTGCGCGCGGCTGGGGATTCGAATTATCGCGGCCAATTCCCCGCAGGCCAAAGGGCGGGTGGAGCGCAACCACGGGACTCACCAGGACCGGCTGGTGAAGAAACTGCGGCGCAAGAAGATCCAGAGCTATGAGAGCGCCAACGAGTATCTGAAGAGCGAATATCTGCCGGACCACAACCGGCGCTTCGCGCGTGCGGCAGCGTCGCCGGAGGACTACCACCACAAGAAGCCGAGCCAGGCGGCACTGGATGAGGTCTTCCGGTTGGAGACGGAGCGGGTGATCGGCAACGACTGGGTCGTGCGGTATGAGAATCGGTTTCTGCAAGTGAACCGGCAGGGAAATCACCAGGCGCCGGCTAAGGGAAAGGTGGTGGTCTGCGAGTGGGAAGACGGGCGGTTGGAGATACGGTATCGAGGCCAGAAGCTGAGCTGGAAGGAGATTGCAGAGCGACCGCGGCGGGCAGAGGCGGACCAACCACGCAAGGCGGCCATACCCTACGGCGGCACTCCACCCACGGCAAGCCATCCGTGGAAACAACGGTATGACGGGATGCCGGAGCAGAGTCTGGCGAAGCACCAGATTCGGGGCGCGGCAATTGTTCTGGCGACTCCCTGCGCTACGCCCTAAGCGCTCGGCCTACGGCCTCGCAGAGCTTCGCTTCGGGAGCCGCCAGAACAATCGGAAGAGAACAAGCAAAGGGGACATTTCTAATGAGTTAAGACAGGGGACATTTTAAACGAGGCTTGACATCTTTTTCTCTTTTCATTGACTTGCTAAAGCTCGTGGACTATACTTCTTGCACTCTTGTGCTTTTAATGAAAGGAGGTCAGTGAAATGCGAAGGACTCAGGTGTTGTTTGGCTTGTCGCATTCGGCGTTGGAGGGGTTCGTCTGTTTGCGCAAGCCAATACGAGTGCGATCGTGGGAACGGTAACGGACCAGAGCCAAGGGGTGATACCTGGCGTCAGTATTGTCGTGACGAATGTGGAAACGGGTGTGGCATCACCCACGACCACAACGAACGGGCTGGGGAATTACGCGATCCACTCGCTGTCGGCGGCCCGGTTTCGGGTGGAGGCGGACGCCCCGGGCTTCAAGAAATTTATCCGGGAAGATATTAGTCTGGATACCGGTCGTAAGTTGCGCGTCGATTTCAGGATGGAGACCGGCGCCGTGACGGAGTCGGTGACTGTCACCGGTGCGACGTCAATGGTGCAGACGGAAACGGGAACACTGAACGCCACGGTGGAGCAGGAGCAGGTCGTTGAGATGCCCATATTGGGACGAGACGCACAGTTGCTCTCGCTCCTTACGCCGGGCGTGGTGGAGACGAACCTGCAATCCAGCGGCGTGGCGGGAGGGTACGACAGGATTATGGGTGGGGGCCTCCTCCGAAGAGACGACTTTTTGTTGGATGGAGCCCACAATCAGAATTTCGTTTACGGCACTTGGCCAGTCAAGCCGAATCCCGACAATCTCCAGGAGTTCCAGGTCGTGACCAACGCCTTCTCGGCTGAATATGGCGAAATCAGTGATGGCATCATGATAGCCACCACAAAATCGGGTACAAACGAATTCCACGGAGTTCTGTTCGAGTTCTTCCGCAATGATAAGTTGAATGCCGGTAACTGGTTCACTCACGCCAGGCCTGCTCCGTTGCGTTTCGACCAGTACGGCGGCAACATGGGCGGCCCGCTCCGGAAGAACAAGACCTTCTTCTTTGTCGCCACTCAGGAACAGTTGACCCACGGAGCGACGGTGTATACCAATTACACCGTGCCCATTCCGGCGTTCCGGGCTGGCGACTTCTCCAGCCTCCTGGGGGCACAGGTGGGCACGGATGCGCTGGGCAATTCGGTCCTCAAAAACGAGATCTTTGATCCTCTGAGCTCACGAACGGTGACGAACGCCGCGGGGCAACAGGTTGTCGTGCGGGACCCCTTCTATGGCAACCGCATCCCGGCGAGCCGCCTCAGCCCGGCGGCAATTAAGATCGCGGCTCTGTACCCTTTACCCACTGTGGGCACGATCGCCAACAACTTCAATATTACCCCCCCAGTCTGAACAACCTGTACACCTATGACATTAAGATCGACCACACCGTTACGGAGCACGACAGGCTGATGGCTCGCTATACCTACTCGACCCACGACTATTCGGATTCGGAGCCGTTCGGGCTCGGCGGGGGCGGAAATGGCAACCCTCCCGGACACGGATACTCGCCCGGGCATAACGTTACCGGGAGCTGGATCCATATTTTCGGCGCCTCCGGGACGAATAATGTGCAATTTAGCTGGTTCCAGGAAGATCATCATCGACAGAATCCGGGAGCCCCTGAGTACAGCGAGAATGACCTCGGGATTTTCGATCTGCCAATGGGGAACCTGAAACTCGGTGCTCCGGTAGTCAATTTCACGAACTTTAGCTCGTTAGGCCAAGACGCTCAGCAACTGAAATACCGGTTCAGCAAGTCGCTCACCGACAACGCTACCCTCATTCGCGGCCGTCACACGTTGAAATTCGGCGGCGAATGGCGCAAAGTCAAGCAGGACGTCAACCAGCCGTCCGGCAACACCGACTGGCGTTTTTCGAGCACGTTCACAAACCAGGTTGGATTCGGTTCGACCGGGTTCGATTTCGCAAGCTTCATGCTGGGCTTGCCTATAAATCTGAGCTACCAATACAATCCGGATTATTTCAGGCCTCGTACTTCCAGCTTCGCGTTATATGTGCAGGATGATATCCGGGTGAACTGGAGGCTTACCGTGAACCTGGGTATGCGGTGGGATGCCCCCTTGTGGTTTTCCGAGGCCTTCGACCGGGCGGGGCTGTTCAATATAAACCTGAACCAGTGGCAGAAGTTCAACACGCCGGGGCTTCCCCGGAGAACCGCGTGGCTGAACAACTATTCCAACTGGGGGCCGCGAGCCGGGTTTGCTTACAGCCCCTTCGGGGCCAACAAGACTGTGATCCGCGGCGGCTTTGGGATGTTCCAACTGGGCATCAACTTGAATTCAGTTCTGGATCGAGGTCCGTTCTTCGGCGATACCTCCCAGGGCCGGTACAACACCACCGATAATTTGACTTGGAAGACGACGCTGGACTATAATGTCGGCAGGCACTTGCCCGGTGGCGACTACAATATGAACGCGATCCCGCTGAGCGACTCGGCGGTCGCGCGGGGGCGCTTCATTGCGCCTTACGTTCCCTTCCCACAGTTCCCCGGCGGTGTCACGATGCGGACCTGGATTGGGAAGCAGTCTTATAACTCGCTTCAAGTTAAAGTGGAAAAGCGGTTTGGTTCGGGACTGGGCTTCCTTGCCAACTATACCTGGGCGAAGACGATCGCCAGTCAAGACGGTACTTATCGCGATCCGGCTGAGAATCGCAACCTCGATCGCGGCTTGGGGCCATACAGCATTCCGCAGCGGCTCAACCTGGCTTTTAGCTACGAGCTGCCGTTTGGTAAAGGAAAAAAATGGGTGACCGGGGGACCTCTGGTCTATCCGCTCGGGGGGTGGGTAGCCAACGTCACGCCGACCTTCCAGTCTGGTTTTCCTCTAACACCTGTGGAGGGCTACAACAGCGCGGTGAATGGCTCCGGCACCAGCCGGCCGAACGCCTTAGTCGATCCGGCATTGCCTCCATCACAACGGACCGTCCAGCGCTGGTTTAACGTGTCGGCATTTGCGATTCCGGCTCTCTACACCACCGGGAATGCCGGTAGGGGGCTGATTTACGGACCGGGGAAGCAGAGCGTGAACGTGAATCTGGCGAAGAGGTTCTATGGGTTTGGAAACGAGAAGAGATACGCGGAACTTCGAGCAGAGGCGTACGATCTGCTGAACACGTCCACCTTCGCAGACCCGAATGTGACGGTGGATTCATTGAGCGCCGGTACAATTGGTACCTCCAGAAACAAGCGGCAAATACAGTTTGCGCTCAAGTTTTATTTCTAATGGAGCGACCCTGTCAAGCCCCGGCTCGTTGGGCGGCACTCGCTCATGACCAAGAGAAGACTTTTTGGGGGAAGTGAATGATGTTTAGGTTCGTGAGTATCCTATGGATAGCCCTATTCTCCGCAATCGGTGTTGCCTCTGCGGAAACTCAGCGGGTGGTTTTCGAAGGCACGGTGGCGGACCATAAATGGTCGCTCAAAAGTTTGAACCCGGAACTGCCGTTCGATTGGTCCTCCTATGAGTATCTGGTTCTGGAATTCAAAGCATCATCGCCGCAGCGGTTTTTCCTGCGAGTGTACAACGTGGACGGCATGCGGAGCATGTGGATTCACCCTCTGGGGGGTGGCGTTTGGATTCGCGCCGCTGTGCCGCTGAGGTATTTCCGGCGGCCCGAGGACGGCAACGGCCTGAATTCCGTTTCAAACCGGGCCCAGCACTCGTATTGGCTGTCTCTTCGGGGGCCATTCGGGCCGCTGGACGCCGTCGAGTCCATCGGAGTGACCATGGAGTATCCGATCGGCAAGCCCACCCTGGAAATTCGATCGGTCCGGCTTTCCAAGGAAGATCCCGGCTCAGAGGTCCTGGATGGCAAGCCCGTCGTGGACGAGTTTGGGCAGTGGATTCCGGACCAGTCGCCCCGTAAGGTCAAGAACCTGGAGCAACTGAAGAAGGAGTGGGCCGAAGAGGAGAAAGCGCTGCGCCCCGGCGATTTCAACTATTGCAGCTACGGCGGGTATCTCGGCACCCAGGCGAAGGCGACCGGGTTCTTTCGCGTCGAACAGGTCGATGGGAAATGGTGGTTTATCGATCCGGACGGGCATTTTTTTCTATCCGTCGGTGCCGGTGCCTCTGGCATGGGTCCGGGTGCGGGCAGGACGGTGGTGGAGGGCCGGGAGAGCTATTACGCCGCGCTGCCGCCCGCCAACGTTAGGCCCTCCACGCCGGCAAGGAGCGGGGGCGGAGGCAGAGGGTTCGGATTTCTCGGGGGGGCGAGCGTCTCTTTCTACTCTTGGAACCTGTTTCGGCGATTTGACGAAGACTGGGAAACGAAATGGGCTGAATTGGCGATCCGGCGCATGGAAGCCTGGGGCTTCAATATGGGCCCGGGCAGGGTTAACAAGGTCTGGGAGGCGAAGCCGAAGCCCTATCTGATGATGCTGGGCCAATGGCAGGGAACGCTTACCAGTTTTCTGAGCCTGACCGATGTGTACTCGCCGGACTTTCCTCGGATTGTTGACGAAGCCGCGGCCACGCGGATGGCGGCACTGAAAAACGATCCTTATCTGGTGGGATACTTCATCGGCAACGAGCCGGCATGGCCGGGGCGGGAATCGGAGTGTGTAGACAGGATCCTCGCCGGTCCGGATACCGCGACCCAGTGCGAACTGAAGGCGTTCCTGCGCGAAGGCGACAATCCGGAACGGCGCAAGACTTTCGTCATGCAGGCCTTCGAAAGATACATTCAAGTGGTGAATGCGGCGGCCCGCAAATACGACCCCAATCATCTAAACCTGGGCATCCGGTTTGGCAGAGTGCCGCCTGATGATGTCATCCGCATGGGACGGTTCTTTGACGTCACCAGCCATAACATCTATTACCGGTATGATCCGAGCCCGCTTCTGCAAAAGATCTACAAACTCACCGGGCGCCCGATCCTCATCGGCGAGTATCATTTCTGTACTCCGGGCTACGGGCTTGCGGCCGGTCTCACCCAAGTACGGAACCAGGAAGAGCGCGGCGTGGCCTACCGCTATTACCTCGAACATGCAGCCGCAGTGCCGGCCTTTGTCGGCGCGGACTGGTTCCAGTTTGTGGACCAATCTGTGACTGCGATGAGCAACGGGGAAAACTATAACCTCGGGTTCGTGGATGTGACAGATCGGCAGTACCGCGAGCTGGTGGAGGCCTCCAAGTTGACCCACAAGCGGCTGCCTGCCGTGCACGCGGGCAAGGAGCCGCCGGTGGCCCGCGAGCCCTTGGATCCTCCGTTCTTTAGATGAGCCGTTTTGGAAGGAAACAGAGAATTTGGGAGGTGAGGATGTTTAGGTTCCTGATCGCCGCATGGGTCGTGCTCCTGTCCGCAAGCGGCATCGGTTCTGCGGAAACCCAGCGGGTGGTTTTCGAAGGCACGGTGGCGGACTATAAATGGTCGCTCAAAAGTTTGAACCCGGAACTGCCGTCCGATTGGTCCTCCTGTGAGTATCTGGTTCTGGAATTCAAAGCATCATCGCCGCAGCGGTTTTTCCTGCGAGTGTACAACGTGGATGGCATGCGGAGCATGTGGATTCAGCCGTTCGGCGGCGGCGTATGGATCCGCGCGGCCGTGCCGCTGAAGCACTTCCGGGGCCCCGAGCCCGGGGACCAGCTTGCATCCGTTTCGAACCGGGCGCGGGATTCCTATTGGCTGTCTCTCCGGGGGCCTTTCGGGCCGCTGGACGCCGTCGAGTCCATCGGAGTGACCATGGAGTATCCGATCGGCAAGCCCACCCTGGAAATTCGATCGGTCCGGCTTTCCAAGGAAGATCCCGGCTCAGAGATCCTGGACGGCAAGCCCGTCGTGGACGAGTTTGGGCAGTGGATTCCGGACCAGTCGCCCCGTAAGGTCAAGAACCTGGAGCAACTGAAGAAGGAGTGGGCCGAAGAGGAGAAACCGCTGCGCCCCGG
>Ga0224558_1001999_pt1 | contig 19776 bp, 16 predicted proteins | sample 714S32024metaG_FD_180682 | JGI IMG/M metagenome (GOLD analysis project Ga0224558, IMG submission 180682) | Peat soil microbial communities from Stordalen Mire, Sweden - 717 S3 20-24 | ecosystem: Environmental > Terrestrial > Soil > Wetlands > Peat | place: Sweden: Norrbotten County, Stordalen...
CGCAACGGAATCTCCACCGGATGGCGGAAGTACCGGCGCCGTTCCCGCACCATAAAATTTAGAGCCGCATTAAAACAGCGCGAGGCGTGCAGAGTGGTCAGCGGCTTCTGCAGAACGAAGTTGGCTCCGGAATGGAAGGCTTCCTGCGTGGTCGTCTTCCCATTCACCACCGCAAAGGCGACAGACTTGGCATTGCTTTCAGTCTGGCGGAGCGACCGCAGGAGATCGAAGCCGTTGTGCAGGTCGTCGCAGTCGATGATGACGGCATCGAACTTCCGCTTCGTCAGCATATCGTTGCCGGACTGGGACTCGGCAGAAACCTGGACATTGACCGAGATCTTCTCCAGTACCGGACGCAGCACGCCAAGCAAATCGGCGTCCCGGCTGACGAGAAGAGAGTCCAGATTCATAGCATCTTCGATACTAGCGGTACCAGAGAGGTTAAGAAAGTAACCTAGGTACCGCGCTAAGGTACTAGGGCGAAGAGCGCTCCTTTGTCGGCGCGGAAAATCCGCAGCCCGGGTCAGTTTTTTCTGGATTCTTCCGCCGTTCACCGCGAAACTAGCTGGGTGCGCGAAACCGCTTATCTGTCGCTGGGATCAAACCTGGGAGATCGTGCGGCCAACCTGCGCGCGGCGGTCGCACATTTGGATGTGGCGGGCCGATTGGTGGCGGTCTCCGCATTGTATGAGACGCAGCCGGTGGATGTCCCCGACCAGCCCTGGTTTCTGAACTGCGTGGCGGCGATTGAAACGGATAAGACGCCCCGAGAATTGCTCAAGCTTGCGTTGCAGGTCGAAGCGGCCATGGGACGTCTCCGCATGAGCAAGAAAGGTGCGCGCAAGATTGACATCGACGTGGTGCTGTTTGGGAATCGCGTGGTGAATGAGCCGGGCTTGAAGATTCCGCATCCGGCAATGCACCGGCGGCGGTTTGTTCTGGAACCGCTGGTCGAGATCGCTCCCGAGGCGCGCCATCCCGAACTCGGAAAAACGGCGCGAGAACTTCTGGCGGCGTTGCCTCGGGGGCAGACGGTCCGCCGAATCTGAACGTACTCTCCGCGGCTGTTGCGGAGCTTGGCTCCGCTGGACGGGCGGGAGACGGCCGTCGCTACGTGAGCGGTGGTGGGCTACGGAATCACGATCCGGCTGCCTGCCTCGTCTGGCCCGGCGATGGCCGAGTGCTTTTCGGGAAACTGCGCAAACAAAAAATCGACGAACGCCCGCGACTTGGGCCTGCCGGAGGTGCGTCCCAAGCCCATGCGCAAGAGGAATACCAGCGCCTTCAGCACTTCAGAATCCCGCAGCCGGGTATTGCCAATGTGTCGCTGCTCCTCCTCGCGAAATTCCCTGACCATGGTCTCGACTTCGCGAGCGACGCTCTGGTGCGCCAGATTGGCGGTCTGCGGCTCGTAGATGAGGCTGGAGTTGACCAGCGTCTGGTAGCTCTTCGCGAGCGAACTGAGCGCCGCGATCAGATCGCGATCGGTGAGCGAGCGATCGGTGCGGGCGCTCTTCGCCAGTGCGAAGCTGAGGCCCAGGATCAGTTCTTCGCGTTCGTAGAGAAACTGCTCGGGGATCTCAATCTCGGGAAATAGAGTCTCGCCCTCGCGTTCGCCCGGCCGCTGATTTTGCGCTTTCGCTTGGTGCGCATTCGCGTGCTCACGCGCCTGCAGGAGATAAGGACAGTCGCTGGGGCAGTCGAGCGTCACCTCGCGCTGCTCGCCGCAGCACTGCGGGCAGATTCTCCCGTGCACCGCCGGGCAAAACCGCTTCTCTTTTCGTTCTTCACAGATCGCGCAGCTCAAGTGGGCTCCTCGCGTTTGATTATTTCACGGAAAAGCGAAGCTTCACCGCCGAGACGCCGAGAGCGCAGAGAAAGACTTGTTTCATTTTTTCTCGGCGGCCTCGGCGTCTCGGCGGTAGACACTGGGAATCAGCTCAACTGCACCGTTCCTGATGCAAATTGGGAGTCTGAATAAGATAAGCAGCCGCTAATCGTTGCTATAACCGATTTCTATTTGTCTGCTTGCGCCGGACGCGTTAGCCTATCTTGTTCCCCGGTCATTCAATCTGATTCCTGGGCAGCGCACCAACTAAGGAGAAGCATGTCAACTGAACTGCGGAATTTTCTGTCGATCCCCTATGACGAACTGGAAGAGATGAACCTGAAGGCGAAGAAGCAGCGCCTGGACCGCGTGGCTCCTAACAAAATTCAGGAAGAGCGGTTGAAGTACCTGACGGACGAGTCGCGCATCAAGGCCGTAACTGTGCTGTTCAGCGATCTGGAAGGCCGTTTGCACATGCTCGACTATGACAAAAAGTTCCTGCTGAAGAGCTACGACAACCTGACGTTTGACGGCTCGTCGATCCGCGGCTTCACCGCGCAGCGGGAAAGCGATCTGCGTCTGGGCATCGACTGGGCCGCCTTCTACTGGGGACCGGCGGATGTGTTCGGACCCGGCAAGGTGCTCGTCTTTGGCGAGGTCATTGATAAAAGCGGCGAGCCCTACACCGCGGACATCCGCAGCATGCTGAAAGTATTTGGTAACGGATTGCACAAGAAGCACGGCTACACCCTCAACGCCGCCAATGAGATCGAGGGCTTCCTCTTCCAGGGGCCCGAGGCCGAGCGCATTTACCACGAGACGGGCAAGTTCGAGTACGTCAATACCGGCGGCTATTATCACTCGTTACCGGGCGATTCACTGCGCACGTTTATCGATACCACCGCCGAAGTGCAGCGTGCCATGGGCTTCCAGAACGAGAAGGACCACCCGGAGGTCGCGCCTTCGCAGTTCGAGATCAACTACAGCTACGCCGAAGCAGTGGCCGCCGCTGACCATATCCAACTCTACAAGCTGATCTGCCGCCAGGTCGCGCGCAACATGGGCCTGACTGCTTCGTTCCTGCCGAAGCCGGTGGTGGGCGTCAACGGCAGCGGCATGCACACCAATGTCTCCGTCAACCGGGAAGGCAAGAACCTGTTCTGGGATCCCAAGGGCGAGGAGAAGCTCAGCAAGTTCGGTTATGAGTTCCTCGACCGCGTTCTCACTCACGGGAACGACCTCTGCCTGGTGTTCAATTCCAGCGTCAACGCTTACCGCCGCCTCGATCCGCACTTTGAGGCGCCCAACCAACTCAAAGCGTCGGCCGTGGACCGGGGCGCGATGATCCGCATCCCGATCGGCAACGAGCGCAGCATGCGCATCGAGGTGCGCGCCGTCGCTCCCGACGCCAACCCCTACATGGTCATGTACTCCATTTTCAAAACCGGATTGGAAGGCGAGACGGCCAAGATCAAGAATCTCCGCCAAGCCGAGCGCTACCTGCCCGACAACGTCTATACGGCGATCGACGACTTCCGCAAAGCCGAATGGACAACCAAACTCCTCGGGGAAGACGTGAAAGGCCGCTACGCCGACCTGAAGCAGGCATCGGCCGACCGCTGCCCGCGCCTACTGGGCACCATTGTCAAGGCAGCCGAAGTGCAGTTCCACCACGAGGTGTACAACCAGTTCCTATGGAATTTATTTTAGAGACAATAAGGCTGCTCGGGCATGAAAGCATCAAGACCACAGAGCGGCACTATGCTAAGTGGGTCAAGGGACGGCAGGACCGCCTGGATTCGCTAGTCACGGCGACGTGGAAGAGCTAGGCACCCGTCCGCAGTCCGGCAGAAATTGTAGCCCAACGCAGTTAGCCTGCGACAGATGGCACTCTAACGCGGCTATATCGGTGATTAGCACGGAAACGAAGACACGCGCCCAGATCATCGGGCGCCCTCAGCTAGGACTCGAAACTGCCTGAAAACGTCAACCAAAGAACTTAGCAGGCGCGGCTGGCAGGTCTTAGTCCTTCCAAGTACATGATGAGCAAGGAAGTGATTTCTGGAATCACTTTTGCCTTCAGGCATTTTTAGCGCCTGCTAGAGCTGCTTCTTCTAGAATCAGGTTGGCATCGCTTTCGAGGCCGGCTCATCTAATTCACAATGGGCAATGAATTGGTCGTTTCAGTATTGGATCTTGTGGGCATGCGAACAGGGGAACCTGCGGGTAGCGCAATTGCCCGATCGGTGGATCTGGCGCGGCACGTCGAGCAGTTGGGATACAAACGCTATTGGCTGGCAGAACATCATTCAATTTCTGGACTGGCCTGCTCAGCCACTCCTGTGTTGATTGGGCATGTGGCTGGCGCGACGAAGACGATTCGGGTAGGCAGCGGCGGAGTGATGTTGCCGAACCACGCGCCGCTCGTGGTGGCGGAACAGTTCGGTACGTTGGAGGCGTTGTATCCGGGACGAATCGATCTAGGGTTGGGGCGTGCTCCGGGCGGTGACTTCCAGACACTGCGCGCGCTGCGACGGGATCTGCATCAAAGTGGCGAAGATTTTCCGGCTTTGCTCGAAGAACTCCAGGCTTACCTCGGTCCCGAGACGCCTGGGCAAGTTGTGAGAGCTATTCCCGGCCAAGGGAGCAATGTACCGATCACATTATTAGGGTCGAGCGGGTTCAGCGCCCGACTGGCTGGAATGTTAGGTTTACCTTTTGCATTCGCGGCGCACTTTGCTCCTGAGTATTTACATCCAGCGGCGCAACTCTATCGCGAAGAGTTCCGACCAAGCAAAGAACTGCGGAAGCCCTATTTCATGGTAGCAGTGCAGGTGATTGCAGCGGAAACGGATTCGGCCGCCCGCCGGTTGTTCACGACATCGCAGCAACGCTTTCTGCGACTGATCCGAAATCAAGCGGTTGAATTATTGCCTCCAGTCGATTCCATGGAGCCGCTTTGGCAGGACTATGAACGGGCGGCCGTGGAGAGCAAACTGCGCGCAGCCATTGTGGGATCGAACGCGAATGTGGCCGCAAAGCTGGAGAAGTTGGTGAGTGATACTGGAGCCGACGAGGTTGTCGTGGTAACTGACACCTTTGAGCATGAAGACCGGTTGCAGTCGTATCAGAGGGTGGCCGGGGTTGCCGCGACGATCGAGCGTAGGGCCGTAACCGTGGGCGCTTGAAGGTCAAGAGGTCCAGACACACGACAAAAAATTATCGATTCTGAGGCCCCAAAGACGCCACTAAGCACAGGAACAGAGCGCACAGTACTGCGGAATGACGGAGAGTGGTGAACTCCTGACCGCTACCGTGTCGAGGTCCTATTCAACGGTAACTGATTGACATTCAACGGCACTGGCAGTCACCTTTGGCGTTGTAAGAAACTCTCAGGAACTGTTAACGGACCCTGATTGGACCCAGATGTTCAAGCGCGTCTTGGATTATCCCGGATTGCTTGTGATTCGATCGAAATCAGCCCATCAAATTTCCCAGAAGCCGACCCAGGACCAAGCCGCTGGCGCGGCGGACGCTACCGCGTGTATAGACGCAAGCGTCGGAGCTAGCCGCTTGAAGAACGGATGGCGCCGGAGGGAAGATGACGCAGATGGTTGCGAGACATACGTCTATGAGCATCAATGACTTCATTTTGGCCAAAGTTCCAGTCTGGCAAGCTTTTCAGGCCGAAATCGATTCAATCTCCATGGCGCCCCGCATCCGCCGCACCCGCGAGCGGCTTCGTTCTAATGCTTTTATCGAAAGCGCGCAGAGCATTGTGGTCACGCGCACTCGTTCTCAAATGCGCGCTTCCGATAAAACACTAGCGTCATCCAGACTCAATCGCGGAGCTCCCGCATGCCGACGACACGTCGCATAGCATTAAGTGGTTGGCATCTTCATGTGGCCGGACAGATTGCTTGCTCAGGAGCCGGCGTTGCAGCAGTGCGCCGTGTGCCACTCTAGAGGAGGAATCAACTCGCTGAACAGCCGCACCCACCTGCTTAGGCCAAATGGTGCTCAACCAGACCCAAACGAAGTCCCAGACCACCCGAGGGAAGTGGCAACGCAGTGGTGGGCAAGCGATAACAATGAAACGATCGACTGGAAGCACGACCGCTACGACTGGGGCCTGCTAAACGGATACTGGGGGTCCGGTAACAGATTGCACTAACGCCCTTGGACCAGCTTTCGAGAAGATATATAGTCATTGAGACAGTCGGATCGAAAAGCCCGATGCCTTGAAAATCCCCGCCCTGAAGGGGCGGAATCTACACTAACGGAGAACGCTGCTTCTCCATTTCAGGCTGAGCCAAGACAGCCAAGGCTTCAGGGTTCTTCATGAATGTGTTCCAGACGAAGGCGGCACGCTGGTTCTCCGCCATCAACATCATGATGACCAAATCAATCCCGATGACATCAGTGTCATACCATCCTGTGAAGGGATGGAACGCGTCCACGAACCTGTACCTCTGCCGCGCCTTCGGGAACCCTCTTCTGGATGTTGCGCAGCACCGCAATGCAGTCGGACAACAGAAACGGAATGGATCCGCCCGCGGCACAAGGAACGACGGAACAGTCAATTGGCCCATCGGGGGAAGGCCGCCCCATACCTTGGCACTAGAATTACTTCGTACCTGACGGCTGGTACTTCTTGAAGCCAGCGCGTTCCATGCCTCGCTGCGCCTCTGGGTTTTTCATGAAGGTATCCCAAACGAAACCAGTGCGAGCATTTTCCGCCATGAGCATAGTGATGCCCACGTCAATACCAACTACGTCGCTGTCGTACCAATTTTTGAGTGGATTGAAAGCATTTACAAATCCGTACCGGCTCCATGCTTGCCCATAATGATCCTTGATGTTCTTAAGCACACGCATCACGGGTTGCGGCAGAAAAGGCAGGGATCCTGCCGAAGCGCTCGGGACGACGGTTCCATCAATCGGCCCCATCATTGGCGGACCTCCCCAAATCACATAGCCCTTCTGCGAGTCTGAAGCGCTAATGCCCCACAGATCATCGCTGTAATCGGGGAACTGTTTGGCCAACTCTAAACAGAAAAGGCGGTGGGCATCCGTCGCCGCTATCGAGTTCTGGAAGTAATCGGCATATGCGTCGCGTTTGCCCCGGAAATCAAACCAAGCCTGGGAGTATTGATGAACAAACAAAGGAGTGAATGAACCGATATAACGAATGCCGTCATATTCAAACTTGGTGCGCTTCCAAGCATTCCAGGCTGCGACGGGCAGCGGATGAGTAAACGACCCCAATCCCAGGAGGTAGATCATCATCATCTCGCTGTAGTAGTCCCATCGATAGGGGAGAAAACCGAATTCGGGAGTCCACCCATGCGTCAATAACGAGGTGTCCTCTGAGAGCCAACTCCAATCAACCCGGTTAAAGATCTCATAAGCCAGAATCGTGATTTCAGATTGTTCCTCGAAGTATTGTCGGCAAGCCAGAATTCCGCACAGGAGGATGGACGTGTCCACGGACGAAACTTCAGAATCCCATACTCTCTCTCCGGTGTTGATGTCAGCGAAGTGGTAGAAAAATCCCCGATGAGTCGGCATTGTTTTCCATAGGAATCGCAGAGTGACAAAAACCCGCTCCCGCGCATCGGAAAACGAAATGAATCCACGTTTTTGTGCGATACAAAGGGCAGTAAGCCCAAAGCCCGTGGCCGCAATACTGGCGACCGCGGTGTTGGAATTTGCTCGCGCGCTGCACCGATCCCTTACCAACCCGGTTTGTGGGCTGGCTTGTTCCCAAAAAAATTGGAAATTTCCCTTCTCCAGTTCGTCGAGAAACTGGTCATCAGCGGGCGAAAGAGAGGTTGGGGCCGGGGAGGGCTGTGGAGCGGTGTGCGGTTCCTCTGCTGCCAGGAGGGAAAACACCCTCGACTGGTCGAAGATCCCCCACATGCCCATGCCCGCCACTTGCAACAGGAGGTCCCGTCGTGAAAGGCGGTTAGTAAAAAGGCTGTTGGTTTCTTTTTGAGGCATCAATTGGAGTTTAGATGCTTCCACATCGGGTCGAGATTGCGAAGTTCGATTGGAGCAACCTGCGAGCAAGCGATACGCGATACCCAGCGAACCCGCCACCTGGAAAACGCGCCCGATAATGTTAACCTAAAGGGCGCAATGAGTAGCCGAAAAACGACCGCGATCTGGGCCATTCTAGTTTTCGGGATTCTTGCAGCGATATTGACCCTCGTCCTTTTGTACCGTCGGCAACCGGTCATATTGAGGGGCGCCGTCTTACGAGAGGACCGCGACCCAAATAAACAATTGCCACTTGCAGACGTCCAAATCACCGCGATCAACAGTGCGGGGACCGGCAATTCGAAGTCTAATCCTGCAGGCTTTTTCCGTTTGACACTACCCAAAGGACTCCGGCGACGTCAGCCAGTCCTTCTCCAATTCCGGCGCAACGGTTATCAGCCGCTTGATTTGGATGATTTTATAGGTGACAAACTTTATATCGCCCGCATGGTCCCAGTCCACCAGGACATAAACGCTGAATCCGGGTCCGTTGTCTCCAATGCTCGGATAAGGTATTCGGTGAAGGCGATAACCGAGGCGAATATAGGAACTGCGGTGAGGACGTTCCAAGTCATCAACATCGGGAATAAACCGTGTGACCATCAGCCTCCGTGCTCGCCCGACGGCAAGTGGAGAGCGGCGATGGGTCCTCTGTCTCTCGACGCCGGAGAGGGGAATGAATTCCGCAACCTAAGAGTTTCTTGCATTGCAGGGCCGTGCCCCTTCACCAAGATTGAACTAGCGGAACTTTCGCAGGACCGCCGCCACTTCAACGTGTCGGTTCGTAACTGGTCGGACACTACCACTTTCTTGTTGGAGGCTGAAGTGGTTCACCGCATGACCACTGATATGGTGCGTGAATCCTATCCAGTAATCTTCGGACGCGTATTGAACTTCAGCCTGCCCGCGGAAGCGGAGGGCCCGAGCATTGAAGCGGAAATCGATAAAGAAGCCATTGTTTTCCCTCTTGGACCAGATCTCTTCTTACGATGGGCATATTGTCACAGCGAAGTCCACAACGACCAATCCAAAACCTATCGCTGCGAACTCAAACCCGGATACCAGTTCCGGTGAGGCGGTTGGCGCGCTCACTTTCTTCGTTTCGTTGTTACCTCACCTCAACGACTGCCAGAGCATCAGGAGCGAGATCGAGAGTCAATTCGCCACCGGTCAACTCGCGGATTTCAGCAGGCGGCAATTGCGCAGCTTGTTGCAATACCTTGAGCTGTTCCTGGGTCGGGTAGCGCGGCTGTCCCATCTTTTCGTAGGCCGGATGCACATCCCCGTGGTCGCGGTCAACGCGAGAAATATAAGCCCGGCGACTTCCGGCGAGATGTTCGAAGCGCAGATGAATTGTCTTTGAAACGCCGGCCTGGTCTGGAGGAACAAGATTCCACGCCGCAACCACCAACGAACCGTCTCTCTGGCGCGTCACCAGCACGGAGTTGGAGTCTATAGAGATTCGTTCGTCGCCCAGCCGGTGCAGCAGCTTGAACGTGTTGTAAGACGGTTTGGGAATATCGTCGGCTGCGATCAGGCCAAAACCGCCGTAGAACGGCTGTTTCACCACACCTTGTTCTTCGAAGACATCGGAAAACGTCCAGTAGGACATGATTTCCACCAAGCCGTCGCACTGCCGGATGGTCTCGGCCAGCCACGGGCCTATGTAGATGGAGTCAGTGACGGCGGGCTCATTGAAGTAACTGGCGTTGTACTCGGTCCAGATCAGGGGCAGGTTGGGCATGATGGAAGACCGAATCTGATCGTGGACTTTTTTCACCGCGCGGCACACCATCTGGTCGCGCGGGATTTTCTCGTCGGTGCCAAAGACGTCTTGAGCGCGGTCGTTGCCGTAAACGTGAGAGGAAACGAAATCTACGGGAACCTTGTTTTCGGCGCAATGTCGAATGAAGGCATCCGCCCACGCGGCCTGTGCGGTGGCGGGCCCACCCACACGCAGGCGCGGGCTTACTTGCTTGATGGAGCGCGCGGTGTGATCGTAAAGCTGCCAGTAGGTGGCCTGTTTCGGTTCGCCCGTCCAAAAATCAAGATTCGGTTCGTTCCAGACTTCAAAGTACCACTGCGCGACCTCGTCGATGCCGTAACGGTCCACGAGGTGCCTGGCGAACTGGGCGATGAGATCGTCCCACTTATTCCAGTCTTTCGGTGGAGAGACGTTTTGCTTATACCAAAAGGCGTGCAGGGCTTCCTTTGCCGCCAATTTCTTAGGCATGAAGCTCAGTTCGACAAAGGGGCGCACCCCGTTGGCCAGCAATCCGTCGTAGATCTGATCCGCGTAGGAAAAGTTGTACAGAGCATGCCCCTGATCGTCCTCGTCGTAGATGCCGACTTCATCGTGGAAGATGGCATGGAAGCGCACATATTCGAAGCCGGTAATCTGTTTTACATCGCGGAGATCCTGGCGGTAGCTCTGGCGCAAGGTGAGGATGGCGCGCCCGGAACCAAACATTTTCTCCCAGAAATGGGGAAAAGGATGAGCGGGGGCGGAGGCGTCGATCTGAATTACGTCGGAGTCCCGCGCTCCCGCAGGGGACTGGGCGAGGAGGGCGGGAATCCCCAGCTCAAGAGCCACGACGGAGATTAAAAGAAAAACGATTCTGTGCAGGGTCCGCATCAATTCGGTCTCGGCTGGGGGAGCGCCGGGCGGCGAACTTAAGTTCACCGCCCCGGGCAAAGTAAAGGATTAGAAACTCAGCCTCGCCTGTAACTCGATGACTCTTCCCGCGAGACCGTCGGATGAACGGCCGAATTGGGTGGTATTGGTGATGTCGGTCGATGACGTCGCGGGTATCAAGGGGGTGAGGTTCAAAATGTTAAGGATGTTGAAGAAGTTGGCCCGAATTTCGATCTTGGATCCGTCTCCCAAGAACGCCGTCCTGGGCAGAGCGAACTCCTTGCCAAGCGTCATATCGATAGAGGTATAACCCGGGCCGGTGAAAATATTACGGCAACGGCAGCCAGGGCCCCATGTGGACACAGGAGGAGGAATAATTGCTGCTCCCGGGAAACTCGCCGCCGGGTTCGGGAACACGCCGTTAATCCATTGTTGTTTCGAAGGACTTGAGATGACGCCGCCCGTGTACTCGAAAGGCAAATTAGGGCAGTAGCCGTCGCCGGTCCGGTTTACTTGGCCGGTAGGGCAATTGCCGATCAGTGCGGAGAACGGGAATCCCGAGTGTTTGCTCATGATTCCGCTGATGCTCCAACCCCCCAGCGCAGTACCCAGGAGGTCCCGGCGCCCGCGCAGGAGGGGGATCTCCCACAAGCCGTCCATAACAAAGTTGCTCCGTATGTCGAAGTCTGAACTACCTCGATCGATGGACTGGTTGTAGGGATCGGTCTGCTGATAGCCAACCTCGTAGGATGCCGTGTCAATAGCATGACTCCAGGTGTAGTTAGCGTCGACCTGGAACCCTTGCTTGAATTTGCGGCTTGCACTAAAAACTGCAGCATCGTAGCTCGCGTTCACATCCGGCAATGGGAAGTAGAGACTCAGGAAGCGAGGGTTCCCGGTTAGGTGATCGGCCAAACAGGTGGGGTTGGTTGGCCCACAAGGCTGGCCGTTTGAACCGACCGTCTGCTTTTCGTCTTTGTTACCGTCAAAAGTGTCTCCCGGCATAAAGCGGTTCATGTCGATGGTCCGTATCAACTTGCGGCTTCTGCTGCCCTGGTATCCCAGTTTGAATACCCAATCCCTCATGGGTTGCAGCTCGGCTTGGTACGAGAAGATATAGGCGTATGGGTTCGGCTCGTGCGGCAATGCGCCGAACAAAGTCACCGTTTGGATGCTGGTGCAACTGGAATTGGTACAAAGCGCGCCGTCGGGGGCAATGCCAAACTGGTACGCTTGGTTGACCGGATAACTGTTCGCCTGCTTATTGGCCCCGAGGCCGTAAAGGATGTTGGATCCGGGAGGCGGGCCGACTATCGGGCCGGGATCGAAGTAACAGCACGAGCTAGCGATAGCTTCGTACGGGGTGTTCTGCCTTACGTTGTCGAAATCTACGTCGGCGTTCCGATTGAAGACGACTCCAAATCCACCCCGAAAGACCACCTTGCTATTGTATTTATCCGGACTCCAGGCAAAACCAACGCGCGGGCCGAAGTCGTGTCGAATAGGCAGGTACAGCTGGTTGCCATTACTGCAAGGAGTGAGAGGGGACACGGGTCCACAGACCGACCCATTGATGAAGCCTTGCGTTCCGTAAATGTAATTGCTCAGGTTGTGGTGAGCCTCAGTGAGCGGTGTGAAATATTCCCAACGCAGGCCGAGGTTGATCGTCAGATTCGAGCGGACCTTCCAGTCATCCTGCGCGAAAACCCCGTAGTCGCTATCGCGGAAGTTACGCAGTCCGTTGAGTTGGCCTCCACCGGGAATTGGATTCACCCCCACGGATTCGTAGAAGCAACAGGCATCGTTGGCCAGATTCAACAATCCGCGGAATTGATATATCGGGCGCTCTTGTCCAGGTTCATTGTCATTGTCCTGCTCGCGGCGGTCTTCAAACCCAAATTTGAACGCATGCTTATTCCGGACCCAACTGAACGTTTCCGCCAATCCGTACGTGTTTTGCGCCAGCGCTCCGGGAGTCGTGCCGCTCTGGGCGATGCCGATCAGATCGCCATTAGCGCCGAAGGTGGGACCACCCGCACCAATGTCGTAGTCGAACAACTGGATCTGGGGAATACCGTAATTTGTCTGCCCCGTGGGCTGCGTTTGGTCGTAGTCGTAGCGCGTAAAGTTCAGCCGGAATTCGTTCAGCATGGTTGGGCTGATGACCCGATCCCAACCGACCGTAGCGACATAGTTGTGTGGCAATATGCTCACATCGTCTAACGGCCTCTGTCCGCCGTTGAAGTTGTTGAGTCTCACAATGTAAGTGCTTACAAAGAATTGATTGGCGCCCTTCGTGTAGTCCACCCGTCCGTTGTACTGGTTGCCGCTGCTCGAATTCGGCACGGTGAGATCAAAAACGCCCCAATCGGGGATCCCATTCGGACCGCCTCCAATTGCCGGCGTTCCAGCTGGATACCACTTGCCAATTCCGTAGCCCGGTATCAAAGAACAGCAATCGGTCTCGGTACCCACTATGCTGGAGATGCGGGGCGTTATGCCGGGAGTGCTGAACAGGGTCGCAGCGATGCTGCCGGGATTGTTTGCTACCACGTACTGGTCGAATTGCGGCGTTTCCAGGGTCACCGAACGCACCGGGACTGTGTTCTTCAGGCGGATTCCTTCATACGAAAAGAAAAAGAAGAGTCGATTCTTGATAATCGGGCCACCTAAGCTGCCGGCGTAGTCGTTATATTTCTGGTCCGCTCGGTCAGGGCAGTGGCTGGCTACGATTGTGAACTGGCTGGACGTGCCGGTTTCGCAAGTAATTGGAGACAGAGTCTCGTTCGTCGGACCGTAGAACTTGTTAAAAGCGTTCAAATTTTGATCGTTGTATTTGAAGAAGGCACTGCCGTGTAACTTATTGGCACCAATCTTGGAAATAACCTTGACTTGCGCACCGGTGTTGCGGCCATCCTGCGCTGAGTAACTATTGGACAAAACCGATATTTCCTGGACAGATTCCACATTAGGAGTAATTACCGCAGCGCCGCCCCATTCCAAACTGTTGATGCTGACCCCATCCAACATGAAATTGTTGGCGGAGACGCGCTGCCCGTTGGCGATGGCTTGCACCTGATTTTCAGTCTGGAAAATCTGAGAGTTTGAACCGCCGGGGCCCATCTGTTGAGGAATACCAAGTGCGTTGCCGTTACCCTGGCGGGAGGCATCGGCAAAAACGCCTGGGGTCACACGGAGCAAGGTGTAGGGATCACGGCCGAATTCCGGAAGATCCACGACCTGTTGCGAACTAATGGTGCTACCCACGCTGGCGCTTTCGGTCTCCAGTTCCCCGCCGCCGGCGGTGGCGGTCACGGTTACAGTTTCACTGGCGGATCCGGTCTCCAATGTGACGTTCGCGGCGTTAACGGCTTCGGCGAGCACGTCCACATTGGCTTTGGAGCTCTTCTTGAAGCTGGCGGCATCCACGTCCACGTTGTATCTACCCGGGGGAAGTCCGGTAATCCGGTAAAAGCCAGAGTCGCCGGTGACGCTGTTGCGGCTTACGCCAGTCGCCTGGTTGGTGATCGTGACCATGGCTCCGGCGACGACGGCGCCGCTCTTGTCGGTCACCGTGCCCTCTAAGCTCGCCCCATATTGGGCCAGGGCGGATGAGGTCAGGAAGAAGAGAATGGTCGAGAGCAGGAGAGCACGGACGGGAGTCGAGTGGGACATGACTTGCCTCCAAGGCACGGAAGTCGCGCTGGTTTTCAAGCGATCTTTTTCAAGCAACCCAGATTCAAGCAACCCAGGAACTGATGCACACCCGTTTTGTCAGCCATTGGAGCAGAAGCGGAAACGTCACTAAATCGCACGCCTGTCGCACGGGGCTGTCCCTCTTTTAGGGGCGCGCTTTCAGCAACCTCGTACGCTAATCTCCCCAGCATCGTTTGGCTGTTCAAAATTGCTCATTTCCCCAGATTGTTTTGAGAAGCTCAGCGTCCAACCGGAGGGTTCGTGCCCGCCCAGCTTACAAAAAACGAGTGGGCCAGTTCTCACTACGCCAACTAACGCAATCAGGTCTGAGCAAGGATACCGTTATACAGGGCCGCCGTGGTGCCCGCGTTCATCCAGACACTCGCGCACGTCTAGCGCAAATCGTAGAGGAACTGGAGAACTAATTAAGCTCTCCTCGAAGAAAAGTCGCTCGCTTGGATTAAGGAGTATAAGGGGGGGTGGTTGGAGGATTCCATGAAAGCAGCCTGGTTTCCCGCTCCTTGTGCGTCGTCTCCTTATTTCCTGGTCACTCTTACATTCCTATTAGCCATCGGAATCACCGCAGCGTTTTTTGGGGATCTGCAGTTGAGAACCTGTCATCCCGAACAAAGCGAGGGATCTGCATTTCCTGGACTCTTTCCCGCAGCATGCTAGGAACCGCGATGGTCTCTTCCAGAGGAAAGTCGATGGCACATGCGATCGCGATTGGCGGGCTCTTATTGTCGAGCGCGCTTTCCTTGTGGGCAAAGAATGACGCCATCAAGGCGCGCGACGCGAGGCTAATCCAGCAAGTCCAGGAGATTCCCGTCTCACAACTCGACCCGGCACTTCCCTCTGTGAGTTTTGAGAAATGGTTGCACGTCGAGGCGGGTGCCGGTGCCGAGTTTCATTGGGAGGTCAACCACTGCGGAGAGCAGACCGGGACCGCCGCCGACCGAAAACGCGACGTCCCGATGTGCGTCCAAGCTCAAGCCGATATGAAGGACCGGCGCACCATCATGGTCAGTATTGCCGTGGGCACGTCCAAAAAAGGAGCTGTCGGGAAGCCGGCGGTGTACTTTGCCCAACTGGTGACCCCGGCCACGACAATCAATCTGCCTCACCTCAGCGATCTTCCGGCAGCCCTCATCAAAACCCACCACCGGGTCCCCGTGGAGATCGCGAAGTAAGAAATGGCGACCGCCTCAGCGAGTCGCCGCCGCATTTACCAGGTTGGCATTCAGGTAGCGGCTCATCGCCAAGTCGATAATGGCGCCGATCATTTCCGTGTAGGAAAGTCCGGAGGCCTTAGCGGCCATGGCAAATTCCTGCCGGCTCGCCAGCCACGGGTTCGGATTCGCTTCGATCACGTAGACATCGCCGTTCGGAGCCAGCCGCATGTCGATGCGTCCATAGTCGCGCAGCTTCAGCGCCCGGTATGCGGCCAGCGCCGTGTCGGACAACCGCTTCGTCGTCGCTTCATCCAGATTTTCCGCGATTTGCGATTTGGTCAGCTTGTAGGCTTCGGTGTTTTTCTCGAACTTTACGTCGTAGCTGGCGATCTTGGGCGTGCCTTCGGGCAAGCGTGACAGATCGAGCTCGATCATCGGCAAAACCTGCGCCCGTTCGTAGCTACCTAGAATTCCGGCGTAAATTTCGCGCCCCTCGATGTATTCCTCAATCAAGGCCGGCGAATCGAATTCATCCTGTATGTACTCGACGCGCTCCATCATCTCCTTGATATTTTTTACAACCGAGCCAGCATCGATGCCGATCGATCCATCCTCCCACGATGGTTTGACGATGAGCGGGAAAGAAATATCGTGGGCATGTTCAATGCGTCCGCGATAAGCCGTCGCAAAAAACGGAGTCTTGATGCCGTGAAACGCGAAAATCTTTTTGGCGATGGCTTTGTCCTGGGCGAGAATGATGGCGTGCGGACCAGCGCCGGTGTAGCGCAATCCCAGCAGGTCGACATACGCGACCACGTTCATTTCCTTGGTGTCATCGCCATCGAAAGATTCCGTCAGGTTGAAAATGAGGTCGGCGTCGCAACGGGAGAGCGAGTGCAAGGACTGCGGGCGCCCGTCGAGTTCGAAGTAGGAGGGCTCGTGTCCCAGCTTCTGCAGCGCTTCGAAAATTTCCTCGCGATCGGTCTTCTCCTTTTTTACCTTCTTCACTTTCTTGCGAGGCTTGCGCACGGCTGCTGCCGCCGACTCTTCCTTCGCCGCCGCCGCGACCGGATCCTCGTTCCACACGTCATACAGCAGCGCGATTTTCAGTTTTGATCCGACCATCGTGTCTCCTAAGCTTGTTGTGGAGCACTGGACGGGCGAGACGCCCGTCGCTCCATTTCTACGGCTGAATGAATTTTCCTTTCGTTACATAAGTCATCACCAGCGCAGTGACATAAGCGGTAACTTCCGCCAGATGTTCCGCGCTGCGCGTTTTGTCGGTGCGCAAGTCGAGTTCACCGGCGCGTTTTTCGATCGTGTCCATCAAAGTCTTGATCAGCGGACGCTGCGCGCCCGTCCACTGCGCAACTTTGTCGATCACCGCTTTGCGATGCTGATGCAGAAATTCGTGCGCCGGCACCGCCGTCTTCCGCCGTTTGGATACGGGAAAGATGTCGCGCAAATCCGTATCCGGCGTGAGTTCGCTGACCGCAACTTCTTCCTGCGCGGCCTGCTGAAGGTGGTAGAACTCCGCCACCGTAGTGTCCATGTCATCGACCGTGAGATCGGTCTGTCCGCGCCGCCGCGTGGGCTCGCTCTTCCCCAACTTCCGCGCCAGCCGGTTCAGGTAACGCAACTTCTCCATCGCGCCCCAGCCGCGATACCGCTTACGCCAGTTCGAGCGCGGAGTCAGCCACACCGCAAACGTCTCGGCAAAATCTTCATCCGGATGCTTCTGCGCATACCACCCCGGCAAATGCCGCACATAGTCGCGCGAAAACGGCGCCGGCCGGTAGTTGTCGTGATATGGCCGCCGGAACGGCCCGAAGATCTGCTTCCACTCCGGCCGATTGTGCAGCTTGTACGCATAGGTGAACGCGTGTCCCGCTTCATGGCGCAGGTACATCATGATTTCTCTCGCGTCTTCGAGGTCATGCGTTTCTTTTTCCAGTTGCGCCAAAGCCGCATGAGCCAAATAAAACGGAATCCCGATAATCGGCTCGCCCGACGGGCATCCCCACTCATCGGTCAAATAACAAGCCGGACGAAATTTAGCCAGCCCCTTGGCGTCCAGTTCGCGATAAAGCTGTTCGACAAAGCGTTCCACCGGAGAGGCCGCAAGCGTAAGCCCCAGCTCGCGAATCGGCCGGCTCAGAAGTTCCTGGTACGCGGGCGGTTCAGTTTTTGCGATGTCGATGTTATGCACAAACGCTCGCTAACAAACAGTTTGCAACCGCGCCAGCACACACGGGGAGGGGCAGTATCACTAAGGTTAACAGTAACGGAAAGCAGGGCTATTTAGAAGTGACTGCGGTAATGCGGCCAGCGCTGTCCCGTTAGATCAAGGGCAGCAGGGAAGCGACCTGAAAACGTCAATCAGTCTGCGGCGTAGGCACCGCCGACGAGCTTTCGGTCATCAGCCTCTTGGTGAGACTCCAGTACGACCGTTAACTGTGATGCGGTCAGAGTGGCTGCCTGCTTCCACATGGGCCAATTCCCCACCTTGTTCGCGACAGATTCAACGAATGCCCAATGCTCTCTGCTTCGCTCGTCTTCTTGCTTCCTAAGATCTTGCATTGTCTTCTTCTCCATCTTGCCTCACGGATTCGTGCTCCTCGCGCACTGCCCCAAGTTCTCGATCCAAATATGAACTTGGAAGCAATGGTGTCCTCGGTCCTCGGTTTCTGGCCGGACTCCAACTCACTTTGCTGCCCTCGTTTTTGCGTTCCAAAGGGTAGCCAGAACTCAAATCTACTGAAAAAAGATCGAGGAATCGCCTTGGGCCGATGCCGACAAATGGCACAAACGGGATTCTCGATTCAATTCCCGAGGCGTCGTCTTTTCTACGCTCTTCATTCTTTCCCAACCGGATCGCATCGCCGTGTAGATCAATAGCACGGCTCTTAGGGTACGGCTCAATATATACCACACGTGAAATCCCCGCAGCTATGATGTGTCGGGTACAGTTGTGGCACGGAAAGGCAGTGGTAAAAAGAGTACCTTCTTTGGGACTGACTCCAGTGCTGGCACAGTTTAGAAGCGCATTCATTTCCGCATGAACCGCCCTACCGTACTCAGTGATTTCAAAAATCTTGGTGTTGCGCAGGGCACCGGGCATAAGTCTTAGCTCTTTCAGGAATATCTCTTTGAGCTTCGTCGCGATCAGTCCTTGGCCAATCTGCTTCACGGCTTGGTCCACTGCGGAATCCACAACCCCTGCAAACTTTGATATCACTTCTTGCTCGATCTCTAATTTTGCGTCGTCGTTCGAGTCGGTTGCCGGGGTGCGTTCATGATCCCGGCGCGGATCTTTATCATCTGACCAATACAGCCCACCCCCGCTTTTTGGCACATCATTGCATCCTAGCGCTAGAATCTCTCCGAGGTCGTTCGTTATAGCGGCCCCTACCTGACGACCGTATTGAGATGACCTGAGCGCGGCAGAGGCTGCCATAAACATTGCATACTCGTCCCGATTTGGCGTCGTAAATGGCTCGCCGAAGATCAAATCCAGAAACCGTTTCAGTTCGCCGGGACCTTCAATGAAGACGTCGGCTCGGTGAAACGTGTCCCTCGTCCGCTGACCATACTCATCATCCTGTTCGCGCTGATCTTTGTCGAGGATGCTCTTTGCCCGCCCTGGTTCCACTCCTTTCCGGTCGGTAAGATACTTCAGCCTCTCATCCTCACTCGCAAACACGCTAATTTGATAAAACCCAGGGTGATAAATCTGGCGGAGGGTGGCGATCTCTTCTGGACGCTTAAGGGATCGCACTATATGAGCAATTCGTGGACTCGGCTTCGGATTTCCGTCGGCGTCCTTTTCCCTGAGCTCCGCTATTTCCGCGACAGTAGCGAGGGCCAAGAAGTCTTTTCTTTTCGTTCCTCGGCAGATCTGATTGCCCCCTTTAATGAGAGACTCGATTCGATCCGCTTCGGAGCTATTGCTTACCTCAATTTTCAGCCGCTTCCTGATGTACTCACTAATCCTGACTTCTTGTGGCAAATAGCCAAACCGTCTGATGTAGTCCTTTAGCGCTTCCACTATCGGCTCGATGTACGTACCCGCCGCGTACGCAACGCCAAAGACGAGTTCGGCATCTTCGGGACGAAAGCTCTCAGCACTTTTCTTCGCGGGTTCTATTGCGACGGCAGTCGGTCTTTCAACTCCCCGAGATTCTTGAGGGTCGGACTTGTCGAGCATGTGAAATTCCAGAACGGAGAATCATATTGGACTCGGCCCGAATTCCGAAGCAAAAACTGACTGAAACAAACACCCCCTACTGGATCAGCGTCCCATTCCCATTGGGCTCTTCCGGAGGAATCACCACTGCCGCCGCGACCCGGTCTCCAGGCTCCACGTTCAGCAACCGCACGCCCTGCTCCGAGCGCCCCGATTC
>Ga0224558_1002001_pt1 | contig 19754 bp, 15 predicted proteins | sample 714S32024metaG_FD_180682 | JGI IMG/M metagenome (GOLD analysis project Ga0224558, IMG submission 180682) | Peat soil microbial communities from Stordalen Mire, Sweden - 717 S3 20-24 | ecosystem: Environmental > Terrestrial > Soil > Wetlands > Peat | place: Sweden: Norrbotten County, Stordalen...
CCTTCCGTCGAATCTTGAGCCCCGGCGGGATGAACGTCATGTTCGTCGGGGCTGGCATCGCAACCGCGCGATAGAACCGCTTTCCAGTCGCCGGGGAGGACTTGTCGGCCCACAGGTACGGCGTGGCCGGCAACCGGAGGCTCCAGGCAGCGCCAGTCGTCCGGATTGTTCGTTTGGGCGAGGTCCGTGACGTACTCAACCGAGTACACCGTGCCGACTGCGCCGGTGATGGTCAGGCCAGTATAGACCTGGATGTCGAGTCCGGCTGGCGTCTGGGCCGAGGTCCTGGGGCCAACGGCGCAACTGACTACCAGACCAAGTGCCAGGAGGAGCAGAGGTTTCATGAGGTGTGAGATAGCGCGGAACGTAAAGGTCAGCGACGGGAGGCAGCCGCCGATGACGTTCGTATTTCACTCTAAGCGAAACGGCTGCCTCCCGTTCGCTGCACCGTCTTGTTGTGCGGACTCCTTTCCCGTTTCGGTCTTCTCATCTGCACCTCGACGTTGTGCCTGCTGATCCAGTAGATGAAACCCGATCTGGTCCGCGACCGCGGGTGTTTCTGAGTTCGAGAGCACAACAACACCAACGCGGCTTTTCGGGTCGTAGCCGATGAACGAACCGCATCCTCCGAGGCCCCCGTTATGCCATACAAACCTCGTTCCGTTTATAGTCGCAATATGCCAACCGAGAGCAATCTCTGATCCGGGAGTGCCTGTGGACTGAGGATGATCGAGCATGGCAGCCATCGCCGGGGCCAATGGCGTCTTCTCGTAGCCGAGAACAGCCGCAAGAAAAATCAGGAGGTCATTCACCGTGGAACGCAAGACGCTCGCACCCGGTATCACCGCTAAATCCAGCGCGGGAACTGGATCGAGTTTCTCGCTATGACCGGTCACCAACCGCTTGTTCATATCGGCGGTAACATGCGCCCGCGTGCTGTTCATGTCGAGCGGGTCACAGATTCTGGTTTTCACCAGCGTCGCATAGTCCACTCCGGCGCGCTTGGCCAGAATATGTCCAAGCAACCCTCCGCCCAGATTGGAGTATTCATATTGCGATCCAACTTTCCGGGTGAGTTTGTAGGTCGAGAGAAACTGGTAGAGTTGCTCGATGGAATACCCAAGGTATGGGTTGTCTGGATCTGGAGATGAAGAATTAGAAGGGTCTCGTGGCAGTCCTGATGTATGCGTCGCCAAGTGCCGTAACGTAATGCGCGATCCGCCATGCACGGGCATTGTGACTCCCTTGGGCAAATACATGGAAACAGGATCATCTAATTTCACCTCGCCGTGCTGGACCATATCACTCAACAGGAGTGAAGTGAACACCTTCGTGACCGACCCGATCTGGAACACCGAGACTCCGTCCAGCGGTCGGTCGTCGTTCTTCGCCGGGCGCCCGTAGGCAACGACTCTTTTGCCAGCCGGTTCAATGACACCGACCACGACGCCAACAGATTGCTTCCGCTCGTCCACACGCTCCAGCAGAAGCGCACGAATCTCGGATTCTGGAGCAATCAGTGGCGCAGAGGACTGCGCCAGCGTGGCCTGGACGACAACTAAGCCGGTAGCCGAGAAAAGCAGCAGGACCTTCATCGTGCCATTACTCTTTGATCATCTTTGCCTCGCCGTCCGCACAACAAGTAATAGACCTCATATTGGACGTATTGTTACCCGTCACGGCCTCAGAATCAACCTTGCGATGTAGCCTGTCCATAAGATTTTATCACGGAAATGAGGGTTGATATTGGAAAGGCAAAGGCGTCGCACCCCGGTGAGGAATTCGTCCCCAAGTCCAAGCTGAAGACGGTGGAGCAGGTCGGCGAGGCGATGAGGCGCCAAGTAGTTGATGGTTGAGAGTTGATGGTTGAGAGAGTCAGGGCCGCAACTGGATTGCGGTGACGAAGTCTCGTAAAAAGCCCGCTGGAGCTGCAATTGGAAGGAACAACATCCAAGCCACCCAAGGCCACCTCGAAGCCACCCTAAAGCGTGTTGGTAGCCAGGGGATAGGCACCCTAAAGCCACCTTAAAGCCACCCCAAAGCCACCTTAAGGCCACCTCAATGCGACCCCAAAGCCACTCCGGAGCGAATGAAGGATGCAGAATGCAGAATGCAGAAAGGCGCCCACATGCGAGGTTCAAGTCAGCCGAAAGCTGAGCAGGAAGCAGGCCGCCCCTGCATCTCATACCGTTGCCAGGCGGCGGCGCGGCAGAAGAGGCAGGGGCGGTTGAGTTATTCGTAGCGGAGGGCGGCCATGGGTTGAATGGTCGCTGCGCGGCGGGCGGGGATGTAGCAGGCGAAGAGGGCGGCAATCGTCAGGCATAGAGGTCCGATGGTGAAGGCGAGCGGATCTATGGCCTGGCTGTCGTAAACTACACTGCGGAGCACGAACCCGACGCCCAAGGCGAGCAGCAGCCCAAGCGCCACGCCCACGCCAGTCAGGACCACGGCCTGCTTGAGCACTTTGGAGACAACGTCGCGGGCCGTGGCGCCGAGGGCGATGCGGATTCCGATCTCGCGCGTGCGGCGGGCCACAATGTAGGCATTGACGCCATAAACCCCGACGACGGCGAGGATGAGCGCCAGCAGGCCGAAGGCGCCGAAGAGCCGGGCAGCGGTGCTGATGAACCAGACCATCAAGCCTTCCTCGTGGAAGCGGCGCATGGTCTGAATGGAAACCAGCGGCAGGTCGGGCTGGGTCGCGTGGATCGTTTCGCGCACGGATTTGAGGACAGCGGATTCCCCTTCGGGGGACAGAGGTTTGAGCCGCAGATGCAGGTTAACGCTGGACCGGTAGTCTTGTCCGAACGGGACGTACACATGCGACGAAGGGACTTTCTCGGTGAGGTCGTTCCGGATGCCGGGTACGACGCCGACGATCTGCACCGTCCCGGATTTGCCAGACAGCTTGAGGTTCCTCCCGAGAGGGTCCTGACCCGGCCAGAGCTGATGCGCCAGCGGCTCATCAATGATCGCGACATGAGAGCTGGAGTTGGCTGCGACTTCAATCGCGTCAAACTCCCGGCCGCGCAGCACGTGCAAACCGAGCGCTTTGAAATAATCGGTGCCGACAATATTGAAGGCGGCATTCAGGGCTTTGTTCGCGCCGGTGGAATTGGTAGCCGAGCCTGCGTCCGGGCCGGTGGCGATCTTTTCCACGCTACACCCGTCGCTGAAGAGGCCGAAGGGGACCAGGTAACCCAGCGCCGCGGCTTCGACGCCCGGCAGGGCGCGGAGGCGCTCAACCAACTGGAGGCAAGCCTGCTGGCCTTTAGCCTCGTCATAGCCGCCGAGTGCGGCGTCGGTTTCCACGAGCACGAGGTGGTCGAAACTGAACCCGGGATTCGCGCGGGCGGCGTTGAGCGCGCCTTTGGCGAAAAGCCCGGCGCTGGTAAGCAGAGCGATGGACAAAGCCAGTTGGCCCACGACCAGAAAACTGCGCAATGAGAAGAGTCCTCGCCCGGCCCGGCCCTGCATTTCGTCACCCACCTGCTCCTTCAAATGAGCGGTCACATTGATGCGCGACAGCTTCCAGGCGGGGCCGAGGCCGAAGACCAGCACGCTGAGCAAGCAGGCGCCGAAGGTGGCGGCCAGGATGCGCCAATCCGGCCGAGCATCGAACACGACATTGATGAACGGGAGTTTGGGAATAAAGGAATTCACCAGGACCTGATTTGTCCAACTTGCCAACAGCAGGCCGGCCGCCCCGCCTACCAGCGAAAGCAAAAAGCCCTCGGTCAAGAGCTGCCGCACCAAGCGGAGCCGTCCCGCGCCAAGGGCGAGACGGATCGCGATCTCGCGGCGTCGCGAGGCACTGCGCGCCAGAAGCATGTTGGCCAAATTGAAGCAGGCTATCAGCAGCACGGCGCCGGAAACGCCCATCAGCAAGAGCGAGCTGACTTCGCTCGAATCCTTCACGGGATTGGTCGAGATCGAAAGCCGTGAGAGCTTCCCCACCTCAAAGATCTGATCCTTGTTCACATCCGGAAATGCTTCTTCGAGGCGCGCCACCAAGGGCTGGAGCTGTGTCTGAGCCGCCGCCGGGCTCAGGCCGGGCTTGAGTCGCGCGACAAGCATCAAGGCGTGGTTTTGCCGATCCGCCAAGCTTTGCTTCTTGTCGTTGATGAAATCGTTCGCCACGGTCTCGTACATTCCGAGTGGCAGCCAGAATTCAGGCGAGAACATGGCAGAGGTGCCGGTGAAGGTTTCCGGCGCGATGCCAACCACGGTGAAAGCGCGCGAATTGAGTCTGATCGTCTTGCCAACCAGGTCAGGATCGGAGCCCGCCTTGCGCCAGTAATTATGGCTCACGATGACCACCGGAATCGCGCTGCCGGGCTTTTCCTCTTGCGGCAGAAAGGCGCGTCCGACCGGCAAGCGCACGCCGAAGGTGTCGAAGTAATTAGCGGAAACTAAGAATGTGAAGGTCTTGCGGTTCAGATCGCCTTCATTGACGCCGACCATGCACACACTGAAGGCCGCGACGTCGGTGAAGGCGCTGTTCTTTTCGCGCAATTCCGTAACATTCGGGTAAGAGAAGTCTCGATAACCTCCAGCGGGCTTTTTGTCCTTGCTGTAAATCCGCACCAGTCGGTCCGGCTCTCGTGCGGCAATGGGCCGCCAAACGAGCGTATTGATGATACCAAACACCGCGGCCGTGCCGCCGATGCCCAGCATCAGCATCAGCACTGCCACCGCGGTGAACCCGGGCGAGCGACGCATCATGCGCAAGCCAAATTTCAAGTCCTGTATAAAGTCCATAACGATCTCCTTGAGGCGGTTTGGTGTTTCCAGGTTGATTGGAAGCTTCAGGCGAGCGCAGCGGAGGTGAGGCCCCCCGGATGGGTTTCAGGCAAGTCGGTGTCTTCATCCACAATGCGCCCATCAAACAAGTGGATCGTGCGGTCAGCAAAGCGCGAGAATCTGGGATCGTGCGTCACCATGCAAATCGTGGTGCCTTCGCGGTGGAGGTCGCGCATCAGCTCCATGACCGACTCGCCGTTTCGCGAGTCGAGATTGCCGGTGGGTTCGTCGGCGAGGAGGATGGAGGGTTTGCCCGCCAGGGCGCGCGCCACCGCCACGCGCTGCTGTTGGCCGCCGGAAAGCTGCGAGGGATAATGGCCCATGCGGTGTGTCATGCCGACCTTCTCGAGAGCCTCCTCCACGCGCTGCTTGCGCTCGGTTCCGCTAAGGCCACGATAGGTCAACGGCAGTTCTACATTCTCCTGGACCGTGAGGTCGCCGATGAGATTGAAGCTCTGGAAGATGAAGCCGACCTCACGGTTGCGGATGCGGGCCCGCTCGGCAAAGCCCAGATTTGCGACCGAATGGCCGTTCAGGGAATAGCTTCCGCCCGTCGGTGTATCCAGCAGCCCCAGGATAGAGAGCAGCGTGGATTTGCCACAGCCGGAAGGGCCGGCGATCGAGAGGTACTCGCCGGGCTTGATGTCCAGATAGATGCCGGATAGAGCGTGCGTCTCGACTTCATCCGCGCGGAAGACCTTCTTGATGTCTTCCATTTTGATCAGGGAGCCATTGGTAGTGTTCATAAGTTAGATGATTTAATTGAGTTTGATACGGTCGTGCCGTTGCCACTGGGACATGTCGGAGAGGATGATCTGGTCTCCAGGCTGCAATCCCTGGATGACCTCGACGGTGGTGACGGAGCTGCGGCCCAGCTTTACGCGGGCGCGGACTGCGTCCTTGGCGGAGGTGAGTTTGAAGAGCATCACCTCGGCGTTGGCATCGGCCATCACAGGCTTGCCGACGTAAATCACGTTGTCGAGCCGTTCGAGTTCGATCGTGCCCTCGACGCTCAGATCAGGCCGGGCGCCCTTGGGGAGGGGTTGCCCGAGTTTGATGTCCACGGTCACGGTCCCGTTCTGCACGGCGGAATCAATCCTCGACACCTGGCCGGCGACCGTGCCGTTGCGAGTGTCAACGACCGCAACCTGGCCGAGCTGAATATCCTGGGCTTGGGTCTCGTGGATTTTCACTTCGGCCTTCAGGCGAGCCGGGTCGGCGACGCGTGCCACGGGTGCACCGGCCGCGAGCTGTTGTCCGACCTGCAACGGCACGGTGTCACCCAGCTTCTGCAGGACGCCATCTATGCCGGCGCGGACCTTTAATGATTCAGCCTGCCGCCGTTTCAACTGCAGTTCGGCCCGCAGTTGCTCGGTCTTGGCTTCCTGGACGGCCTGCTGGGCAGTCGTGGCTTCGGCGCTGATCTTCAGACGTTCGGTTTCAATCTCGAACAATCGCTGCGCATCTTCGGCTTTGGCGCGGGTTTGGCGCACGGTGATTTCGGGGACCAGGCCATTGGTCGCGAGCGTATCGTTCACATCGGCGTCGAGCCGAGCGCCCCGGGCAGCCGAGTGCGCAGTGGCGACCGTGGCCTCCTGGGTCAAGTGTTGCGACTGGAGTTGCACTTTTAGATTGGCCAGTTCGGCTTCGGCGGCCTTGAGTTGCCATTCGGCGGAGAACACCGCCTGTTCCACTTCCGGATTATTTAGCTCGACGAGGATCGTGTCGGCTTTCACCGCGGAACCGGGCAGCACGAGAATGTTCTGAACGCGGCCGGCGCAAGTCGCCGGGATCCAAAGGGCCTGCTCGGCCACCAGCACGCCTGTGCCGCGCACCTGCCGCACCATGTCGCCGCGCTCGACCGTACCCAGCCAGACCTGGGCACGCTCGATGGTTGGCGCTGCGGGCTTGAGCTTCGAAAGGCCCAGGGTGGTTCCACCGATGACCAACAAGAGGGCGGCGGTGTAAATCATCCGTCGCCGGTTTCTGTCTCGAGCTGCGTTTGGCAGGGCAATATCCATTCTGGTGCAAGCCTTTTGCAGGCGCCATGCCAAGAGGAGGCGAATGCGGAAGTGTGCTGATATCAGCAGCTTCCGAAAACAACGGGAGGTGGAGTGTCGGTCGTGCTTTCCCGTCGGCGGGATTTAGCCGTCCCACAAATGGGAAGAAGCCGGCTCTGCCCAAATCGGATATACTTTTCGGGCACCCGCTTTTACTGCGCTGCGCGGCTGAAAAGGCTAGCCAGCCACTTCTCCCAGACTGAGGTTTCGGGACTGGCTCGTCCCCAAACGAAGCAGCGCCGGCCTTAGCCGATCATTCGAACTCAGTTCGGGGGTGCCGCAGTCCAAAACCCTCGGCAGACTGAAGACTGCTGGGCTCGCTTGCGTCTTGGAGAGCGGCAGTCCCCTGCCTCTTTTCCTGGTACTGTCCACTGCATGGCGCTGATACCCCCGTAGTACCTCCGTAGTACCTCCGTAGTACCTACGTAGTACCTCCGTAGTACGTCCGATTGGCATACGGAGGTAGAACGGAGGTACTACGGAGGTACTACGGAGGTACTACGGAGGTACTACGGCTATATTATGGTCTGAGTCGCTTGTAGGGCTGGGATGGAGGCGCGGGCGCTTGTTACTCCGGGCAGGTGGGTTCAACCGTCAATGTGCTGGCAGGTGCGGATGAGAATCACTGTGCGGACGGGCGGTGCGCCATACCGGGCGATGTGATGAACACAGCTCAGGCAGTTCTGGCCGGCGACAGGTTTGCTCGTGGGCAGCACAGAGCGAAACTGCGCCGGGGATTACGCTAGCCCTTCCCAACATCAGGGGCGCAGCAATGAAATGATGGTTCGGAATTTGGTGGTATTATCACCTGGGTCCTGCATGGAGGCGTCGTTGTCACCCGGGTCCCACAACTTGGGGTCAAATGCCTGTTTGGTGGTGCTGAAGGAGACGTGGAAATCACCCCAGAGGGCGTTGAGGCCGATCGGGTTGCGTGCAGTGGTATGAGGCCGGGTATTGAGGGTGTAGATCAAGTCAGTGGTCAGGGTCCGCAGGCATACCAGTTGCGAGGTCTTTTTGGCTACCAGCGACCAAAGCTCCTGGCCGGCCGGGGGATTGGCCTTGGCCCGCTGGTTGCTCTGGGGGTAGTACATGTAGTTGTCGCGGACACCATCGCGCAGGGGATCGCACTTGGGCCAAGGATATTGGCTGTCCTCGTAATACTTCATCTCGAAGCGGACTGGAAGCTGATCCGGATGCCGGAGGCCTGGATCATAAAAGGTGCGGGGCGTGGGGATGAGCTTGGTCGTCCAGAGATAGGCCAGGTTCAGAGGCAGGCTCGTCAAGGCGGGCTTCCCGGCTGGGCCGTCGAATAGAAAATAGCTTCGGTACGGTGTATAGGGATTCGGTTCCTCCGGGTCAAACTCCGGGGGCGGCAGCTTGTCGTCAGATTGGCTGGCGTACATCGATATGCCGAGGCCGAGCTGACGAAGGTTATTGGTACAGCTAACCCGATTGGCCTGCACCTTGGCATTGCCCAGCGCCGGCAAGAGCAAGGCCGCCAGGATCGCGATGATAGCGATAACCACTAGCAACTCAATCAAAGTGAAACCTCCCCAACCGCAGGTGGCGTGACAGGAACGACTTGGACCAGGCACTGACAGACTATGGGCGGTCATATGCAAAACTCCGGTCTGATGATACGGTTTGTATCCCGTATGTGCAAGAGGTTATGCTCATGCGGGACATGACAACCTCATCAACGGACCCCAGCCGCGCCGCCCATCTAAGCCGTTGAAACGCCTGAAAGCTCTCGGTGCGTCCCCAACGCCGGGCTGAAGCCCCGGTGTTGATGAGAGCCGCCGGCTTGGCCGGTGAAACATCCAGGCAGGTCTTGAAATGCCCTTCGCCAGGGGTGTAAATTGAGGCATGAGCGTTGCAGAGCTGAAGCGCGCGGTGGACGGCCTCTCGCCGGACGAGCGTTTGGAACTGGCCGATTACTTGCGCCGCCGTGCCAAGCAAGATGACCCCCAATGGGAGGCTGAGCTTGGCAAGCAGTTGGACCGGTGCCTGGAGGGCAAGCATGGGTTGGCGAGGATGACCAGCGCACGGCCGATTTGGCCGTAGCGACCGCCCTGGGAGACAATGAGGCCGCGTTTGCCGGATTGCGAGATGTCGAGGACTTTCGGGCTTCTGAATTTCTACTGGTGCGGTGGCGCTAGGCTGCGCGGCGGCCCGACGGGGTAGCAGTTGTACGCAGGGGTTCACATCACTGCTGCGTAAACTGAATTTGCTTTTTGGGCGCCCGTCTGTACTCTACGATACACTAGTGAGCCATGCTCCCAGCTTCTTGCCCAAGCTAGCCTGGCGTCAAGAGACCATGACAATCTCACTAACCGCTTTTTGAGACTGTCGAGGCGGGGGGAATTGAGCTGCGAGCGAACGCTAGATTTTGAGTGTTTGCGCTTGCGCAGATTATGTGACCTAAGTAACGTTACCTATATGGCGCATCATGGCGACTCTGGGCGGATTGTGGTGGACGTGGAACCGGAGCTGAAACGACGGCTTTATTCGTCGCTTTCGTTGTCGGGGAGCACTCTGAAGGATTGGTTTATGAAGGTGGCCTCGCAGTATTGCGAGGAACAGCAGCAGCCTTCGTTTCTCAAGCACGTGCGGTACGGCCCTACCCGTCGAAGCAAGGCATTGGTGGTGCGGGAGGAGTTTGAACAGGCTAAAGCAACAGCCTCGGCGCCGGGAGGAAATGGCAACAGCGGCCAATGCCACACGGTGGTCTCAATGTTTTCCGGGTGCGGCGGGATGGATTTGGGGTTCACGGGCGGTTTTGAGATCTTTGGACGCCGCTACCGGTCGCTTCCATTTGAGGTTGTATGGGCAAATGACACCAACGGGGCAGCTTGCAAGACTTACCGGCGCAACCTCGGCCACGATATTCACCGCGGCGATGTCTGGACCCTTATGGACACGCTGCCGAAAAGCGCGGACGTGCTGATTGGCGGCTTTCCGTGTCAGGACATTTCCGTGAACGGAAAGCGGGCGGGCGTGAACGGAGCCCGGAGCGGGCTCTACAAGGCGATGATTGAAGCGATTAAGCGGGTGAAGCCCAGGGTGTTCGTGGCCGAGAACGTAAAGGCGCTGCTGCGGCATTCGGTCTGGCTGGAGCAGGTGCTGAGCGACTTCAATGCGCTTGGCTACAAGCTGCACTACCAGCTCTACAGAGCGGCGGATTATGGCGTCCCGCAAACGAGGGAGCGAGTGGTCTTTGTCGGCACGCGAGGCGATGTAAAGCCGTACGTTCCCCCAGTTCCTGAGCGGTCACCCGCAAACTGGATGACGGCTAAAGAGGCGATCGGCGACTTGGAGGACCTTAAGGAGAATCCGGCCATCAACCACATTTGGAGCTTTGCCAATACGAGTCCGGAGCAAGGTAACCGGAAGCTGATTGCAGACCGGCCAGGCTATACGATTCGGGCGGAGTGCCACGGCAATATTCAGTGGCACTACCGGCTTCCGCGCCGGGTTTCGATGCGTGAGGCCGCTAGATTCCAGTCATTCCCGGACCGGTTTGTCTTCGTTTGCGGATTGCGGGAGACTGAGAGGCAGGTTGGCAATGCGGTTCCACCGGTTCTGGCGTGGCATGTGGCTAACTCGGTGCTAGCGTGCCTCGGGTAGTTCTCGGAATAGCACCTGGGAGGGTTTCCAGGGAGGATTGGCGACCTTCGCGTACACGTCCGCCATTTTGAGCCACTCCTTTACGCGCTTCTCAGGTGCGACATCTCGGCCCCAGTACTCGCTGAATAGCGCTCCTTCCAGGTAGTGGGCGGCCTGCACCATCTGGTGCTCAACTCTCTGTAGGGCCCTCTGGACGTAGATGCCGCCCCGCTCAGGCCCTGCGGCGCTTCCGGCTGAGAAGGCGTCGCGCGTCGCGAGGATGCCGTGGTAGGTGAGGAGGTACATGATCGGGTCGATGTACTTGGTCCTGTTCCGTCCCGAGCCGACGATTTGCGGGCACAGCAGCGAGGCCTCTCCGCGCATTTTCAGCTTCTCGGCGGCGCTGAGGTTGGCGAACAGCTTAACCTGCATCGGCAGGGAATGGCCCTCGTCTGGCCCTGCTTCGAGCCACCATAGGCGCTCGCCGGGTTTGAGGCGGCCTCTGGCGTAGTCTCGAACGTAATTCATGCGGCCCTCTTCCGACAGGTTGGAGAACTGGTCGTACGTGATGCCGAACTTCTTGAACAGGGACTCCTCGGCCTCCAGGTCAACCTCGAACCTGGGAACGTGCGAAGTTCTGACATGCATGACGCACTCTTCGTAACGCCCCCACCGGACTTCGGGGGCACCGCCCATTTTGCCAAAGACCACGTAGATGTGCTTTACTTCCTTGCTCCTGAAACTCTCAAAGACGCTGTTGGCGACCGACCGCCAGGTGTCGTTGGTGGTGAATTTGACCTCGACTCCGAACTGCCCGAGGACGATGTCAGGGAAGCCGTAGGGGTGTGGTGAGAAGTCCACCGGGATTTTGAACTTCTCCAACAGGGTCTTGATGACCTCGCGGACTCGGTTCTCAAACGGCTTGGATTGGTTGTACGTCTGGCCCGACTTACACTGCTCTGTCAGCCGCGCACAGAGCTCGCCGAGGAGTTTCTCGAAGGTTTCGACGTTCAAGCGGGCTTTGTAGCCGGTTCCGCGCCGTTTTGCAAGGGCGGCCCGGATCTTGGCGAGCACGGGTCTGGGGGTGCGGAGGGAGTGTTCCCAGATGCGGATTACTCGCCAGCCGTTCTTGCGGAGCAGGATGCTGACTGCGCTGTCCCTCGCTTTGTTGCGCCTGATTTTGGGCTTCCAATAGGCGCCCCGGGACTTTGGCATCCGGCAATGCCAGCGGCAGCCGTGCCAGAAACAGCCGTCAACGAAGACGGCGAGGCGGGCATGGCGGAACAGGAAGTCGGGACGGCCGGGAATGCTTTGGTGGCGACGCCAGCCGGTGATGCCGGCCGCACGGAGGACGGACGCGAGCCTCAGCTCGGTGGTTTTGTTGCCGTGCGAGCGGATGGCAGCCATGACCTTGCTGCGCTTCTTCTTTGTGAACACATCGGCCACGCGTGGAGCGTAGCCGATTGCCGCAAAGATGTCAGTCTGGGATGTGTGGAGGGGGCTGGGTGCGGCACCGACTTATTCGCACAGGCCACTGCGGGCGCTGGCACCGTTGTTGCCGCAGTCCTCGAGCCACTTTTCGACTTCGCTGAGCCGGAAGAGGACCCGCCCGCCCACCTTCCGGGACGTGCACTAACAGTGACACTGGCAGGTGTGGTGGTCGGGTTAGTGAATTTGCGTTTTGGGCGCCCGTCTGTACTCGACGCTATGCGGGTGAGGGAGAATTGGTTTTTGCGCCACACCATGGATGGTGCAACCCATACCAACCGACAGCCGGGAATTGTAGTACCCTTTCGGCTGGGTTCTGTGCTTTTGCCGTCGGTTTCTGACGGCACTCCAACAGAAGGAAACGAAGCAAACGAAGAGCGGATGCCCCCCTTTGTTACCTTCGTTGCGCTCTGTTGCGTTCCGGCCCATCGTCTGCGGTGGCCCTGCCGACGAACGGTAGTGTTGGCACCAAGTCATAGGCGGAGAGACAAAGCTCATCGGCCCAGTGATCCCCGACGCGCGCCAGCCCCTCCGGGCCGGGAATCGTCTGCACTTTGCCCTGGCGAACTTCATCCCGCCGCCGCTTGGCTTCGGTGCCCCAAAGCCGATCAATGCTTCCAAACGAAAAGGTCGTGCGCCGTTGCCGTGGGTGTGGCAAACTCCGGGTGACATTGAAACCGCATGAGCGTTAAGAAAAACGATTCGCGGCAGCGCAATGCCAGCCGATGGGCTGCGCGGCTGATGAATTCCGTCCGCGCGGTGCTGGCGGTGCGTCCCGAGGCCGACCCGGACAACGTGCGACACACGCTCATTCTGCTGGAGCATCCGCCGCTTGAAAGGTTGAGGAGGAGTTTGACCCGTGGCCGCGCCCTCGCTCAACGCAGCGCCAAGGACCGACTGGTCATCCCGGTGTTGGAAGACTCGCTCGCGGCCAGCAAGGTCGCCGCCCGGCGCGGAACGAGGAAGCCATCGTCGCCCAGGAAGCGCAAGTCTTGCCGGTGCTCAAGCCAACGGCTAGGTTGAGGCTATGCCGGTTCAGGCGCAACATCGCTTCAGCGTGAAGGACTACTACCGCATGGCGGAAACGGGCGTGCTGCCCCCCGCCGTGCGCGTGGAACTGCTCAACGGGGAGATTATTGATCTGTCACCCATCGGCCCATTTCACGGCGGCTTGGTTGGTCGTTTGATCCGCCTGTTCAACAAGCTCTCCCAAGACCGCTGGCTGGTCTGGCCACAGAATCCCTTGCGCCTCGACGACTATTCCGAGCCGGAGCCGGACGTGATGCTACTCAAGCCGGCGGGGGATGATTATACCAGCCGCCATCCGCGACCGGACGATGTTTTTCTGCTCATTGAGGTTTCTGAGACTACGCTCGACTACGACCGCGAGCAAAAGCTCCCGGCCTACGGACGCGCGGGCGTGGCCGAGGTGTGGATTGTGAACCTCAATGCGCTGACCATTGAGGTTTATCGCGAGCCGCACTTCACCGGCTACGGTTCCAAGACCGTCTTGCGCGCAGGCGACCAAGCCGTACCGCAGGCCTTTCCCGATGCCGCCGTGGATGTCGCGGAACTCTTGAAGCGCTGAACCTCTCCGAAAACCGGGATGGAGCGTGCAGGACCTGGCGGGGCTGGAGTCAGGCTGCGGCTGGGAAGCCTGGAGGACGGAAAGGGAGCGCTGGCTTGTTGCCGGCTTATACGGTCCGAACGGTTTAAGCCGGCAACATGCCAGCGCTCCGGTCCGCCGACAACGGCAGCAGCAGGCGCGCTATGCAACCAGGCTGGCCGCTTCTGTTCTCGAGCGTGAGGGTGCCGCCGTGGGCTTCGGCAATCTGTCGGCTCAGGGCCAAACCGATGCCGGAACCGGTCGGCTTAGTAGTAAAGAAAGGCACGAAGAGGTTCGCAGTGTTGGACAGGCCGGGGCCGTCGTCCTCGACGCACACCTCGACGTGCGGTCCCGCGTTCCTCCAGGAACAGGAGACTTGGCCTTTGGTTTCGCTGGCTGCGTCAACAGCATTGCGCACAAGATTTATCAGGACATGCTCGAGCTGATCGGGGTCGGCCGAGATGGTCAGTTCAGGTCCGGCAATGAGAGCCACCTTGAGCCGATGTTCGAGTCCCACCACGCGGCTCAGGAGTAGCCCAATTTGGACGGGCTGGAGTTTTGGCGCCGGTAAGCGTGCCAGCCTCGAATAATCGGCCATGAACCGGCTCAAGGCTTCCGCTCGGCCGCTAATCACCGCGAGGCCTTCTTTCATGTCCTGGCGCCAGTCGGAGGGAAGCGGTTCGCGAGCCATCATCTGGCCCAGGCTGCCGGAAATTGAGCGGATCGGTGCCAGTGAATTGTTCAGTTCGTGGCCGAGCACGCACAGCAGGCGCTGCCAGGCTTGCCGTTCTTCATCGCGCAATGCCTGGCTGAGATCGGCCAGCACCAGAAGTTGGTGGGGTTGTCCGTGCTGTCGAAAGGTGCTTCGTCGCATGGCCCAGCGCCCCATGCTGCCCGCAAAGGCGCCTTGCAGCGTCCGCACCGGCGGGCCCTCGAGGCACTGGGCAAGGCCGAGTTCGGCAGCGGTGAGCTTGAGCATCCGCTCCACGGTCTTGCCCACCAATTGCTCGCCCGCGCGGTTGGCCAGCTTGAGGCGCTGCTCCTGGTCAAAAGCGAACACCGCAACACTGATCTCCTCCATTACGGCACGCAACAGGGCGCCGGCTTCCAATGCGCCCAGACGCTGGTCTCGAAGGGTATCGCTCAGGGCGTTGATTTCATGGAGCACTTCACCCAAAGGGTCGTTCCGGTTCAAAATGTTCGCGCGAATCGAGAAATCCTCCTCCCGCAAGGCAAGGAGCAGGTTGGAAATCGTTTGCAGCGGGCGCACGACTCGTGCGCGGACAGCCCAGGCGCAGCCCAACCAGCTTCCAGCAAGCAACAAAGTCACGCCCAAAGCCACCCCGTGGGACAAATCTCCTGTCCACACGAAGAACGTTGCGATGAGGGTCGCCGCCAAGCCGCCCGAGAGGCTGAGCAGAACAACCTTGCCGGCATGGGTAAGCGATTTGAGCTCACAATCCATATTTCTCGAGCCGCCGATAAAAAGCGCTGCGGCTCAGGCCCAGCGATTCGGCGGCGTTCCGGGCGTTTCCGTCGCAGCGCGCCATGGTCTTGCGGATAAGAATCTTCTCTACATCGTCGAGGCTCATCTCCTCGAGGCTCTGGTTGTTTTCGGAGGGGCTCCGCAAGCCGAGATCGGCCGGTTTGATGAGCTTGCCATGGGTCATGAGAGCAGCTCGTTCGACAACGTGATCCAATTCGCGAACGTTGCCCGGCCACGGATGCTGCTGGAGTAGCTGCAGCGCCGCGGGTTCGAATCCGGCGAGGACTTTCGAGTAGCGGTTCGCATGTTGGGCGAGAAAATGCGCCGCCAGGGCCGGGATGTCCTCGCGCCGCTCGCGCAAGGCCGGGACCTGAATCTCCACCGTGTTGAGGCGGAAAAGCAGGTCTTGTCTGAACCTGCCGGCGGCAATCTCCTCCGTAAGTCTCGCGTTCGTTGCGCAGATGAGGCGGACATCAGCTTGTTGAGTCTTGGACGAACCGACGCGCTCGAATTCGCCGGTCTCGAGCACACGCAGCAGCGCGGTTTGCAGCTTCAGCGGGATATTAGCGATTTCATCCAGGAACAGCGTGCCGCCCTGCGCGAGTTCGAACCGGCCAACACGGTCGGTCTTCGCATCGGTGAAGGCGCCGCGGATGTGGCCGAATAGCTCGCTCTCGAAGACGCCTTCCGAGAGGCCGCCCATGTTTACGGTGACAAGCGGTTTGCCCGAACGAGGCGAGGCGGCGTGCATCGCCCGAGCGACGAGCCCCTTGCCGGTCCCATTTTCCCCTGTGATGAGAACGTTGGCCTCGGATGGCCCGACGCAACGAATCAAATCCACGACGGGCCGCATCGCGGGCGAATCGGCAATGAAGGCGGGCGCCGGGGCTTGCCGGAGGATTTCGTTTTCGGCTTCGAGGCGCTTGCCCCGGCGCAATGCGCGCGCCAGCTCCACTTGGGTTCGCAAGATCGCGAGCAGCCGCTCGTTGTCCCAGGGCTTTTGAATGAAATCGCGCGCCCCGGCGCGCATGGCGTCCACCGCGAGGTCAACGTTCGCCCAGGCGGTCATCACCACCACCGGGAGAGTGGAGTCGAGCGCTTGAATGCGGGCGAGTAGCGCGAGACCTTCTTGACCGGAGGTGGTGTCGCGGGCGTAGTTCAAGTCAATCAGCACGGCGTCGAACTCTCGGTGCTCGAGGGCCGCCAGCGCTTTGGCCGGGGAATTTACCGTTTCCGCCCGGTAACCTTCTGACTTGAGCAACAGTCGAAGCGCCGAGAGCACATCTTCCTGGTCGTCAGCGATCAGGATTCGTGCGGCAACTGCATCCGAGGACTTCATGAGCTTCTTCGCAGCGGCGAGGAACAACACGTGCCACCCCGCTCTTGGAAGGGAGTTTCTCAAGAAGGATCGCGGATGTCCAGTGCCGCGGGGTTGGCGCTGCTACAGGAATCACCATCTCGCCACCACTATGCCGGTGTTCTCAGGTGCAATGTCAATACCCAAGAAATGGCGAGCTCCCAGCCGCGTTCGAACGCCCCATTTCTGCATGCGCGCTAAACTGTGCCTCTCCCAATGAATGACTTTCGCTTCGCGACCCGCCAACTGCTGAAGAATCCCGGGTTCACCGGGGTCGCCATGCTCACTCTCGCACTGGGGACCGGCGTGAACAGTGCCTTGTTCAGCGTTATGATCTCTTGACCATGGAACAGCGCATTGCCAATTCCACCTCGCGCAACAAGTTCAACACCCTGCTGCTCCTGGCGTTCTCCGTGCTTGCGCTGGTGCTGGCCGCGGTCGGCCTTTATGGCGTGGTGGCTTACCCTATGGATGAGCCGTTTACGAGACGGCTTCCTGTTGGGACTCGAGGAAGCCGTGAAGGTGGTGAGCCCGGGTTGGGTGCCGCAGTTTGCGCAAGGCCTTGGCTTCGATCTGGCGGATGCGCTCGCGGGTCACGCTGTACAGATTACCAATTTCCTCGAGGGTGTGGCCGTAGCCATCGACCAGCCCAAAGCGCATTTCGAGGATGTTCCGCTCCCGCGCGCTGAGCAGGGCCAAAACGTGCTCAAACTTCTCTTTGAGCATGCTCTTGCTGGTTCCTTCAGCCGGGTTCTCGGCGCGCTTGTCTTCGATGAAGTCCCCCACGCTCACGTCCCCATCATCGCCCACCGGCGCGTCGAGCGAGACCGGTTGGCGGGCCATCTTGAGTAACCCGTTGATGCGCGAAACCGGCAGACGCATTTCATCGGCGAGGTCTTCCGCCGTGGGCTCGCGCCCCAGTTCCTGGCTGAGCTGTTTCTGCGCCCGCCAGAGACGGGTCATGATCTCGATCATGTGGACCGGGATGCGAATGGTGCGCGCCTGGTCGGCAATGGAGCGGGTCAACGCCTGGCGAATCCACCACACCGCATAGGTGGAAAACTTATAGCCGCGCCGATACTCGAACTTCTCCACGCCCTTGATCAGGCCAAGATTGCCCTCCTGAATCAGATCGAGCAGAGACTGTCCCCGGTTGGCGTATTTCTTGGCGATGGAGACCACTAGGCGCAGATTGGCTTCGGCCATGTCGTTTCTGGCCTGATGGGCGCGGTCGGCAGCGCGGTGCAACTGGCCGAAGGTCCTGCAAAACTCCTCCTGGGGCCGGCGGACGAATTGTTCTAGGGCGAGGATCTTGCCTTGTTCCTCTCGGAGGGCGGCTTGCTGGTGGCTGCATTTGCGAAGCTCTCCCAGCTCCTGGATACGCCGGGCGCCGGCTCGGAATTTCTCGTGGACATTACCGGCTACGGCGGCCATGTCCTCAAGCACCTTTGGCTTGAAAAAGAACTTCGGAAAGGTGGCCTGGAGATTTCTGTCGAGCTTCTGGCACTCGCGCAAGAGTCTTTCGCGGTTGCCACGGGACACGGCCTTCTGCAACCGGGTGTATAGCGTGTCCACCTGCGCGTCCAACGTCCGAATCTTCTTTACCATCCCGCGGAGGTGCTTGAGGTGCCCTTCGCGCGTGGCGACTTTCTTGTCCACCACGATGCGGTCGAAACGTTCCGTCGGGGGCTCGGCCAACAACTTCTCGGCAATCGCACAGTGCTCCTTGGCAGCGAAGCCCAGACCATAAACCAAACGCTTGATCTCGAGTTCCGCCTCCTCGATCCGCCTGAAGCCCTCCACCTCCTGCTCGCGTGTGAGCAGGGGCACTCTGCTCATCTGGTTCATATACATCCGAAGGGGGTCGTCCAGGCCATCGAATCGGCGGTCTTCCTCCGGCTCCGGTTCCTCGGGTTTGGCCTTCTCGGCGTCGGCCTGTGCTACAATCTCGATGCCAAGGTTATGGAGCTTGGTATAGAGCGCGTCCAAGTCATCCGGCGAAACGCCATCCGGCAGAATCTCATTGATATCGTCGTAGGTAAGATGGCTCTGCTCGCGGGCCACCTGGAGCAAGGCTTTGAATGTTTCGGTCAGGTCCGTCACCTCGGGCCGCGCGCCGGCAGCGGGAGTGCGGTCATTGCCAGTGTGGATAACGTTGGCTTGCGCAACGCTGCCGGCGTCATCGCCGTTATTGCGGGCTTTCTTAGGCTGCAATTCCTGGCGGTCGTCGGCTTTGGCTCCAAAGATGAAAGGGTGGCGGGGCCGCTGCCGCTTGCCAGAAGCCGTTCGTTCTCCGCCGCCGCCGTGGTTCTTTGGTCTGTTACTCAATTTGTTTTCTCTTATCGGCAAAACTTAGCCATTGACCGCGAATACCCAATGATTACCTGCGTTTCCATATACTCGCATTCGGGACGAAACTGTTTGCTGGGCTGGTTCATTCAGACTAATGGCTTTTAGTTCCCGGTGAACGGGTTACGGCAGGCGATAGTTCGTCATTTACAACTGCGGAGACCGTCGGCCTGAACTGAAACAATCTACCCCGCCCCACCAACATAGCAAGAAACATCGTTCCAGAAACATCGTTCCGCCGCTCGACGCATGGCGCCGACAGCCTTGCCTGCGGCTTGGCGGGGCGTGATAAATCGCCCCCGGGATACTGGAAGCAGTTTGCGCGGCACGGCCAGGCATTTTATCGGCCATCCGGGACTCTCCTCTCCAAGCTCTTCACTGCCTGCCCGTCCCTGTTGGACTGCACTGTAAGAATGACCGCCGCCTTTGCCTTCTGAATTCTTCCTTCTTCCTTCTCTGGGCATTCCACCCGCAGCCAGTCGAGCAACATGCGCTGGGTCTGTTGCTGGGGGAGATGATTTGGATTAGGCGCCGAACGAAACGGGTTCAACCGCTAGGCCGGCGCTCTTTCCCTTGTGGTCGGCCCAACCTATGGTCTGGCACTGGAACCCGTTTACGAACCCTCGTGTTATTCATCAGGAGCTACAATGCCGCACGGTCGAACGCGACGAGGCGGCGATCGAACTCATGCGAATGTCAATAAGGATTGATGAATGCGCGGTAGAAGCCCCACGGCAAGTGACAAAGTCCTCGCTGGGGCTGGAAGGGTAAGGTTGCCAAGTGGCAGGCGACTCAGCGGGGTGTTCGCTCCGGCACCAGAAAGCCGGCCGTAGAGGAAGCGCGGCCCTGCTTCGAGCCGAGTGGGGGTGCGCGAGGCAAAGCCGGGGCACCGACGCTGAGGTGCGCAGCGCCTGGATGGTGGCTTTGGCCAGAGGGCTTATTCCTCATGTCGGGGTTGGGTAAAGCGGCGGATCAGCCCCCAAGGCTTGCGGTGAACGT